>Ga0153915_10001044_pt1 | contig 25513 bp, 29 predicted proteins | sample Opewatmetagenome_2_FD_107003 | JGI IMG/M metagenome (GOLD analysis project Ga0153915, IMG submission 107003) | Freshwater wetland microbial communities from Ohio, USA - Open water 3 Core 3 Depth 3 metaG | ecosystem: Environmental > Aquatic > Freshwater > Wetlands | place: USA: Ohio, Lake Erie...
ATACCCGGCGGCGGGTGTGACCTGCGCGAAAGCAGCGTCCGGCATCATTGTCAGCAGGGCGGCTAGAACAGCGAAAACGGCGGAACGAACCAAGCGGGCCTCCTTCGTCGCGAAGAGGAACGTCTCAGGCGACAGCCCGAAGATATGTTTCACAGATGTCGCATGGAAGTCACACACGTTACGTGTATGTAAATTCCGCCGGGGCAAAGCGGCTGCAAGGATAAAGGGCGGGCGTTACATCTCGTTGAAGGAATGGTTTCTGGCGCGTGAACACTGCGCCTTACATCGCGGTCATGTGCCCTTGGCGCTATCGTCATGCCGGCCGTGTATTCATAACGGCATGTCATACAACCTCACACTGGGCTGTGGCTGTCTTGTCTACGTCTCGTGCGACCCGAAGACCGGCCTGGCGCACGCCCGGATGCTCGAACAAAAGGGCGAGGGCTGCCTCGTCCGGACACACGAGATCGGGGCGCGGCTCTACCTGTGGGAGCTGCTGCCCGAGCCCACTACGCCGCCCACGACCCGTTTCGGTACAGCGTGAGGGCGACGTCGACGTTCGACCGCAGGGCCGCCGCGATCGACTCCCAGTTCTTCTCGCATCGGATCAGGGTCTTCCATGAGTACAGGTGCTTCGGCTTGTGGAAGTCGCTGTTGGCGATGTACGGGTAGTGCTTCAGGCTCGTCACTGAAAACAGATCATCACGGTTCGCGGCTTCCCACACGTCGACGAGCTCCGACACGCGCTTGCGATGATCCCAGAGATAACAGGTGCCGATTTCGACCCGCCGCGTCGTGCGGTGGTGCGGATGGCAGGCAATGCTCAAACCGCCCTGCCGGCGGATTTCCTTGAGAATCTCGTCGGCCGGCTGATCCGCACTGATCCACTCCTTCAGCCTGAGGCCGACGATGTGGGAGTTGTTCTTGCTGCGGATGTGGTTCTGGGTGACTTCGGCGCCAGGGATGACGAGCAGGCCGTAGAGGCGCTTCGCGCGAATCGCCTCGCTCTCGATCTCGTCGAGATACGCCTCGAAGCGATCCTTGGTCACGGAGAAATGCCTGTATCCAAGCGAGGCCAGACGTCCCGCCCGCGCCAGGAGATCCCGCTTCATCAGGATGTGATCGGTGATCGCGATGACGTCGAAGTGACCGGTGGAGCCATACAGGTCGATCACCTCGCGGACCGACAGACGGCCGTCGCTCCATCGCGTATGGACGTGGAAGTCGCACAGCAGAAAGGGTTCGTATCCAGGCACGGCTAGGCCCTCACGTCGAGATGCTCGCGGTCGGCCGGCCGGTGCCGCAGGATCTCGGACCAGAAGTTGCGGACATAGAGCGAAAAGACCTTGCGCTTCCCCATCGCGACATAGCGGCGCGCCGACGTCCAGACCCAGCAGTCGGGGCACATGCGCACGCGCCCGATGGCGGTGAGGCGGCGCCCGAGGTTCGCGTCTTCGCCGTGGAACTCAATCGTGCGATCGAAGCCGCCGATGCGCGCGAGCGCGTCCGCGCGCGCGGCGAAGTTCCCGCCGTAGAGAATCGCGCCGATGCCCAGTGCGTGATGCACGAGCAGATGCGTCGGCGGCGCGACGACGACATCGTAGGCGCGCAGCATCGCGCGGCCCACGACGTCCCAGTCGTAGAACTGGTACGGTCCGGTGATGGCGACGGCGGACCGCGACGACGCGAATTGCGCTTCCACTCGCTCGAGCCAGCGAAGGGGCACGCGGCAGTCGGCATCGACATATGCGAGCACGCTGCCGCGAGCGGCGAGGCGCGCCGTTTCGCGCGCCACGACCAGACCCTTCGCCGGCTCGTCGATGACGCGCACGCTGGGGACGCCACGTGCGATTGTCCTGGCGACCTGTCCGGTGTCGTCGGTGCTGGCGTTGTCGATGACGAGGATTTCGTCCGCGGGACGGGTTTGCGCGAGCAGGGAAAAAATACAGGCCGGAAGGTGACGCGCTTCGTTATAGGCGCAGACGATGGCGGTAATCGTCAATCGCGAATGAGCGTACCGGCGATATGTAACACCGCCGTACCAGCGCGATCACACGGATGTTAAATCAACGGGACGGCTTGTCGAGCGGCGCGAGCAGGACGTACCAGCTCTCGCAGTCGCTGCGCGATCCGCCGGCGAGCGAGGCCGAGAACGCCAGATTCAGCGACGGGATCTTCCACTCGTGGCTCGCGAGGTTGCCTTCGACGTCGAGCCGGTACGGCGTGAGCAGGTTGGCCGCCGACTCGTGCTCGCGATGCTCTTCGTGCACGCCCTCGAAGATCGCGAACTCCCGCTTCGGCCCCATGTGCACTTCGAACTTCGGGACGCCATTGACGACGTGGTCGTAGACGCGTTCGCTGTAGCGGCCGTCGGCCTCGCGGCACGACTGCCAGTTGCCTTCGAGGATGTTCTTCGGATTCTTCGAATACGACGTGAACTGCGCGCGGGCGGAACCGGCCACGGCGAGCATCGCCATTGCCGCTGCGGCAGACACGGCACGACATAACCGTCGCATGCCGCCAGAATATCACTCGACGGCGGAACAATGGCGCCGCGGTTACATCAGAAGTACATACAGAGCGGTGACCGCGAGTGCGAGCACGATGACAATGGCATTGAAGGGCTCGTGGCGATCCACTCGTGAGACTGGGTAAGTCATGGTTCCCCCGAGACTGTCTGCGCGGGGCCCAGTCCACCACAGTCCAGCGCGAAGTACAAGACAACGCGCTGTAAACACTCGTACTGCCGGCTACCGCAGCGCCCGGAACGCCACATCCGGAAAGTCGGTGAAGATGCCGTCGACGCCGAGATCGCGGTACTGCCTGAATTCGGCTTCGAAATCGCCATGATAGGACGGCGACAGGAATACCGGCTCGGCGCGCAGCGTCCAGATATGAACGAGCAGCCCGGCCGCATGGGCGCGCCCGACCAAATCAGTCGGCGCCTTCAATGTCCGATCAGCATTCGCTGGGATGACAAGCCGCGAGTTCGGGCCGATGCCGTCGGCATACGCCCTGATCTCGCGCAGCTCTTCGTCGGTCGGCACTCTGCCTTCCAGGAGGCGAATCATGCGCACAGTGGTCCTGGACCGAATCAGCCGGAGGTTGTCTTCGAACGACTGAATGAAGACCGGCGCAGCCCGCTCGTTCCAGCCGTGGCGGCCGAGCGCGGCCAGCAGCGGCTCCTCGAGCGGAAGGCCGATCGATCGGAAGTACGCGGGATGCTTCGTCTCCGGATACACGCCAATCGGCCGGCCCAGCTTCCGGCCGAGTGCCTGGGCCAGCTCGATGACCTCGTCGAACGTCGGCACCTCGAACTGGCCGTCGAACGCGTGCGAACGGAAGGCGAGGCGCTCTTTCGCGCGCAGCGTCTTGATTTCGGCAAGCGTGAAGTCTTCGGTGAACCACCCAGACACCTCCACGTTGTCGATCGCCTTCGTGCGTCTGCGATCGGGAAACTTCACGGCGACGTCGGTCGTGCCGCCGATCTCATTCTCGTGCCGGGCGATGAGGACGCCGTCCTTCGTCGCCACAAGATCGGGTTCGATGAAATCGGCGCCCATCTCGGCGGCGAGCCGGTACGACGCACGCGTGTGTTCGGGCCGATGCCCGCTCGCGCCGCGGTGGCCGATGATCAGCGGATGCGGCGCCGGCAGGACGCCGGCCGCGACGAATGCCGCGGCCGACGCGAGGGCCGACACGATGGCGATGGCGCGCTCTACCATAGGAACTTCACCCCCAGCTGCATCTGTCGCGCGTCGTGGGTCCCGGTGATGGTGCCGAAGGCCCCCGAGCTCCGGTTGCCGCTCGGGGCCAGGACGTTCGTCCGATTGAGCACGTTGAACGCTTCGAACCGCAGTTCGAGCTTCGCGTTGCCGCCGAGCGCCAGCTGCTTCGCCAGCGACGCGTCGAGCTGCCAGAACCACGGCGCACGCACGCTGTTGCGCGGCGCGTTGCCGAACGGCTGGCTCGGATCCGTCGGTGCTACCACGCATGCGGTGTTGAAGTACGCCGTGATCGACGTCCCGTCCGTCGTCGGGTCGCAGACGACGTTCGGACGATAGTTGTTGGCGCCGCGGAAGTCCTGCGCGATGCCGGAGACGACGGCGGCCGCCGACGGCGTGTAGACGAACGTCACGGGCACGCCTGATGTCATCGTGTTGATGCCGGCGAGGCGCCATCCGCCGATGAGCGCGTCCACCGGCCCGGACGCGCCGCCGCCGAACATGCGCCCGCGCCCGAACGGCAGGCCCCACACGAGACTCATCGTGTTGTTCAACGGCTGGTCGTAGCCCGAGGTGCTCCACTCCGCGCCGAGGTTGTTGATGTCCTGCGGCGCCGGGAAGTTCCCGTTCTGGTTTTCGAGCGACGCGGCGCCGTTGTCCATCGCGCGCGACCACGTGAAGGCGTTGAGCAGCGACACGTCGGCGCGCATGCGCCAGTCGTACTTGATCTGGAGCGCGCGATACTCGGACTTGCCGCCGTCGAACGCGTAGGTGATGTCGGAATAGGTTGGAATCGGCCGGCGCGACTGGAGCGAGAGCGACCCCGCGGCGTTGTTCGGCGCCGCCTGGTTGAGGTTGGCGAACAGGAGCAGGTTGTCGGCGTGGTTGCCGACATACGCGACGTCGAGGAGCATCCGCGGACCGATCTCGCGCTGCACCGACAGGTACCAGTTCTGGACGCGGCCGTCCTGAATGTCCCGCGGCATGTACGTGATGTTGGCGGTCAGCGGGTTGAACTGACTCGGGTCCGCCAGGCCCACCGGATAACCCGACTGCGTCGGGACGAACATCGGATCGAGCGGGTTCGTCTGGTTGATGACGGCGTTGATGACCTGCGGGCCGTTGATCGACAGGAGGTTGCCGCCGCCCGCGCGGTTGTAGTGAACGTAGCCGATGCCGTAGCCGCCGCGAATGACCGTCTTCGATTCAGGCGTGAACGCGAAGCCGAGCCGAGGGCCGAAGTTGTTGCGATCGGGATCGACAAGCGCGCGATCGGCAATCGATCCATCCCTGGCCGCCACCATCGTCCGGGTGGCGGGATCGAAGTTCGTCATGATGTTGTCGGCTTCCCACAGGGGCGTGGCGTATTCGTAGCGCAGGCCGAGGTTGAGCGTCAGCCGCTCGTTCACGCGCAAGTCGTCCTGCGCGTACAGGAAGTGCATGTCCTGGCGGTGGTGCGCGACGAGGACGCTGCTTAGCGCGTACTGCGAGCGCAGGCCGAACATGAAATCGGCGAGGTTGTAGACGTTGTTCGAGGCCGCGCCCGCGGGCCGCGAGAACTGGCCGCTGTAGGTGTCGCGGCCGTAGAGCGGGTTCACGTCCTGCACTTCCGTCGCGATGCCCTGAAATTCGTACCCGATCTTCAGCGAGTGCCGGCCCATCAGCCGCGTGTAGTTCACCTTCGGATTCCACACCGTCGGGTACTGCCACTGCGGATTGGTCGCCTGCCGGCCGAGATCCGAGAAGCCCGTGATGACCTGCGTCGGCAGTCCGCCCACGATGCGCGGATCGGTCGGCAGCCCGCTGATGCCGAACGCGTCGAGCGCGCCTGTCGTGCCGAGCGCCGGCGGGTTCTTCCCGCCTTCGGTCGATGACCACGCGAACCGCACTTCGAGCAGCGACGCATTGCTCGGCGTGACCGTCGTGCCGAGCGCGAACTGCTTGTTGCGCGCGTAGATCTGGCCGTTGCCCGCGCCGCCCGACGGCAGCGGAATGCCCGGCTGATCGCTCGTCGCCAGATCGCGCCAGCCGTATCGCGCAAACGCCGACGTCGTCGGGCTGATCGCCAGGTCGATCTTGCCTCCGGCCTTGTCGGTGTGGTTCGTGAACTCCTGCAGGATCGAGTAGTTGTTCGCCGTGCCGGTCGTCGTCGGCTCAGGCAGCGCCGCCATGACTTTCGCCGCGAACGCCGTCATGGGAATCGGCGTGCCGGCGGCGTACGTGATCCCGGTCCGCGGATCGCGAACCGCGACCGGAAAGATGCCCGCCTTTTCAGCGCTCGTCGCGATCGTCGAGAACGCGGCCTGCTGCCGCGTCTGCCGGAAGCCTTCGAAGTCGCCGAAGAAGAAGGCCTTGTTCTTCACGATCGGCCCGCCAATGACGCCGCCGTACTGGTTGCGTTCGAGCGACGGCTTCTGGCCGGCGGGCGGCGTGAAGAAGCCGACCGCGTTCAGCGCGGTGTTGCGATTGAATTCCCAGATGCTCGTATGAAGGGAGTTGCCGCCGCTTCTGTAGGCGACGTTGATCGTCGCGCCGGCGGCCCGTCCGTACTCGGCGCTCAGGTTGTTCGTGACGACCTTGAACTCGCTGACGGCGTCGGGCGGCGGCTGCATCACCTGATTGCTGAAGCCCTGGTTGCTCGTGCCGTAGGCGTTGTTGTCGACGCCGTCGATCAGGAAGTTGTTGAACGTGCTGCGGAGGCCGTTGACGTTGAACGCGCCCTCGCGATTCGTGCCGGTGCCGCCGCGGTTCAGATCCGAGGCGCGCACGCCCGTGGTGAGGAGCGCGAGCGAGGAGTACTCGCGGCCGTTCAGCGGAAGCGCGGTGACCTGCGTTCCGCCGATCACCTGCCCGCGCTGGCTCGACTCGGTCTCGAGCAGCGGCGCGGACGCGGTCACTTCGACTTTTTCCGAGACCTGCCCCACGGGCAGCTGCAGATCGACGCGGAGCCGCGAGCCGACCTGCGCCTGCACGTTGTCCACGAGTGCGATCGAGAAGCCGGTCTTCTCCGCCGTGATGACGTAGATGCCGTCCTTCACCGTGAAGAACTCGTAGCTGCCGTCGGCGGCTGTCGTGCGCGTAACGGCGACGCCGGTCGCCGTGTTGGTCAGCGTGACGGTCGTGCCGGGCACGACCGCGCCGCTCGTGTCGCGCACCGTGCCAACGATGGTGGCGGTTTCGAACTGCGCCATGAGAGGAGCGCTCGCAGCGAGCGTGAGCAGAACGGCAATCGACCAGCGGACCGCAGACGTCATGTGGACAACCTCCTCGGGGAATTCCGTGTCCCGACACGCTAGCGAGGAGTTGTAACGATGCGCGGATCGCCGGGTAAAGAACCCGAAACGCGCCGGCGGCGTCATACCGCGTTTACGCGTAGTTGATAAGGTGACCGCTCTTCATGCTGACGACCTCGGCACGGGCTCCGGCGCTGCACGATCCGTCGCTCTACACGAACCGCGAGCTGAGCTGGCTCGAATTCAACCAGCGCGTGCTCGACCAGGCGCTCGCCGATCATCACCCGCTCCTCGAACGCGTGAAGTTCCTCGCGATCGTCGGCTCGAACCTCGACGAGTTCTTCATGGTCCGCGTCGCGACGCTCCGCAAGCGCCAGCGGGCCGGACTCGAACAGGTGTCGCCCGACGGCCTGACGGTGTCGGAGCAGCTGAAAGCGATTCGCGAACGCGCGGCGAGGATGATGCGCGACCAGGCCGCCTGCTGGCAGGATCGCCTGCGGCCGGCGCTTGCCGGCGCCGGCGTGACGTTCCTCGAGGAAGATCAATACACCGATCGGATCCGCCGCCACTTGGCCGGGTACTTCAGGAGCGACGTCTTTCCGCTGCTGACGCCGCTGGCGTTCGATCCGGGCCATCCCTTCCCCTACATTTCGAACCGCAGCAAGAACTTCGCGGTGGCCGTGCGGCACAACCGCCGCACAAAATTCGCGCGCGTGAAAGTGCCCGACACCCTTCCCCGGTTCATCCCCCTGCCTGCCTCGGAAGGGCCGACGTTCGTGTTTCTCGAGGACGTGATCCGCCAGAACCTCGACCAGCTGTTTCCAGATGTGGAGGTGCTCGACGCACATCTGTTCCGCATCATCCGCGACACAGACATGGAGGTGCAGGACGATGCCGCGCTGGACCTGCTCGAGTCGGTCGATCAGAGCCTGAAGAAGCTCCGCGAAGCGCCGCCGTGCCTGCTCCAGGTCGAGAGCACGATGCCGCGGCGGATTCTGAAGATCCTGATCGAAAACTTCGAGGTCGAAGACGACATCGTCATGCACAGTCGCGACCGTCTCGCGTTCTCCGACTGGCGCGCGCTGCTCGCGCTCCCGATGCCGACGCTCAAGGACGCGCCGTTTGTGCCGCGCACGCTCTGGCAGCCGCGCCACGAGACGCCGGTCTTCGACGAGATCCGCGAGCAGGACCGCCTGGTGCACCATCCGTACGATTCGTTCTCCGCGGTCGAAGCGTTCATCGACCAGGCGGTGGACGACCCCGGCGTCGTCGCGATCAAGATGACCCTCTACCGCATCGGCGCCGACTCCCCACTCATCGAGCTGCTCATCGACGCCGCGGAAGCCGGCAAGCAGGTCGCCGTGCTGGTGGAGCTCAAGGCGCGCTTCGACGAACGCAACAACATCAAGTGGGCCAACCGGCTCGAGTCGGCCGGCGTGCACGTCGTCTACGGCGTGGAGAACCTGAAGACGCACTGCAAGCTGTGTCTGGTCGTCCGCAAGGAATCCGACGGCGTTCGCCGGTACGTCCACGTCGGCACGGGCAACTACAACCACGCGACGTCGATGATCTACACCGACTTCGGGCTGTTCACCGCCGAACCGGCGATCTGCGACGACGTGTCGGATGTGTTCAATTACCTGACGGGATACTCCAAGCGCAAGGACTACCGGGAGCTGCTGGTGGCGCCCGTCAGCCTCCGCGCCGGGTATCTCGCGGCGCTCGATCGCGAGGTCGAACACGCACGCGCCGGCCGGCCCGCGCACGTGATCATCAAGAACAACGCGGTCACCGATCCCGCCATCATCCGCGCGCTCTACCGCGCGGCGCAGGCCGGCGTCGAGATCGACATGATCGTCCGCGGCGTGTGCTGCCTGAAGCCGGGCGTCCCCGGCGTGAGCGAACGCATCCGGGTGCGCTCCGTCGTCGGCCGGTTCCTCGAGCACTCGCGCGTGTACTGGTTCGCCAATGGGGGCCAGCCCGAGGTGTACATCGGCAGCGCCGATCTGATGGAACGCAACCTCGATCGCCGCGTCGAGACTGTCTGCCGGATCAGGGACGCGGCGCTGTCGGCGCAGATTCGCGAGATCGTGCTCGCCGCCTATCTGCAGGACACGGAGCGCGCGTACCTGCTGGACGGCGTGCGCTACAGGCTGCCTGATGCCACCGGCGGCCCCCGCATCAATGCGCAGGAACAGCTGCTCGCGTGGTACACCGCCACTCCCTCCGACAGCGGCGGCACGGACCAGTCGCAACTGAACATCAACAGCCCCGATGCAGTCTCGAAGGTTGCGCGGCGTTGATACGGTGGCGCGCCATGCGAATGCCGCTTCTTCCGGCCCTCGTGCTCGCCGCCGCGATTCCGGTTGCGGGCCAACAGCCGCAGCGACCCGATAAGGTCATCCGCTTCGCCTTCACGTCGGACGCGCACTACGGCCTCACGCGGTCGACGTTTCGCGGTCACACCAATGTCCCTGCCCGCGAGGTGAATGCCGCGCTGGTCGCGCACCTGAACACGCTCAACGAGCTCGTCGGCCCGGTGGACTTCGCTGTGGAAGGCGGCGACGTCGCCAATCGCGCCGAGGCCGACGACAGGATTCAGTCCGCCGCGGCCTCGTGGGCGCAGTTTCGAAACGACTATCTCAACCACCTCACGCTGCGGACGTCGTCAGGCGGACGGACGCCGATCTACGTCGTGCCCGGCAATCACGACGCGTCGAACGCGATCGGCTTCTACCGACCGATGCGCCTGTCACCGACAGGCCCGCAATGGTCGAGATCTACAACCTCATGATGGCGCCCGCGAAGCGCACCGCGACGACGTACACCTACTCAACCGATCGCGTTCTGACGTCGCGCGATCTCGACGGAGTGCATTTCGTGTTTCTGACGATCTGGCCGGACGCCGCCGGCCGGGGGCCTGGCTGGCGCGCGATTTCGAACACGTGAGCGCTTCGACGCCGATGGTTGTTTTTCACGCACGATCAGCCCGACGCGGAGAGCAAGCACTTCATCAACCCGAACGGCGCGCACGACATCAACGACGTCGACCGGTTCGAGAACCTGCTGTCGGACACATTGGCCGACGGCCGGACGACCGACGCCGGCGATGTGCTCGAACAGGCCGCATGGGAAGACTTCGTCCGCGCCCATCCGAACATCACGGCGTACTTTCACGGCAATTCGAACTGGAACGAGTTCTACGACTGGACACCAGTCGATCAGGCTGCAGACCTACCGCGTCGATTCACCGATGAAGGGCCGATACTCGGCGCAGGACGAGTCGAAGCTTTCGTTCCAGGTCGCGCCGATTGACACGCGGACCATGACCGATGACGGTCCGCGAGCGGCTCTGGAATACGGCAGCGTGGGGCAATTCCGTCACGGTGAACCTCGCCCACGGACGATTAACCCACAATTAACACCTTCGACACGGCGTGGAAACGTTCCGCCGGTACTGTGACACTCGGATGTCACGGCACAAGGTCCTCATCGTCGAGGACGAGCACGATATCGCGGGGCTGATCAAACGCACGCTCGAACGCAGCGGCGACACCGAAGCGCACGTGGTCGGCAGCGGCGACGCCGCGCTGAAGTCGGTGTCGGAAGCGCCTCCGGACCTCATCATTCTCGATTTGAATCTGCCCGTCATCAGCGGCGTGGAAGTGTGCCGCATCCTGCGGTCGCGGGCCGACGCGCGTCATGTGCCGATTATCATGCTGACGGCGCGTACGACCGAAGACGACCGCGTCACCGGGCTCGAGCTTGGGGCCGACGACTACGTCACCAAGCCGTTCAGTCTGCGCGAGCTGACCGCGCGCGTGCGCGCGGTCCTCAGGCGCAGCACAGCGAAGGATGATCGCCCCCTGCTCGCTTATCGCGGAGATCGTTTAACTGCCGACTTCGAGGCTGTCGCGGTCAGCGTCGATGGCGGCACCATTCGCCTGACGCGACGCGAGTTCGAGCTGCTCCGGTATCTGGTGCAGAACAAGAACCGCGTCGTGTCGCGCGACAGTCTGCTCGAACGCGTGTGGGGTTACGACCGCTCGGTCGAAACCCGGTCGGTCGATGTCCATGTCGGCCGGCTGCGGAGCAAGCTGGGAGAAGCGTCGCGGCAGATCGAGACAGTCATCGGCCTCGGCTATCGATTCGTGGATTAGAGCCGCATGTCGTGCAGGCCTTCAGGCCTGCCCAGCAGACCTGAAGGTCTGCACTACTTCTTCAGATTGCGAAGCAGCTTCGGCGTGAGGAACCAGCGCAGCGCGCCCGGGCCCTTCGGCGGCAGCGTCTCGACGTCGATCCGGCAGACCGCGCCCTTTTTGAATTCCATCGCGTGACGCATGCCGACGAGGCGCCCGGCCAGGTCGCCGAGGCCGGGCTCGTGACCGACGATGGCAATCCGCTTCTTGCGCGAATGTTTGTCGAGCTCGGCGACGACGCCGGCCGATGAGCCGTCCGGCGCGAGCGCCTCGACGTTGACGACTGTGGGATGCGGTGAAAGCGCGGCGGCGAAGATGTCCGCCGTCTGACGGGCGCGGACGAGCGGGCTCGTGAGCACGACGTCGATGGACAGGCCGGCGCGCGCGAGCGCGCGCGACGCCCGGCGCAGACGCGTCACGCCCTCGTCGGTCAGTGGACGTTTCGTGTCGTCCGGCCAGGCCTCGCCGCGGTTTTCCGCGACGCCATGACGGATGATGTACAGCTCGTAGATGATAGCCATCAGCTCGCCATGGCGCGGCGGACCTGCGGCGCCGATTCGGCCGCGCGGCACACACGTCCGCAGATCGCGCGGATGCCGCTTTCCTGATGCAGGAACTTCGCATGGAGGCGCCGGCACTCGTCTTCGAGTGACACCGTCAGCGCGTCGATCTTCCGCCACATCACGGCATCGGGCGCCGCGAGCGACGGCTGGCTCTCGCGCACATGGTCGATCAGCACCTGCAGGTCGTGAAGGCGGCCCAGCGTGTCCTGGTGCCGTTTGAGCGTCTTGATGTCCGACAACGACTTGACGCCCGCGGCCTCGCCGGCGACTTCGACGGCGTACCGCAGTTTCTTCAGCGCGATGCGCACCTCGTGCAGCCGTTCAGGCAGGTAGATCGACCCGGCCGCGTCGAGCGCTTTCATCAGCGTCTCCGCGCGCCGGCTGACGCGCGCCTCGACCGCCCACTGCCATCCGCGCGACGGCTTGTGATCGCGCAGATCGCCGCCCGCCTTCTCGAGCTTTCGCGCGATCCGCTCCAGTTCGCGTGTCGGCAGCTTCGCGCAGAGACGATCGCGCGCGCGCGCGCGCTCGTCCGACATGGCGGAGGCGACACGGCGCAACGCCTGCCGGTCGTGCTGTCCCGATGCCTGAAGCTCAGCCACAAGAGCGGCCAGCACGTCGAGCTCGCGCACGTCGCCGAGCTGGACCGTCACGTTCTTCAGACGACGGCCGAGCCGCTCGACGAGCTCGGGCTTGAGCTGGAGCACCGGGAGAATCTCGCGAAGGCGCCGCGACGCGATGCGCGTGCGATGGACCGCGCGCACGTCGCCTTCGCCGATCGCCTGTAACATCCCTGTAAACTGCTCGAGACGCTTATGCAAGAGCTCGAAGCGGCGTCGTGATGCGGACATGATAGGGTCGGGCAGCGATCCAACGCCCATTATAGTTAAACGACCGCATGCGTCTCGCCGCCATCGACATCGGCACCAACTCGCTGCACATGATTGTCGTGCGCGTGCGCCCTGACCTGTCCTTTGAAGTCATCGATCGCGAAAAGGAAATGGTGCGGCTCGGCGCGGGCGGTCTCGACGGACGCGCGCTCACGCCCGCGGCGATGCACGCGGCGCTGCAGGTGATGTCGAAGTTCCGCCGCCTCGCGGATTCGCACGGCGTGGACGAGATCATCGCCGTGGCGACGAGCGCCACGCGCGAAGCCCAGAACGGCAGCGACTTCCTCGCGACGATCGTCGAACAGACCGGCATCCGCGCGCAGGTGATCTCCGGCACCGAAGAAGCGCGGCTGATTCACCAGGCGGCCACCTACGGCGTCGGACTCGCCGGCGAGGTCGGCGTCGTCGTCGACATCGGCGGCGGCAGCGTCGAGATTACCCGCGGCCACGGCGAGCTCATGGAGGCCGGCAAGAGTTTCAAGCTCGGCGTGATCCGGCTGACCGAGCGCTTCATCAAGAGCGATCCGCTGACGTCGAGAGATGAACGCAGGCTCAATCGCTTCATCGACGCCGAAATCGGCAAGTATCTCGGGCAGATCGCCAGGCAGGGATTCGACCGCGTCATCGGCACGTCGGGCACGATTCAGAGCATCGGCGCCGTCGCGGTGGCCGGACGCGGCGCATCGAACACCACGCTGCGCAACCGCCGCATCACCGCGAAGCAGCTCCGCCGCACCCGCAAGCGGCTCGTCACCCGCGATCTGCAGGAGCGGCTGAAAGTGCCGGGCCTCGAGCCGCGGCGCGCCGACCTCTCGGTCGCCGGCAGCATCCTGCTCGACGCGATCGTCCGCCGCCTCGGCGCCGCCGACATCACGCTCTGCGATCTGTCGCTGCGCGAAGGCCTCGTCCTCGATTACATCGCGCGGCACCGCAGGGAAATCGCGCAGGCCGACCGCTATCCCGACGTCCGGCGCCGCAGCGTCTTCGAGCTGGCCGAGCGCTGCAACTACGTGCCTGAACACGCACAGCAGGTGGCGAAGCTCGCGACGATGCTCTTCGAGCAGACGCGGAGCATTCACGGGCTCACCAACCGCGAGCGCGAGTGGCTCGAGTACGCCGCGCTGCTGCACGACATTGGCGTCCACATCAGCTACGAGCGGCACCACAGGCACTCGTACTACCTGATCAAGCACGGCGACCTGCGCGGGTTCGAGCCCGAGGAAATCGAGATCATCGGCCTCATCGCGCGCTATCATCGCCAGGCCGCGCCGAAACGGCGGCACGAGGACTACGGCGACTTCACACGCAAGCGCCGGAAGACAATCCGCACCCTCGCCGCCATCCTCCGGCTGGCCGAGAGCCTCGACCGCAGCCACTCCCAGCCGGTTTCCGGGCTCGAAGTGCACGTTCGGGGGGATGATGGACTGCTGCGGCTCCGCGCGACGGGCGACCCGGAGCTGGAGCTGTGGGCCGCGACACGTCATGCGGCGGAATTCGAACGTCTTATCGGCAAACCGCTGCGTGTCGAAGTGAGCGCGACGAGTGCCCCGAGCGGAACCTCTCATGCTGAACAATCTCACGACTCCGCACGACTATCCCGGGAAACTCTTCGTCGTCGAGGGCATCGACGGCTCGGGGAAAACCACGCAGCTCGGGCTGCTGGCGAAGTGGCTGACGGCCGAGGGCCATCGCGTGTTCGTCACGGAATGGAACTCGTCCGCCCTGGTCAAGGCCGCCACGAAGACCGGCAAGAAGAAGAACGCGCTGACGCCCATGACGTTCAGCTTGCTGCACGCCACTGACTTCGCGGACCGGCTGCTCTACAACATCATCCCTCCGCTCAAGGCCGGCATGATCGTGCTCGCGGATCGGTATGCGTACACCGCGTTCGCGCGCGACGCGACGCGAGGCGTCGAGCGCCAGTGGGTGCGCGAGCTGTACAGCTTCGCGGTGAAGCCGGACATGACGCTCTACTTCCGCGTGCCCATCGACGTCTCGCTCGATCGGCTGATGGCGCGGCGCGTGAAGCTGAAGTTCTACGAAGCCGGCATGGATCTCGGCTGGAGCTCGAATCCGGCCGAGAGCTTCCGGCTCTTTCAGGGCAAGGTGCTGGACGAATACGATCGCATCGTCGACGAATTCGGGTTGAACGTCGTCGATGCCGTCGGCAGCATCACCGAGCAGCAGCGCGTGGTGCGCACGCTCGTCGCGAAGCACATCGAAGCCATCGACGCGGCCAGGGAGATTCCCCATGAGCAACCTGCCTGAACCGCTGTACGACGCGGACGGCACGCCCGGCGGCGCGAGCGGGATCATCCAGGCCGGCCGCTACTACGGCCGCGGCATTCCGTATCTGCCGATTGACGGCTATCCGGGCAAGCTGATCGCCGTCGAAGGGACCGACGGCGTCGGCCGCAGCACGCAGATCCAGCTGCTGCGTGAATGGCTCGAAGTCAAAGGCTACGGCGTCGTCGAAACCGGATGGACGCGGTCGCCGCTGATGCAGCCGACGATCGAACTCGCGAAATCGAGCAACACGCTCAACAAGCTGACGTTCGTCCTGCTCTACGCGACCGATTTCGCCGATCGCCTGGAAAAAGAAATCATCCCGGCGCTCAAGGCCGGCTTCGTCGTTTTGACCGACCGCTACATCTTTACCGCGCTCGCCCGCGCCGGCGTGCGCGGCGTCGATCGCGCGTGGCTGCGGACGCTCTACGGCTTCGCGATCGCGCCGCACCTTGTCTTCTATCTGAAGATCGACGTCGAGACGCTGATCGGGCGCGTGCTCGAGTCGCGCGGCATGGACTTCTGGGAATCCGGCATGGACCTGAAGCACGGCGACGACATCTACGACAGCTTCCGCGCCTATCAGAACAAGCTGCTGCGCGAGTACGGATCCATGGCCGACGAGTTCCACTTCCGTGTCGTCGACGCACGACGCTCGGTCGTCCAGATCCAGGACGAACTCAGGCGGCAGGTAGCCGCGTTTCTCGAACCCGCAGCAACGAGCTAACTTCGTCGCCTGCGTTTCACGAAGCCACGAAGAACACGAAGATCTTTTTCGAGAAGAGAGACTATTCGTGACTTCGTGTCTTCGTGATGTACAGGCTTTGAACTAACCGACAACGCCGGGCAGACCGAGGGCCTTACGGACGTACGCAAGCTGCCCGACGTGATACGTATCGTGCATGGCGAGGAAGCTGACCTGATCGCCGAGCGTCTGCACGGCGCTCATGAACGCCCGCGTTGCCGGTCTTGAGACATCGGCGTCCGTGAGAGCCCCGAGCCTCGCGTACAGGCGCGCGTTCACCTCGCGCGAGATCTCATTGATCTTCTCGCGCGTCGGATAGCCGGCCGTGTCCTGGAGCGCGGCGCCGCGCCCGAAGACGTCGCCCCAGCCGGGATCGTAGTCGTCGCCGAGCAGCTTCAACATGTTCACGCGCGTGCTGACCATGTGCCCGAAGATCCAGAGCATCGGGTTGCTCTGCGGCGTCGGCCGCCTCCAGAGATCGCCTTCCGCCACGCCCTGAAAGGAACGCTCGGCGAGGCTGTCGTTCGACGCGAAGATGAACGCGACGGGTTTGACGGCCGGGTGATACACATTGGCAGTACGGCTGAAGATCTGCAGCAATCCGCCCCACCCTCCAGGTCCCGCCACGCCGACGCGAACCTTCTCGAAGTCCTTGCCGTGGCGTTCGAGATACCGGTGTTCGAGATCGACGCGCGTCATGCCGTTCGCTTCCGCGGTGAACCGCACTTCGACCTCGCTCGCATGCGCCAGATCGGGATCGAACTGCCAGTTCGGATCGATCTGCCAGGCGATGACCAGACGCTTCGGCGGCTCCCACGCCGTCACCGTGCCCCACTGACATTCGACGCCATCGGCTTCGCGCCCGAAGCAGCGGCCGCCGGTCCGCCCCTCGATCACCGCCTTCTGCAGCGGCTTCTTGCCGATGTGATGGGCGCGCGGCCACCACGTGTCGAACCCGTCGGTAAACACGTTGAACGCGTGCTCGAGGCCCGCCTTCACCATCACGCTCCTGTTCACGGTCACTGGCTGAGTTGTGGTCGTCATCGGTCTCACCTTTTTTCTGCCGCTCGTTTAAAGGCCTGGAGGGCTTCACCCCAGAACTGATCGAAGTAATCACGCAACGCCTTCAAGCCATCGGGATTGAGCTCGTAGATGCGATTGCGTCCATCGCGCCGCTCCGAGACAACGCGAGCGTCTTTGAGAATCCGCAGATGCTTCGAGATCGCCGGCCGGCTGACGTCGAAGTGCTCGGCGAGCTCGTTCACGGTGTGTGGACGTCCGAGCAGGTACTCGAGCACGGCGCGCCTGGTGGGATCGGCGACCGCCCGGAAGGGGTCGGCCGAATACGTAACCATATGGTTACGTATTATTCGCATCGCCCGGCCCGCCGTCAAGTGGCTTGCCCTGAGCGGACGATCCCATCGTCGAAGGGCTGTTACATGGAATTTACACGGCGGAAACCGGGGAGAAATCGCACCGCGATAGGGTGACACTGTGCTCCTGCAGGATCGACCCGTGGCCGCCGCGCCACTGGCGGCTACTTCGCCTCCACCGCAGCTGACGCCACCTGTCGCGCCCAAGATCCAGGTCGCAGGGATGAGCTTCTTTTACGGCCCGCGGCGGGTGCTCGACAACATCACGGTCGACGTGCAGCCGAATCAGGTGACGGCGCTCATCGGGCCGTCGGGCTGCGGGAAGTCCACCTTCCTGCGCTCGCTCAATCGCATGAACGACATCATTCCCGGCGCGCGCGTCGAAGGCTCCGTGCGGATTGACGGCACGGACATCTATGCCCCGTCGGTCGACGTCGTCGACCTGCGGCGCCGCGTCGGCATGGTGTTTCAGAAGTCGAATCCGTTTCCGAAATCGATCTTCGACAACGTCGCGTACGGCCTGCGCATCAACAGGCTCACGACGTCGCGCGAGGAGCTCCGGGGCCGCGTCGAAAGCAGCCTGCAGGCGGCCGCGCTGTGGGATGAAGTCAAAGACCGGCTGCACACGTCGGCGCTGGCGCTGTCAGGCGGCCAGCAGCAGCGGCTGTGCATCGCGCGGGCGCTGGCGGTTGAGCCCGAGATCGTGCTCATGGACGAGCCGGCGTCGGCGCTCGACCCCATCGCGACCCAGCGCATCGAAGAGCTGATCTACCAGCTCAAATCCCGGTATACGATTGTCATCGTCACGCACAACATGCAGCAGGCAGCGCGCGTGTCGGACGTGACGGCGTTCTTCTGGCTCGGCAAGCTGGTGGAATGCGACCAGACGAACAAGATCTTCACCGCGCCGGCGCAGAAACTGACGGAAGACTACGTGACCGGCCGGTTCGGATAATGGAGCCGATCGAACGCCGCAGGCGTCACTTCCAGGAAGAGCTGGAACAGCTCAAGACGCGGCTGCTCGAAATGGGCGGCAGCGCCGAGGAGCAGGTGCGCCTCGCCGTGAAGGCCCTGGTCGACCGCGATCGCGATCTGGTGGAGCGCGTGCTCCAGGGCGACGAGGCGATCAACAAACTGCACATCGAGATCGACGGACGCTGCTTCACGCTGCTCGCGCTGTATCAGCCGATGGCCGTGGACCTGCGGGCGATCGTGTCGGCCGCCAAGATCAACACCGACCTCGAACGCGTCGGCGATCTCGCCATCAACATCGCCGAAGCCGCGCGCCGCTACGCGGCGCACGCACCCGTCAAGAAGCTGATCGACATCCCGCGGATGGCGACCATCGCGCAGAGCATGCTGAGGGACGCGCTCGACGCCTTTGTCCGGCGCGACATGGACCTGGCGCAGCACGTGCTCAACGAAGACGACAAGCTCGACGCGCTCAAGACACAGATCTTCCGCGAGCTCCTGACGCACATGCTGCAGGACCAGGCCACCATCGAGCCCGCCCTCGATCTGATCCTCATCTCCCGGCACCTTGAACGGATCGGCGATCACGCCACGAACATCGCCGAAGACGTGATTTTCATGGTGTCCGCCCGCGACGTCCGCCACCACGCGGACGACAGCCAGCCCTCCCGCTAGCGGATATAGAATTTCAAAATTGCAGGATGGCAGGATTGAAGCAGCCACCGAAGGTAGAATTGTGCGTGTTCTGCAGGCGGCATCCGGTCGAGCCCGCCTGGCGGCCTTTCTGCAGCGAACGATGCAAATTACAGGACCTGGCGCGCTGGGCGGACGAGGCCTATCGCGTGCCTTCTGACAAAGTCACCGACCCTGGCAACGACGACAATCATGGCTGACACGCTGACGATCACCGACAACAGGACCGGCAAGACGTACGACGTGCCCATTACCGACGGCACGATCCGGGCGATGGACCTCCGGAAAATCAAGACGGCGCCCGACGACTTCGGCCTGATGACGTACGACCCGGCGTTCCTCAACACCGCGAATTGCCGCAGCGCCATCACGTATATCGACGGCGACAAGGGCATCCTGCTCTACCGCGGCTATCCGATCGAGCAGCTCGCCGAAGAAAGCGACTACCTCGAGACGGCCTACCTGGTCCTGTTCGGCGAGCTCCCCACGGCGACCCAGTTGCAGCAGTGGACGCAGCAGATCACGAACCACACGATGCTGCACGAGAACATCAAGAAGTTCATGGAGGGCTTTCAGTACGACGCCCATCCGATGGGCATCTTCCTCAGCACGGTCGGCGCGCTCTCGACATTTTATCCGGACGCGAAGCACATCTTCGACAAGCAGTCGCGGATGCGACAGACGCATCGCCTCATCGCGAAGGTGCCGAGCATCGCGGCGTACGCATATCGCCACAGCATCGGCCGTCCGTACAACTACCCGGACAACGACCTCAGCTTCGCCGGCAACTTCCTGAACATGCTGTTCAAGATGACCGAGGTGAAGTACCAGCCGAACCCGGTCCTCGCACGCGCGCTCGAGGTCCTGTTCATCCTGCACGTGGATCACGAACAGAACTGCAGCACGACGACGATGAGGACGATCGGGAGTTCGCAGGTCGACCCGTACTCCGGCCTCGCGGGCGCGGCGGCGGCGCTCTACGGCCCGCTGCACGGCGGCGCGAACGAAGCGGTGCTGCGCATGCTCAACGAGATCGGATCGGTCGCCAAGGTGCCCGAGTTCATCAAGAAGGTGAAGGCGGGCGAAGGCAGCCGCCTCATGGGCTTCGGCCACCGCGTGTACAAGAGCTACGACCCACGCGCGAAGGTCATCAAGCGCATCGCCGATCTCGTGTTCGCCGTCACCGGCAAGAACCCGCTGCTCGACATCGCCCTCGAACTCGAACGCATCGCGCTGCAGGACGACTACTTCGTCACGCGCAAGCTCTATCCGAACGTCGACTTCTACTCCGGCCTCATCTATCAGGCCATGGGATTCCCGACCGAGATGTTCCCGGTGCTGTTTGCGATTCCGCGCACCGCCGGCTGGGTGGCGCAGTGGGAAGAGATGCTGCTCGATTCCGAGACGAAGATCGCGCGCCCGCGGCAGATCTACACCGGACCGGTTCATCGGGACTACGTTCCCCGCGACAAGCGATCCTGAACATGACGACACGGTCACCGCAGCGCACGCTGCGCTCGCTGGGAATTGTTGTCGCTGCGTGCGCGGCGATCGCTGCGGTGACCGTGTCGGCTCAAGGCCCGCCGAAATTCGATTCAAGCCGCGCGTGGGAGCACCTGCGGCAGATGGTGGCCATCGGTCCCCGGCCGGCAGGCTCACCAGCCATCGAACAGACCCGCAAGTACATAAAGGATCAACTCACCGCCATCGGCCTCAAGACCGTCGAGCAGGCGTGGGACGACGAGACGCCGCTCGGCCGGGTGCACATGGTCAACCTCATCGCGACCATTCCCGGCGCGACACGCGATCGGCTGGCCATCACCGGCCATTACGACACGAAGCTGTTCCGCGAGTTCCGGTTCGTCGGCGCCAGCGACGGCGGATCGAGCGCCGCGTTTCTCCTCGAGCTCGCGCGCGCCCTCAAAGCGCGCCGCAACCGCGTGACGATTGAGCTCGTGTTCCTCGATGGCGAGGAGGCCGTGATCGACTGGCGCGGCAACGACCACACGTACGGCAGCCGCCACTACGTGGACCTCGCGCGCCGCGACGGCTCGATCGCGTCGCTCAAGGCGATGGTGCTCGTCGACATGATCGGCGACCGCGATCTCGGCATCCGCCGCGATTCCTATTCGACGCCGTGGCTGACCGACATCATCTGGGGCGCGGCCGCGAAGATGAAGCTCGGAAACTATTTCCTGCCGGCCGTGACGACCGTCGAAGACGACCACCTGCCGTTCCTGTCGGCCGGCGTGCCGTCGGTCGACATCATCGACCTGGATTACGACGCCTGGCACACCCAGCGGGACACCCTCGAAGCCGTCAGCGCCAGAAGCCTCCAAGTCGTTGGGGACGTGCTGCTTGCGGCCCTCCCTCAAATCGAAGCCCGCCTCGTCAAATAGCTAACGGTTTTCGAAGGCCGGTCGTCTAAGTTCCTGAAATGGACGCGACCGAAGTGGCCGCCGTGCTCGCCCGGGCCAGGCAGGGAGACAGCGAGGCCTTCCGGACCCTCGTCGAGCGCCACAGCCGCCGGGCGTTCCAGCTCGCCTTCCGGATGACCGGCAACGAGCAGGACGCGGAAGACGTGGTGCAGGAAAGCTTCATCCGCGCCTATCGCCAGCTCGGCCGCTTCGAAGCGCGCGCCCATTTCGCGACATGGCTGCACCGGATCGTCGCCAATTGCTCGATCGATCTGATCCGGTCGCGTCGCGCGCGCCACGACCACGCGAGCACCGACGATTTCGCGTCGATGCCGCAACCGGAAGCCGACGGGCCGAACCCGGAGCGGCTCGCGGCCAGCGCGCAGATCGAGCGGAGCGTGGCGGCGGCGATGTCGGAGCTCTCTCCCCTCGAGCGCGCGGCCTTCACGCTGCGTCACTACGAGGGGCGATCGATTGCGGAGATCGGCAGGACGCTCGGCCTGGGGACGAGCGCGACCAAACACAGCGTGTTCCGTGCCGTCAGGAAACTGCGGGCGGCGCTCGAACCGCTCAGGGGTGAATCGTGAAGCACTACAGCGAAGACGATCTGATTCTCCATTACTACGGGGAGCGTCCGCGCGGCGCGGACGTCGAACAGCATCTCGACGGCTGCGAGCAGTGCGCGGCGGCATATCGCGAGCTCGCCACATCACTCAGGGTCATCACTACTCCGGAAGCGCCGGAGCGCGGCGATCAGTACGGCCTCGAAGTCTGGCAGCGCATCAGGCATCAGCTGCCCGAACAGGAGATGCCGTGGTGGAGCGCGTGGTTCCGCCCCGATCGACTCGCGATGGCCGGCGCGTTCACCGTCCTGCTGCTCGCGGCGTTCGTCACCGGACGCTGGTGGTCGGCGGGCAACGCGCCTGCACCGCCAGTGGCCTCGACAGCGCCGCCGCCGCAGGCGGCCACGCCCGGCGACGACGGCCGCCAGCGGATTCTGCTGACGTCAGTCGCCGATCATCTCGATCGCTCCGAGCGCGTGCTGACCGACATCATGAACACGACGGCCGGCGGCGACATCTCGACCGAACAGCGGTGGGCCGAGGATCTGATCGTCACCAGCCGCCTCTACCGGCAGGACGCCGTTGACGCCGGCGAGCATTCGGTCGCGGTCGTGCTCGACGAGCTCGAACGCAGCCTGCTCGAAATCGTCCACACGCCGTCGCGCGCGACGGCGGCCCATCTCGACGAGATCCGGCGCCGCATCGACGCGGCGTCGCTGCTCTTCAAAGTCCGCGTGCTCGGCAGCGAGCTCCGGCAGCGCGAGCGGCAGGACGCCCCGCGTCCGCGCGCGCTGGCCACGCAAACCAGTTAAGAGGAATCCATGACCATCAGGCAGATTGTCTCGACATCGACAATTGTGCTGGCGCTCGCGGCGCCGGCGATCGCGCAGGACCCGGAGCCGTCGCGGGCGGAAGCGGCGGCACGGCAGGAAGCCGCGCAGGAGCGCGCGGAGGCGGCGCGGCAGCGTGCGGCCGAGCGCGCGGCGGCCCGCGTCGAACGCGACGGCAACAGATTCAAGGTGAACGTCGGCCCTATCGACGCCGACGCCCTGTACGAGCAGGCGCGCCAGGCGATCGAAAACAGCCAGTACGATCGCGCGATTGCGGACTTCGATCGCGTGCTGGCCGATTCGGCAAAGGGCCGCGCCGACGCCGCGATGTACTGGAAGGCGTACAGCCAGTCGAAGCTCGATTTGAGCCAGGAAGCGCTTCAGACCGTCGCGGATCTCACCAGGCAGTTCGCCGCCAGCCCCTGGGTCAAGGACGCGAAAGCGCTGGCGGTGGAGATCCAGAGTGCGGCCGGCCAGCCGGTGTCGGCGGAGCTGCAGCACGACGAAGAGCTGAAGCTTCTGGCGCTTCGCGGCGTCATGCAGGCGGATCCGGACAAGGGCGTGCCGATCATCGAGAAGATGCTCGCCGGCGGCGCGTCGCCGCGCGTGCGCGACCGCGCGCTGTTCGTGCTCAGCCAGAGCCGTGCCGTGCGTGCGCGCGATGTCATGCTGAACACGGCGAAGAACAACGCGAATCCCGATCTGCAGCGGACCGCGATTCGCTACCTCGGCATGATGGGCGGCGCCGAAGGGCGCGACGCGCTGGCGGCCATCTATCGATCCGCAACCGATGCGTCGGTCAAACGCGCGATCCTGCAGAGCTACTTCATGAGCGGCAACGTCGAACAGACGGTCGAAATCGCGAAGACCGACAAGGACTCGGAGCTGCAGCGGGCCGCGATCCGGAACCTGGGCATGATGAACCGCCCGGGCTCGGCCGCTGGCGACGCGCTGGTGTCCATCTACAAGTCGGACATGCAACTCGAGAATCGCCGCGTCGTCATCAACTCGCTCTTCATGCAGCACAACGCCAAGGCGCTCGTGGACCTTGCGCGAGCCGAGAAAGATCCGTCGCTCAAGAAGGAGATCGTCTCCAAGCTCTCGATCATGAAGGCGCCTGAAGCGACCGACTACATGCTGGAGCTGCTCAAGTGACGGCCCTGGGAGCGATGTCGCTCGCGGTGGCCCTGGGCGTGATGCCCGCTACGTCGCTCGGCCAGGCCCGCCTCACCAACGCCCAGGTCGAGACGCGCACGGCGGCCCAGCCGCTCGACCGGGAAATCGCCGCCGCGACCGCACGCGGCGGGGCCCGGTGGATCGGCTACCGGATCCGGATCGCGGCGGGACGCCGCTCGATGGACTGCTTCGAGCGCACGCGCGTCGCGCTCGAGCCGGCGTCGGAGATCTCGATCCTCGCGCGCTTCGAAGGCACGACGTTGACGCGGCTGCGGACGGCGACGCCCGACTGCGAGATCGACGCCGGCGGGCTGCCGGTCCTGTGGCTCGAGAACGTGAAGCCGGATGACAGCGTCGCGTGGCTCACCGCCACCATCAAGGCCACGGGCCCCGCCGACGAACGCCTCGACCGCGTCGTCAAACCCGCCGTCATGGCGATCGCGATGCATGAGGGGACGGCGGCGACGCGAGCGCTCATCGATTTCGCGCGCGACTACCAGGTCGCGAAGGTGCGGTCGGACGCGCTCTTCTGGCTCGCGCAGCGCGCCGGGCAGCAGGCGGCCGCGACGATCGCCGAAGCCATCGATCGCGATCCGGACACCGAGGTCAAGAAACGCGCGGTCTTCGCGCTCAGCCAGCTTCCGAAAGACGACGGGGTTCCGAGGCTGATCGACGTCGCGAAGAGCAACCGCAACGCCGCCGTGCGGCAGCAGGCGATGTTCTGGCTGGGTCAGTCGAACGATCCGAGGGCGCTCAAGTTCTTCGAGGACGTGCTCTTGAAGTAGGGCGTATGGCAAGAAATCCCACGATGAGAATCACTCCGGCCGACGAGGTCGCGACCCACAGGGCCCGCGATCGCGCCGGCCGCATCGTGTCTTCAATCCTCGCATAGGCGCCTCCGCCCTTCGCGGCGGCATTCGCGGTGCGGACATACTCGCGCCCCGCCTCGATGATCACGCGGTCGAAGACGACGTTCCAGACGACGAACGCCCACAGGATCCACAGCCAGGCCGCCGCGCGCCGGCGATTGAGGGTCACCGGCGCCTGGCGTACGCCCGCAGCGCGACGATGACAATCGCGACGCCCGCGACGATGTACGTGACGACGGGCGGCGTACCGCTGGGAGACGAGCGCGCGAGCACGACCGCCACTGCGGCGAGCAGCAGGAGCGCGACGAACGTGACGACGAAGATGGCGCGAGAGCGTGGCCGCGCGCTCGTGGGCGGCTGATGGACGGGATCGGTCGTCGCGGCGCCGCACTTGTAGCAGATGAGCGCCTTGTCGGCGATGTCGGTTCCACACTGACGGCAGTTCATCGCCCCACAATCATACGCAGCCGCGCTGCGACGCCTCCGAAATCGCTTTCATCGACGTCTTTCGAAATGCCGCCCTGCCCGAGGATGCCCGGGACTTTCGTGTATTGGGCGTCGCCGGTGACGGCAATCCACCTGCTGAATCGAAACTCCGCGCCGCCCATCATGACGAACCCGGCATGTCTCACATCCACATCCTCTCCGGCCGCGGAAAAATCTGACGTCTCGTGGTACGAGTATGAGCCGATGCCCGCACCGGCGTATGGAATGATGCGCGACTTCCGGAGCCGGAAGCGATAGCCGGCCGTCAGTTCGACAGGCGTTGACGTGACATGAAGGGGAATGCCGAGGCCGAACACCTCGCCGTTGTTGACGAATGCGCGCTGCCCCGTCTTCGACATATGCGAGACGGCGAAGTCGACGAAGTACTTCTTGCGGAACACGACGTCCACGCCACCGCCCCAGAATGGCTCCGCCGCGGATCCAAAGGTGGCATCGAACGTCTTCGACGCGGCGAAGCGCTGGTCCGTGACCA
>Ga0153915_10001045_pt1 | contig 25497 bp, 23 predicted proteins | sample Opewatmetagenome_2_FD_107003 | JGI IMG/M metagenome (GOLD analysis project Ga0153915, IMG submission 107003) | Freshwater wetland microbial communities from Ohio, USA - Open water 3 Core 3 Depth 3 metaG | ecosystem: Environmental > Aquatic > Freshwater > Wetlands | place: USA: Ohio, Lake Erie...
ATCGAGACGATCTGGACCTGCGCGTCCTTCGACGTGTCGTTGAAGGTCTTCTCCACGCTGGCGCGGAAGTCTTCCGTCAGCCCGTCGTACTGGGCCCAGAAGAACGTGACCTTGGGTTTCTCCCTGGGCGCGCATCCAACGAGCGCGACCACAACGAGGAGCGCTATTCCAAGGCGAAACATCATGGGTTTCTTCATAGTTCCCCCTTTTGAAGCATTACGTGTGTCCCACGGACACCCGGATGATTCTACGGCCCGCCATTGGCAGTGTCAAGGAGCGCCGCAACGCCGGCGCAAACACGACTGCGCCGGCGGCACACGGAGCGAAGAAGATCTTCGGTCACGTCGGGATGGATTGTATGGGGCGATGTGACCGAGGCGGCGGCCACGATCGTGCCGAGCTGCTGCGCCTCGTCCAACGGCAGTCCGACGGCAAGCCCTGCCAGCACTCCGGAAAAATGCGCGTCACCCGCTCCGGACGTGCCCTCGGCCTCCACGCGGACCGCGGGATCGAAGGAAAGCGCGTTCCCGTCCCAGCACCAGCTGCCGGCCCTGCCCGCGGTGATGGACAGGTTGAGCCGGGGGAAATCGCTGCAGAGCTTTTTCACGGCGTTCCTGGCGATGAGGTCAGGTTCCTCCGCGGACCGCGCACCGGGAATCCCCGCGGCCGCCGCCGCCTCCTCGAGGTTCAGCGCGCACAGGTCCACCAGCCCGAGGAGCCGGGTAGAGCGAACCTGGTCCATCTCCGCCCGGGTGAAGCTGGCTGCCCGGAACATCCCGCAGGAGGCCGCGGCTTCCAGCAGCGCGCGGCGCGCCGGCAGCGGTACTTCCGGCACGGCAAGCGCAATGCCGCTGCCTCCCAGCTGCCGCATGCAGGGCACGGCTTCGCGGACCGCCTCCGCATCCACGCGGGCGCTGGCGGAGTCTCCCGTGCTGAGGTTCCCACCGGTGCCGTCGGGGTAGACGTAGCAGAACGAGTAAAGGGTCGGCGCCCCGGGGACTCGGTGAACGAAGTCCAGGCCGATTCCCACGGCGCTCATCTCGGAGCAGAGCCTGCTGCCCTCAGGGTCATCACCCACGCCGCCCACCGCGTGCACGTCGAACGAGCCGCCCAGCAGAACCTTCACGTAGTGGCTGATGATATGAAGCTTGCAGTAGTCGCGGCGGTCCAGGAACCTGCCGGCCCGGCTTTCCTCCCGGCCGAGGGTTTCGTTGCCCTCCACGAGGAAGAACGTGCCGTAGCCGATTCCCCCGGTTCCGACCATGCCCCGGAAGCGCGGCGAGGCGGGCACGCGGAGAAGCCCCACGGTCAGCCCTCGAGTCCCAGGTCCCATTCCGGGTGCAGGGACACGGGGTGGCGTGCCGTTTCCACGGTGGCCGTGAGAAGCGCATCCGGGTGGCTCTGCAGCAGCGTCATCGGGTACTCGGCAGTGGGCTCGGAGAACAGGGCAACCCGCAGGGCGGTCTGCTTCCAGGCGCCGGTGTCCGAGAAGAGACGGACCTTGTTTGCCGAGAGGCACTCCCGTATCCCCAGGGTCACGGACAGCGGCGGCACGAACTGCCAGGCAGCGCCGAAAGTGCGCTGCGCCAGTGCCAGCACGGTATCCCAGTTGTTCTCCTGGATTCGCACCGAGGAGGCTGCCAGCTCCTCCAGCGTGATGGAGCTGTAGGGATGGCGGCGGGCCTGGTTGTAGGCGATATGGCCGTCCTGCCCCCAGCCGCCGAAGGTCACGTGGGGTGGCCGGGCATGGATGGTTTCCCTGACCTTCTCCATCGTGGCCGGTGAGAGCCACAGGCGGTTCTCTTCCGCAACGGCGAGGTCCTGGCGCACGGGGGCGTAGAAATATCGCTCCATGAATCCTCGGAAGCTGTAGGGATGGGCCCTCGGCAGCTCCCTGCCCTGCCAGTCCAGGCACTCGTCCATGTGGTAGACCACGAAGCGCTTCAGGGAAACCTTCCTGCTGTTCACGAGCGTGGCGAACGGCTCGTACCACGAGCTCGGTCCACAGGGAATAATGGCCCGGAGCTCCTCTCCGCGCTTGTTCGCCGCCTCGATCTCGTCCACCAGCTCCCGGGCCATGAGCGCCCCCATGGCGGGAGAATCGGCGACCATGCGGAAGGGCACGCGGCGCTTCGGGTGGTGTTCCAGCTCCTCGGCGGGAATCCGGCACCACTCGTACAGGTCTTTGCGATCGATCCTGCTCACTTCCAGTATCCTTTCAGCCCGGCGATCATCCGAAGCGCGTTGGCGTAGTAGATCTTCTGCAGCACGTCGTCCGGCAGGTACAGGCCGTAGATCTTCCACCGGGGGATCGGGTTATCGGTCTCCCCAAGGTAGCCGGGGTAATCGAAGTACTCGTCCTGCGTCTCGAGAAACCGGAAATACGCGCGGTACATCTCCGGGGAGATGGGCATGTCCGAGCCGAAGATGATCCGGTCCTGGTACTTGATGAAGAACCTTCGGGCGGTGTACGGCTGGCGCCCCAGCTCGTCCATGCGGGCGGAGAAATCCATGTGCACGTTGGGATGCCGGTCCAGGAGCTCGGCGACCCAGTCCAGGTCCTCGGGGTTGTTCGCCACGTGGGCGCAGATGAAGGTGGTGCCCGGGTGGTCGGTCATCATGCGCGTGCGCTGCTCCAGCAGTTCCCACTTGGTGAAGTGCGAGCCGTGGAAGCTCCACCCGGGATACTTCCGGAGGGTGCCCAGGTGCTCGTTGCGACCGTCCGCCGGGAGGAAGAATGCGACCGGGTCGCTGGTGTGGATGAGCACCGGGACGCCCAGCTCGCCCGCCCGCTTCCACACCGGGTACAGGCGCCGGTCGTCCACGGGGATCATTGCGCCGTCCGGTGTATGGAAGCGAAGGCCCAGCTCCTTGGTGAGCTTGAGGCCCAAGGCTCCTCGCCGGACGTCATCCTCAAGGGTTTTCACGCACAGCTCCGGGAACCCGCCGTCCAGGTCCAGGGCGAAGTCGTCCCACTTGGCGAACTCGGACATGGTGAACGCGGCGAATCGCCCGGGGAACTTCTTCATCCACTTCTCGTCGTAGACCCCGAGGTCGCGGCGACGAATCGTGTACCCCTTGTTGTCGAACGGCAGGGCGCAGTTTCCCGTGATGTTGAGGAATATCCTCACGCCTGCCGCGTCCATGACGCGGGTCATCTCCTCGGCGGGCATGTCCGCAAAAAGGTGGTTGTGCGCATCTATGACCGGGAAACGGGCCTTCTCGGGGATGTGGGCGGGACGCCGTAGGAGGATTTGCGGCCTGTAGGGAGCGCCTGAGGGCTCGTCGAGGGCGTTTTTCGCCGGCTTGGCACTGTTCTTCACGGGCTTCTTGCCAGGCTTTTGCGCCTTCCTGGCGGGGGTCTGTCTGGCGGTCTTTCTCGCGGTCTTCTTCTCCGGCTTTTTCACGGCTGCACGGCCTTCACGCCGGTGAGCTCGCAGAAATCCGCGAGCGCGGGCACCAGGTCTCTCCCGTACCCGAGGCAGGCGTATTCGTTGGTCCAGTTCTGCACCATCACCTCCATGTCCGCGTGCGCGGTGACAAACCCGTGCGGCCAGAAAGGGATGCCGCACTCGGAAAGCCGGGCCTCCAACGTCTCCTTTGGCGGCTCGAAGATGGAGCACGGCACGAAGGTCATGCGGAACTCTCCGTTCACCCGGCCCAGGCGGGCAAGCGCCCCCTCGCCTACCTTGCAGATGAGCCGCACCGAAAGCCCCCCTGCCTGTCCCTCCGTGGGGATCCCATGGACCGCGAACCCGGCCGGGCCGAGCTTGCCGGCAAGAGAGGGCGGCACGGCGCCATCGCCTATGATCTTGATCTCTCGGCTCTTCTTGTCGATGTGCTGAAGGTCCCCGTAGTACACCGGCTCGGGGCTGAGCCTGGACAGCAGGTACACCGTGAGCGCGGTGTTGAAATCACCGAGAGTCGAGGTGCCCCACCCGTCCTCCAGCATCATGCTCTGGGCGAAGCAGGTAGCCGAGTAGTCATCTCCCAGGCCCGGGAAAGACTGGATGGTGTAGAACTCCCATCCTTCCTTCTTGACGATCTTGCTGATGGCGAGATACAGCCGCATCGAGCGCTCGTTGACGACCGACCTTTCTGGTGCGGAGCCAAAGAGTCTCTTGAGACGTGGCGCGAGGTTGTCCAATTCTGTGCTCTTTATCTCCCCTGCGGCGTGTATCAGCTCCGTGGTATCCCTCGAATCGATGTCGATTCCGAACATTCGCATCCACTGGGAGGGATCGGCCACACCGCAGGTTTGCCCCATTCCCCGCCCGCCAAAGGCACCAACAGTAGACATATTCAAGTTATTTCTTAGGTTTGCAGCCCTGCAGTAGCTCACGATCCGTCCCACTTCCGCGGGGTCGTCCGCCGGCCCGTAGACAAACCTGTGAGGAATCCCGATCTCTGCCAAGCCTCCATGGAGCACTAGGCCACCGACGGGGCGCCATCCCTGGGAGCCCGGGTGCGTCCAGATGACCACCGCTTTGCCCGACATCTGGAAGTCCCGGATGGCCGCCACGAGGTGCGCCGCCCAAACCCACGTGCCGGAGAACAGCACTACGCAGTCCACCTCCGGGTCTTTCTTCATGGCATCAAGAGCCGCCCTCGCCTCCGCCTTGGACGCCACCACGACAGGATGCTCCTTGAGCCGCAGTCCGGCGGACTCCAGCGCCTTCCTGGAGCGGGTGACGATCGAGGCGTCGATGAATGGAGCGCCCAAGGGGTCCTGCAGGCCGTCCTTGTGAACGCCGTAGACGACGAACCCAGCCGTTGCCTGAATCATCTTGTTTCACCTCCGGGCCAGACCGAGTGCCTCCCGGATCGTAGAAGAAAACTCAGGCCGGGGCAACTATGCCAGGGCAGGCTTTCGGGATCGTTTCGGCTCGAGGTTCGGAAGGAACGCTGCGATCACGCCCAGCAGGGGCAGGAAGGCCATCAGCCTGTAGACGAAGGTGATGCTCGTGAGATCCGCGAGCCAACCCAACGCAGCGGAGCCCAGACCCCCCATGCCGAAGGCAAAGCCGAAGAACAGACCCGAGATCAGGCCGACGCTGCCGGGCAGGAGCTCCTGGGCGTACACGAGGATGGCCGAGAAAGCGGAGGAAAGGACCACGCCGATGCACAGGGTCAGGATCGTGGTTCCTTCCAGTCCCGCGTGGGGCAGCAGCAGCGTGAACGGCGCCGCCCCGAGAATGGAGATCCAGATGACGTACTTGCGGCCCACCCGGTCCCCGACCGGGCCGCCGATCAGGGTTCCGGCGGCCACGGCGAACTGGAAAAGGAACAGGTGGAGCTGGGCGGATTTCACCGAGAGGCTGAACTTTTCCATCACATAGAAAGTGAAATAGCTGGTGATTCCGGCGATGTAGAAGTACTTGGAAAAGATCAGCACCAGCAGGATTCCCACCGTAGCAGCGACCCGGTGGCGCGAGAGTCCCGCGGCCCGTGCAGGCACCCGGGCATGGACTGCAACCGGCGGGTGGTGCGCCCGGTACCAGCGGCCCACCCCGGTCAGCACGATGATCCCGACGCCCGCGAGAATCGTGAACCACAGCACGCTGGACCGGGATCTCTCGGCGATCACCAGGGCGGCCAGGAGGGGGCCAAGCGATGAGCCGGTGTTGCCGCCTACCTGGAAGAAGGACTGGGCGAAACCGCGGCGCTCGCCGGCCGCGAGATGGGCCACGCGGGAGGATTCGGGATGAAAGATGGACGAGCCCAGGCCGACGAGGGCCACGGAGAACAGGAGCGCGCCGTAGCTTTCCACGAGGGAAAGGAGGACCAGCCCGGAGAGCGTGAGCCCCATGCCAACGGCCAGGGAAAAGGGTTGCGGCCTGCGGTCGGTCACCGCGCCCACGACCGGTTGCAGGATGGAGGCGGTGAGCTGGAACGTGAGCGTGATCAACCCTACCTGTACGAAATTGAGATGAAATCCATCCTTCACGACCGGGTAGAGGGCGGGGATAAGGGACTGCAGCGTGTCGTTGAGCAGGTGCGAGATGCTGATCGCGGCGAGCACACCATAGGAGGTGGCGCGTACCGGCTCGTGGGTGTGATCTTCCATGGAAAGGGACGGCCTAGGTGCGGCCGAAAGCGCTGTTGATCTTCTGCTTGTAGCTGATGGGAGGATCCGAGGAGTACTGGATGCTCAGCGCCATGAGATCCGCGTGCCCCTCCACGTCCTCCACGCGCACGATGCTCCCGTCCAGGACGGTCTCGGCCGGCATTTCGCATCGACCCAGCTTGAGGTGGACCCTCCCGGGGCTCTGCGGAAGGCCCAGGGTGCTCAGCAGGACCTTGGCACCGCCGAAGGAAAGGTCACGGAGGAAACAGCGCAGCGGCGTGCCTTCAATCGCAAGACAGCTCTCCCGGGATTGCAGGCCGATCCGCTTCAGCACTTCCGGGGTCATCACGATCCGCTGGTCTCTGCGGCGTATCTCGTTGGACTTGATCTCCAGGATGCTCCCGAGGGTCTCGACCAGCAAATCCGACGGCTTTTGCGTGTACTCCACGGAGGCGAATCGCACCTGGGGGCGGCGCGAGCTGTACTCGGAGAGGCTCTCGATGCGGCAGGGAACGAAGAAGCTCACCGGTGCCTTGTCGTCCTTGCGCCGGAACCCCATGTGCAGGGAGGCTGCGGAAGTGTTCCTCAGAAGGAGATCCCCTTCGGCCTGGTCGACTTCCATGATGACCCGCGCCCTCTTCATCGAAGAGGCATACAGCACGCAGGGCAGGTGGCGGGATCCGACGGTGAGCCTGATTTCGGAGGTGAGCAGCCCGCTCTCCAGGATCACCTGTGCGTTGAAAGTGACCTCCGTCTCCGCGAACTCCTCGTAGAGCCGGGCCAGGTGCTGGGACGTCAGGTTCTGCACTCCCGTTCCCTCCCTTCAGAAGCTTTCAGCGAAGATATACCCGCCGGGGGCTGCGGTCAATCGCACTCTTCTCTCCGCGGCCCGACGTTTGTACTATTGGTGCCCATGGCCGCCGTTCTCACCGCAGTAGTCGTCGCAGCAGCCGTCTACCTCGTCTTCTTCGTGTTCTTCCCGATCGGCAGGGGCGCCATCTATGACCCCAGCACGCAGGCGGAGGCGGAGATGATGGCGAGCCTGGCGGAGATCCGCCCGGGGGAAAAAGCCGCAGACCTCGGGTCGGGCGATGGCAGGGTGCTCTGCGCCCTTGCCCGGGCGGGCGCCGAGGCCCACGGGTACGAGATCAACCCCATCCTGGTCCTGGTGTCCCGGAGGAATATCCGCAGGTCCGGCCTCGCCGGCCGTGCGTTCGTCCACTGGGGCAACTTCTGGCGGGTGAGCCTCTCCGCCTACAGCCTGGTCACGACCTTCCAGGTAGGCTTCGTCATGGGCAGGCTGGAGGCCAAGCTCCTTCGCGAGCTTGCCCCGGGGTCACGTATCGTTTCCCACTACTGGCGATTCCCCGCCCTGCGGCCCGAGCAGGTGAGGTCCAATATCTACCGCTACCGTGTGCCCGAGCCGGGTCCGCGGCTCGAGCCCGACGCGGGCTGATCTCGAACCGTCTTCAGGGGCATGGCGCCCCTACTTCGCCCCTCCCACCAGCATGGTCAGCCACCAGGGGATGGTGATCATGTTCCCGATGGCTGCCCCGAGCGTGGACAGGACGAACACGATCAGGATGTGCGTGACGCGGTTCAGATAGAAACCCTTGAAGCTGGACACGTCCTCCGCGAGGTTTTCCACGTCCTTCACCCTCGGCTTCTTCAGGAACGCCTCGGCCACCCCTGTGAAGAGCCCGATCTTGCCGAACGGGTTGAGGGTGCCGATGGGCGCCATCACGAAGGCAATGAGGATCGTGATGGGATGGGCGAGGGCGATCGCTGCCCCCACGGCCGCAAGGCCCCCATGGATGATCAGCCAGCGCAGCAGCATCGCGGAGCTCATGTCCCACCCGGCTCGAACAAAGCCATAGGCGAACAGGGCGACGATGAGGCCGGGGATCGTCCAGGGCAGGATCCGGCCCGCCGTGGACTTGGGCGGCAGCGCGTCCAGGTCCGCGACGTCCGTGGACTCGCGGCCCTCCGACATCGCCGTGATGTGCGCCGCAATGCCTTCCAGGTGTCCCGCCCCCACCACGGCCACCACGCGCGAGCCCTCCGCCTGGAAGATCTTCGCGGCAAGATACCGGTCCCGCTCGTCGATCAGCACCTCCTTGGCGGCCGGAAGGTACTGGGCGAGCTCCTCCATCATGTTTTGTAGTATGTCCTTCTGCTTCAGTTTCTCGATGTCCGCCGCGCTCAGCTTCTCGTCCGAGAACACGCTGGCGAGCATGGCGGCGAGCATCTTCATCTTCCCCCACAGGCTCGTACGGGCCCAGGCGCGGCGGAGGGTGACCTGGATGTTGCGGTCGCACAGGCTGAAGGGCACCGAGAGCTCCTGGCAGGTCTGCACGGCGGCCAGCATGTCCTCCCCGGGTTTCACCCCGAGGTCCTTGCCCAGGCGCCGCTGGAAGCTGGCAAGCACCAGGTTGGCCATCAGGAGGAACCCCTTGCCCTGGCGGATGACCTTGCCGACGTTGAGGTCCTTCCAGCCGGCGCCCTGGGTCATGGAGGTGTAGCGGCCCTCGTCCAGCTCCACGCAGACCCGGTCCGGCTTCTCCTCCGCAATGACCCGGCGGACCTCGTCCACGCTCTCCCGGGACACGTGGGCGGTGCCCAGCAGGACGATCTGCCGTTCTCCCAGCTGCATCCGTTTCAGCTGGTGCGGCTCCTGCGGCTGCGCCGGAGCCTGGCCCTGGCCGTCATTGCCCTTCACCTGGCCCTCGGGCTCTGCCGCGGGCGCCTTTTCCTTCTCGGACGTCACGTGGTCGCTCAGAGGGTGTACCCCGCGCTCCGCGCATCCTCGTAGAACATCTTCACGGTATCCAGGGAGTATGCCCCCAGGTCGTAGTCCACCAGTTTCATCTTCTTCAATATATCGTTTGTCACCGTGATGATGTGGCAGCCAATGGCCTCGGCGTGGAAGACGTTGAGCAGCTCCCGGGGGCTCGCCCAGATCAGCTCCGCGGAAGGCACGATCTTCAGCAGCTCCACCGCTGCCGCCATGAGCGGCAGGGGATCCCGGCCGGTGTCCGCGATGCGCCCGGCAAAGATGGAGATGTAGCTGGAGGTCTTTGGAGAAAGCTTCAGGAGCACTCCCCTCACCTGCTCCAGCGTCATGATGGCAGTGATGTTCAGCTGGACCCCGGCGTGAGAAAGACGGCCGGCGAGATCGTAGGCGGGCTCCCCTTTCGTGTTGGTGATGGGGATCTTCACGTAGACGTTGCGCCCCCACCCCGCGATCTCCCGGGCCTGCCGCTCCATCTCCGAGAAGTCGTCCGAGAAGACTTCGAAGGACAGCGGCCGGTCGGGGATGAGCTTCACCATCTCCTTTGCGAAGGCGCGGTAGTCCCTGACCCCGGCCTTGCGCATCAGTGTGGGGTTCGTCGTGAACCCCCTGATGTACGGCAGCCGGTACATCTCCAGCATGCCTTCCTTGTCCGCGCCGTCTGCGAAGACCTTCACCTTCAGGGACTCTGGCTTCATGTGCCCACCTTCTCTCTCGCAAGGATCCAGTCCGCGGCTTCCTTCAGGCTTTTCACCCGCGCCGCGGGGTTCCCCGGTTTCTTCTCGGGGTAGTCGTTCTCCACCAGGATGGGCGTCGTGCCCGCCCTCCGGCCGGCCTCGATGTCCTTCCAGCGATCTCCCACCATGTACGACCGTGAAAGGTCGGCGCCCATCTCCCGTGCCGCTTCCAGGATCATCCCCGGGGCCGGCTTCCTGCAGGAGCAGCCGTCCGCGTCATCGTGGAAGCATACCTTGACGCCGTCCAGCGGCAGGGAGCGCCGCAACACGTCGTTCAGGGCTTCCACCGCTTCACGGGTCTGGGTTCCCCGCGCCACGTCGGGCTGGTTGGTGACCACCACCAGGCGGAATCCCGCCGCCTTCAGGGACGCCAGCGCTTCCGGCACACCCGGGAGGATCTCAAGATCCTGCACGGAACGGGGAGGCGTGGGAAGACCATCCCGGAGCACGGCCCGGTTGATCACGCCGTCCCGGTCCAGGAAGACGACTCGTGTCACTTCGCTCCCGCGGCCTTTGCCGAGGCCTCCCACTTCGTGGGCATGGCCTTCAGCTTGGGATGGGAGACCATGAGATGCCACACCACGGCGTGGAAGCTCTCCGTGTGCGGCGTGATGCTCTCCGGGTTCACCGTGGGCACCAGGACGCAGGCGTCCGCGACCCTGGCCGTGTACCCGCCGTCGCGACCCACGATGCCCACGATCCTTGCCCCGACCTGCTTGGCGTGCTGGAGGGCAGTCACGATGTTGGGGCTGATGTTCTTCTCCAGGCTGCCGCCGCCTACTGACAGCACCAGCACGGCATCCCGGGCGCTGATGCGGCTGGTCTTCAGCCACTCCACCAGCACGGTGGCCCACCCCTCGTCGTTGGTGCGGGCCGTGAGCTCGGACACGTTGTCCGTGGGAGTGTACGTCTCCAGGCCGACCAGCTTGCGGAAGTCGTTGACCGCGTGGGAGGCGCTTCCCGCGCTTCCCCCTACGCCAAGGATGAACAGCCGTCCTCCGCCGGCGCGCACGGCAGCGAGAATGTCCACCGCCTTTTCCACGGCCGCGGCATCGATCTTTCCCGCGATCTGCGCGGTCTCCTCCAGGTGCGTCTTGGCAAAGCTCACGATCCTGACTCCTTTTCCTCGAAATGCCTGCGCGTGTCGGCCAGCCCCTCGGGGGAGCCGATCTCGTAGAACCGCTGGAACACCTCGTAGCCCGCCAGCTGATTCTCCGCGAGAAGGTCCTGGTAGATACGCGCGAGGTCCGCCCGCGCACCGTCCGGCATGCCGCGGAACGCCGCGTCCGAGAGCCCTCCCAACCCGTAGTCGATGTGCCGCATACCGGGATCGCGGCTGACCTTATCGTACCGCTTGATCCGGCCTTCGGCAAACAGCACATTGCTGGCGTCGAGCTGCCCCTCGTTGCGGTACACGGTCATCAGGCCCTTGCGGCCGCTTTCCAGGAACGCCCGTCCCACCCCCTCGTAGTCGACCTCCAGCAGCGAGTCCCCGTAGAGCACCAGGAACCTCCCCCCCAGGAGCGGGAGGGCCTTCTTCAGCGCCCCACCGGTTCCCAGCAGCGTCGGGCCCTCGTCCGAGTATTGCACGTTCAGTCCGAAGGCCGCGCCGTCCCCGACACGGTCGCGGATCATGGAGCCCAGGTGGCCGATGCACAGCACGACCCTTCGCACCCCGCGCTCCGCGAGGCATTCCAGCTGCCGCGCGATGAACGGCTTCCCGTGGATGTCCAGAAGGGACTTCGGCACGGTGTCGGTGTAGGGTTTCATCCTCGTGGCAAGACCGCCCGCGAGGATGGCGACCGGCAGGGTCAAGACAGGAGCACCTTCGTGCCCTCGAAGTCGAAGCGGAACCTGACCTCTTCCAGCCCGGCGCGGGCCATGGCCTGCCTCAGCCGCCCCCGGTCCTCCGCGTAGAACAGGAGAAATCCCCCTCCGCCGGCCCCGACCACCTTGCCTCCGACCGCGCCGTTTGCCCGCCCAAGATCGTACCATTCGTCGATGGAAGAGTTGGACATGCCCTCCGAGCGCTTCTTCTTGTTCAGCCAATGCTCGTGCATGATCTCTCCAAACTGCCCGCAACGGCCCTCCTCCAGCGCGCGCCGGCTGCGCAGGGCGAGCTCCTTGACGCGGTGGAGGTTGGTGATCATGTCGGAGTCCGACTCCCGGGTCCGCACGTCCTGGTCCTTGAGGACGCTGCTTGCGCTGCGGTGCATGCCGGTGAAGAAGAGAAGGAGGTTGTCCTCCAGGTCGAGCAAGGTGTGCGGGGAAATCTTCAGGGGTACCGCCTCCACCCCCTCGTCCGGCGAAAAGGTGAAGCAGGTGATTCCCCCGAATGCAGCGATGTACTGGTCCTGCTTCCCGATGGGCTCCTTCAGCCGGTCGATCTCCACCTCGCAGGCCAGCCGCGCAAGCTCACCCGGGTGGAGAAACAGGCGGTCATAGGCGTACAGGGCCTTCAGCAGCGCGGTGGTGAAGCTCCCCGACGAACCCAGTCCCGTCCCGGCCGGGATGTCCGCGACGGTCGTAATCTCTATCTGGGGCGGCTCGGAGTCCCTCATCGCCAGGCATTCACGAATGATCGGGTGCTGGACCTCCTCGACTCGCTGAACGTGCTCCAGGCGGGAGTACTTCAGGATGATTCCGGGCGTGAAGGGGCGCGTAACGCACGCGAACACGTACTTGTCGATCGCGGCCGAGATCAGGAAGCCCCCGTGATTCCTGTAGTAGGAGGGAAGGTCCGTTCCTCCTCCCCCGAGCGAGATCCGCATGGGGCTGCGCGTCAACACCATGAAAAGTCTCCTCTTGACGGGCTTCGCGAAGCCAGCGACCTCGCGCCGGCACGGGGAGGGCGGCGCGGGTGCCCTCTCCACGACTTTCACCTCTTCCTACCTCGTAAACCAATTGGGGCGTTTTTTCAAGCGGCCACGGCCTGTCCAGGGATCGCAGGGCGCTGACCGGGATCCCGCTCAGCGTTCTGCCTGGTCTCCTGGTCGGGGCACATTCATGCGGTGTCTGTGAGCCCGCGCGCGGTGGCTTTCGCGTACCGGCCCAGGATGACGTAGACCAGCCCGCCGAAGAGAAGGACGAGGTAGAAGGTCGCCAGGCGCCAGACGAAAATCGCGATTATCGTCGGACCCAGCGCCCCGGTCATGCCCGCGTACACGAGGGCGAAGGCGCCTTCCACGCTGCCGCTGGCCCCGGGAGTCGGCACGTAGAAGACGACCTGCCACAGGATCACGAACGTGATGAGCACCGCCAGGAAGGCCAGCTTCTGTCCCACGACGCCCTCGAGGACGAACTGCAGCGAATACGCGTGGAGAACGATGTTCCCCGCCCCGAGCAGGATGTCGAGCACCATGATCCACGTCTTCTCGGACCAGAGCATTCGGACGTTCTCACGCAGGCGGTGAGACCAGTTGTACAGCTTCGGCGCCCAGTCGTGCACCCCGCTCACCTTCGCGACAAGCCGCCCCAGGAAGGTCTGTTCCAGGCGGATGGCCAGCCCGCCGATGAAGTGCGGCCGGATCAGGACCAGGAGCAGGATCATCGTGGCGCAGAGCGAGATGCCGAGGGCAACATAGATGAGCCGCGACCCCATCCCGAGGGTCGACGCGATCCAGGAAATCTGCGTCAGGAAGAACAGGGAGATCACCAAGGACGTCATCGCCTGCTCGACGAACCGGGACACGATGACGTTCGTAGAGGTGGCCGCCGGCACCCCGACGGATACCAGGTGGTAGATCTGGAACGGCTGTCCGCCGGCGGTCATCGGTGTGATATTCGTAAAGAAAGAGCCGACGGCGCTGTTGTAGAAAGCCTGCACGAAAGACAGGCGTATCTTGAACTGGGAAACCACCAGCATGAGCCGAAGCGAGTCGACCACGTAGGAGGCGATGAACAGCAGGAGCGGCACGGCAAAGTAGATCACGCGCACATTCCCCAGGGCACGCAGGAGCTGGGCGCGGTCAATGAATACCGAAAGAAACGCGTTCACCCCGAAACCGAGGATCACGGCGATCAACACGAAACGAAACACCCGCCGTTTGCTCGAGCGCTCCCGCAGGTCGAATCCCAGCTTCATGACAGTGCATCCACGATTGCGGCGGCGATGGTTTCGGCCCCGTTCCGGGCAGCCGCGGGGCACGTGCGGCTCGAGGACTCGGCGCGGAGTGCTCGATCGCGGGCGAGCTCCGATACCTTGCGCACGAACATCTCCGGCCTCGGGCAATGCCACCCGTGGCCGTTCTCCACGAGGAATCGCATGGTCCCCCGCTCGTTGGGAGCCCCGATGTGAGTGACGATGACGGGAATGCCGGTAGCGATGGCCAGGGAGGCGAACCCTGTTCCAACCTTGCCGGCAAAGACGTCAGCCGAGGCACAGACCGGGCTGAGGTCTTCCTGGTAGCCGAGCGCTACCACCGAGGGGCTGCGCACGCGGCGCCGTATCTCGTCCAGCATCTCCGTGTTGCGCCCGGTCAGCACGATCAGGGTCGCTCCCGTGACCCCGCGAGCGAAGGCTTCGATGAACGGAATCGGTTTCCCTATGCCCTCGCCTCCCAGGCTCAGGACGACGACGAAATGATCCGGCGGGATACCGAGCTCTCTGCGCAGGGCGTCCCGCGGAACGTCGCTTCTCACCATGGCCGGATCGAAGACAAACGGCAACTGCCGGATGATCGAGCGATCGATGCCCAGCCGGGCGAGCCCGTCGATGGCCTTTTGGGTGAAGGCGAAGTACAGGTCCGCGCCGCAGTCAGCAATGCTGTAGGCCGTTTCCAGCTCCCCGTACACGAAGTAGATCGGCATCTCGCGGCTGCCCCGGGCCATTGCGAACAGGTGTGAGCAGGCAAAGTGGGTGGACATGATGAGGTCCACAGGATGCTCCGCCAGATATGCCGCGGCTTTCGGCACGGCGGTGCGGAAACTGCGGCGGTTCAGTGCGCGCACAAGGTCGGGCGCAAGACGCTCCACGCCGAACAGGGCGCGGGAGACCGGCCCCGGCATCTTCAGGATGAGCCGCCAGTAGTCCACGAACGTCCTTTGCATGAGGGCATCGCCCAGGTCCCGTGCAGCGTCCAAGAGCGTCACGTCCCAGTCGGGGCGCATCCGGCGGAGAAAGGTCGCGATTGCCTGCGCGTGGACGAGGTGACCGAACCCGGCGGAAAGGTAGGGAATGAGGATACGTTTGTCCATGTCGCAGTAGTTCTCGGGCGACCGTACGACAGGCGATGCCGTCTGTCAATATGCTGCGTCGACTCTTTTGCAGCACAGCCTGGGGTTGTCGTGAGGACGTGTTGAGTCTACAATACGCCCTGCTTTCGTTCTCGCAATGGCCGCACCTATCGCATTCGGCGGCATGGCTGCCTCTCCTGGAAGTGTCCGGACCATTATTCAGCGATGAGTGATTCGAGAGGGAGGGTTGCTGCTCATGGCTCGTGAATTGGACAGGAGTTTCTTCATTGTCGGGGGAGCCGGTTTCATCGGGAGCCATTTCGCCGACAAGCTGCTCACGATTGAAAAAGGCCCGGAACGAGTGACTCTCTTTGACAACTTTTCCTCCGGACGCGAATGGCACTACGCCCATCACGCCACGGACTCACGACTGAAGGTGGTTCGCGGAGATGTCAAGGACCTGGAGACCTTGACAAAGGCGATGAGCGGACACGAGGTCGTGATCCACCTCGCCTCAAATCCGGATATCGCCGCCGCGGTGACTGACCCCGACATCGACTTTCGCGAGGGCACTGCGCTCACCCGGAACGTCGTCGAGGCCATGCGGCGTTCCGGGACCCGGAGAATCCTGTACGCGTCCGGCAGCGGGGTATACGGCGACCTGGGCGAGAAGGAGATCGACGAAAGCTACGGACCGCTCGTCCCGATTTCCACCTATGGCGCGAGCAAGCTGGCCGGCGAGGTGCTGATCAGCTCCTACAGTCACATGTTCGACATGACGGGACTGGCTTTTCGGTTCGGCAATGTCGTCGGACCGCGCCAAACGCACGGCGTGGGGTTCGATTTCGTGAAACGCCTGCTCAAGGATCCCAGCCACCTGAGGATACTGGGCGACGGGACCCAGAGCAAATCCTACATCCACGTGACGGACGTTGTCGCAGCAGTTCTCCATGCGCATCTGCGTTCGGCCCGGCCATTTGACGTCTTCAACGTGGCGACCGGGGATTACATCACGGTGCGTGAGATCGCGGACCTGGCCCTGGAGGTCCTCAACCTCGAGTCCGGTCAGGTGCGCTTTGAATACAGCGGCGGCAGCCGCGGGTGGAAAGGCGACGTGCCGGTGGTGCGCTTCAGGACGGACAAGATCCGGCAGCTCGGATGGCGGTGCACGTACCCCACGAGGGAGGCGCTGAGAAAATCGCTGCGCGAGATGCTTCCCGACGCCAGGGAAGGGAAACTGTAATGGGCTCGGTCGATTGCGCCATCGTGACGGGAGCGGGACGGGGTATCGGGCAGGGCATCGCGCTGGAACTGGCCCGCGCAGGCGCGCACCTCCTGGTGGTTTCCCGCACGAGCACCTGCCGGGAAACGGAACGCAGGATCAAAGCCGACGGGGGAAGGGCCGATTCCCTCCAGATCGACCTGGCAGACCATCGGCGTGTCGAGCCGGCAATTTCGGCGTGGCTCAGGGAGCATCCTTCGAAGAGAATCGCAGTCGTGCTTGCCGCAGGGGTCGTGGGCCCCCGGGGGCCCCTGCTGGAGTCCGACCTCGCGGAATGGCTGAACTGCTACGCGGTGAACGTGGTCGGCAACCTGGCCGTGGTCAAGGGTGCTCTGCCAGCCATGCTCGACGGCCGGTTCGGTCGGATCGTTGGCTTTGCGGGCGGCGGGTCCGCCTATGCCTACCCGCTTTTTCCGGCCTATTCTGCGTCAAAGACGGCCATGGTACGGGCGATCGAGAATCTGCACGAGGACCTGGCCGGCAAGGGAGACTTCGCCACGGTCTGCCTGGCACCGGGAGCCGTGGAAACCGACATGCTGCAATCCATTCGACAGGCCGGAGCTGAGGTCAGAACCACCGTCGACATGAGAGAGCCGGTGAGCTTCGTCCGTGATTTCGTGGCAGCCGACCGGTGCGGCTTTTCCGGCTGCTTTGTGCACGTGCGGGACGGCTGGCCCCGGTACCTGGGAACCGACGAACATCTTCCGAACACTGCACTCTGGAAACTGCGCAGGATCGAGGAGACCCGGCAATGACCGCCGAACGCGTCGTTCTCTTCGGCGCAGGATTGATCGGAAAGGAACGTGCGCAAGCCATCCGGGCCCTGCGCGATCGCGGCCGGTCGATCGAGGTGGTCGGGATCTTCGATCCCAACTCCGATTCCGCGCGTAAACTTGCCGCCGGATCCGGCTCCAAGGTGCTGGCGAGCGCCGCAGAAGCGTGGGCACTGAAACCGACGATCTGCATGATCGCCGTTCCGCATGACGACGCGGTGGAGTTGACCCGGTATGTCCTGGGACAGGGAGTGCGCGTCCTCGTGGAGAAGCCCCTTGGCCGCTCGCTCTCCGAAGCCCAGTCTCTGGCCGGCCTGGCGAGTCCGGGTCAGCTGACAGTCGGATTCAACTACCGCTTCTACGCCGGGGTCGAAAGAGCGGTGAGGGATCTGCGCGAAGGCTGGTTCGGGAAGCTGATCTCGGTTTCCATGGTTCTCGGGCACGGCGGATCGCCGGGGATGGAGAAGACCTGGAAACTGGATCCGGTGCGAGCAGGCGGGGGGTGCCTCATCGATCCAGGAATCCATCTTCTCGACCTGGTCAACGTCATCAATGACTTCAAGGAGCTCTCGGTCGTCGGCGCCTCTGCCTGGGAGGGCTTCTGGAAGACCGGGATAGAGGAGGAGACGCACGTCATGCTGAGGTCGCCGGCTGGCTTCACCGCGAACCTGCAGATCTCGATTGTCCGTTGGCGCAGCGTCTTTCGCATGGAACTGCACGGCGAGTCGGGCTACGGGATCGTCAACGGGCGCAATCGCAGCTATGGCAGGCAAACCTACGTTCGAGGCCCTCGCTGGGGCTGGCAGCAGGCCAGGGACCAGGCGGCATCGGAGGAGATGATCCTGGAAAGTGACGGCAGCGAGGTCTTCGCAGATGAGCTGGACTCTCTCATCTTCAAGAAATCCGGGACGAGGCCATGTTCCGCGGAAGAGGCGCTGCAGGACATGTCACTCCTGGAGAAATGCCGTGCAGCGATCACACGGTCCGCCATTCCTTCGCCGCCAGGAAAGTAGCCTGCGCACAGGCCGGACGCCGGTCCGGGGTTCACCGAATCCCGCAATCGGTCGATACTGAGGCAAGGTGTTCACGTGAGCGTCGCCTGCCCTAAATGCGGTTTCGACCTCGAGGAGGGGAAGCCGTGCCGCGTCTGCGGATACTCTCCTGCCGCGACTCCTGCACGGGCACCCGGGATCGCCGGCAATCCGGCGCCCTCCACCGAAAAACCCTTGCGCACGAAAGGATCTTCGCGGGCAGGCCGGCGCGGGCGCGCGCGGGGCCCCGTGGTGATGCTGATTTCCGCGGCCGTGGGCGTTCTGGCCGTCGCAGGGGTCTTCATCCTCGGGGATCTGCGCAGCGCTGCCTCCCAGGACCCCACGGCCCGCGGCACTCCGGGTGCGGCCGCTCCCGCCGCCGCGGCTCCACCGCAGCCGCCAGCAGCGTCCCAACCGTCAGCCGTGCCGCAGCCGGCAGCCGCTCCGACAGCCGCTCCGACAGCCAGTGAGCGGGCCGCGGCTGATCCGGCCCTTGCGGCCCCGCGCGCGCCCTCGCCCGCGGCAGGCACCGCATCGGCCGCGCCCGCGAGGGCCCCGCAACCCGTGCTGGACTCCGACGAAGCGCCCTTCGACATCACGGAGCGCACCGACCACCCTCCCACCAGCGACCGCGCATCGTTCGTTGCCTGGATGCAGGCCCACACGGACCAGAAAGAGAAGTTCCTCGTCCAGAAGTGGGCGCTCGCGCAGGACATGATCCGGATGAAGAGCCTCACCCACCCGCGCGTCCTTGAGGCCATCCTGAGGACCCCCCGGGAGTTCTTCTGCCGCGACGCCCGGCGGGCGTACGAGGATGCGGTCCTCCCCATCGGCTACGGGCAGACCATCTCCGGACCGCACATGGTGGCCCGCATGACGGACTACCTCGACCCGCAGCCGGACCAGCGCGTGCTGGAGATCGGCACGGGATCCGGCTACCAGTCCGCCGTGCTGTCCGAGCTGTCCAACCACGTCTACACCATAGAGATCGTGGACCCGCTGGCGCGGGAGACCGACACGATCTATCGCAAGCACGAGGCACGGTACCCCGAGTACCGCAACATCCACCGGCGTGTCGCGGACGGGTACTACGGCTGGCCCGAGCACGCGCCCTTCGATCGGATCATCGTCACCTGCGGCATCGACCACGTCCCGCCGGAGCTCCTTCGCGAGCTCGCCCCCGAGGGAATCATGGTGATCCCCGTCGGCCCGCCGTCGGGGCAGACCATCCTTCGCATCGTGAAGCACGTGGCCGTGGACGGGAGCGTGACCCTGGACCGGGAAGACATCTTCCACGGCAAGAAGCGGCAGATCTTCGTTCCGTTCACCAGCGGCAAGGGCGGCCTGCACGTCATCGAGGATCCCAAGGAAACGAAGTGATCCTCCGTCCCATTCGACTGTCCGACACGCGGCTGGCTGCACTGTTCCTCGTTTCCGTGACGGTGCTGGGCTTCGAGATCGAGGTCATGCGCGTGTTCGCCGTGGCCAGCTGGTCCAACTTCGGCGCCATGGTCATCAGCATCGCTCTCCTGGGCTTCGGGCTTGCCGGCACGCTCCTGACCCTGATGCAGAAGAGCCTGCGGGCGTCCCCGGACGCCTGGATCTCCTCCTCCGCCTACGCGCTGGCGCCTTCCCTGGCCCTCGCCCATGCACTGGCCCAACAGGTGCCGTTCAATCCGGTTCTCATCGCCACCGACCCTTCGCAGCTGTGGTGGATCGGGGCGTTCTATCTCCTCTATGGGCTGCCTTTCTTCGTGGGAGGGCTGTTCATCGGGGCAGTGTTCACCGTGCTTTCAAGCCGCATGCATGCGCTGTATTTCTGGAACATGCTGGGCTCGGGGCTCGGCGGCCTGCTCGTTCTCGGGCTCATGTTCCTCCTCCCTCCGGACTTCCTGGTCTACCCGCTTATAGGGATGGCGCTGCTGCCGGCCCTGCTGTGCACGGTACGTTGGGACGCCGCAACCGAGCGGTTCCGCGTCCGGATAGTCGAGGCATCCCTGTGCCTTCTCCTTTGCGCATCCAGTGTCTTTCTCGTGGCCCGGTTCGGCGGATTGCGGGTCTCGGATTTCAAGCCGGAGAGCTATGCGCGGGACTACCCCGATTCCCGGATGCTGTACCGTACGTTCAGCCCCCTGGGAGACTCCAAGGTCTATTCCAGCTCCTTCTTTCATTTCGCCCCCGGCCTGAGCGACAACGCCGGCGTGACGCTCAAGCGCATGCCGAAGAACGCGTTCCTCGGGCTGTTCGTGGACGGCAACGGGCCGGTAGGCATCATGAGGAAGCTCGCCGCGGGGGAAGAGGGCTACATCGATTTCCTCCCAATGTCCGCGCCCTACCACGTCCTGACCCGGCCCCGGGTCCTGCTGCTGCGGCTGGGCGGCGGGGCAGGAATCCACACGGCGCTTCGAAACGGCGCGGCGAGCGTCTCGGTCGTGGAATCCAACCCGGACCTCCTGCACATGCTCGGCAGCGTCCCGTTCTTCCGGGAGTATTCCGGGGGCGTTCTCGGTGACCCGCGCGTCCACCTCGAACGTTCGGAAGTGCGCGCGTTCACCGCGTCCACGCGGGAGCGTTTCGACCTGGTGGAGATCGGGCTCATCGACTCGATCGGCCTGTCGCAGGCCGGCGGCTACTCCGTGGAAGAGAACTACACCTACACGGTGGAAGCGCTCCGCAGCTACCTCCGCTGCCTCGCGCCCTCCGGGATGCTCTCCATCACGGTGTGGGACCGGCTCAGCCCTCCCCGAAATGTTCCCCGGCTCCTCTCCACCATCGTGCAGGCCCTGCGGGAGCAGGGCGTTCCCGATCCCGGCCGGCGCGTGTTCGCGTTCAACCTCCTGCTTTCCACGGCTACCGTCCTGGTGAAGAACGGGCCATTCACCCCGGCGGAGGTCGCTTCCCTGGGGCGTTACTGCCATTCGATGTCGTTCGAGGTGGACTACGCCCCCGGTGCTCCGGCGGCGCCGGGGCCCGCGTTCGAGAAGATCCTCGCGGCCTACCGCGCCCTCTATTCCACCACGGCCACCGCGGATCGCGCCGGCGCGGAGTCCGTTGCCGACATACCGCTGAAACCCGGCGACCTCTACCGCGACTCCCTGCGTTGGCTCTTTGCGGGACGGCAGAACGAGCTGTACGACGGGTACGTGTTCGATATCCGGCCCGCGACGGACGACAAGCCGTACTACTCGGGCTATCTCAAGCCGAGCAAGCTGCCTTCGTTCGCGGCGCACGCGGGGGAGATCCCCGAGGAGTGGGGCTACCTCCTCCTGCTCGCCACGTTCGTGCAGTCCCTGATTTTCGCCGCCATCGTGGCCTTCCTGCCGGTCGGCGCGAGGTTCGGCGAGCTGTTCAAGGCACGGCGCGGGACCTTCGGGATCATCCTCTACTACGCCTGCCTCGGCCTGGGCTACATGATGGCCGAGATATTCCTGATCCAGAAGTTCGTCTTCTACCTGGCCGACCCCGTCTACGCCAACTCGCTGGTCATCACCATCCTGCTCGTGGCATCCGGCTTCGGCAGCCTTGCCGCCGGCAGAGCGGCGAACCCCCGCGTTCTCGTGGCGGCCGCGTCCGTGGGCATTCTTGCGCTGGCGGTACTTTTCCACTTCGGCTTGTCCTCGCTGCTCGGGGCCACCCTCGGACTGCCGCTGGCCGTGCGGGCCGGCATATCCGTGCTCGTCATTGCGCCGCTGGGCTTCCTGATAGGGATCCCGTTCCCGAGCGGGCTCTCCCTCCTGTCCAGCAGTCGAGAAGGAATCGTGCCATGGGCATGGGGCGTGAACGGCGCCCTTTCCGTGACCGGCTCCGTGCTCACGAGGATCCTTTCCACCTCGGTCGGGTTCAGCGCGGTGCTCGCCGTGATGGCGGCCCTTTACCTTGCCGCCGGGGCGCTGTTCCCGCTGAACGGCGCCGCCCGGCGCGCTTCCCGGCGCATGACCGCCACGGCCGGCAGGGGCCTGCTATACGAGGCCGAAAAGAGACGCCTCTCCTGATCCTTCGGGTCCCTCCATCTGGGGGACCTGGGAAAATCCCTCGTGCTTGAGGGACGCCCGCACGAGCTTCAGCAGAGTGGCCCTCGTCACCTTGCCCTGCACGGCGCGCAAGTGCCGGCAGAAGTAGTAGGTGAACGCTCCGGAGGGCTTCCCGCCGATGTCCGCGTCCGCCGAGTACTGGCTGGACCGGCAGGCCGCCCAGAGTACGTGATTCATCGGCTCCGCTCTGGCCATCCGACGCACCGGCAACGAGGGGCCGAAGATCTCGTCCGCCCGCAGCTCCACATCCGGAGGCGGCGCGAGGAACCGCGGACGGATGCAGTACGCGCTCTTCCACAGCTCCTGCGCTTCCGGCAGCGAAGGCGGGGCGGACGGCTCTCGAGAGGCCAGGGCACGGCGGTCCAGGACCAGCTCGCGGGTTCCCGTGCCGGAGTGGCAGGAGTCCAGGATGATCTCAAGGTGGACGCCCTTCTTCAGCCCCCCGATCAGGGAGGCAAGGTCGTCGTCCCGGATGAAACCTCCAGTCCAGTCGAAATCGTACGGACACAGGATCTCGTCCTTGCCATCCTCCAGCTCGTCCCCGTGGGTATCCCGCACCTGCGAGCCGTGCCCCGAGTAATGGAACACGAGGGTGTCCCCTTCCTGTGCGCCGCCAAGGAGTGCCTCCAGGCCCCGCAGGATGGCCGCCTTGCGCGCGCGGGAGTTGGACAGCATGACGATTTCTTGCGGAGAGAAGCCGAAATGCTTGACCAGCACATCGTAGATGTTGGTGATGTCGTTGACGCATCCCTGCAGGTCGTTCTGCGTCCCTGGGTAGTCATTGATCCCGACGAGAAGAGCCTTCCGTGACATTCACATTCTCCTTTCCGACTTTTTGAATCCGACGACACACCCTACCAGACCGGCCCAGCCGGGGCAAGGATGCTGTTGCGGCGGGCTGTTCGTGCTATATTGCCGGCCGTCCAGATCACCAAGCACCCGAGGAGCCCTGATGAAAAGGTGGACCTTCGTATTCGCGCTTGCCGCGTCCCTGCTGCTTGGCAGCCTGCCTCTCTCTGCCCAGCTTGCCAGCGACCCGAACGACCGGATGTACACGGACCTCAAGCTGTGGGAGGACCGCGGCATACTGCCAAACCTCCCCCAGATGCGGCCCTACCCCATCCAGCTGCTGAAGAAGCTGCTCTCGGATGTCCAGGACAAGGGCGATGCCGACGATGCGGCCCGGGCGCGGGAGTACTACTCCGAGATGGACGAGGCCATCGATATCCATCCCGGCATCGGCATGGAGTTGCGAACCGACGCCAAGAGCAGGTACTGGCAGATCACCTTCGGCGGCCCGTTTCAGGGTTCGATCGATCCCCTGATTTCGTACTCCAGCTGGCTGGCCGGAGTTGCCAACAACGGGCCCGGCAACTCCCTCATGCCGGAATACGGGAGGTCGCCCATCGACTACATCTATGACGCCGCGGTCACGCCCCTGGGGAACTCGGCCATCATTCCCCGCGTCTCGTCAGAGTCCGCTGCGTCGTTTGGCTCCGACCGGTTCTGGTTCCAGGCAGGAGACATCCGTGGCTCCTGGGGACCCTTCTGGGGCGAGAACGTGGTGCTCAGTCCCTCGGCTCCGCAGTCCGGGCAGTTCTCCGCGGCCTATCGGGGCGAGAAGTTCACCGCGTTGGAGTCGGTGATGGCCATCTCCGGGGTCTACAGCGATGGCACCGGGGGCCCGTTTCCGAGCAAGTTTCTGGCCCTCCACGGCCTGGAGCTCTATCCCCTGCCGTGGCTGACCCTCGGCATCTTTGAGTCCGTGGTATGGGGCGGGCGGTTCGAGATCCTCTACCTCCTGCCGTACGCGGTGCACTACTACACCCAGGGATTCGTCGCGTTCCCGGACAACTCGTTCATCGGCATCAATGCCAGCCTCAAGCTGCCGCAGGCGGTCCGAGTGGATTTCCTGGCCTACTTCGACGACATGTCGTTCAACAACATCATCAAGCTGAACCTGGATACGAAGATGAAGTTCGCCGCCCAGGGGGGTGTGTCCTGGACGCCGAACTATCTCCTTCTCACGCGGCTGAGCCTCGAGGCCATCATGGTCACCCCGTACACCTACACCCACACGAACGGCAGCGGGGATCTCGTGCCGCCGAGTCCGGCTGCGGCGCCGAACTACCAGGACTACACCAACGCAGGACAGAACATGGGTCCGTCCCTGCAGCCCGACTCGCTCAAGGTGGAGGCAAGCGCCCTGATCCGGCCGGACCCGGTGGTGGACGTGAAGCCGTTCCTCCGGATGATCCTTCACGGGAACGAATCGACGAACTCGCCCACGCCCTATACGGGCACTGGTACGATCTTCGACAACGGGGACGTGCAGAACGCGTACAACAGCTTCCATTTCCTGAACCAGTCCGTCATCGAGAAGACCTTCCAGCTCGGCGCGGACTCCTCCGCCTGGTTCAAGCTGCCGGTCGGGAGGCTGCAGGTCTACGGGAGCTACACCTTCGAGTACATCCTGGATGCCGGGCTCGCGGCAGGGGCGACGGCCTTGAACAACTACCTCAGCGTCGGCTTCTTCTACATGTACTGAGGCGGTCCGTGGCGAAGCTGGTCGTCATCGCCACTCCAATAGGCAACCTGGAGGACATCACCTACCGGGCGGTCCGCGTGCTGGGCGAGCTGGATGCGCTGGGCTGCGAGGACACGCGGCGAACGAGGATCATCTTCGAGAAACACGGCATCACCAGCCCGCGCACGATCTTCTCCTACCGGGAGGCCAACGAGGCGCATGCCGAGGCCCGGACACTCGGGATGCTCAAGCAGGGGCTCACGGTCGGCATCTGCTCCGACGCGGGATACCCGGGCATCAGCGATGCCGGCTACCGGCTCATCTCCCGGGCCATAGAGGAGGGCATCCAGGTGGAGGTGATCCCCGGCGCGGGAGCCACGGAGCCGGCCCTGTTGTACTCCGGGCTGCCTACCTCCAGCTTCACGTTCAAGGGGTTTCCGCCGCGGAAGCCCGGCGCCCGCCGCCGCTTTCTGGAGCAGGAAAAAGACCTCCCGCACACGCTGGTCTTTTACGAGTCCCCGTTTCGGGTCTCCAAGCTTCTCGCGGATGCGCTGGAGGTCTACGGGGACCGAAAGGCCGCCGTGTGCATCGAGCTCACCAAGAAGTTCGAGCGGATCCACCGGGGGACGCTGGGCAGGCTTTGCGAGGAGTTTCGAGACCGGCAGATCAAGGGCGAGGTCACCGTGGTGATTGCCGGCAACAACCCCAAGTTCATGGGGTCCGATGACGGTACCGACGACGAGGCCGTTGACGGAGCCGTTGATGGGCCCGGCGATGCGCCCGAGGGCGAGCCCGACGATTTGATTGACACGCGTCCCGGGGCTCCCTAGGATCGTTCCATGGCGAAGCTCTGGGAGAAGACGTACACCCTGGATGCCCTGATGGAGGCATTCACCGTCGGGGAGGACTACCTCCTGGACGCACGCCTCGTGAACGCCGACTGCGCCGCGAGCATGGCCCACGCCCGCATGCTGGAAGGAATCGGCATTCTCACGCCGGCCGAAGCCTCGGCTCTCATCAGAGAGCTTGCCAGGATCATCCAGTTGAACGGCAAGGGTGAGTTCACCGTCCGGCGGTCGGACG
>Ga0153915_10001046_pt1 | contig 25497 bp, 28 predicted proteins | sample Opewatmetagenome_2_FD_107003 | JGI IMG/M metagenome (GOLD analysis project Ga0153915, IMG submission 107003) | Freshwater wetland microbial communities from Ohio, USA - Open water 3 Core 3 Depth 3 metaG | ecosystem: Environmental > Aquatic > Freshwater > Wetlands | place: USA: Ohio, Lake Erie...
TCATAATTTCTGAACGCGTCATCGTCTTTATATAAGGCCTGATTACCAGCGGCGCTTCGGACATTCCCATAAAAACATTGGCCGCGGTCGCCAATGATTCAGAGCCGGAAGCATCCATCACATAGACCATAATTTTTGCCATAAACTCAACAATCTTTTGAAGTACGCCGAGATAAAACAAAACCGTCATTAATGACGATACAAAAATTATTGTAGGCAGAACTGAAAACGCAAAGAAGTGTTCCTTGAAACCAGTGCCGAAAACAAATTCGCTGCCCTGTGCTGAAAAGCCAATCAAATTGGTAATAAGGAGTCTGACTTTGTCGAAGGCATATTGGCCGAAAGTGGTGCGAAGAATAATTATCGCCAGGGCAAACTGCAAAACTATTCCGCTGATAATCAGCCGCCAGTTCATCTTCTTTTTATTAGACGAAAGCAGCCAGGCAATAATTATCATCACAAATAAACCGACAAGGCTTATCAATCTTGGCATAAACCATCTCCGAAAATAAATTAAGACAGAGCCAGTATAGACGGAGTTTAATTGCAGGTCAATTATTTAAGGTACGGCTAAAGAAACCAACGCATCGGCAATTATATGATGGCTGGGATTAGTGCATATCAAACAAAGACTGTGTTTTGATGATTGTAACCTGGTCTGGATACGCGTGGAATGCGTGGATGTGCAGTTCGTCGCGTCTGGCCTCGAAATCGATATAGCTGAACGGCTCAAGACCGCCGACGGCAAGTTTCGGGAATTTTACAAATATACCGCGGTTACGAGCAAACTTTTCAAGATCGCAGTGGCTTTGACGATAAAGATTGGGACTCATCTTCTCAACTTGAAAATCAGTCATATAACTGAGACCCTTGGCCAATGTACATTTGTGATTTCTTTGGCCGGCGAATCTGAATCTTTCTATCAGCCCCCGACGAGGCAGCAGTTGAGTCGGCGTGCTGATGAGTTCTGAAAGACAAAGGTCATTAGAGAATACACTTACCACGTGTGAACCACCGGTTGCCCATATCAGCGCTTCATACTTATCCGTCTTAATCGTACGCTTTTCATGAATAGTGAAAAGTTCCGGATGAAGCGGCCTTTGATAAAGCGTGAAAGTCAACTCGCTGACAACAACATTTGTATTTGGTGTATCCATCTTCTAAACCCATTTCAGAACGAAAATTTATATGTTCTTGATAGGACTATTTTAGCAGAAACACACTTTTAAAGCAAGGCCGTTTACAGTACTGATAATGCGGTTTTGCGCTCTTATAGGACGATTATGCCACAAATTCAGCAAATAGAAGCAATAACGATTGCCAAAAATATTATATTTTTTTGATAGTTCGCCGCAAAATCCGCTTTTCCCCGTTTTTTTTGTGCTTTTTCAGTACTGTTTAAACATAAAAACGTTCAAAAGGGTGGCGATAACATCATAGAAAATGTGTGTCCCCGCGACAACTCCGAACCCCCGTACGACAAAAACTACCGCGAAATACACGCCCGCTACAGTCCTGAACATAAACGGAGCAAGAGCAAAATATTCGGACGTTGCGAACCTGCCGTTCATAACGATAAAGTGATGATGCAAACTGAAAAGCACAGCTGAAATCACGACCGATAACACAATCGCCTTTGTTGCTTTCACGCCGAGAATGGTCTCAAAAAACATCATAAGAATACAAATAAGAACCAGCCTGAAAATCAGTTCCTCATATATGCCTGCTCCGATACCGGTAATAAGATCCATTGTAAAACTGTGATGACTCAAATTTGCACCCGCGGCAAACAGACACGCGACCGCCCCGCTGCTCGGCTGCTGTATAGGACGATTAAGCACAAGCGCAAGTACAATAAGAGGTATAGACACTATTACGCATTCGCCGGCCATTATAAGAAAATCAGACCAGATAATTTTCCAGCTCCTGCGTGAAGTCATTTGCAGAATGATAAGTGTAATAATTACGACAAGCGGCGCACAAATCCAGGAAGCTTTCGTTGCCATACCGAGCCATTGCAAAAAATTCTGAATCCAGACAAACGCCACTACCCCGCCGCGAACATTGCTCGCCGGCTCACTGAGAAGCTGCGGATTGATCTTCAGAACGAGAATTTCATATAGAATGATAGACGGCAACAGAAACAGCAGCGCATAAATCGCTTTGTCGGTCCTGGAAAAATATCCTGTATCTTTCAAATCGACCGCTTCAGAACGTGGGATACTGGTTTTCTTAGAATCCTTTCTATTCATTGTGCCGAAGTTTACCAAAAAAAAATAAAAACTCAAATTAAAACAAATAAGCCGCCATCATTCAAACATCCTGTTCAGTTCGGTAATTGGCAAAGTCCATATATCTTTTTTAATCGGATAACTTTCTTTGCCGGGATAAGCAATCCAGGTTTTTTTAGGTTTAATTTCCTCGATTGCGTTAGTCGAGCTTTTTGTCATTTTTGGCGTCGATGAATATTTTACTTCAACAGCGATCTCCACCTTCATACCTTTAGTAAGAACTAAATCCATTTCAGCACCTGCCTGCGTTCTGTAAAAATACACATCGTAAGACGACGGTTTTAAGGAAATTATCTGTTCTACACAAAAGCTTTCCCATGAAGCGCCAAGTACAGAATTTGCCATCAAATCATCGAAGCTGAATATTTTTAACAACGTATGAAGCAAACCGGTGTCCCTAATATATACTTTGGGTGATTTTACCAGCCTTTTCTTTATATTTGCATAGAATGGCTGCAATTGTCTTATCATAAATGTATCTTCGAGAAGGTCGAGATATCTGCGAGTAGTCTTTGAATCGACACCAAGACTATCGCCTAATTTAACAGCATTCCATAATTGCGCATTACAATGAGCAAGCATAGTCCAGAAACGCAGAAGAGTTGTTGATGGAACTCGCACACCAAGAGCCGGCAAATCTCTTTCAAGGTGAGTTATTATAAAGTTCTGCATCCATACCGCTGATACTTTATCTGATTCCGCTAAAAAACTCTGCGGATAACCACCCCGCAGCCAAAGTTTGTTAATATTGTTTTCACCTGCTCCAACTTCATCAAAACTAAATGGTGATAATTCATGATATGCGATTCTGCCCGCTAAAGATTCTGATGATTGCCTTTTCAATGTTGGTGAAGCGGAACCAAGTATCATAAAACGTCCCGGCCTTCTGTCTTCATCAATTAATGAACGCAGGAGCGGGAAAAGTTCCGGTCTGCGCTGGGCCTCGTCAAGTATTACCAAATGTTTTTTATACTGCTCCAAATACAATTGTGCATGTTCAAGTTTTTCAAAATCCTGCGGATTTTCCAAGTCTAAATACACAACCGGAAAATCAGTCTTTTCAGCAATCAGTTTTGCCAACGTAGTTTTACCTGATTGACGGGGACCTATCAGCCCAATAGCGGGGAAATATTTTAAACTCTCTGTTATCTCTTTTTCAATCCTTCGTCTTATCATGCTTGTATTATCGGCATATAACGCCTAAAAAACAAGTAAAATCTGTAACATACTATAAAAAAGAGACTTACTTGCACATTTTATGTTTCCAAATGGATATTCTCACAAGGGAAAATCAAAAATTTAGGAATGATTGATTTAATTTTTAAACATCAATTCAAAATGCAGTTTCATCATTTCCGAGACGTCATCAGGAACGAACTGTTTAAATAGTCCCTGCCAAACAACCGTCAATAAAATCGGAGCCAGAAGCAGTTGAGGATATTCCGCTATCGCCGGATTTTGCAATTTCCCGGCCTGTGCCGCACACTTCAGCAACCCTTTTTGCTTTTCAATCATAGGAGCTACCATTTCACGCCTGAAAAAATCTCCAAGTTTCGGGAATCTAATCGCTTCAGAAATCATCAGTCTCATTACAGGTCCGACTTCAGGAGATAACATATTTTTCAGCAGAGATGAAAACACAGGTTCATATACTTCTTTTGTAGCCTGGGTCTGACCATCAAGCCCTTGTCTTATATTATTAATCAAAGGCATCATCACAGTTTTTATCATCTCGTCGAATAAAGTTTCCTTATTTGGAAAATACAAATACACAGTGCCCTTGGCAACATTCGCCTTTTTCGCAATCTCATCAATTCTTGCAGCTTCAAATCCCTTGCTGATAAATTCATTTTTCGCGGCCTGAATAATCGCGACACGTTTTTCTTTCGCTTTTTCGGCACGTGTAAGTTTTTTACTATCATCACAATTCATTCTATTTCCTTTTTATTTAATCAAGTGTAGTACGTGAACGCACTACTGTAGCAGTTAAAAGAATAATTACAATCAACGCAAGAAAGAAAAGGCTTGTGCCCATATCAGATAGTACCTGCCCTTTCAGTAGTGAGCCTCGCACAATTCTTAAAAAATGCGTTATCGGGAGCAAGTTTCCAAGAAATCTGGCCCAATTTGGCAATCCGTAAAATGGAAAAGCAAATCCTGACAAAAATATCGATGGCAGCAGCACAAATATGGACATCTGCATCGCCTGTAATTGATTCCTCGCCATAGTTGAAATGAAGTACCCAATTGCGAGATTGCCAATAATAAACATCGTAGCACCAACCGATAAAGCAAACCATCCGGTGAGATTTTTCGTCATCGGAACAGCAAATAATATTTTCGCCAGTATCAGAATTACACTGGCCTGTACTATCCCGACTATAATATACGGCGTCAGTTTGCCTATCATAATTTCCAGAGGCATCGCGGGCGTCGCCAGCAAACTTTCCATTGTGCCGCGTTCCGTTTCACGAGTAACCGCAAGCGCAGTCATCATCACAAGCGTCATCGTCAAAACAACTCCCAGCAGGCCGGGGACAATATTATATGATGATATATTTTCCGGATTGAATTTTTTATGAACCACGACCTCAAACGGTTTTGCGGAATTATTTTTCCCAACCGGGCCTTTAAGTTCGTGCACCAGTACAGTTTCGGGCAGTGCCGATATTGCAGCTAAAGCATTTCCCGCCGATTGCGGGTCCGACGCGTCCGCCTCGACAAGCAATTGAGCATTATCATTCTTCAACACCCGCTGTGTAAAATCCGGCGGTATTGTTATCGTGAGCATCACTTTGCCAAGCCGCATAAGTTTGTCAAGTTCTGCTTCAGAAACCGGAAGATATTTTACATCTACATAAGATGTTTGTTCTATCGCAGTAATAACAGTATTTGCAATCGTACTTTTATCATGCGACAAAACCGCCGCAGGAAGATGACGCGGATCCATATTGATTGCGTAGCCAAACAAAAGAAGCTGCATTATTGGAATAGCCAGAATCATCGCATAAGTAACACGGTCGCGACGCAACTGAGTAAACTCTTTCGCCATCACAGCAAAAATTCGTAATTTTGAAATTCTCATTGTTCCTGCCTCTGACTCATAAGATAAATAAAAACATCTTCAAGAGAAGGCTCTACCTGCTGCCATTGAAATTTATTATATTGATCTATCACTGCCTTGAGTTGATTGTAATCACGCCCGCTGACGTGAATAGCGGTTCCAAACGCCGACGCGGTCAGTACCGCTTTATTTGCCGTGAGTTCATTTACGATATTACTGATTCCTTCGCCGGTTCCCTTGAAAGTAACAATATCTGATTTTTCAATAATTTCCTGTGCTGTTCCTCTGGCGATAAGTCTGCCGTATAAAATATAACCGATATCATGGCACCGTTCGGCCTCATCCATATAATGCGTTGAAACCATAACAGTAAGGCCTTTGGCGGCCAGAGCGTGAATTTCATCCCAAAATTCGCGCCGAGCTTTTGGGTCGACTCCCGCTGTCGGCTCATCGAGCAATAATAATTCCGGCTCGTGAATTGTCGCCGCCGCCAGTGCCAGCCGTTGTTTCCATCCGCCTGATAACGCACCGGCCAACTGCTTTTGCCTGTCAAAAAGTCCAAGCTGCGTTAGAGATTTTTCAACGCGCTCTTTGCGATTGTCCAAATCGTAAACTCTCGCCACAAAATGAAGATTCTCGGCGATTGTCATATCGTCATAAAGCGAAAAACGCTGCGTCATATATCCGGTTCGCAATTTTATTTTGTAGCTTTCCGTTCTGAAATTAAAACCAAGCACTTCACCCTGCCCGCTGTCGGGAGTGAGCAGGCCGCAGAGCATTCGCAGCGTGGTTGTTTTGCCCGCGCCGTTGGGGCCAAGGAAACCCATTATACGGCCTTTACCAATTGTTATGGCTACATCCTTAACAACGTGTTTATCGCCGTAATATTTATTTAAGCCGCTGACGTTTATAACATAATCCATAAATCACCTGCCGTCATCATCCGGCAAAATCGATACATCCATCGGCTGGCCGGGAATCAATTTACAGGGTTCAGTCGGCACCGCTTCGGCCATAAACACTAATTTGTCTCTGGTAGTAAGACTGTAGATAACCGGCGGTGTGTATTCCGGACGCGTTGATATGAAATCCACCGTCGCGGTCATATCCTTTGGGCCGCCGTCGTAAAATACCGATACTTTTGTACCCACATGGCATTTACTTAATTGATTTTGAGGAATGTAAAACCTAACCTTTATTTCGCTATCAGGCACAATGCTTACAATCGCCGCATTTGCCGCCGCCCATTCGCCCGGCTTATACATCACTTCCTCTATTCGTCCTGATACAGGCGAATTCGGCGACAACTCTCCGATTCGATGTTCTATATCGCGAAGTTCAGCCTTGCTGCTTTCGATATTGGAAGCGGCGGCGGATATCTGATTTTGAACGGATACTATGTTGGCACTCGCTTTGGTCGCTCTTTCAAGAGCAGCATCTATGTCCTGCTGAGATACGGCATCTTTAACTGAAACAAAACGATTCATATCGGCTATCGCAAACTTTCTTTCAGCCTCTGCGGAAATTAATTCAGCCTGTTTAACAGCTTTTTGAGATTCAGCTTCTTTGATTTGCGCTTCAACTTTTTCCGCTTGTGACTTCAACGATGTCAAATCAATCTGAAAAAGCGGCGTGCCAATTTCCACACGCTGACCACGTTTTACATTAACTGAAAATACTGTGCCTGAGATTGAGGAAGACATATATACATTATCACTGACAACATAGCCGGTAAATTGAGAAGGCTGGTGCGTTAAACCTTTAAAATATATCAGGCTAAATATTATGATAAGCACAATGACAATTGCTATGGCTTTGAGGTTTAAACGACTTGTTATATCTTTTAAGCCCATCTTATTTCCTTTTATAACTCAAATTGTCATTACCAACTGTCGTATCCACTCTTATATATTATAAGATTGACTGACCAGTCAGTCAATAAAAAAATGCAGGATTTGTCTGTTTTTGAGGAATATATGGCAAAAAACTGTTTTTATACCGTAACTCTTTATAAACAAGGCACTTAAATTTAATATTAATACTAATATTATTATTGACTGAAAATTAGCAATATTGAATAATGCAGCAATATGATGACACGGGAAAAGATACAGCAGATTTACGAATTGCTTTTCAAACGATTTGGGCCGCAGCACTGGTGGCCGGGCGAAACGAAAGATGAAATCATTGTCGGCGCTATCCTGACCCAAAATACCAATTGGCAGAATGTCGAAAAGGCAATCAATAATCTGAAAAAGGTATCTGTGATGAGCCTTGAAAAACTTCACGCCCTGCCGCAAGATGAACTCGCCGAGTTTATCAGGCCGGCAGGCTATTACAACATCAAGGCAAAGCGACTGAAAAATTTTCTGAACTGGTTCGCCGAACAACATAACGGCTCACTTGACGAAATTGAGTCTATCCGCACTGAAAATTTGCGCGAGGAACTTTTGCAGATAAACGGCGTTGGCAGAGAGACTGCCGATTCGATTCTGCTGTACGCTTTCGGTAGAAATGTTTTTGTCATTGATGCATACACATATCGAATCGCAACCAGACATCAGCTAATCGAACCGGAGTGTGATTACGAACAACTCCGAAGTTTGTTTGAAGATAGTCTCGAAAGCGATGTGCAACTTTTCAACGAATATCATGCACTGCTTGTGCGGGCAGGTAAGGATTTCTGTAAAACAAATGCAAAATGCGCCGGCTGCCCTCTCGAAAAGCTGCCGCATAGAATTGAAGAAAAATATTAACCACTAATGGACATGAATAAACACATATATATAAGAAAAAATATAAAATTATGGGGACAGGTACAGGGTATCGGTTTTCGGCCATTTGTATTCAGACTCGCTGACGAACTTTACCTCACAGGCTTCATATATAACTATACAGAAGGCGTAATAATTGAAATACAGGGCGAAAAAACCAGCATAGATAAATTCATTGATAAATTAAAAAACGCACACAAAGAAAATCCGCTCATAAAAATCGCCTCGCTCGATTCATTAAATATTGAACCGCTGCCTAACGAAAAATCCTTCGAGATAAAACAAAGCAAATCAGACGGCACAATCAGCGCCGAGATAACCGCTGATATCGCGACCTGCAAAGACTGTCTGCGCGAACTTTTTGACAAAAATAATTTTCGTTATCGCTATCCGTTCATAAACTGCACAAATTGCGGCCCTCGTTATTCAATTATCAAGACAATACCCTACGACAGGCTGAACACGACAATGTCAGATTTTCAAATGTGCGACAAATGCAGGGAGCAATATGAAAATATCAAAGACCGACGTTTTCACGCTCAGCCGGTCGCCTGTCCTGTCTGCGGGCCAAAGATTTTTCTTTGCGACAATGAAGGAAAAATAATCGAAGACAACTGCGACAAGGTCATTTCAGAAACCGTTCGCCTTTTAAAGGAAGGGAAAATCGCAGCTATTAAAGGGCTTGGCGGTTTTCATCTTGCCTGCGACGCTGAAAACAACGAAGCTGTACAAAAACTTCGCCGACGTAAAATACGTAACGCAAAACCGTTCGCAATGATGGCTGCTGATATAGAAAAAATAAAACAGTTCGCTGACGTTGATAAAATAGCAGCAGAAATTCTGCAAAGCATCGAATCACCTATTGTGCTTTTGCCAAAAAAAAAATCAAATACTATCGCAACATCCGTCGCTGCCGGCGTTAATACATTTGGCTTTATGCTGCCATATACTCCGCTGCACCATCTTATCTTCGGGGAGAAAAAATTAAACGTTCTCGTAATGACAAGCGGCAATATCGCTGATGAGCCTTTGATTTGCAAAGATGATGAGGCGTTCGTCAAACTCGGCAATATCGCCGATATATTTTTAACGCACAACAGAGAAATTTACAGGCAGGTTGATGACTCCATAGTGCACATCATAAACAACACGCCTGTTCTGCTTCGACGGTCAAGGGGATTTGTGCCGCAGGTTTTTATTTCAAAAAATTCCACCTCTGCTGATATATTCGCCGCGGGTTCGGACTTGAAAAATACATTTTGTTTTGTCAAAAAAAATCGTTTCATAGTCAGTGAGCACATCGGCGATATGGAAGATGCAAACGTTTACAAACATTGGCTGAACTCGATTGAACATCTTAAAAAACTTATCGACGCTCACCCCTCGATTGTCGCTTGTGATATGCATCCCGGTTATTTCTCAAGCCAGTATGCTGAAAAATTAAAAAGTAATAAACTTATCAGGGTTCAGCATCACTGGGCACACATCGCATCGGTTCTTGCAGAAAACAATATAACTGAAACCGTCATCGGCCTTGTCGCTGACGGTACAGGTTACGGAGCAGACGGTGCAATTTGGGGCTGTGAATGTTTAATTGCCTCACTTGATAAATTCGAGAGGTTCGGCCATTTGGCATATTATCCGCTTGCCGGCGGAGATGCCGCATCAAAAGAAGTAATTCGGCCAATATTGGGACTTATGAAAAGATACCACCTTTCTATCCCGGACGGAATTCTCGACGAAATTGAGCCAGACGTAAAGAAAAGAGAAACTATCCAACTACAAATCGATAAAAATATCAATACAGTTCCGACATCAAGCCTTGGCAGACTTTTCGATGCGGTCGCAGCTCTTTGCGGGCTTGGGAACTATAACCATTTCGAGGCACAGCTTCCGATGATGCTTGAGGCGGCGGCAAATAAAACAAACAAGGAGAGTTATCCGTTCGTTGTACAGGAAAATGGAGTTACTACAGTAGAAATTGGGAATATGCTCAGTATTATCGTATCTGACAGACTGAATAATACTGACAAAAACGTAGTCGCAGCAAAATTTCACAATACGATAGCTAAAATTTTCCTGACACTGGCGAAAAAAGCAAAAGCCAAAACCGGTATAACCACCGTTGCCATAAGCGGCGGAGTATTTTGTAATAGATTTCTCTTGGAAACGTTAATTGAACTATTGCAAAAAGATGGTATGCGTGTATTATTCAATCAGTCAGTATCAGCGAACGACGGCTGCATTTCACTTGGACAGGCAGCCATCGCAGCAGGTACCGCAGAGAAAGGATAGTAATATGTGTCTTGCCATACCCGCGAGGATAGTCGAACTTGAAGGTGATAACGCTATAGCCGACGCAATTGGAAACCGCATACAGGCAAAAACATCTCTTGTACCAGATGTTAAGTTAGGAGATATAGTACTTATTCACGCAGGTTTCGCGATAACCGTAGTTGATGAACTGGAAGCCAGAAAGACTTGGCAATTACTTGAAGAACTGGATAATTTTTCAGAAACTAACAATAAAGTATCCGGCTGAAAAATATACCGAACAAAATTACTCAACTTACGAATAATAAGTAATGATATATAGAAATATGAAAGGGGTAAGTTATGGCACAAAAATTTGGAATTTACAAATGTATGTTATGTGGAAATATCGTTGAGGTTACGCACGCCGGTGACGGAGAACTCGTCTGTTGCGGTCAGCCAATGAAACTTTTCGTCGAAAACACAACCGACGGCGCAAAGGAAAAGCACGTGCCGGTAATCGAAAAAATCGACGGCGGATACAAAGTCAAAATCGGCTCTGTCGCACATCCTATGGAGGAAAAACATTACATCGAATGGATAGAGATTCAGGCGGATGGAAAATCTTACAAACAATATCTCGCACCGGGTCAAAAACCGGAAGCAATATTTAAAATCGATGCTGTCAATGTAACCGCCAGAGAATATTGTAATATTCACGGCTTGTGGAAAGTTTAAAAGTCAAAGGAGAAAATTTATGATAAGCGAAAAAATAGAAAAAGCGTTGAATGACCAGATAAATGCGGAACTATATTCGGCATATATTTATTATGCAATGCAGGCGTATTTTCAATCCTTAAATCTCGAAGGATGCGCCAACTGGATGAATGTTCAGACGAAAGAGGAAAATGTACACGCTGCTAAAATTTACGATTTTATCAACCATCGCAACGGCAGAGTTGAACTGGAAGCAATCCAGAAGCCGCAGAAAGAATGGAAAAGTCCTCTGGACGCATTTGAGACCGCTTACAAACACGAACAGTATATAACCAGCAGGATAAACAAGCTCGTTGAACTGGCTCAGAGCGAAAAAGATTACGCGACGGAAAGTTTCCTCAAGTGGTTCATTGATGAACAGGTTGAAGAGGAAGCAAGTACTCTGAAAATAGTTGAAACGTTAAGGATGATTAAGGAGTCGGCAGGCAGTCTGCTGATGCTCGATCATCAACTTGCGAAAAGAATTTTCAGCTAATCTGATAACGATTAACAATACTAAGTAACTTTAAGGAAACAAAAATATGGCAGCAAGCTTTACAATCACTGAGATATTTGAAATTGCCGAACAAATCGAACATAATGGCGCAAAGTTTTATCGTCTGGCGGCTGATAAAGCAAAGGATAAATCTCTAAAAAAGTTCTTAATGCAACTGGCTGATATGGAAGACAATCATAAGAAACTTTTTGCTGATATGCGGCAGAGCCCGGAGATACAAAATAACAACGATGTCAACGTTTTTGACCCTGATAACGAAATAATGGATTACCTGAGTATGATGGCTAAAAGTGCCGGCTGGGAAGGAAAAGCTGCTCCTAAAGTAGAATTTTCCGGAAATGAAACGCCCGAACAGGTAATAAAGGCTGCCATCGCCGCCGAAAGAGCATCCATAGATTATTATATCGGCATCAGGGAGCTTGTTCAGTCGAAAGATGGAAAGAAAAAAGTTGACGAAATAATTAGAGAAGAAATGAGACACGTAGTAACGCTGCAGAAATATCTCGATTGATTTGGATTGCTGATTTATGGAACCATGCAAAATAAACTTGGATGCTCTGTTCCAGCTTAATTATGGTATGTACATATTAAGCTCAACAAAAGCTTATGCCGTCAATGGATGTATCGTAAATACCGTTTTTCAACTTACTCCGGAACCGCCGACAGTTGCTGCCAGCGTCAGCAGGGAAAATCTTACGCACGAATATATAAAGGATAGCGGCGTTTTCGCTGTTTCCATTCTCGCTGAAGAGTCGCCGATAAAATTTATAGGAATGCTCGGCTTCCGCTCCGGCAAAGCTTTCGATAAATTTCATGATATCGCGTCCAAAAGAGGTGTAACCGGCAGTCCCATCGTTCTTGAGAACACTACCGGCTATGTCGAAGCACAAGTCATAAATTCCATCGAAGTAGAAACTCACACAATATTCATAGGTAAAATCGTCGCCTGTGAGCAGTTCGACAATGGAAAAATTGCGATGACATATAATTACTACCGCGACGTAAAAGGCGGCAAAACGCCAAGAACCGCGGCAACATATAAAGCAAAGTCTTCAGACTCAACACAATCTGTCAATTCAAAAGGAGCTAAAGTTATGCAAAAGTACAAATGTTCTATGTGTGGATATATATATGATCCGGCCAAAGGCGATCCTGACAACGGCGTCGAGCCTGGAACAGCTTTCGAAGATATTCCAGATAACTGGGTGTGCCCGGAATGCGGCGTAGGGAAAGATGAATTTGAGCCGTATAACGGCTGAAAAAACTTTTAACGATGGAAAAAATCTGTCCATCAATCGCTAACGAACAACCGCTTTGTGTTGAATCTGCGGCGCCGCCGTGCGCTTTTGTCGTTTTCGGCGCTTCTGGAGATTTGACAAAGAGAAAACTCATTCCCGCAATTGCAAATCTATATAAAAGAGAGTTGCTCAATAAGGATTTTTTCTTTATCGGATGCGGCAGAAAGAATCTCAGCAATCAGGAATTTAGAAACATCGCCGCCGAGGCTTCCAAAGACATTCTTTCCTCTGTTGAGGAATTTACAAACAAATTTTTCTATATCAGCGGTGATTACAGCGATAAAAACTTTTACGAAAATATCAAAAAAACACTTTCAGAACTCAGCCAAAATCAGGACAAAGATTTTGGAAGCGTTTTTTATCTTTCGCTTCCGCCTGAATTGTATCCCGAAGTTATTCAGCAGCTTGGAATGTCCGGCCTCAATATAAATAACGGTTTTACAAGATTAGTCGTTGAAAAACCATTCGGAAGAGATTTAAAAAGTGCACTTGAGCTTAACGATTGCCTGAGCAAATGGTTTGATGAACAGCAGATATATCGAATAGACCATTATCTCGGCAAAGAAACTGTGCAAAATATAATGATGTTCCGTTTCGCAAATTCGATTTTCGAGCCGATATGGAACAGAGACCATATTGACAATATCCAGATAACGATAGCAGAATCGCTCGGAGTGGAAACAAGAGGCAGCTACTACGACAAAAACGGCGCGATTCGAGATATGTTCGTAAATCATATGCTGAGTATGCTTTCGCTCGTTGCTATAGAACCGCCGTCATCTTTCGGCGCAGAACACATACGCGATGAAAAGGTAAAATTTCTAAGGAGCATTCGACTGTTTGATTTATCGCCCTGGAACGAAGACATCGTAATGGGTCAATACGCCGCAGGAAATATCGATGGAAAAGATGTGCCCGCGTATCGGCAGGAAGCGAATGTCGAAAAAAAATCAACGACGGAGACGTATATCGCCGCAAGACTTTTCATCGATAACTGGCGATGGCAGGATGTGCCGTTTTATCTTCGCACAGGAAAACGTCTTGCCAAACGCGTTACAGAAATTGCCGTAACATTCAAAAAAGTTCCGCATTCACTATTTGCCTCGGCTGGTATCGGGGACCTGCCGCCAAATGTGCTTGTGATTAAAATTCAGCCGCGTGAAGGAATAAATCTTTTCTTCGAAGCCAAAAGACCGGGGGCAAAACTTTGCATCGGCACTCTCAATATGGATTTTAATTACGCGGACATCTTCGGCACTGACACGCCCGATGCCTATCAACGGCTTTTGCTCGATTGTATGCTTGGCGACCAGACTTTATTTACCAGAATTGATGATGTAAAAATCGCATGGGGACTAATTGACAACATTCTTAACTCACGTCAGCAGCAGGAGATGGAACCATTCTCTTACCCCGCTGGAAGTGACAGTTTTCAACAGGCAGACTTGCTTATCCACAAAGACGGCAGAAACTGGCGTAATATCACCGAGATGTAACTGCAAATATAAAAAAATTCAAGATACTCTTGACATATCGCCGATGTAAGACTATATTAGTCCTATATAGTAATTGACTTCTCAGGATTGAACTATGGACGTAATAAGACGAAACACCGATTATGCTTTCAGACTAATTGCAGGACTGGCGGTAAATTACGGCAAACCCCCAATTCCCGCAAAACAACTTGCCAAAAATCAGGGTGTATCTGAACCGGTAGCCTGTAAGCTGCTGCAGAAACTTTCATCGGCGAAACTTGTGAAAAGCAGTATGGGTGCCGCAGGTGGATTTGAACTTGCCAAAGAACCGGGAGAAATAAATCTGCATCAGGTAATACGTGCAATACAGGGAGATTTGTGTTTTAGCCAGTGTGTTATTCATCCGAAAAGCTGCCCGAACAGACCAAAATGCCCTGTAAACAAAAAGCTCGCATCCCTGCAAAAATATATTGAGGCTTCGCTGAAAGAAATAACCCTCGATAAACTACTGGCTGGAAAATAATAAAATTTCTCTAATTTAAAAGGAGACAAAACTATGTTTTGTTATCAATGTGAACAAACGGCAGGAGGACAAGGATGTACAAAAGTCGGTGTTTGCGGCAAAGACCCCGATATTCAAAGCCTTCAGGATATTCTCGTATTCGCTCTTAAAGGTATTGCCGCTTACGCTTACCACGCAAGAGAACTCGGTAAAAGCGATTCTGAAGTTGACGGCTTTATACACGAGGCACTTTTCTCAACACTAACCAATGTGGATTTCGATTTGCAAAGATATATCGACCTCGTATTAAAGGCCGGCAAAATAAATTTGAAAACAATGGAAATGCTTAATAACGTGCACGTTGAAAAGTTTGGCGCACCAACCCAGGCACAAGTCTTCGCGGGCACAAAAGCAGGACCCGGCATTGTCGTTACAGGCCACGACCTGCTTGATTTAATCGAGCTTTTGAAACAGACCGAAGGCAAAGGCATAAATATTTACACGCACGGCGAAATGCTGCCTGCACACGGTTATCCTGAACTAAGAAAATTCAAACATCTCGTCGGCCATTACGGAACTGCCTGGCAGAATCAGCGTAAGGAATTTGACGAATTTTCAGGCGCGATACTTGTAACAACCAACTGTGTTATGCTTCCGAAAGACAGCTACAAAGACAGACTGTTCACCTGCGGCATAGCAGGCGTCGCAGGTGTTGAGCACATTAAAGGACGTAATTTCAGCAAGGTTATCGAAAAAGCGATTGCATCCGCCCCACTGAAAGAAAACAAAGCTGGAACATTGAGCACAGGTTTTCATTATACCGCTGTGCTCGGACTGGCGGACAAAATAGTAGCTGCGGTGAAAGCTGGAAAAATCAAACGATTCTTTTTCATCGGCGGCTGCGACGGCGCAAAGCCCGGCAGAAATTACTTCACACGCATCGCAGAGCTTGTGCCGAAAGATTGCGTAATACTAACTGCAGCCTGCGGAAAGTATAGATTTAATTATAAAGATTTCGGAACAATAGATGGGATACCAAGACTGGTCGATACAGGCCAGTGTAATGACTGTTATTCAGCGATAAAAATCGCAGCAGCACTCGCCGAGGTGTTCAAATGCAGCGTAAACGACTTGCCGTTATCGTTTGTCGTTTCCTGGTATGAACAAAAAGCTGTAGCGATTTTGCTTACGCTGCTTTATCTGGGGGTAAAAAATATCAGACTTGGCCCATCTCTGCCGGCATTTGTAAGCCCGAATATTCTGAACTTCCTCGTTGACAAATATAACATAAAACCAATTGGAGAACCGGAAAAGGATATGGCCGAAATGCTTGGATAGCCACAGAGAACAAAATGAAAACTAAAAAAAATGCTGTGTTAAAAGTCTGCGTCGCAAAAGCGGTTAATCTTGCGGAACTTGTCGAATATTCCGCCGATTCGGTTGTAAGCAAAACGGTAATCGATAAATCTGTAGGTACTGTAACGCTTTTCGCTTTTGACGCAGGACAGGGTTTAAGCGAACATCAGACTCCTTACGATGCGCTCGTTCAGATTGTTGACGGCTCGGCGATACTCGTCATCGGCGGCAAAAAGATTAAAGCATCGGTGGGCGAAATTGTTGTTATGCCTGCCAATGTGCCGCACGCCGTTCAGGCCAAACAACGATTTAAAATGCTTTTGATTATGATAAGGGCGTAAAATGATTATTGACTTTTTAAAATCTTTTGCTGCCAATTTCTGGGCGACGGTCGCACAGATGAGCCCGTATTTATTATTCGGATTCGCTGTCGCCGGCGTGTTGAAAGTTTTGATTCCGACAAGTTTCGTGCAAAAGCATCTCGGAGGTAAAGGTTTTTGGCCGATATTCAAATCTTCACTTTTTGGAGTTCCACTGCCATTATGCAGTTGTGGCGTGATTCCGGTTGCAATGTCGCTTCGCAAACGTGGCGCAAGCAAAGGCGCAACCATCGCGTTCCTTTTGAGCACACCACAAACCGGCGTTGACAGCATTCTCGTAACATGGAGTCTGCTTGGTCCTGTTTTTATGGTTGCACGACCTCTCATCGCTTTAATCACTGGAATATTCGGCGGAGTCGCTATTGATTTATTCGACCGCAAAGATTCCGCCCCTGCTGAAAATGATGACGAAGACGATTCCACACAAAACAAAAGCAAACTCATAACAGGATTCAGGCACGCTTTTTTCGTTTTGCCCAGAGATATCGGCGCAGCAATGTTAATAGGCCTCGTTATAGCAGCAATTATTTCGATTGCTGTGCCGGATGATTTTTTCGCGAATAAAATCGGAACCGGAATCGGCGCAATGATAATAATGATGCTTGTCGGCATACCTCTTTATGTCTGCGCCACAGCTTCGGTACCAATAGCAGCGGCTCTTATCGCAAAAGGTTTGTCGCCCGGCGCCGCACTTGTGTTTCTTATGACAGGCCCGGCAACAAACGCCGCAGGTTTTGTAATGATTTGGAAAATTTTGGGCAATCGAACAGCGATTATTTACATTATTACCGTCGCTATTTGTGCATTGGCGTCCGGCTTGCTTCTCGATGTTATGTTTACCGATTTGGGCAGCCAGATACACAGCCATATTCACCAAATGGGTACTACTCCGCTCCAGCACATTAGTGCAGTAATTTTACTTGGTATGTTGGTCTTTGGAATTTATAAAAAATATAAAAAAGCCAAAAACTAAATCAAAATTTTGTCCATCATTCTCGGGAACGTGATGCACTGGCGAATATGTTTTTCGCCGGTAATCCACGCAAGCGTTCTTTCAACGCCGAGTCCGAAACCGCCGTGCGGCACAGAGCCGTATTTCCGCAAATCAAGATACCACTGATAATTTTCGAGTTTATAGCCTTCTTTATTGATTCGTTCAAGCAGTTTATCGTGACTGTCCTCCCTCATTGACCCACCGATGATTTCGCCAAATCCTGCGGGAGCAAGCATATCGAAATTCTGTACGACTTTTGGATTTTCGGCATCCTGCTTCATATAAAACGCCTTCGCTTCTCTTGGATAATGAGTTACAAAGATTGGCTTATCGTGCATAAGAGAAATAATAGTTTCATCGCTTCCGCCAAGGTCTTTGCCCCATTGAAATTCCGAAGCCAGTTTGGCGTGCTTTGGATTATTTTCAATTTTTGTCTCGATTTTCACCAAATCGCTGCGAAGGTCTATCAGTTCCGATGCGATTTTGTCCTGCCGCCATTGTTTGATTTGCCCCTTCGCCTCTGTTTCAAAAGCCGTGATTTTATTTTCAATCTCCTGCTTTTGGGTTTTGAACTCGCTTAACTGCGCAGCCATAAAATCCTTTGTCTTTTGACTTGTCAGAATTTCAGCAGCCTGCGTATATGTCAGCCGATAAAACGGCGGAGTAATTTTTTTAAGCGCATCGATATTAGCGCCCATAGTTTTCAGTTCCGCTTCGTTATTTTCGAGAACCTTTTTCACAATAAACGAAACGAAATTTTCCGCGATTTCCAAAAGGTCAGGCAAATCAACAAACGCAACTTCCGGCTCAACCATCCAAAATTCAGTCAAATGTCTGCGAGTTTTGCTTTTTTCCGCTCTGAAAGTCGGGCCAAAACAATAAACTTTTCCGAAACTTAATGCCGCACATTCGAGATGAAGCTGACCTGTCTGTGTCAGATAGGCAGGCATTCCAAAATAATCTACATTAAATAGACTTCCAGCTTCTTCGCCGACGATACCAGTAAGAATCGGCGTATCAATCAGCGTAAAATCATTGTCATTAAAAAATTGTCTTATTGCGTTTACGACTGTATGACGAATTCTGCCGATGCACCATGGCATTTGCGAACGCAGATGCAAATGACGATTCTTCAAAAGGAAATCGATTCCGTGCTGTTTGGGCGTAATCGGATAATCGGTAGCTTCACACAAAATTTTCGCATAGGTAACGGCAAGTTCGTAACCGCCGACACTTCTTTCGTCAGCTCTAACCATACCCGTCAGTGTAAGAGAAGATTCCATACCAAGATGTGCCAGTTGACGAAACAATTCTTCCGAGACGCTTGTCTTTTCGATAATGCACTGACACAATCCGCTGCCGTCGCGAACAACGAGAAATATCACTTTGCCGCCCGGCCGCGAATGGTAAACCCATCCGCCGATGGTTACTTCTTTTTCAACATTATTTTTTAAATTGTTTATTCTTGTCAGGTCTTTAAGCATTTTAAACCTTTATCTTAAAAACAACCTTTGTAACATCTCCCGGCTTATTTGTTTGGCAACCCGGCATATGCGCATCGTTCGGCCAGAATATTGTGAAACTTCCTGCCTTCATATTCAAAAACGTTACATCATTTTCTGCGTGGAAGAAACCAACTTCCCTGCTTTCGTCATAAGCGATTGCTTCTTTGAGTCCCTCCGCGTGGGCATAACCTATTGTTTCAACGCCTTTGGCAATAAACTGCAGGTCGATATATTTTTGATGTGTTTCCACTTTATCTTTCACCGGCCCGGTTTTATACCGCTGCACAATATAAAACAAATTATCGCCATCAACTTCATATTTGCCATCTGCAAGTTTTTCAAAGTCTGTTTCCGCAGCTATTTTCATTGCTTTAGATATTCGTGGTGAGAGCTTAGTGTAAATCCTGTTGTTTTCAATCGTATCAAATATCATTATCTTCAATCTTTCAATTTGTATATTATTATGTTAATCTGTATCTAAATATCAAGTTTGTCCCGAAGATACTGTTTCACCTGCGATAAATTTATCCTGTCCTGTTTCATACTATCGCGTTCTCTTATAGTAACAGTCTGGTCTTCTTTAGTCTGGCCATCAACGGTAATGCAGTATGGCGTGCCCGCTTCATCCTGTCTGCGGTAGCGTCTGCCGACCGCGCCCTTTTCATCGTAATAGCAGGAGAAATATTTTTTCAGGTCGCTAAAAATATTCGTCGCGATTTCCGGCAGCCCGTCTTTTTTCACAAGCGGGAATATCGCCGCCTTTACCGGAGCAAGAGCCGGATGGAATCTGAGAACGCTTCTTGTTTCGCCGTTAACTTCATCTTCATCATAAGCATCAACCAAAAACGCAAGGCAGCTTCTGTCGATACCTGCGCTTGGCTCGATTACGTAAGGGATAAACCGCTGCTTGGCTTCTTCATCGAAATAAGACAATGGCCCCTTCTGGTAATCTTCTGATTCGCCATTAAGTTCTATTTTCGACAAATCGCCCTTTTTCTCGTACCACGAATTGAGCGTTCGCATACCGCGCTGGTGCTGACGAAGGTCGAAATCTGTTCTGTTCGCGATACCTTCGAGTTCCTGCCAGTCGCCTGAGCCGAACGGAAATTTATATTCAACATCGACGCAGCCTTTCGCGTAATGCGCAAGTTCGTCTTTTTCGTGCTGGCGAAGACGAAGATTTTCTTTTTTCATTCCAAGATTAAGATACCAGTTAAACCGAACTTCTTTCCAGTGTTCATACCATTTTTCATCAGTTCCAGGTGCACAGAAAAATTCAATTTCCGCCTGTTCGAATTCTCTTGTTCGGAAGATAAATGCTTTCGTCGTAACTTCGTTTCTGAAGCTCTTTCCGATTTGCGCGATGCCGAACGGAATTTTCACTCTTGTCGAGTCCAGTACATTTCTGAAGTTTACAAAAATTCCCTGTGCTGTTTCCGGCCGCAGGAAAATTGTCATTGAATCTTCAATATTCGCGCCCATTTGCGTCTCGAACATCAGACGAAATGGCATTGGTTCTGTGAATTGTCCTACTGCTCCGCAGGATGGACATAATTTGCCAGCAAGACCTTCGCCAGTTTTATTCGGTGCATCAGCCAGATGGTCAACTCTGCTGCGAACGTTGCATTTTTTGCAGACCGTTACAATATCCGCGAATTTATCAGCATGTCCCGATGCTTTCCAGACAAGCGGATGCATAAAAATACTGCAATCCAGACCTACAACATCATCTCGCATCTGAACGTTACTCTGCCACCAGGCATTACGAACATTTCGCTTTAGTTCCGAACCTAATGGGCCGTAATCATAACAGCTTGCCAGTCCGCCGTATATTTCACTGGATTGGAATATGAAACCTCGCCTTTTGCAAAGCGATACAATGTCTTCAAGTTTGGTTAAATTCGCCATAAATCCTTTCCTGAATAAAGGATGGTATTATATTACTAAACAGCTCCAATTACAAGAGACTGTTAAACAAAAGGATTTTGCTTGTTTTTCGCCGGGCGGTATGTAAAATGGTCGAAAAGTTAATATTAATATCGTGACAGGGGAGCCTCAGAAATGAGGCTGAGAGGCCGAAAAATCGGCGACCCTTCGAACCTTTAGCAGTGGTAATGCCTGCAAGGGAGGCACAAAAATAATTAAAAACGCGCTTCCTTTTGGCAGTGCGTTTTTTTTATGGCAAAATTAAATAAAGAACAATTTGAAGCAATGCTCATCGAACGTCACGGCAAGTCTGTGCACGAAAAATTAAAGTCGGCAATTATCGGCATCGCCGGCCTTGGCGGACTTGGTTCAAATGTCGCATTTTCGCTCGCTCGCATCGGCATTGGCAAACTCGTAATCGCGGATTTCGATTCCGTAGAGCCCAGCAATCTAAATCGCCAGCAATATTTTATTGAACAGCTCGGAACAAAAAAAACAGCTGCTTTAACTGAAAATTTACTGAAAATTAATCCGTATTTGAAAATTGAAGGTCATTCTTTGAAATTGACCGCTGGTAATATTCCAGAAATTTTCGCAGACTGCTCCATTATTACTGAATGTTTCGACAAGGCCGACCAAAAACAAATGCTGGTCGAAACAGTGCTTAATAAAATGAATGATGTTATAACAGTCGCTGTCAGCGGACTCGGCGGTTACGGTAGAAGCAATGAAATTCAAACTCGTAAAATTTCCGACAGGTTAATTCTTGTCGGCGACGGCAAAAGCGGTCTCGAATCAGGATTCAGCCTTATGGCACCGCGCGTGGCAATTGCCGCAGGTCATCAGGCTAATGCGATTGTCGAATTAATATTGGAAAGTTGAAATATGGCAGTATTAAAAATTAACGGCGAAGATAAAATTTTTGAAAATGCTGTTCCTTCGACATTGAAGGCTCTTCTTGAGCTTTTAAAAGTTGATGAAGCGACAGTTGTTGCGGAAGTGAACGGCCAAATCATTCCTCGTAACAGTTTTTATAACACTATATTAAAAGATGGCCATAAAATTGAACTTATTAGATTTGTAGGCGGTGGTTAATTATGAAAGATAAACTTATTATAGCAGGCAAAGAATTCAGCAGCAGATTATTCATCGGCACTGGAAAATATTCCTCGAACAAAATTATGGCTCAGTCCATCGAAGCATCTGGAACTGAAATGGTAACAGTCGCACTTCGAAGAGTCGATATTCAGAACCCGCAGGATAATATGCTGGCCGCGATTGACAGGCAAAAATATCTATTGCTACCGAACACTTCCGGCGCAAGGAACGCTGACGAAGCCGTTCGTCTCGCAAGACTTGCCAGAGCCGCAACGGAAATAAACTGGCTCAAACTTGAAGTAACGCCAGATCCTTACTATCTGTTGCCTGACCCAATTGAAACATTAAAGGCAGCCGAAATTCTCGTAAAGGAAGGTTTCGTTGTTCTGCCGTATATAAACGCCGACCCTGTGCTGGCGAAAAAACTCCAGGATATTGGCACAGCGACAGTTATGCCGCTGGCTTCGCCGATTGGTTCTAATCAGGGTCTGAAAACAAAATCAGCGATTGAAATTATAATTTCGCAGGCAACCGTTCCGGTTGTCGTCGATGCCGGCATAGGTATGCCTTCGCACGCAGCGGAAGCTATGGAAATGGGCGCCGATGCGGTACTTGTTAATACCGCAATCGCAACAGCAAATGACCCGATTAAGATGGCACAGGCTTTTAAAAAAGCTGTGCAGGCCGGCAAAGAAGCCTTTGAAGCCGGTTCAGCAGGCATCAAAAATCAGGCCGACGCATCAAGTCCTCTTACCGGTTTTTTAAGGGATTAAAATGAATATTCAAAAAGCTATATATAATGATTCAGGTTACAGCCCGGAAAGATTAGAAACACTGCTTGCAGCAGATGCTCAAAAACATCTCGAGCAGATGGCACAAAAAGCCCGCCAGATTACACGTCAGCGTTTTGGAAACACAATCCAGCTTTATGCCCCGATTTATGTTTCAAATTTTTGTGTTAACCATTGCCCATATTGTGCGTTTAACTGCAAAAGCAAATTGCCCCGAACAAGATTGACCATCGAACAAGCCTGTAAAGAAGCTGACATATTGGCATCCGAAGGTTTCCGCCATATTTTGCTCGTTAGCGGCGAAGATAAAAAATTTATAAACATTCCATATCTTGCCGAGCTTACACAAAAATTACGTGAAAAATTCAGCTCCATATCAATTGAAATTTATCCTCTCTCAAAAGAAGAGTACGAAATTCTTTTCGCAGCCGGAATCGACGGTATCGCGATTTATCAGGAAACTTACGACAGGACTGATTACGCAAAGTTTCACAAAACCGGCCCTAAGTCAGATTACGATTGGCGTTTAGATACACTTTCACGAGCAGCACAGGCCGGCTTTAGAAGTCTTGGCCTTGGATTTCTAATCGGCCTAAGCGATTGGCGAACTCAGACATTAGCGTTAACCGAGCACGCAAATATGCTAATGAAAAAATACTGGCAGGCAAAAGTATCTTTTTCTTTTCCACGAATGCGACCTGCTGAAAATGTTGATAAAGAACTTTTTAAACATATGATTTCCGATACTGAGCTTGTTCAAATGATGCTTTCGCTTCGCTTATGTTTTCCCGATTCCGAAATAGTAATGTCAACACGTGAATTGTCTGGTTTCAGGGATAATATGGCGAAAATTTGTGTAACAAGAATGAGTGCCGGCAGTAAAACCAATCCCGGCGGTTATACCGTAGAAGAAGCTTCGCTTGAACAATTCGAAGTTGCCGACGACAGGACTCCGGCACAGGTATCCTCAATGTTAAAATCCAACGGCCTTGAAGCTGTCTGGAAAGACTGGGACAAAGCTTTTATTAAATAACAAACTGATGGAACATACGAAAAACCCTAAAATCCCGACTATCGAACAATGTTACCAGATATTGAAGCAGTGCCGTACACCTGAACATATTGTAAGGCATTGCGAAACTGCTGCAGGTTTGGCTGTTGAGATTGCGAAAAAGCATTCGGCAAATGGATGCAAAGTTGATATAGATTTTGTGCACAGAGCTTGTTTACTCCACGATATTCTGCGTCTCAACGGCCGCGGCCACGAAGAGGCTGCGTATGAATTCTTAAAAAATGATTATCCAGAACTTGCAGTCGCCATAAGAAAACACGCTTATAAATCTCTGCTTGATGAAAAAATTAAGCCTTGCACTATCGAGGAAAAAATAGTTTACTATGCAGACAAACGTGTTATGCACGATAAGGTGGTGCCGCTGATGGTAAGGCTCGAAGACGGCCATCGCAGAAACAATCCTGACGGCTGTAAAAAAACTACCGCTTATATTGATTCGCTGATTGTCGAACTCGAAAGAGAACTCAAAGCCGGAGACTAACTTGCCCGAACAATGGACAATTAAAAAATTACTCGACTGGATGACTGGTCACTTCACCGAAAAGAAAATTGACTCGCCGCGTCTTACCGCTGAGTTGCTTTTGTCATTTGTACTCGGAAAGCAGCGAATTGAGCTTTATGTGAATTTCGATAAAGAGGTTGAAAAAACAAATCTCGAAAAACTCCGCGGTCTTGTCAAACGCTGCCTCGAACACGAACCTGTTCAGTATCTCACCGGCATAACTGAATTTTATTCCATATCACTCAAAGTTTCCCCTTCCTGTCTGATACCCAGACCAGAAACGGAATTGCTCGTCGAAAGAGCAATTGAATTTCTGCGAACTCGTACCGGCACACAATATACCTGCGATTTATGCACCGGCAGCGGCTGTATCGCTGTTGCAATTGCAAAAAATTATCCCGATGTGAAAATTATCGCCACCGATATCTGCGACAAGGCACTAAGCATTGCCGCTGAGAACATCGCCAAATATAATCTCGGCGAAAAAATAGAACTCCTGCAAGGCGATTTATTCGAGCCGGTAATCAAACAGCTCGACGAAAAAAACTCATCCGTCTCCGGCGGATTTGACCTGATTACCTGCAATCCTCCTTATATCAGCAAACCGGAGTATGACAATCTCGAACCTAAAGTAAAAAATCACGAGCCGAAACTTGCCCTCGATGGCGGCGAAGACGGACTCGATATTTACCGACGAATTGCCGCTAATATCGGCAGTCACTTAAAAAAAGGCGGCCTTCTTCTGCTTGAAATAGGCTTTCAGCAAGGTTTGCAGGTCAAAACGTTGCTTGAGGAAACAAAAATCTTCACAGAAATAAAAATTGAAAAAGACCTAAGCGGCAACGACAGAATCGTATCCGCCATAAAAGGTTAAAAAGCAATCATTGACACACCATTCTATTTTCGTTAAATTAACATTTTTTACGGGCACTGAAAAATGAAA
>Ga0153915_10001047_pt1 | contig 25472 bp, 22 predicted proteins | sample Opewatmetagenome_2_FD_107003 | JGI IMG/M metagenome (GOLD analysis project Ga0153915, IMG submission 107003) | Freshwater wetland microbial communities from Ohio, USA - Open water 3 Core 3 Depth 3 metaG | ecosystem: Environmental > Aquatic > Freshwater > Wetlands | place: USA: Ohio, Lake Erie...
AGGCTCCACGGGCGCTTCCGCGGGAACGGAGGCATGGCTGAAGGCGGCCGCGCTGGACAAGTACGCGCCCGCGAAACAGGACTGGGCGGCCATCGAGGCGGCGGCGAGGAAGGAAGGGAAGGTCCTGGTCTATGCCAACTCTTCCCGCATCGCCGACGTGAAGGCCACCTTCGAGAAGAAGTACCCCGGCATCACGCTGGAGGGAAGCGACCTCGGCGGCGACGACGTGCTGCTCAAGGTGAAGGAGGAACAGAAAGCCGGCGCCTACACGGCGGACGTCTGGTTCAGCAGCAGCGCTTCCGGCGACGTGGTAGGCGACCTCCTGCCCAAGCAGTACCTCTGGCCCTTCGTCCCCGAGGAGCTCCTTTCCGTGATCCCCCCCGAGGCCCGCAACCCCCTGGTGGTCTCCCGCAATGGGATCCGCGTCCTCGGCTACAACTCCGAGCTGAATCCCGGCGGTTCCCCCGTCAAGAACTTCTGGGAGCTGACCGAGCCGCAGTGGAAGGGCAAGATTTTTATCGAGGATCCGCTGAACGACGCGAGCACCATGGGCATCCTGACCACCATCGTCTCGCGCAAGGACGAGATGGCCGCGGCCTACAAGGAGCTGTACGGCAAGGAGCCTGTCCTGGATTCCGACACGCCCGACGCCGGATGGCTGTGGCTGAAGAAGTTCGCGCGCAACAAGCCGGTGGGAGAGCCCGGCGGCGACGAGGTCGTGCAGGCATTCGCGACGCCCAAGATGAAGGACAACCTGATCGGCTTCACCTCGTATTCCAAGTACAGGGACGTCGTGAAGGGCAAGCTGGTCTTCGAGCCCTGCAAGGGCCTCAAGCCGATCATCGGGGTCCAGACGGCGACCTACCTGGCGATCGTCAACCGCGCACCGCATCCCAATGCCGCGAAGCTGTTCATCCAGTACGTCCTGGGCGAAGAGGGCTCCAAACCGTGGAGCGTCATCGGGGATTACTCGCCCCGCACCGACCTCGCCTCCCCCAAGGGCGCCATCCCGTACGCGGAGTTGTCCAAGATGGTCTGGAGCGTCAATGAGGCGTACGTCTACAAGAACATCACCAAAGTGAGGGACTTCTGGGCCATCAACCTGCTGCAATGAGCGTCCATGTCGGGGGCGGCGGGGCGTACAGTGCCCCGCCGCCCATTCCAGGGAGGGTTCCCGTGTTGCCGTTCCCCGCGATGCATCGAGACATCGAAGCCGTCTTCCTTGACGTCGGAGGCACCCTGAGGCTCATGGCGGAGGACGAACCCTTCCAGGCCCGGGCCAGGCGGCGGATCGCGGAGTTCGTTGGGACCGAAGAATCCCCGGAGTCCTTCTGCGCCGTACTGGACCAAAGGTACAAGGCCTACAGGAAGTGGGCCTTCGGGACCCTGCGGGAGGCGCGCGAGGAAGAGCTTTGGACGCGCTGGCTGTTGCCGGACCGTCCGGCGGACCGCATCGGGCCGCTGGCCGGGGAGCTGACGCTCCTGTACCGGCAAACGATGGGGAGGCGGTTCGCCGTCCCGGACGCCGGGCGGGTGGTCGCGGAACTCTCCGGCCGTGGTTACCGCCTCGGGATCATCAGCAACACGAGCACGGAGCGGGAGATCCCGCAGTGGCTGGAAGAGGAAGGCCTCGCCGCCTATTTCCCCACCGTGGTCCTTTCCTCCACGTTCGGGCACCGCAAGCCCGGCGTGGAGATCTACCTCGAGGCGGCCCGTCGCGCCGGGGTGGATCCGGCGCGGTCCGTCTACGTCGCGGACAATCCCGCGCGCGACGTCCCGGGGTGCCGCCGGGCGGGGTTCGCCGCGGTGATCATCATGGGAGTGATGGAGGAGAAGGACCCCGCGGCGGAGGACCGGCCTGATCTGCTCATCCACGGCCTGGCGGACCTGCTGGACGTCTTTCCCGCCCACGGAGGAATCCCGCGGCGGGAAGCGCCGGCCGCGTCCGACGATCGGTTTTCCGCCGTCCTGTACGCGGGGATGAAACGGATCTCCGCCGGCATCGGGGAGATGGAGCCTTACGAGTTCCGCTACGCCCTGGAGAACCTGGCGCCGCGGGAAGGATGGGCCGGCGTCCGTCTTGATGCGATGGCGGAAATCGAGGTCCGGCTCCGGGATGGCGGTTTCTACCGTTCCATCCAGCTGAAGCCGCTCCGGGACGGGAAGATCGTGCTGGATGGGACCGTCGCAGGGCTGACTGTCATGCTCCTGGCAGGTCTCGCCGCTGGCAGGTACCCCGAAGAGTGGATCCGGAACCTGTTCCACTTCGACGTGAGGGGGTTCTACTTCATTCACCGCACCCTGTATTTCACGGATGCCGTACTGGCCCACCTGGGCGGCGGTCCCCTGAGGACGTTCCCGGGGACCCAGCGGCGGTTCGAGAGATGCCAGGCCATCGGCTACGGGGAGTTCCGCGAAGCCAACGCGGCGGTGGACGGGGCCTTCATCGAATCCGTGCGCAGGCTGATGGATGCAAGGGGGCTGCCGGTGCTCGTCGCCCTGGCCGGTCCCACGGCGGCTGGCAAGACGGAGATCGTTGACCGCCTGCGCGGCCGCCTCGAGGAAGAGGGCAGGACGGTCGCCTCCATCGAGATGGACAACTTCCTCACCGACAGGGACGAGCGGGAAAGCAACGGCATCGACTCCCTCGGAAGGAGGGCCATGCACTTCGAGGCCTTCCTGAGCTGCCTTGAGCACATCCGGCACGGACGGAAGATCTCCATCCCCCGCTACGATTCGGTCCAGGCCGTCTCAAGCCACGACAGGGACGGGAATCTCAAGCCGGGCTCCTCCGGACTCGAGATCCTGCCCGCCGACGTCGTCTTTATCGAAGGGAATTTCCCGTTCCTGTACCCGGAAGCCGCCTCACTGATCGGGATCAAGGTGGTGTACCTGACAGATGACGACGTGCGGTTGAAGCGTAAATGGAGGCGCGATGTCGACTTCAGGCGGAAATACGATCCGAACTACCTGCGCAACCGGTATTTCAAGGAGCAGTTCCTGATGGCAATGGAATGCTACATCCCGCAGATGGAGGCCTGCGACATGGTGGTCGACACGACGGGTGCCGCGATCTGGGCGACGCCGGAGACGGCGGCCCTCCTCGCTGCGGCGCGGGAGTCCTCCCATGGCTGACGCGGCGCTCTCCACGATGTGGGCCATCGGGCGCTTCCCGGGCCTCGGGGCTTTTTTTGCGGCGGCGGGGGAGCTGGGCTTCGACCGCGTGGAACTGAACCACGCCGTGACCCCGGCCATGCTGGAGGGCGTGAGCCTGGAGGGCGTGCGCATCGCGAGCATCCACGAACCGTGCCCCGCGGAGATCTCCGTGCACGATCTGCAGGACCGCGACTGGCTCGTCTCCTCGCCCGACGAGGACAACCGCCGCCGCGCGGTGGCCATCGCGCGGCGCAGCATCGACCTGGCCCGTTCGATCGGCGCCGGGGTGGTGGTGATCCACGTGGGCCGCGTCAATCTCGACCCCGCCCTGCAGAAGGCCGTCGTCGAGACCTACGGGCAGGGCCCGTCCGGCGCTCCGGAACATCGGCGGGCCAAGGACCTGCTGCGGGAGGCCCGAGCGGACCGCGCGGAAGTCCACATGCGGTCCGTACGGCGCAGCCTCCTGGAGCTGGCCGGGTACGCTTCGGGGCGGGGGGTGCGCCTCGGCGTGGAGAACCGCGACCACTACCCCGAGATTCCCCTGGCGGACGAGCTGGACGACCTCCTTTCCGCGGATTTCGGCGACGCGGTGGGCTACTGGCACGACGTGGGACATGCGCAGGTCCTGGAGAACCTCGGTTTCGGCGCGCACCGGGATTGGCTGCGGCGCTTCGGGGACAGGATTCTGGGCGTCCATCTGCACGACGTCGACGGCATCCGCGACCACAGGGCCGCGGGGCAGGGCGGCATGGATTGGGACATGGTGGCGGGGGGCATCCCGGAGGGGGCCCTGCGCACCTGCGAGTTCCGCAATGACTGGTCTCCGGAGGAAGTGGCTTCCGGCCTCCATCATCTGGTTCAGAAGGGGTGCATCATGGAAAGGAGAAGGTCATGAGTTCCGACATGGAAGCGGTTTTCCTGGACGTGGGAGGCACGCTGCGCATCGTCGTCCCGGACGAGGCCTTCCAGGCCGCGGCGAGGCTCGAGTTCATGCAGCTCGTCGGCGCGCAAGGGCCGGAGGACGCCTTCTTCGGGCAGCTGGAGGGCCGCTGGGAGGAATACCGCGCGCAGTCGTTTTCCAGGCTGCGGGAGGCGTCGGAGACGGAGCTCTGGACCCGCTGGCTGCTGCCCGATTTCCCGGCCGGGAAGATCGGCCCGCTGCACGGCCGTTTGACCAGGCTCTGGCGGGACCGCGACGGACGGCGGGTCCCCCGGCCGGACGTGAAGGCCACCGTGCTGGAGCTCTCCCGGCGCGGCTACAGGCTGGGCATCATCGCCAATACCATCACGGAGACTGAGATCCCCGACTGGCTCGACGAGGACGGCCTCAAGGACTGCTTCCAGGCCATGGTGCTCTCCTCCATCGTCGGCTGGCGCAAGCCCTGCACGGAAATCTTCCTCGAGGCCTGCCGCCGCATCGGCGTGGAACCGGCGCGGTGCGCATACGTGGGGGACAATCCCGCGCGCGACGTGCCGGGCGCCCGCAAGGCCGGCTTCGGGACGGTCCTCGTCCTGCGGGACCCGGGGAAACCGCCCAAGAAACCGGCCGGGGCGGACGCCGCCGCGGACCGCGTCATCGGGAGCTGCGGCGAGCTGCTGGACATCTTCCCGCCCCGGAAGGGCGGCGCATGAGCGCGACTCCGTCGTTCCCCGGCGGACGGGCCATGGCCGACGCGGTCAGGGAACTCTACAGCGAAGGCCAGACGGACTACTCGCTGGAGCCGATCGTCCTCACCGGTGGGGACGGCGGCCCCGTGGGCCGCATCGCGGAGGGCGACTCGGTGGTTTTCTGCTGCCGGCGCGGGGAGAGGGAGGTCCAGCTCACCGAGGCGTTCACCCAACAGGGCGCCGGCGGCATCCGGTGGGGCGTCCCGGAGGACCTCCGGTTCGTGCTTCTGACGCTCTACCACGGGAAATTCGCCGGCCTGCCCGTCGCCTTCGCCCCGTCCAGGATGGGGGACACGCTTGCGGAGCTCGTGAGCCGCGCCGGGCTCAGCCAGCGCCACGTCAGCGAATCGGAGAAGTTCGCCCACGTCACCTTCTTCCTCAACGGAGGCAACAACCAGCCGTTCGCCGGGGAGGAGGATACGTGCGTCCCCTCGCCCCGGGGCGTCCCTTTCGACAGGGTGCCGGAGTTGAGCCTGCCCGGGGTGGCACGGGCCGTGGCGGCCGCCGTAGAGGAGCGCCAGGACCTGATCGTCACAAACTTCGCCAACGGGGACGTGATCGGCCACACAACGAACAATGCCGCCAAGATCCGGTGCGCCGAACTGGTGGATGAACACCTGGGCAGGGTGGTCCGGGCGGCCATGGCGGCCGGCTATGTGGTCTTCGTCACCGCGGACCATGGAAATCTGGAGAGGACAAGCGGTCCCGACGGAAAGCCCGACGTGTCGCATACGACGAACCCGGTGCCCTTCCTCCTGATCGATCCGCGCGCGGCGGGGCGGCCCACGCTCACCCCGGACGGCGTCCTGGCCGACGTCGCCCCCACCGTCCTGCGCGCCCTGCGGGTCGGCCAGCCGGAAGCGATGAAGGGAAAGGACCTCGCCCCCGGACACGATTACGGCGGCAGGCGCCGGGTGCTGCTGCTCATCCTGGACGGCTGGGGGATCGGCGCGCAGGACGAAACCAATGCGATCTTCCTGGCCCGCACGCCCGTCTGGGACGGGCTCCTGCGGGCCCATGCCGTCACGGAACTCCGGGCCTCCGGCGAGGCGGTGGGCCTGGCAGCCGGGAAGGCGGGGAACTCCGAAGCCGGTCACCTCAACATTGGAGCCGGCCGGGTGGTCCCCCAGGACGACGTCAGGCTGGACCGCGCCATGCGCGACGGCTCGTTCCGTGCGAATGAGATTCTTTGCGGCGCCATCGACCGCGCGATCCAGAAGAAGGCCAAGCTCCACCTGATCGGCATGCTCACCGAGAAGAGCTCCCACGGCTCCATCGAGTACCCCCTGGCCCTGCTCGGCATGGCCAGGGAACGGGGCCTCGAGGATGCGTTCCTCCACCTCATCTTCGACGGGCGCAGCACGGAGCCGGGCAGCGCGCCCGCCCTGCTCGCCGCCCTGGACAACCGGATGGCGGAGATCGGCATCGGGCGGATCGCCACCGGGGCCGGCAGGGCCTTCGCGCTGGACCGCGGCGGCGACTACGGCCGGACGAAGCGCGTCTTCGACGCGCTGGTCGACGGGACCGGGAGACGGTTCCCAGGAGGGCCTCATGGACTTTGAGTTCCTTAAAAAACTGATAGTCCCCACGGAGACGAAGATCGCCATGATCATCATGGACGGGCTCGGCGGGCTTCCCCGGGAGCCGGGCGGAAGGACGGAGCTTGAGACCGCCCGCACGCCCAACCTGGACGCGCTGGCGGCCAGGTCGTCGCTGGGCCTGACCGTCCCGTACGGACCCGGCATCACGGTGGGCAGCGGTCCGGGCCATCTCGCCATCTTCGGCTACGACCCGGCCCGCTACGAGATCGGCCGCGGGGTGCTGGAGGCCCTGGGCGCGGGCTTCACCCTCGGCCCCGCTGACCTGGCGGCGCGCGGGAACTTCTGCACCGTGGACGCCGAAGGGCGTGTCAGCGACCGCCGGGCGGGCCGCATCGACACCGAGTCGAGCCGCGAGCTCATCGCCCTTCTTCGGACCATCAGGCTGGACGGCGCGGAGGTCCTTGTCGAGATCATCAAGGAGCACCGCTTCGCCTTCGTGCTCCGCGGGGAGGGGCTGGAAGCGGGCCTCTCCGACATGGATCCCCAGAAGAACGGCGTTCCGCCCAACCCGGTGCGCGCCCTCAGGCCCGGGGCGCAGAAGGCCGCGCTCCTGGTGAACCGCTTCGCCGCGGAGGCGGGGAAGCTCCTCGCCTCGAGGCGACCCGCCAACAGGATCCTGCTGCGCGGATTCGACAGGTGCCCCGTGCTCCCGGTCTACGGGGAAATCTTCGGGCTGAAGGCCGCGGCCATCGCGGTCAACGGGATGTACAAGGGGGTGGCCCGCCTGGCTGGCATGCAGGTCCTGCCCGTCGACGGGGTCAGCCTGGAGGCGGAGTTTGCCGCTCTGGAAAAGAACTGGAAGGACTTCGATTTTTTCTACCTGCACGTGAAGCAGACGGACAACGCCGGCGAATCGGGCGGCTTCGACCTGAAGGTGCGGGTCATCGAGGAGGTGGACGCCCTCCTCCCGCGCCTGATGGCCCTGGATCCGGACGTGGTCATCGTGAGCGGGGACCACTCGTCGCCCGCCATCCTGGGGACGCACAGCTGGCATCCCGTCCCGACGCTGCTTTATTCCGCCTACGTACGGCCGGACGGCATCGGGGAGTTCGGGGAGCGCGCCTGCCTGAAGGGCAGCCTGGGCCAGCTTCCTGCCAAGGACGTGATGCCCATCGCTCTGGCCAATGCGCGGCGGCTCGCGAAGCTCAATGCGTAGCCCGCCCGCCGCGGCCACGCCGTTCGACGAACGGCTGTTCGCCGTCATGCGTCTTGTCGATCCCGCCGTCGGCACCCTGGAGCCGTACGAGTTCCGCTACTGCCTGGAGAACGTGGCGCCCCCGGAAGGCTGGGAATCGGTCCGCCTGGAGTCCATGCGGGAGATCGAGGAGCGCATCCGGTCCCGCGGTTTCTTCTCCGGCATCCGGGCAGGGTCCAGGTCCGCGGGCCGCGTCCCTCTGGATCCGGCCATCTCCGCCCTGACACGCACGCTCTTGGCGGGCCTCGCCACGGGCGGGTACCCCGTGGAATGGGTCGATGCCCATTTCTACTTCGACGTCCGCGGCTTCTTCTTCCTGCCCCGGACCGTCTACTTCACGGAGCCGGTGCTGCGCCACTTCGGCGGGAAGCCGTACCGGACCTTCGAGCAGGGGCAGAAGCGCCTGGCTTCCAGCCTGGAGGTCGGCTACGCGGAGTTCCGGGAGGCCAACAGGGAGATCGACGGGTTCTTCATCGAAAGCATCCTCAAGCTCGTATCCGCCAAGGGCACGCCGATCCTCTTCACGATCGCGGGCCCGACGGCGGCCGGGAAGACCGAGATCGGCGGCCGCCTGCGCGAGGCGCTGGCGCGCGCGGGGAGGAAGGCCAGCTCCATCGAGATGGACAATTTCCTGATGGACAACGGCCACAGGGAAGCGCTGCGCATCGATTCGATGGGCAAGGAGGCCTTCCACTTCTCCATGTTTTTATCGGACCTCGATGCCCTGCTCGCGGGCCGCACGGTGACCATCCCGCGCTACGAGAACGGGGTGTCGAGCCACACGCCGGATGGCGTGCTGAAAAGTGACGGCCGGCCGATCGTCGTGGAACCGGCCGACATCATCTTCATTGAAGGCAACTTCCCCTTCCAGATCGGGGAGGTGGCCCACCGGATCGGGATCAAGGTCGTGTATCTCACCGACGATCCGGTCCGGCTGAAGAGAAAATGGAGGCGCGACATCGATCTGCGGAAGAAATACGACGTGGACTACTTCCGCAACCGGTACTTCCGGACGCAGTTCCTCAGGGCTTCCGACTGCTATCAGGCGCAGATGGAAGCCTGCGACGTCGTGGTCGACACCACCGGGGCGGCGCTGTGGGCGACCGCGGAGACGATCGGGCTCCTGGAGGGACGGTCATGATCCCGTTGGGCGTTTCCCTTCCCGTGGACTACCTGTGCGGAGCGTGCGGCATCGAAGAGGCCCGCCTTTTCCTGGCCGCCTTCGGCCCGGCCGCGGAGGGCCTTTCGCGGTTCAAGCAGGCGGGAGTCTCCTCCGTCGAGCTGCACCATTTCACCCGGCTCACCGCAGCGGAGGACGTGGAGCGGGCCACCGCCGCGGTGCTACGGGCGGGCCTGCGCCTTACGGTGCACGGCTACCTGATGGAGTCGCTTCCCGAGGACGGGCTGGACGGCTGCTATCCCTGGCTCCCCGCCATTCTCGACATGACCCGCGGGGGCCAGGACCGCCTCGTGATCACCGTGCACGCCCTTGCGGCGAAGTCCGGTTCCGTCGAACGGCTGCGAGAAGGGACAGTCGAACAGCTTTCCCTGCTGGCCCGCCTGGCCGCGGACAGGGACCCCCGGGTCCGCTTCGCCCTCGAGCTGACGCGCGAGAAGGGCGTCGCGGATCCCTGCACCACCTGGGAGGGGGTGGAATCGACGTGCCGCCGGGTCGGCCGGGAGGACGTGGGGATCTGCTGGGACTGGGGTCACGGCGTGCTCAATGCCCTGCACGGCTACATCCCCCGCGATCCGCCGGAGGGATTCCTTTCGCGCGTGGAGAACACCCACGTCCACGACATCAGCCCGGACGGCAAGGCCCATTGGCCCCTTCTGGGCGGGGGCGTGCCCGCGGACCGGTTCGTGTCGCTCCTGCGGGGAAACGGATACCGGGGACTCTTCGGCCTGGAGCTGAATCCCGTGAGGTTCCAGGGTCACGGTCCCGTAGGGCCGCTGGTCGAAGGGAGCCTTGAGGCGCTGCGGAAGCTGCTGGAGCCATAGTCGGGCTACGGCAGCCGCGTCTTCGGCAGCCGCACTGTGAACGTGGTGCCCCGTCCCGGTCCGCTTTCCACCTCGATCCGTCCTCCATGAAGGACCACGATCCGTTTGACGATGGAGAGGCCCAGCCCGTTTCCCCGCGTCGCGTGCGACGGGTCGCCCTGGAAGAACTTGTCGAAGGCGTGCTTCCTCGTGTTCTCGTCCATTCCCGGACCGTCGTCGGCGATGCGGAACAGGATGCCGTCGGCCGTTTCGCGGCACTCGATCGCGACATGGCCGCGGTCGTCCGAGTACTTGACGGCATTGTCGATCAGGTTGATCCAGAGATGGGAAAGGACCTCCGCATTGCCGTGGATCTTCACGGGGTCCAGGCTCAATTCGATCCCGAGGCCCTTCCTGCTCCATTGTTTTTCCAGCAGGATGACGCAGCTGCGGATCTGCTCGTCCAGCTCGTATTCGGCCCGGTCCGCGACGATCTGCTGGCTCTCGAGCTTCGTGAGCAGCAGGATGTTGGACGACATGTTGGCGAGGCGCTCCGATTCGTTGATGATGATGTCCGTGTACTCCCGACGCTTCTCCGGGGGCAGATCCTCGTTCTGCAGCTGTTTGGCGAATCCCCGGATGGAGACGATGGGGGTCTTGAACTCGTGGGAGAAGCTGTTGATGAAGTCATTGCGGAAGAACTCGATGCTTCCCAGCTCCTCCGCCATGTGGTTGAAGTTCCGCAGCAGATCCGCGACCTCCGTGTCGTTGTCGATCTCCTTCACGCGGATGCTGAAGTCGCCCGTGGACACCGTCTTCGTCGCCCGGATCAGCTGATGGAGCGGTTTCAGGATCCTTTCGCTCGCCAGGGCGGAGATGGAGGTCCCGATCATGCTGCTCAGGAGCAGAGCGACGAACGGGGACAGGAGCGGCGGGAACAGGAAGAGCGGCAGCAGGAAGAAGACCGACGTCAGGAGGCCCGCGAACAGCATGATGGTGAAGAAATAGGACACCATCATGAGGTTGATGGTCCGGAACCTGTTCATGCCTTCACCACCGTCTTGTATCCGAGTCCGCGCACGGTCGCGATCTCGAAGTCCGGATTCCCCACGAAGCGGTCGCGCAGGCGGTTGACGTGGACGTCCACGGTCCGCATGTCCGTGTCGGAGTTCATGTCCCAGACCTCGTCCATCAGGCCGCGCCGGGTGAAAATCCTGCCCGGATAGGACAGCAGCATGTAGAGGAGCAGGAACTCCTTGTTGGGCAGCTCCTGGACGGTGCCGTCGCGGGAAACCGTACGCGCGTCGTAATCCAGGACCGTCTTCCCTACCGTCAATCGCCGCTCGTTCACGATCTGGGAGCGGCGAAGGAGCGCCTTGATGCGCAGGGCCATCTCCTCCTCGTCCACAGGCTTCACCATGTAATCGTCGGTCCCCACGAGGAACCCCCGTTTCTTCTCGGCAGGGGATTCCTTTGCCGTGACCATCAGGATCGGCGTGTTGTCGTCGTGGCCGCGAAGGGTTTCCGTGAACTCGTAGCCGTCCATGCGCGGCATCATGAGATCCAGGACGATCAGGTCCACGTGATGGTTTTCCATCGTATCCAGGGCGTCGACTCCATCCCTGGCCAGAAGGACCTCGTACCCGTTCAGGCGGAGGATCGCTTCCATCAGTTTCCGCGTGCTGTCATCGTCCTCCACGACCAGGATGCAGAACATCGAAGTCCCTCCTTGCGCGTCCCACCTCAGAGGATACCGCCATTCGGGGGCGCAAGGCAAAAGATTGCGCCGCGTCCCTTCGTTTACATCCAGTTCACATTCCCTTCGCATATTCCCGCTGAAGGAGCGCATGATGGCCAAGGCGGTCGGAATCGATCTGGGGACTACGAATTCCTGCGTCGCGGTGATGGAAGGAGGCGAGCCCGTCGTCATCCCGAACGCCGAAGGCGGACGCACGACCCCTTCGGTGGTCGCTTTTACGCCGACGGGGGAGCGCATGGTGGGCCAGACCGCGCGGCGCCAGGCGATCACCAACCATGAACGCACCGTCAGTTCCATCAAGCGCGAGATGGGCAGCGGCCACAGGGTGGAAATCGACGGGAAGAAGTACTCGCCCCAGGAAATCTCCGCGATGATCCTGTCGAAGCTGAAGGCCGACGCGGAAAGCTTCCTCGGGGAGGCCGTCACCGACGCGGTGATCACCGTGCCCGCCTATTTCACGGACGCGCAGCGGCAGGCGACCAAGGACGCGGGCAGGATCGCCGGGTTGAACGTGCAGCGGATCATCAACGAGCCCACCGCGGCGGCCGTGGCCTACGGCGTGGACAAGGAGACGGCGCAGAAGATCATGGTGTACGACCTGGGCGGCGGCACCTTCGACGTTTCGATCCTCAACATCACCGACGGGCTGATCGAAGTGCTCGCGACGGCGGGCAACAACCGACTCGGCGGCGACGATTTCGACGGCTGCCTGATCGAGTGGCTCGTGGAGGGGTTCAAGAAGGAGCATCGCCTCGACCTGTCCGGGGATCCCGCCGCGATGCAGCGGCTCAAGGAGGCCGCCGAGAAGGCCAAGATCGAATTGAGCGGCGTGGGCTCGACGGCGATCAACCTGCCGTACATCGCCTCCAGGTCCTCCGCCCCCCTGCACATGGACGTGACCCTGACCCGCTCGAAGTTCGACGAGCTGACGGCGCATCTGGTGGACGCGACCATGGAGCCCATGCGCCAGGCGATGCGCGATTCCGGCCTCAAGCAGGAGGAGATCGGCAAGATCCTGCTGGTCGGGGGGTCGTCCAGGATTCCGGCGGTGCAGGAGGCCATCCGGCGGGTCATCGGCAAGGAACCGTTCAAGGGCATCAATCCCGACGAGTGCGTCGCGGTGGGCGCCGCCCTCCAGGCAGGCGTCCTTTCGGGCGAGGTCAAGGACCTGCTGCTCCTGGACGTGACGCCGCTTTCCCTCGGCATCGAGACCCTGGGCGGCGTGTTTTCGAGGATCATCGACCGCAACACGACGCTGCCGATCCGCAAGAGCCAGGTCTTCACGACGGCCGCGAACTTCCAGACCTCCGTCGACATCCATGTCCTGCAGGGCGAGCATGGGATGGCGAAGAACGACAAGACGCTGGGCAGGTTCAAGCTGAACGGCATCCGCCGCGCGCTTCGGGGCGTTCCGCAGATCGAGGTCGCGTTCAACATTGACGCGAACGGCATCGTCAATGTCTCCGCGAAGGATCTCGGAACCGGGAAGGAGCAGAACATCACCCTGACCGCGTCGACGAACCTGAGCCAGGAGGAGATCGACAAGGCGATCCGCGACGCCAGGCAGTATGAGGCGGAAAACGCGAAGGGCAGGGAGGAAGCCGAGGCGCGCCGTCATGCCGAAGAGACGGTCCACGACGCGTCCACCGCCATGAAGAAACTGGACAAGGACGACAAGGTCAGGCTTGAGGAATCCGTGAAGCTCGTGAAGAAGGCATTGAAGGGCAAGGACGGCCGACAGATCGCCGAAGCGGACCATGCACTGTCCGCGTTGCTCGAGACGATGCGGCAGAAGGCTCCCCGGGAAGCCCATGCGGACGGCGAAGGCGACGAAAAGGCCGGTTGACAAGGGAACCCATGTTTGGCACCATAGCCGCCAATCCCGACAAGCTGACGCCGGAGGAGAGCCTGCGATACCGTTCCTGCTATTGCGGCTTGTGCCGTGCATTGGGGGACCGCCATGGCACGATGAGCCGGGTTACGATCAACTACGACATGACCTTTCTCGTCCTGCTCCTGTCCGCGCTCTACGGGGAGGGATGCACCGTCGGCAAGGAACGCTGCCTCATCCGCCCGTGGAAAACCCATCCCTATTTCCGCTCCGGGATGAGCGATTACGCCGCCGACATGAACATCGTGCTCGCCTATTACCATTTCCTGGACGATTGGGCGGACGAGAAGAAGGTCCTTTCGCTGTTGGAGGCAAAGCTCTTCGAGAAGGAGGTCCTGCGGATCGCCGCGCGCTACCCGCATCAATGCTCCACGATCCGCCGATGCATGGCCGACCTGTCCGCCATCGAAAGGGCGGGGGAGACCAATCCGGACGTTCCCGCCAACTGCTTCGGGCAGCTGATGGGAGCCGTCTTCGCCGTGCGGGAGGATGGGCATGCGGGGGACCTGCGGGCATTCGGGGGCGCCCTCGGGAAATTCGTCTATGTCATGGATGCCTGTCTCGATCTGAAGCGGGACATCCGGAAGGAACTGTACAATCCCATGATCACGACGGCGTCAGGCGGTTTTGACGAGATCCTGAATCTGCTCATGGCCGACTGCGTCGCCAAATACAGGCGGTTGCCCGTGCGGCAGGACGGGAAGCTGCTGGAAAACATCCTCTATTCGGGGATCTGGACGAAGTATGAGGCGGACCGGAAAAAGGCCGGAAGGCGCGGCGGGCCATGATCACGGATCCCTACGGCGTACTCGGCGTTTCCCCCGACGCTTCGGAGGAGGAAATCGCGCGGTCCTACCGCAAGCTGGCCAAGAAATACCATCCGGACGTCAACCCGGGCAATGCGGAAGCAGCGCGGAGGATGAGCGAAGTCAACGCCGCCTATGAACAGATCAAGAGCGGCAAGACCTCCGGGACCGCCGCGGGCGGCTACCAGGGGCAGGAGGCGGGCGGCGGGAGCGCTTCCCGCGGGCAGGAGGACCCGTTCGGTTTCGGCTTCAATCCTTTTGAGGGATTCGACTTCTTCGGGCAAGGCCCGCGGCAGGAAAGCGCGGACTTCGCGTTCCGCACTGTGATCGGCTGCCTGAACGCCGGCCGTTATGAGGAGGCGATCGAGGAGCTGAACGGCATGGGCGAAAGGGGCGCAGCCTGGTACTACTACAGCGCCCTGGCGAACTCATGCAGCGGCAACAGGATCACGGCGCTGCAGCACGCCAAGACCGCGGTGCAGATGGAACCGGAGAACCCGGAATACCGGCGCATCCTGAACCGGATCCAGAACGGCGGGCAGGCGTATCAACAGCAGAGCCGGGAGTACGGCATGCCCACCGGCAATCTGGGCAGGATCTGCCTGGGCGTGATCCTGACCAACCTGTTCTGCATGTGCTGCGGACGGCCCTGTTAGGGGGGGAGGGGAATGGGAAACTTCAAGGAGAAGCTCGCGCGGTTCATGAGCGGCCGTTACGGCATGGACCAACTGAACAATGCGGCCCTGTTCCTGGCCTTCGCGCTGCTGGTCCTGAATCTTTTCGTGAAATCGCCCGTCATCGGCGGCGCCTCGTGGGTCGTGATGATCCTGACGATCTGGCGGACGTACTCCAGGAACACGGCCCGGAGAACCGCGGAGAACGAGCTCTTCATGAGGTTCTGGAAGCCTGTCGGGCGCAGGATCTCCCTCACGGCCCGGAGGGTCCGGGAGATCAAGACGCACCGTTTCCGTACGTGTCCGCATTGCCGGGCCGTGACCCGGATGCCCCGGCGGAAGGGGAAGCGGGTCATCCGCTGCCTGCGCTGCAATACGGAGTTCGAGACGCGCATCTCCTTCTAGGAGCGGCTGACCGGGAGGTCCGTGGAGACGACGGTTGCATGGCTCTTGCCGTGTCGGGTGCGCCCGTCCCTACCTCGTGTGGAAGTGCTTCCGGATCTCCCGGACCAGGTCTTCCTTGAGGACGATGAGGCTCGCTACGAGCATCGTGAACGCGGTCACGCCCAGCACGATCATGGGCCAGTTCATGGCGGGCCAGCCGGAAAGGGACACGAGCATGGCCACGAGGGAGGCTCCGATCAGCCACACCATGGGCATCATGTTCTGCCTCTGTCGGGACAGGTCGGTGAAGAACAGGGCGCCGATGGCAAGGAGGGACCCGAAGCAGACGATGGGCACGACGAACTCCGCCCAGCCGGACACGAGGCAGCGGTCAATGAGGACCAGGAGTACGCACGTGTTCAGGAGCAGCTTGGCGGCCTGGCTGATGCGGTTGTACTCCACCAGGTCCCGGGAGAACAGCAGGGACCAGACGAACCAGAGGGACCACAGGACCACGAGACTCCACGGCTTTCCGCCCACCAGCAGGTTGATGGTGGCGCACAGGTAGGCCGTCACCACGAAGCTCCACTGGACCGCGGCCAGCCACCAGGAGCGGCGGCGCTTCGCCGGGGAGGGGTAGACGATCTCAATGTCCATACAGCTCGCTTCCTCTCATCCGGGGTTCCAGGCCGTCCGCCCTCAAGAGGTCGTACAGCCTCTCCTCGAAGGCCGGGTCCGCCGTGCACTTGGCCACGGAGAGCACGGCGGTGTTCCCGAAGGACAACAGGCCGCACGCGGCCCTGTTGGTGACCGCGGGACCGAGGATGAAGTCCATCTCCTCCACGTGCGCCGCCATCTCCGCGGGGACGCGCACGACCCCGAGGTTGGAGAGGGTGTTGCTGAACACCCGGTCCCCCAGGAATCCGAATACCAGCCCGGCCACGAGGCGCTTGAGGAACAGGGGCACGTGGCGGAGCGCCCTGACCATGCCCACGGTGGCGTTCATCATCTCGTTCATGGATTCCCGGGAGGCCTTCCCCGTCGGCTCGGCCTTTGGATAGTCGTTGGCGGTCTCCGCCATGGGGACGGCCTCGTTCACGTCCAGCACGCCGTCCGTGCACGGAACGGGCACGCCGAGCAGGCGCAGGTACTCCGCCACCAGCGTCTTCAGGAAGGACATGCCGCCCGTCCCGTCGGTCAGGACGTGGAAGAACTCCACGCTGATGCGCTTGTGGTGATACAGGACCCGGAAGGACTGGGACACGCTGGTGGCGACGTCCAGGGGACTGCACGGGATGCCCGTCTCGGGCTCCACCGTGAAGCGCCGCTTGGCGGCGTCCAGGTAATGCCAGAAGAAGCCCTTCTTTACCGTGGTGGCGAAGCTGGGGAAGCGTTTGACGGTGAAGTTCAATGCCATCTGCAGGAGCTCCGGGACCACCTCCTCCTTCATACAGGCGGACAGCCTGAAAACGGCCATCTGGCGCCTTTTCATGGACATGGGGTAGATCTTGGCGGCGTCGTCCAGCGGATACCACAGGGTGGGCGGCCGCGCATAGAAGCCTCCCAGCCTGGACGGATCGAGCCTCCGCATCCCCTCATTGAGGCCCACGCCCATGGCCGCGTAGCGCTGGAACGCCCGCTCGAAATCTCCGCGCAGCCGCGCGGCCCAGTCCGGCGCCAGGACGACGCGCCGGGCCAGTCCGGAAAAGAAGCCGGCAAGGAGCATCCGGTCCGATTCCGGGATGCTGTCCAGCCAGCCCGGTCCCGCCTGCTTTCCCTTCCTCATGCCCGCCCCTCACGCCTTCCAGCCATGCACCACGAGCCGGTACGCCCTGTGCCGCCGATGACGACGATGCGCATACGGTAATGATACGCCCGGGGCGGCCCGGAGTCGAGTGCCGGTAGCGGGAATATGGGCTATGCTCCGTCAGGGAGGGATGCTCATGTCGAGCGCTTTTCTGGGCGAAGTCGAGGAACCGATGAGGGAGACCCTGGAAGCCGGCCGCTCCATCGTGAGATCCCATGGATGCACCAGGTTCCATTTCATCAGGCCCGCGCAATCGGACAATTCCGTCCACGACGGGATGCACGGAGAGACGGAAGTCCTGATGGGAAGAATGAAATGAATCCGGGCAAGGATGGGCTGGATTTCACCAGAGCACTTGGGCGGCATGGCGTGGAGGAACTATCCGCGGATCCTTTGTGCCCGGGGCAGTTTGACCTCGGGAGGCGCAGGCTGTTATGATGGAGCAACGGATGCGTGATCGCGGCGTCCCCGTCATGCCGGGAAGCTCATGAAAAAGAGGCGTGGCTCCATCGGCATGCCGACCGCCCCAGGACCGGGCGTGGATGCCGCGGCCATCGGATCGAAAAGCCTGCTCGAGGGCGTCATGGACTTCCTTCCCGACGCCACTTTCGTCATCGACATGGACAAGAAAGTCGTCGTCTGGAACCGGGCGATGGAAGAGCTTTCCGGGGTGCCGGCGCATGAGATGATCGGGAAGGGCGGCTACGAATACGCCCTGCCCTTTTACGGCGCGCGCCAGCCGATGCTCATCGATCTGTGCATGGAGCCGGATGACGTCATCGGGAGGCATCATCCGGTCTTCCAGAGGACAAAGGACCGGCTTGCGGCGGATGTCTACGTGCCGGGCACGGTCCGCAGCGGAGCGTATCTCTGGGGCATCGCCCGGCCATTGTACGACCGCGACGGCGCGATGGTCGGCTTCCTCGAATCCATACGCGACGTCACGGACCGGAAACGGACGGAAGATAAATTCGCCACCGTGTTCAAGCTGAGTCCCTATATCCTGAGCATTTCCACGCTGCGCGAAGGCAGGTACGTCGAGGTGAGCGACCGTTTTTATGAGGTCGGCGGATTCACCCGGGAGGAGGTCATCGGCCATACGGCCTTCGAGATCAACCTCTGGGTGGATCCGGCGGACCGGGACAGGGTGCTCGGCATGCTCGGCAGGACGGGCAGCGTGATCAACGAGGAAATCAGGTTCCGGATGAAGAACGGCGACATCCATTGCATGCTCTTCTCCGCGGAAGTCATCTCCATCTCCGGGACGCCCCACCTGCTGGCCGTGGATGTCGACATCACGGAGAAGAAGCGCGCGGAACGGGAACGGAAACTCCTGGAGGAGCGGCTGCGCCAGGCGCAGAAAATGGAGTCCGTCGGAAGGCTCGCGGGGGGCGTGGCCCATGACTTCAACAACCTGCTCACCGCGATCCTGGGCAATGCCGACCTCGCCAGGATGAACCTCGATGACAGGGAGGAGACGGCCGCCCAGCTCGACACCATTCAAAAAGCGGCCGCCAGCGCGGCTCAGCTCACGCGTCAACTGCTCGCGTTCTCCCGCAATGAGATCATCGAACCTTCGGTGATCGACGTCAACGAGTTGATCGAACGAACCAACAGGATGCTGGCCCGCCTGATCGGTGAGCACATCAGGCTGAAAACAAGCCTGAAGGCGACCGGCCGCATCAAGGCCGACCAGGGTCAGATCGAGCAGATCATCATGAACATCACCGTCAATGCGCGGGATGCCATGCCCGACGGGGGGACGCTGATCATCGGCACGGAGGATCTTTTTCTCGACGAGGACTTCTGCAGGACCCACGACGGCCATCCGCCGGGGGACCATGTCGTGATCACGTTGAGCGACACCGGGCACGGAATGGACGAGGAAACGAAGAAGAGCATCTTCGAGCCCTTCTTCACCACCAAAGGCAGGGGGAAGGGCACCGGGCTGGGCCTTGCCATGGTCCATGGGGCGGTGAATCAGAACGGCGGGATGATCGAGGTGTATTCCGCGCCGGGCGAAGGGACCGCCTTCAAGGTCTTCTTTCCGCGGACGGATGAAGCGGGGGAGGCGCACTGCGGCCGGGACGGGGCCGGGGAAAGCCCCACGGGGAACGAGACGATCCTCCTCGTGGAAGACGACGACCTGGTCCGCGATTACGCGTCGCGCGTCCTTTCCGGCCTCGGCTATCGCGTCATCCAGAAATCGAACGGCGAGGAGGCCATCGCCTTCGGCGAATCCTCGACGGAACCGGTCCATCTGCTCCTGACCGACGTCGTCCTCACGGGCATGAACGGCAAGGCGCTCTCCCTTGCCTTGACGGCGAGGAGGCCGGAAATGAAGGTCCTTTTCTCCTCGGGGTATACGGCGGATCTCATCGCCGAACGGGGGATCCTACCCGTGGAGATCCACTTCATCGGAAAACCGTACTCCTCCTCGTCCCTTGCGCGCAAGGTCCGGGAGGTCCTGGACGCCGGGTAGCGGCGGGGGGCATGTGGACCCCCGCCGCCGATCATCCCCTACGCCGGCCTGGTTTCCTCGATGGAGGCGCCCGTGAACTGGCTGTTGTAGAGTTCCGCGTAGAAGCCGCCCTTGGCCAGCAGTTCCCCGTGGGTGCCCGTCTCGATGATCCGGCCCTCGTTCATCACCAGGATCAGCTCGGCGTCGCGGATGGTGGAAAGCCGGTGCGCGATGATGAAGCTGGTCCGGTCCTTCATCAGCACGGCCATGGCCTTCTGGATCAGGACCTCGGTGCGCGTGTCCACGCTGCTGGTCGCCTCGTCCAGGATGAGGATGGCCGGATCCGTCAGGATCGCCCGCGCGATGGTCAAAAGCTGCCTCTGGCCCTGGGAGATGTTGGTGGCCTCCTCGTTGAGCACCGTGTCGTATCCGTCGGGCAGGGCCCGGATGAAGTGGTCCGCGTGGGCCGCTACCGCGGCCCTGGTGACCTCCTCGTCGCTCACCTTGCCGCGGCCGTAGGCGATGTTGTCCCGGATGGTACCGTTGAACAGCCAGGTGTCCTGCAGCACCATGCCGAAGGTGGTGCGCAGGTCGCCGCGCCGCAGATCCCTCGTGTCGATGCCGTCCACCGTGATGGCGCCCGACTGGATCTCGTAGAAACGCATCAGCAGGTTGACCAGGGTGGTCTTTCCCGCGCCGGTGGGGCCCACGATGGCCACCCGGTGACCCGGCTTGGCCTCCAGGTTCATGTCCTCGATGAGGGGCTTGTCCTCCTTGTAGCGGAAGGAGACGCCGCGGAAGCTCACCTCGCCCCGGGGGGAGCCCAGGGGCAGGGCATCCGCCTTCTCCGGCACCTCCTCCTTCTCGTCGAGCAGCTCGAAGACGCGCTCCGCGGAAGCGACGGTGGACTGGAGGATGTTGGCGATGTTGGCCGTCTGGGCGATCGGCATCGTGAACTGCCGGGAGTACTGGATGAAGGCCTGGATGTCCCCGATGCTGATGGCCTTGCGCGTCACCAGGATCCCGCCGACCACGCACACGGCCACGTAGCCCACGTTGTTGATGAAGGTCATGAGGGGGTGCATGAGGCCGGAGATGAACTGGGCCTTCCAGCTCGCGCCGTAGAGCTTCTCGTTCACGTCCTGGAAGTGTTCCACGGACTGCCTCTCGTGGCCGAAGGCCTTCACGATCACGTGTCCCGTGTACATCTCCTCCACGTGCCCGTTGAGCTCTCCCAGCTGCTTCCACTGCTCCTTGAAGTGCTTCTGGGACTTGGGCGCGATCACCAGGGTCACCACGAGGGTGAGGGGGATGATCCCCAGGGTGATCAGGGTGAGCAGGGGGCTGATGGTGAGCATCATGACGGTGACGCCCACGATGCTCACGACGGCGCTGATGACCTGCGTGACGCTCTGCTGCAGGGTGCCCGCGATGTTGTCCACGTCGTTGGTGACGCGGCTCAGGATCTCCCCGTGCGTCTTGGAGTCGAAGAAGGACAGGGGGAGGCGGGAGAGCTTGCCGTTCACGTCGCGCCGCATGTCGAAGACGGTCCGCTGGGCCACGCCGGCCATGATGAGCTGCTGGATCAGGCTGAACAGGGCGCTCATCGCGTACAGGCCGATGAGGATCAGGACGATCTGCCCGATGTAGGCGAAGTCGATGTGGGGCACCTCGGCGTGCTTCATGCGGGCCATCACCTGCGCCACGATCCCCTCGAAGAGGCGCGTGGTGGCCTTGCCCATGATCTTGGGGCTGAGGATGTTGAAGACCGTGCTCAGGGCGGCCATCAGGAAGATGGCGATGAGCTGCACCCTCCGGGGCTTCAGGTAGCCGAGGAGGCGCCTGAAGGTGCCCTTGAAGTCCTTGGGCTTCTCCACGGGCATCCCGGGGCCGAAGCCCATGGGGCCGCGTCCCCTGCCGGGGCCGCGCCCAGGGCCCATGCCGGGCTTCATGCCCGGACCCGCCGCCGGCGCCTGCCGATTGCTTCCGCGTACGTCGCTCATGCCAGTTCCTCCTCGGACAGCTGCGAGGACACGATTTCCCGGTACACGGCGCAGGTTTTCATCAATTCCCGGTGGGACCCCATGCCGGCCACCCTCCCTTCGTCCAGGACGAGGATCCGGTCCGCGTCCATGACGGTGTTCACCCTCTGTGCGACGATGATCACGGTGGCCTCCTTCGTCTCCTTGCGCAGCGCGGCGCGCAGGTTCGCGTCCGTCTTGAAGTCCAGGGCGGAGAACGTGTCGTCGAACACGTAGATCTCCGGCTTCCGCACCAGGGCCCGGGCGATGGCGAGGCGCTGCTTCTGGCCTCCGGAGACGTTGGTCCCGCCCTGGGCGATGGGGGCGTCGAAGCCGTCCTTCATGCCCAGGATGAACTCCTTGGCCTGGGCGGTCTGCGCGGCGCGCGCCACCTGTTCGTCCGTGGCCTCCGGATTTCCGTAGCGGATGTTGTCCCCCACGGTGCCCGTGAACAGGACCGCCTTCTGGGGCACGAAGCCGATGCGGCTCCGCAGGTCCTCCTGGGACATCTCCCGCACGTCCACCCCGTCCACCAGGACGCTGCCCCGTTCCACGTCGTAGAAGCGGGGGATCAGGTTGATCAGCGTCGACTTTCCGGAGCCCGTGCCGCCGATGATCGCGGTCACCTCCCCCGGCTTCGCGTGGAAGGAGATGTCGTGGAGCACGGGCTCCTCCGCCCCGTGGTAGCGGAAGCCCACGGCGCGGAACTCGACGTCGCCGCGCAGCGCCCCGGGCTTGCGCGGGTTTTCCGGATCCCGGATGCTCGGCGAGAGGGCGAACACCTCATTGATGCGCACGGCGGAGGCGGAGGCGCGCGGGAGGAACACGAAGAGCATCGAGACCAGGAGGAGGGAGAAGAGGATCTGCATGGCGTACTGGATGAAGGCCATGAGGCTTCCCACCTGCATGTGTCCCCCGTCGATGCGGATGGCGCCGAACCAGACGATGGCGATCGTGGTGAAGTTCATGACGATCATCATGACGGGCATGAGGACCGCCATGATCCGGTTCACCTTGATGGCCGTGGCCGTGAGGTCCTCGTTGGCCGCATGGAAGCGCTCCGTCTCGTAGTCGATGCGGTTGAAGGCGCGGATGACCCGGATGCCCGTCAGGTTCTCCCGCAGCACCAGGTTGATCCTGTCGATCTTGGCCTGCATGGAGCGGAAGAGGGGCAGGGCCTTGGTCGCCGTGATGGAGATGACGACGGCGAGGATGGGGATGACCACGACGAGCACCCAGGTCAGCGTGCGGTCCTTGGACAGTGCCATGACCACCCCTCCCACGGCCATGATGGGGGCCTGGACCAGCATGCGCAGCATCATCATGGTGAACATCTGCACCTGCGTGACGTCGTTGGTGGACCTCGTGATGAGCGACGGCGTACCGATCCTGTCGAACTCGTGCAGGGAGAAACCTTCCACGTGGGCGAAGATCCTGCGCCGCAGGTTGCGGCCGTAGCCCATGGCGACGCGCGCGGACAGGAAACTGCTGAGGATGGCGCACGCCATGCCGCCGGCCGCGTACAGGAGCATGATTCCTCCGGTCGACAGGATGTAGTCCGTGTCGCCCTTGGAGATGCCCGTGTCCACGATGTCCGACATCAGGGTGGGCAGGTACAGCTCCGTGAGCGATTGGGCGGCCACGAGGGCCAGCACGACCGCGATGGGGATCGCGAAGGGTTTCAGATAACGGAACAGCTTGATCATTTGTTTCCTTTCCTGTTCGAGGAGCGGCGGGCGGGCCCGGGTTTTCGTGCATCGGGGCGCGGGCGTTCCTTCGGCGCCGCGGTGGGCCCGCGGCATGCCGCCGGTTGGCCGGGAGCGACGTGGTGTTCCAGCGGGGGAAGGTTCCCTTCCGCGCGGATGAGGGCGGGCAGGGCGGCCTCGACCGCTTCCCGTTCCTCCGCCGTCAGGCCGTCCACAAGATCCGGGAGCCAGCCGAACCGCCTTTCGACCATCTCGTCGATGAAAGCCTGTCCCTGCTTGCTCAAACGGACCCTGCGAGCCCTGCGGTCCCGCGGGTCCTCCGTGCGGTCCACCAGACCGCCCTGCACCAGCCGGTCCACCAGCTGGCTGGCCGCCGCGGAGGTGATGCCCATCCGTTTCGCGATTTCCCGGACCCCGCATCCGTCGCCGTGACGAAGGATTCCGAGGAGGCTGTGCTGCGACATGGAAAGTCCCGTCGATCGCACGAAGTGCCCCACATTATGAAACGTGCGCCGCAGGACGACATCCGTCCATCGGCGGCACAATTCCTCGATCTTTCGGTTTTCCTTCATCGTTAAGTCTGCCTATTGATTAAGACGACTTAATTTATTACCTCGGGCGGCTTCGGGCAAGTAAATATTTTGTTATGCCCCTTGCCAGGGGCGGCCGGTCCGGTCACCATCCAGGCCATGGAAGACCTGGATGCGGTCCGGCGCGGTACTACGACAGCGACGCGGAATACCGGCTCACGATCGATCTGATCGACCGGTACATCCCGGACGGAAGCGCGGTGCCCGACCTGGGCGCCGGGCCGGGAAGATACTCCGAATACATGCTCCAGGGCAAGAGATGCCGCGTCGTGGGAAGGAAGGATTGATCGACGGGAGTGTCGAATACCCCGTGAGCCCGACCGCGGGGTCGTTCCCGTCAGCCGATGATTTCCTGCAGGCCTTCCAACGCCTTGGTCACGATCTCATGGTCGAGTCTCGTGATCTTTCTTCCGATCCGGTCCGCGGAAAACGTACGGATCTGGCCCGTCTTGACCCAGGAAGGCTCGGCCGTTTTTCCGATGCAGACTTCCAGCGTCAGCGGGAACCCGGCTTTCTGCGGATGATCCGTGACCGCCATGGCGATCACGGTACCCGATCTTTCATTGAAAACCCCATGGCTCAATACCAGAACCGGTTGGGTCCCCGCCAGACGGACGTCTCCCCTCAGTATTGGGTCCACTTTTTTGAATTCCCTTCCATCCCCGCCTCGGCCAACTCCTTTTCCTCCTTGCTGTCGAGTTTCGCGGCTTCCGCGGCAAGCCGGGTCCCGTAGATCTTCATGAGCTTCTCCATGACGGCCTCCTCGATCGCCTGGCTTCGGTTGGCGTACTCTTTGCTCTTCACGAGCCTGTCGATCTGATCGACCAGGTCGTCGCTGATGGTCACGGCAATCTTTGCTTTGGCCATGTTGTCCCCTCTTGGTATGACAATATATCATACTTCCTTATTTTATCAATGAACAAAAGTTGTAGGTTTTCGCGAGGCGGTCCGGCCGCGGGGTGGCCCGCGTGCATTGAATTTCGATCCCCGGCTCATTATGATGGCGCAAACCATGCCGGTGCACCGACGCACGATCCGTTTCCTCCTTTTCCTGCTCTTCCTGCCCATCGCCGTTGCCGTGGCAGGCGATGAGCGGGGCGCGTCCCGGGCGGTGTATTGCGTGCTCCGGGCGCAGCCCGGTTCCGATGCCTCCTTCCGCGCGGTCCTGGCCTCCAGCCTGCGCCTGCGCTTGGCGCTGCGGCAGACGGCATTGGTCCTGGATGAGACGACGGACGGCGGAACGGCGGAAGGGCAGGACGCGGCGGCCGCCGCGCGCAGCCGGGGCGCCGCATGGCTGATGGAATGCTCCTACGCGGGCACGGAGGATGTCCTCTCGTTCCGCTTCGAGCTGTTCGACGCGGAAAGCGGCAGGTCCCTGGGCTCCGCCTCAGGGCAGGGCAAGCTCAACCTGGCGCTGGACTCCCTGATCGTCCAGGCGATCGACAAGACGCTTTCCGGCCTCCAGGCGCTGGACGCGGGCGGTTCCGCGGGGGGGGGCTCCGGTGCGGAGCCTGCCGCCGTGGGCGCGGAGCCGGCCCCGGGCGTGCCTTCCGGCGCTTCCTCCCAGCGGCCGCTGGCCGTGGAGACCCTTGTTCCCGCCGTGAAGCAGGCCGCATCCGATCGGACCGCCGGAACGGCACCCGTTGAACGCGCGTCCGCCGACGCAGGTATTCCCGCGTCCGCCGACGCAGGTATTCCCGCGTCCGCCGACGCAGGTATTCCCGCGTCCGCCGACGCAGGTATTCCCGCGTCCGCCGACGCAGGTATTCCCGC
>Ga0153915_10001049_pt1 | contig 25458 bp, 22 predicted proteins | sample Opewatmetagenome_2_FD_107003 | JGI IMG/M metagenome (GOLD analysis project Ga0153915, IMG submission 107003) | Freshwater wetland microbial communities from Ohio, USA - Open water 3 Core 3 Depth 3 metaG | ecosystem: Environmental > Aquatic > Freshwater > Wetlands | place: USA: Ohio, Lake Erie...
GTCCTCTTCCTGATCACCTACGTGCCCGACCTGGTATTGTGGATCCCGAAGCTGATGGGCTACAAGCCGGGTCTGTAGATCGGAGCAAGCAATGAGTGCCACGCCTTCACGGACCATCCCCGACGGGGTATGGCCCACCATGATCACCCCCTACGGGGAGGATGGAAACCTCGACTACGCCGCCCTGGGCCGCCTGATCGACTGGTACGTCGAGCGCGGCGTCTCGGGCCTGTTCGCCGTATGCCAGTCGAGCGAGATGTTCCAGCTGTCCCTGCGGGAGCGGCTGGAGCTGGCCCGCGCCGTCGTGCGCCTGGCGGCGGGCCGCGTGCCGGTCATCGCCTCCGGGCACGTGGCCGACAGCCCCGAGGACCAGGCGGAGGAGGCCAAACGGATGGCCGACACCGGCGTGGCGGCGGTGGTCCTCATCTCGAACCGGTTCGCGAGGCCTGGCGAAGGCGACGACGTGTTCCTGCGGAACCTGGACTCCTTCCTCTCCGCCGTGGGCGGCGGGACGCTGTTCGGCTTCTACGAATGCCCCTATCCCTACAAGCGACTCGTCACCCCCGCCATCATGCGCTTCGGGGTGGAGTCGGGCCGTTTCGGCTTCCTGAAGGACACCAGCTGCCGCCTGGAGGACATGAAGGCCAAGCTGGCGGCGGCCCGGGGCTCCTCCTTCAAGCTGTTCAACGCCAATGCGGCCACGCTGCTCGCCTCCCTGAGGGAGGGGGCCTCGGGCTACTCCGGCGTCATGACCAACTTCCATGCGGACCTGTATTCCTGGCTGTGCGCGCATTGGAAGGACAGGCCGGAGGAGGCGGCGGAGCTCCAGGATTTCCTGGGACTGGCCTCCCTCGCCGAATGCCAGTTCTACCCCGTGAACGCGATGTACGCCCTGACGCTGGAGGGGCTGCCGTTCCGGCTTTCCAGCCGCCGGCAGGACGCGCGCCTTTTCAGCCCGTCCCAGAAGATGGAGATCGAGCAGATGATGCGCGTCTCCCGCCTCTGGTCCGGGAGGTGCCGCACGGTCTCCTAGAGCACCTTCAGGGAGTATCCGCGGAAATCGGTCCTCTCGACCCCCATGCCCGTCGGTTCCGTGACGTAGAAGGTGGCGGGCTTTCCGTCGCCTTCCGCCACGCATTCCCCATGGGGGATGTCCTTCAACATGGTGAAAAAGCTCACTTCGGGGTCATTATACCTGACGCGGAGCGCGACGAAATCCTCGGCGCGGAGGGATGCGGTCCGGATCTTCTCGTCAAGCTCCGATTTGTCGCACAGGGCCACGATGAGGAACATCGGTTTGGCGTCGTTTTCCCCGATGAGCAGGAACTCCTCGTTGTCGGGGTGGGTGCCGAAGTTCGGCAGCAAGGTGCGGTTCATCGTGATCCCCAGGAGCTTGTGCTGTCCGTACTTCGGGTCGCTCGCGTAGAGGCACACCGACCCCCCGTTTCCAGGCTCCATGGGCAGGGCATGGCGGCCGGGGCGGAGCCGGAGGATGCATCCCTTCCGTTCCAGCATCTCCATGACTTCCCCTCCCATGTCCACGGGCTTGAGTGCGATCGTCCTGTCGTTTTGATCCATGAGGGAGTCCTTCCTTTCGAATTGCATGGTCGTACCGCGCGCAATGCGATTCCATCCTGTTTACCGGACCTTCGCCTCCATGACAAGGCTGTTATCCGAATGGCGGATTTTTTCCCATCATCATCCATATTTCTTTGTCTTTTTCTGTTTGAAATTGTTCTATTTGTATTCTTTCTATTGACTTTTGTATCTATTTTCGTTATTTCGTTCATAATCCTTCATGATTGGCAGGTACAGTTGTGAACTCAGATGCTACCGTAGACAATAACGATCTCACGACCAGGGTGATTCTCTGCGCTCCGGCGAGCTTCGGGGAGATTCCCCGCGTGATCCGGGAGGTCTTTGGAAGCGACGCCACGGCCCTGGTGGTGGCGGACGACAATACGTGGGCCGCGGCCGGCTCCGCGGTGCAGAAGGCCCTCGAGGCGGGATCGATCCGCACCTGTAGGCCGTTCCTCTTTCCCGGCTCCCCCATGCTGCACCCCGACATGAAGAGCGTCGCCCTCCTCAGGGCGCATCTGGAGCGCGGCCGCTTCCTTCCCGTGTCCGTCGGCGCGGGCACCGTCAATGACATCGTGAAGCGGGCGTCCCACGAGGCGGGCATTCCCTACCTCACGGTCCCGACAGCGGCCTCCGTGGACGGCTACACCTCGTTCGGCGCCGCCGTGCTGTCGGACGGCTTCAAGACGACGCTGGAGTGCCCGGCGCCGGCCGCCGTCGTCTGCGACACGGACGTCCTGCGCGCGGCGCCCCGGGCCATGACCGCCTCCGGATACGCGGACCTGGCCGGCAAGGTCACGGCGGGCGTCGACTGGAGGATCGCCGAGGCGCTGGGCATCGAAGCCGTCCACGCGGCCGCCTGGGAGATGGTGCAGAAGCCGCTGCGGGGGCAGCTTGCCGCGCCGCGGGCCATCGCGGCCGGGGACGGGGAGGCGCTCAAGGCGCTCATGGACGGCCTGGTCGGCAGCGGCCTCGCCATGCAGGCATACCGTTCCTCCAGGCCCGCCTCCGGCGCGGAACACCTCCTGAGCCACGTCTGGGAGATGCAGGGCCTTTCCGTGGACGGAGTTCCCGTCTCCCACGGATTCAAGGTGGGCGTCGGGACGCTGGCGGTCACCGCGTTCATGGAACAGCTGTTCGCCGGAAAGGGCGGCCTCCCCGCGGACGCGAAGCCCGGTTCCTGGAAGGCATGGGAGGAGCGGGAGGAGGCGGTCCGCGCGGCCTACGGCGGCACTTCCCTGGAGGGCCCCGTGCTGGCCGCCTGCAGGGCCAAGCAGCTCACGCGGCCGCGGCATGAGGAGCGCCTGGAAAGGATCCGGCAGGCCTGGCCCCGCATGCGGGAGGCCGTGGAGACCCTGCTCGTTCCTTTCGACGACATGAAGCGGATGCTGGCGGACGCCGGATGCCCGGTCCATCCGCGGAGCCTCGGGGTGAGCCCGCAGGGGCTTGCCGACACGCTGCGGCGGGCCCAGATGATCCGGCCGCGCTACACCGTCCTGGACATGGCCTACGAGATGGGCGTCCTCGACGGGCTGATCGAGGCCGTGGTCTCCTCCCCGCGCTATTTCTAGAGGAGGAACCTGTCGGTCGCGGACTCCACGTCGCCGATGTGGGCCGCGTTGCGCGTGGCCAGCTCCGTGGTGGCCACCACCGCCGTGTTGATCTCCGTGGTCCCCATCCGGATCTCCTCGATGTTGCGCACGACGGTGCCGTTCACGTCCTTGAGGCGCTCCACGTGGGAGAGGATGGCCGCGTTGCCCGAGGCCATCTCCTTGGAGCCCCGGCTGATCTCCCCCGTGAAATCGCGCAGGCGTACCAGGGCCTCCAGGACCTGACGGCCACCGACGCGCTGTTCCTCCATCGCCCCTCCGATGAGGCGGACCGCGTCGCTCAACGACGTGGCCCGCTCCAGGATCGCGCCGAAGGACAGGACCGCCGCGGAGGAGGCGCCGCGGACCGACTCGATGGCCGCGGCCACGCGCTTGAGGTCCGCGGCGATGTCCTTGGCCTGGGAGGTGGACTGCTCCGCGAGCTTCCGGATCTCGTCGGCCACCACGGCGAACCCCTTCCCGGCCTCCCCGGCATGGGCCGCCTCGATGGCGGCGTTCATGGCGAGGAGGTTGGTCCTGCCGGCGATCTGGGAGATGAGCTGCGCGGCCTCATTGAGGTGCTCGGAAAAATGGACGATCGAGGTGACGGAGGACTCCACCTCGTCGATCCGGGTCTTGCCCTCCGCCCCCTCCGCCGTCAGGCGCGCGGCGGCCTCGGCGGCCCCCTTGGCATTTCCGGCCACCGATTCCACGTTGGCGATCATCTGCTCCACCGACGCCGAGGATTCGCTCACGACGGAGGACTGGCTCTCGATCATGCCCGTGAGGCCCTCCACCCCGCGGACCAGCTCCTCCACGGCGGCCGACGCGTCCTGGATGGCCTGGGACTGCTCGGCGAGCTGCGTCCCGGTGCTGCCGATGTTGGAGTTGATCTGGATGACCGCCGCGCCCGTCTCCTCCATGTTCGCCGCCAGGCTGCTTCCGGTCTCGGACAGCATCCGGATCCTCTCCTTCACCGTGCCCAGGAGGGAGCGGATTCCGTCCACGAGGTTGTCCATGTTCCCGGCGATGACGGCGATCTCGTCGCGCCCCCCCAGGTCGGCCTTCTCCCGCAGGTCCCCCTGGCCCACCTTGCCGATCAGCGAGGCGAGCGCACGGATGGGGACCGTGATGGAGCGGATGCTGATGGCGACGACCATGAGGACCAGCGCAAGGGCGACGACGGCCACCGCGGCCTGGAGGATCTGCGCGTACGCGGAGGCCTTCCGCGAGGAGGCGATGAGTTTTTCCGAGGACGATGCGATGCCCACCGAGAAGCCCGCGAGCGTCGAGGAGAGCTCCTGGAACTTCTGCTCCACCTCGCCGAGCGGAATGGAGTTCGGGTTCCTGCGGATGGCCGTGACGGCCCTGGCGACGGCCGCCTGGAACTCCCCGGCCGTGGCCTGGATGGTGGCGACGATGCCCTTCTCCTTGGCGGTGAGCGACTCCAGGGCGGACAGGTTCTGCGCGGCGGCGGAGAAGGTGAGCGCCGTCTTCTCGAGGTCCGATGCGGTCTTTTCCATCTGCTCCCTGCCGTAGCCCTGGGTCCCGTAGTTGACGGCGCGGTAGAGCTGAATCTGCACGTCGTAGGACAGGCGTTCCACGGCGGTGCAGCGCATGAAGGCCGTGGAAGCCGCGTTCTGGCGCGCCAATGTGGAGGAAAGGGACTCGCGGGCGAAGAACGCGACGAAGAAGGAGGCCAGGAACGCCACGGCCACCACAGCGGCGAGCAGAACGAGCCTGCCGAAGATGCTGAGACGGGATAGCAGTCCGACCTTCATGTTCCCTCCTTGGGCTTTCAAGAACGGCTTCATCGGGTCTTGTGCATGTTTTTTTTTCATTTTATGCATCGGAAGCACCAGAGGCGTACGGATTCTACGAGGATGAAGGATGCCCGCTCCGTTGTCAATCGAGTATTGCATAGTTATACGGTGGAATGATTGAGATCCAATTTCTCCAGTAAATCATTTTGAATCGAGCCATGTGTTGAAAAAGGCCTTGAACGTCGGTATCAGCCCATTGTTGGAGGGTGTATGCGATCGAAACGGGCCTTGTGGACCGGCGTCATGGCCATGGCCGTTCTTCTCATGGGATGCGGAAATCTGTTCTTCATCAAACATACCGTCAGCTTCGACCCCAACGGCGGTACGGGCACCATGGCGCCGATCTCCGTGGGGGAGAGCCTCAGCGCGACTCTGACGCCCAACGCCTTCACCAGGTCCGGGTATGCCTTCGCCGGCTGGGCCTTGAGCGCCGGCGGCCCGGCGACCTTCGTCGACGGCGCGGTCTTCGTCATGGCCGGATCCGACGTGACGCTGTACGCGATGTGGACCACGATCGCCCCCCACACGATCAGCTTCGATGCCAACGGCGGCAACGGAACCATGGCTGCGCTTTCCGCTCTGGAAGGCGCGGTCGTGACCCTCACGGCCAATGCCTTCACGCGTTCCGGATGCACCTTCGCAGGCTGGGGTTTGAGCGCCAGTGCCACCACCATGGCCTACGCCGACGGGGCGGGCTACACGATGGGCGCCACCGACGTGACTCTCTACGCCCTGTGGGCGTATCCCGTTTCCTTCCAGGGCAACGGCGGCACGGGAACCATGACCCCGGTTTTCTGCATCCCGGGATCGAGCCTGACGCTGCCCGCCTGCACCTTCACGGCGCCTTCGGGCGAAGTCTTCGGCGGATGGATCACCAGTTCCACCGGCACGAGCGCGGCTTACGAGGACAAGGGGAGCTACACGATGGGCACCTCCGAGGCGACGCTCTACGCTCTCTGGGGGACGAGGGCGATCACGGTTGTGCAGCACGGCTCGGATTATACTTTGACGTATGTTTCTGGGGAGTCACTGTCCTGGAACAACTCCGGAGTGGGATCGGACTATGCTGTGGACGTCACCTTGACGATAGCGAACACCGGCAGCCTGCCGCTTCACTTAACGGCGACGGCCCCGGATTATGTCACCCTCAGTGACGATTCCCTCGGTTTCGAGATACCGACACAGCCATCCGCACCCATGATTCCGGCGAGGGGCAGCCTCGAGTTCGTGGTCCGCTATACGTCTTCGAGCACCGAAACGAGGTACGCCGTTTTGACGATCAACAGCGATGATCCCGATCTTCCCTCATTCACCTTGTCCCTGGTCGGTGCTTCCAGCCAATGAGCTCCCCCGCCGCGCAGCCGCCCCTCCTCCTGGCCTGGCCCACGGCCGGCAGGAGGGCGTGCCTGGCGGACAGCATCGAGTGCCTCGCGGAAAATGCGGCGGCCCATGGCAGGAAGGCCTCCTTCCTTGTCGTCACCGACGGCGAGGGGGACGGCCTGCGGCCCGGTCTGCCGGAAGATATCGGCCGGCTCCGGGAACGATTCGGTCTTCCGGTCGAAATTTTCAACCGGAAAAGCCGCGAGAAGTTCCTTGCGGAGTACGGCAGGGACTTCGACAGGACGATCCTCGAGTACGCGCTTTTCCCCAGTCCCGACGGCCCCGGTTGGGGCTGCAATGTCAACGCCTCCATGCTGAAGGCCGCGGGCCGCCTCCTGGTCTCCACGGACGACGACATCCTCTGTCGTCCGACGCGCGCCGCGGGCGCGCGCGTTTTCCAGGCTCCCGTCTTTTCCACGGAGTATGATCCGGGGGACCTTCTTTACTACGGGGACCGCGGGTCCCTCCTGGCCGCCGTGGAGGGGGCCGACGTCGACGTGCTCGGCGCGCACCTCGCGTCGCTGGGCGCGGATCCGGCGACGTTGCTCGGGCCGGACTCCGGGGCCCCCGAAAGGGGCCGCGTCCTCATGGCCAATCCCGGCACCTACGGCGACATGGCGATGGGAAGCGCGAGCAGCCGCCTGCTCCTGGAGGGCGCGTCGCGGGAGCACCTGATGGCGGGCGGCTACGAGGCTCTTCGGTATTCGCGGGAGCTTCTGCGCATCCCGCCGCGCACCGTGCTGTCGACGAGCGCCCAGCTCATCATGGCGCAGACGGGCTTCGACGACAGGGTGCCGCTTCCCCCCTTCCTGCCCTATGGCCGCAATCCGGACGGCGCCTGCGCGCTCCTCACCCGCCTCCTGTACCCGGAAAGCCTCACGGCCTATCTCGATTTCGGCCTGCTCCACGATCCGCCGGAGAGGCGTTCGACGGGGAAAGGGGATCTCTGCGGCTTCCGGACGCACCTGGCGGCCCTCGTCATGTCCGTCGCCGCGCGCTACAGGCCCCCCGATTCCCTGACCGGACCCGCCGACCGGTTCGCCGCCCTGGGCGGGGTCTTCGGCGAAGCGGCGGCCCTCAAGAGGAACGTCTTCGTGGACCTGGCCTACGACGCCTGGTCCATGGGGGTGCAGGGATACGTGGAGATGCTGGAGGCGCTTCTCGACCGCCACGGGAGGAGTCCCGCCTCCTGGGCCGCCGACGTGGAGGAGCACCTGGATGCGGTGAACGTCATGCTGCGGGAGCCCACCCTCCTGTTCGGCGAATCGGGATGCGGCATCGGGGTCGATGCCGTCAGACGGCACTTCGACCGTTACGGCCGCCTCCTCGCGGCATGGCCGGACCTGCACGCGGCCTGCGCCCGGGCAAACGGTTCCGTGGCCTGAGCGGGCCTATTCCGGCCGGCTCGCCTCCGCCCCGGACCTGCCCGACCTGATCTCCATGGCCTTCGCGAAGGCATCGTCGGCCAGATAGCCGTCCAGCAGCGCGAGCATCTCCTCCCTGGTCTCCCTGCCGATCCGGGAGGGCATGCGCTTGATCCTGTATTTAACGGTGTTCTCCGATCTGGAAAGCTCCTCGGTGAGGGCGCCGTAGGGGACGGATTTCCTCAGGCCGTCCAGGATCCTGAGGTCCAGCACGTCGCATCGCGAGAGCAGGGCCTCGATGCCGAGGATCCCGTTGACTTCCGGATCCGAGTAGAAGACCACCCTCGGCACCGGGGCCTGATGGCGGTTCCATTCCGCGCCCTCGGGCGGCACGTGGATCAACATGTGCCAGTATTATGGGGACACCTACCAGAGCGACACGGCAATCATCAAGGAATCCACCCCTGCAGCTTGCTGCGAGGTTGTTGATTTCCGCCGACAATACCCAGGGGATCGATCTCGCGAAGCTGAAAGCCAGGATCAGCAGGTTCTTCAAGGGGTCCGACCCGCTGACTCTTAAGCCGCTGGGAGAAACACTGCTCAAGACCGCTTCCATAATACCCAATGCCGACTTGAACAAAAAAGTCACCGACTACAATGGAGATCACGACAGCGTCGGACCTCCCCAACATGGAGATCCTCACCTACGACGTCTCCGACGACAACATGGTCCTCTACTTCGTCGGTTTCGACCAGACGAACAATGTCGTGGTGGGAGGCAAGATCGGCCTGTCCGACAAATCGTGGTCCAGGCTCGACACGGCCAAGAAACTGACGAGCGTCCGGATCATCAAGTAGAGGCGGCGGCGCACCCAAGGAGATCCCATCGTGAAAAAAAGCAAGCTGGTGTTCGCATGTCTATTCCCGGCCGCCGTCGGCCTCTGCTGGTCCAACGGCGACCGGCGCATCCGTGAGCCTGCCCGACTTCACCGCCAATGTCGTGCCCTTCGTGCATCTGGACATCATGGCCTCCCAGAAGGCCTTTCGCGCGGAAACGGGCATCAACGACATGCGTAAGTATTCGCTTTCCCTGGATCCTTTCTACCGCGACACGCTGTTCGGGAAATACAAATCCGATCCCTGGATGCCCGCGGTCATGAACGTCCTGACGGGCGGCATCGGCTCCTACATGATGGGGGACCCATGAATGGGCACGGTCTTCCATGGCCGGATGCCCTCATCCCGCCCTCCCCTTGCGGGGACGGGCATACCTTCCCCGGGTTCAGGATGCCGCGCGGATCGAAGGCCTGTTTGATGCTCCCCATGAGGCGTAGCGGCGTCTCGCCGATCGATTCCCGTAGGAATGGGATCTTCGCATGGCCGATGCCGTGCTCTCCCGACACCTGGCCCGAGAGCAGGCGGGCCTGCCGGTAGAGCTCCTCCAGGCACAGCCGCGCGGTCGCGTCATAGGAGCGTTCGAGGTCCTCCTTCGTGTTCCCTTTCGGATCTGGGGAAGGTGCAAAATGAGAATCGCGTCGCGGACAAAGCGAGCCGCGGAGCCTTTCGGCCCCGCAGCTGGGATCTCACCGCCTAGAAGCGGCGCGTGGGGACGTAGATTTCATGGGAGTTAGCAGTATTGACGAACCAGTACCAGCCTGTGACGGCAGAGCTACCATTATAGTCGTAGCTGGCGTTCGCATAAGCTTCCGCAGAGCTCATACTGGCGTTGGCATACGAAGACCATGCCACATAATATGACGGGATGGCGGCATACGTGAGCCAAGCGGAGATCGACATCTCCCCCTGGCTGGGGAGGAACCAGTCCGAGAACGCTCCGCCCGTGGCGCTGTCCTGGTAGCAGTGGGCCAAGTACGCGGCAGTCGAGGCGGTACCGAAGTGGGAGAGCACGATGCTCGTGTTGGTGGGCCCATAACCGATGCCGGAGTACGTGGGATCGTCACTCGAGAGGGACTTGCTGCTGAAGTAGGCTGTACGTGAGGTGGACGCCACGCTTGTTTCAAGGTACCGCCAGCCATACGTGGCGCTTGTCGATGTGCCGGTTGTGTAGCTGCCCTGGTCATAGACGATCTTTCCGCCACCGGGCCCGGTCTGACCGACCGCGTTGGAGGTGACGGTGATCGCGCAGCTTACGGATGCGCCCTGGCCGTCATCGGCCGTGGCCTTGACCGTGGCGGAGCCGGCTGCTGATCCCGCCGTGATGAGGCACGTGAGACTGCTCGCCGATATGGCGGCATACGTCGAGCTGGATGTAGACCAGCTTACCGTGGGAACCGTGGCGTCCATGGGGGTTATCGTCGCCACGAGGGTGTCCCGTGAATAATAGACGAACGCATCCGCGGTCCGTCCGCCTGAGATGCTCTGCGTATCCGCGGACCGCTGGAGCGTGATCGCCGTCACGGGGACCCCGACGATGCTGGAGTTTGAGGGGGATTGGGGGCCTACTCCCGTTGCGTTTCTTGCCACGATCCAGACGTAGTACAACTGGGTGAAGTTCGTGAGGCTGGTCAGCGTCAATGACGTGTCAGTGACGTTCCCGACCGAGCTGGCGCCAGCGAACGCGTTGGTCGTGTTGTAGTACACGTCGTACGAGGTGGCCCCGGTCGCTGCGCTCCAGGAGACCGTAAGCTCGCCGCTTCCCGCGGTGCCTCCGACGACAGTCAGGGTGGGGGCCGTGGACACGTACGACAGCGTGGTGAAACCGACCTGCGGGCCGTACCCCGTGCCTTTGGCGTTCGTGGCGTACGCCCGCACGTAGTACTTGGTGCCGATCGAGAGACTCTCCATGTACGAATCGCTCCATGTGCCTGATGTCGCGCCGTCAGTCGTCTTGCCCGTGCAGGAGGTGATGGTCGGATTCTCATCGGTGCTCCAGCAGACGCCGCTCACCATGATCGTGCTATCGTTGTCCGTGGTGATTGTACCGCCGGAATACGCCGTCGTCGTGCCGATGCTAGTCACCGTCGCCGTGGCGGACAGGACCGGCAGCGTCTTGCTGATCGTGGTGAAGCTGACCTGCGCGCCGTAGCCCGTGCCAATTGCGTTCGTGGCGTACGCCCGCACGTAGTATGTCGTGCCGTCGGTGAGCCCTGTCATGGTGGATGTCCACGAGCCGGCGGAGGTGAGCCCGTCCGTTGTCTTCCCCGCGCAGGAATCCACGGTCGGATTCTCCGTTGTGTTCCAGCAGATGCCGCTTGAGGTGATCGCGCTCCCGCCGTTGGCGGTGATGGTGCCTCCGCTCACCGCCGTGCTCGTCGAAACGCTGGACGCCGCGGTGGTAGCGGAGAGGATGGGCGTTGTCACCCCCAGGGTGACCGTGACCGTGTACAGTTGCGTGGAGCCGTCGGACGCCGCCACCAGGTAGCCCACCGGGCTCGTGAAGTTGTTGATGGTGACGTTGCTTGTCTGCGTGACGCCGTTCACCGTGACCGAGGCGCCCGTGATGGTGAACACAGCCACCAGGCCCGTGAGGTCCGTGCCGTAGGGGACCGTCACCGCCACGTCCGTGCCGCTGATGGTGCCGATCACGGCCGGATCCTTGATGCTGAACGCCGTCATGTCCTTCTGCGCCGTCGCTGTCTCGGCCCGCATCTGCGCCACCGTGTCCAGGACGGGATTGTCACACCCCGTGAAAACGAGAGCCAGTAGAACGGCCGCGCCAATGACAGCGCTCCGCGCGCCGCGTCCAGAGCTCATCTTCATTCCATGACTCCTCAGTACCATATGACATCCACCGCCGAAGCCTCCGCCGCGCGCGTCCCGGAGCCGGACGTCTCTGAAAGGGACGCGTATTGGGCTGCGAGCTCGGGATTCAGCGTGTTCGCGCTCTGCAGCGCGCTCTGCACGTCCGCCGTCCTGCCCAGCTGCGCCGCGGCGCGCGCCATGCTGATGAACACCCGCGCGTCCTTGGGGTTCTTCCTTGATGCCTGCTGGAACAGCTCGTACGCCGCTGCCGCGTCTCCCCTGAGCAGGGCCACGTTGCCCAGGTTGATCACGGCGGGCTGGGAGCCGCCCGTGACCGCCTGCTTCAGCGCGCTTTCCGCCTCCGTGAACCGGCCGTACTTGGCCAGCAGCACCCCGCGCTCGTTCAACGCCGCCGCGGACTTCGGTTCCCCGGCCTGCGCCTTTCCCTGGGCGGCCAGCCGGGCGTTCAGCTCCACGTCCACCAGCCTGGCCAGCACGGGGGTGAAGGCGGAGCGGACCGTGGCCGCGGAGGGAACCGTGACATTGGTGCCGTCCGCAGGCAGCCCCACCGGGGGGAACGTCTGCCATGCCTCGTGTACGGGGTAGAAGGCCTCGCTGCCATCCGCGCTGGCCTCCCGCCATTCCTCAGCCGCCTTGCGCCAGATACCCAGCGTGTCCGCGTCCCGCATCGTTGTCTCCAGCGGGATCCACGCCCGGTCGTCCACGATTACGAGCTGCGTGAGGTCCATGGCCCGCGCCCGGGCCTGCGCGGCGGTGAGCCCCAGGTCGAATGCCATGAGGATGTGCCCGGGAACCGTGATGAACGCCGTCTCTATGCCCGCCGCCTCCAGGCACGATGCGTACAGGACGGAGAAATCCGCGCAGTCACCCGCGCGGTAGCCCAGCGTCTGGCGCGGGAAGTTCAGGGTGTCCACCACCGAGAGGTCTCCGCCCTCCTTGAGGAAGGGACGGTTGGGGCTCATCACGTAGCTCATGCCGAAGGCCCGCAGTCCTTCGTGCACGGCCGCCGCCACCTGGAGGTTGCGCGGCAGCTCGGGGTTCAGCGCGTCCTTGACGTCCGCGAGGAAGTTGCCCGACAGGTCGCGCACCCAGGGGTCCTTGCTGGAAACGAACGCGGCGGCGTGGCGGTCGTCGTCCCACGTCATGGCGTTGCGGTCGTAGACCAGGATGCTCGTCGTCTTGCTCGCGGTGAGGCCTTCCCCGTACTCCAGGGTCACCTCAGCGATCACTTTGGTCCCCTCCGTGACGTCCAGGATCTTGTCGTTGAATAGCGCATACAGGGGAACCTGGACGGACGCGCCCGGCTCGATGCGCGGTACCACCGCGCACTCCTTTGCGCCGTCCATGTACTGCCTGATGAGGAACCCGACGTGCACGGACTCCACGGCCGCGCTGCCCTTGTTCGCGATGGTCACCGTGCCCAGCTGGTGCGTGTCGTAGTAGGATCGGAACAGCGGGAACACGCTGCCGGACTCCACGGCGGTGATGGACAGCGGCCGCGGTCGCTCCGCCGGCACCTGCGTCGGGGTGACGGCGCGCGCGTCCTGGAGGCGGTACACCGTGCCGAGACCGACCGACAGCCCGCCGTACAGGGAGAACTTCTGCGTCCACGCGGCGTCCAGGCTCAGCCCCCAGGAATCGGTGAAGGAGAGTTGCACGCCGCCGCCGGCGCGGACCACGCCATAGGCTCCCCCGCTGCTGCTGAGGATCCAGCTGTACCCCGCGCCCCCGTCGGCGAACGCGCGGAAGGCCAGCAGGGGGCTGGCGCGCCACAGCGCGGCAAGGCCTGCCAGCACCTCCAATTCTCCCAGAGTGCCCGAGACCGTGATGCCGTCCACGGGGAGGAACCCTCCCGCGGAGCCACCGGCGGCCGCGGTGATGCTCAGGGGGCTGGAGGGCCCGAGAGAGTATTCCACGGCGAGGCTACCGCCGTAGGCTGTGTCGAAGTACTGCTCCGAGGAGAAGTCCCCCATGACGAGCGGCAGTGTGAGGCTTGGCGAGACGGTGAACGACCACGGCGTGACGGTGGAGGCCCGCCCCTGACCCCAAAGGATGCCGGCGCCCGCCGCGAGCACCAGAATAACGACGCACGCTCTTCTCATGGTTCTCCCCTGTCCGCGTACATGACAATGCGCGACTCCGGGGGGGCTGGAGTATCGCCCGAATGGGTGATTTTACTTTAATAACGGTGGAACCGCGTCGGAGCGCGGAGTGGGTCAGGAGGGTTGCGCTCCGCGCGCCCCGTCGGCGATCTCCCGGAGCTTGTTGGCCAGCTCGGTCTTGTTCTTGACGTCGAGCTTGCGGTAGATGCTGTTCAGATGAGTCTTCACGGTGTTGACCGAGATGAAGCAGGCATCCGCGATCTCGTCGTAGGTCAGGCCGCGCACGGCGAGACGCATGACCTCCTCCTCGCGGTTCGTGATGCCCAGACGCTCCCCCGCCCGGTCCAGGTCGGGCGGCCGGTTGCGGGCCATGGCCCGGTCCATGCGGATGAGGATGAGGGCGTAGAGGAAATAGATGCAGAAAAGGACCACGACGAGATAGGTGAGGTACTCATGCTGGATTTCCAGCCGCGAGAGCTCGGCGAGCCGGGGAAAGAGGCGCAGGAAGAAGAGGGGATGGAGAGGGCTCTCCGCGGTCACCAGGAGCCGGCTGCTGATGAGAAAGAGGGTGTCGCAGGTATATAGGATGTAGAACCACAGGATCACCCGATGCCTGTCGTGCCGGGCCGCATAGACGTGGAGCAGTCGCAGGGGGTACGCGATCCAGAAGATCCCCGCGGGCACGAGGATATAGACGATGGCTGTCGCATTGAGGCCGGGAAGGCAGATGTATTGGATGACATAGAAGAGGCTGACCGTACAATAGAGGAGGATCGATGCGAGCATGACCTTTCCCGGCCGTCCGCCGTCCCGGAAGAAGGCGCGCAATCCTCTGGACTCCTCGGAGTCGGGTGCAGCCGTCGCCTCCCGGACGAAAGCGTAAATGACGAGCATGTGGAGGAGGAGGGTGATGTAGTCCGCGACCGCTGATATCGGTGACAGTACCCCCAGGTCGATGCCGGGCCAGACGTGGAAGGCCAGAAGCTCGTGGACGACGGATCCCCTTGCGATCATGGCCAGGTTGTAGAAGGAGAAGAGCAGGGCGAGCCCGCTGCGGGTGGCGAGGAAGACGAAGAGGAAGACGATGACGAAAAGCGACTTCCCTCCCAGGCAGAAGGTGTCGCAGAAGAGGAGCCTGCTCGTGGCCGCCTCGATCTCGGGACGGGTGCCGAAGAGGATGGCGTCGAGGATCCCGCCATTGGGAAGGGAGTAGTTGGCCACCTGGAGGACCAGCTCGGTCTGGTCCGAGGAGGGGACGAAGTAGACGCTCTGGGGCTTGTAGCGGCCCTCGAACCCATCCGAGGCTTCGGCGACGCGACCCGCGGAGGCGATCAGAGTCCCGTCGGCGTAGAGCCTGAAGGCGGAGTTGATCCTGTTGATCTTGACGCCGAGCTCCCGGCCCTTCATGTCATGGCGGACGGTGAGCCGCAGCGTTGCCAGCCCATAAGTGGGTAGCCTCCTGCCGCCCACGAGCTTCCTTGTCCAGCCTGAGGGCGGGGTGAGAAAACCGTCCGGCTCAGGGGACGACTTCCGGTCAAGGTCGTCCGGGGAGCGAAGCGTCCCCCAGTATAGGGCCCATTCCCCAGAGAGAGCGATGCATCGCCCCGAGGTCTTGGCGGGGGTCGCATCGATCAGCCCCCGGCTCGCCCTGGTCTCCTCGGGTTGGGGCCAGAACTGCATGGCCGCCAAGAGCAGGATGCAACAGACGATGAGGACGTTCTGGGGGCTGTCCAGCGAAAGGATGCCGGCAACCCTCCGCGCGGTTCCCCGCGCGCGTTCACCGACGCGCCGGGGAGCGTCCCGTTTCCGCCGTGGGGAGATGGGCGAGGGAGTCCCGAGCTTTTCCACGCGACATTCACCTCATTGTGGAGTGGGTATGGATGCCGACGCCGTGAATATACCATCCTCCGTCGACCCTGAATACCGCTGTCCAGTGAGGCTCAGGACCCGCCCCAGGCCATGTCGCCGCCCCACGAGCGGATCCTCTCGGAACCGTCCTCGCCTTCCATCCGGCATTCGCCCACGGAGCCCAGGGGAACGGTCCTCCCCTTCCCGCCACGGGAACGCTGCCGCGCGCAGGACATCCCGTCGCGGTAGATCGGGGACCGGCCGATGCACTTCACGCTGCCGGAGCAGCCGGGCATGGAGATCGTGCCCTACCTCGAGATCAAACCGGGCGTGGAGTTCACCTCCTTCCTCTGTTCGCCGGGGAGGAGTCGCGCGGCCCGCATTGCAGGGCGGGTTTTCCCGGGACGGATGATGGAAAATGAAGGAAGAGCATCCGCTTGCGCGCGTGAAGGGGCTTTATACGGCCGGCCGCATGTCCTCCACCCTGGAGCCGATGAGGACAAGGCGGCGCCGTGGCGCCGTCTGTGGGGTATACCGGCGATGTTTCAATTTCCTGACGGATGACGGCATGGCTGCACCTTTTTCCAGGCGGGGCGGGGCGCTGGAACGGCTTCTTCGCCGCATTGCGCGCGTTTCTGGAGCGGGAGGGCGCGGGAAGGACCACGTTTGTCAGCCTGACGATGCTTTTGCACGCGGCATCGGGGATCCTTTCGGATCCATTGTACGGCCTTCTCGCCCTGTTGATCGGTCATGCCGATCCTGTGGAGATCCCCGCGGCGGCGCGAAGGATGCTGGCGTACGGGCATAGCTTGGGCGCCGACACCTGCTTGGGGATTCTCATGGGGTATAAAATCGTGCCGGGCCCATGCCCGGGAGGGGAGGCGGACCGGATAGGGTCGTGACTAACTTCGTGCGAAAGAGCGGTACCACGATTTCGTTTTCCTCATGTGGCTTGCGGGGAAGGTGTCGGCGCTTCGAGGCGCATGCCCGATACTCGCTGGCCCCGACGCCCGGGAGTCATGAGGCGGATCCGCTTCCCCGGCCGCTTCCCTTGAAACGCGGCGACGGGGTATCGTGGGCCAGGAGGCGCCACGTGGAGGGAATGGGAAGCGATGGCCGGATCCGCTGCCCCTGGGGAGAGAAGCCCGATATTTATCGAAGATATCATGACGGGGAGTGGGGGATGCCGGTCCATGACGACCGTACGCACTTCGAGTTCCTCGTGCTGGAATCCGCCCAGGCCGGGCTCAGCTGGCTCACCATCCTGAACAAGCGGGAGGCGTACCGCGCGGCGTATGACGGCTTCGACCCGCAACGCGTGGCGCGTTTCACCCCGAAACGGATCGAACGGATGTTGGGGGATCCGGGGATCGTGAGGAACCGGCGCAAGATCGAGTCCTCCGTGGAGAACGCCCGGCATTTCCTGGAAGTGGCCGCGGAGTACGAATCCTTCGATGCGTATCTCTGGGGTTTCGTGGACGGCCGCCCCGTGGTGAACGCGTGGGAGAGGCTGTCCCAGATTCCGGCCCATACGCCGCTTTCCGACGCGGTGAGCGCGGACCTGAAGGCCCGTGGATTCCGCTTCGTGGGCACGACGATCGTCTATTCCCATCTCCAGGCCATTGGGGTGGTCAACGACCACGTCGTGGACTGTTTCCGCTACAAGGAGTGCATCCGGGCGGGGGCCAGGCGCCGGTAGGCGGAAGCGCGGGGATATCGCTTTTTCGGTTGACAATATATCATAGAAGCATTATATAATCTGGAAAACAATCAAAAGAGGATGCATATAGGAAGTACCTTGGAGGTATGTCATGAAGCGCCCATTGAGATGCCCGTTCATCATCGTCGCATTGACATTGAGCGTTTCCTCGCTATCCGCCCTGCAGCTCGGGGTCGTCTATTCTTCCACCGCTGCGGGAGGGGACCTGACCGCAGCGGGCCTGTTCTCCGAATTGCCGATGGGCGGTTGGGGTGTTTCTGGAAGCCTTTCTCTGGGCTTCAGCCCATATTATGGATTTGATTCCTATGGGGATTCTTCCACCTTGGAGTTGGGTTTCTATCTGGAACCGACACTGTCGCTGTCGATCGACCTCCTTCAATCGAAAACGGTGGGTTTGTGCGCCTTCGTGCTTCTCGGCGGGGAATATGCTTTGACCGATGCAGGCACGATCCCACGGAGCTGTCTACGACCGGCCTATGCGGACATAGGCCTCGGTGGATCCCACAAACTCGGTCAAAACATGAGCATGGGGGTCCAACTGTCCACGACGGTCGTCGGCTACGTGATAGACGGTGGTTTTTTCGGAATATGGCAGCGCCCGTATTGCAGACTGGCGCTTCAACTGGGCTTCGTCCTGTAGAAGGGCTGACGGAGCGGGTGCAGGAACCTGTTGCCTTTACGCCCTGATCCTATTATTGTACTAAGTACAATCATGAATCAATATCAAGGAGGCGTCATGAAAACCTACGTCTGTTCCGTCTGCGGCTACGTCCATGTCGGGGACCAGCCGCCCGCCCAGTGTCCGCAGTGCAGGGCTCCCAGGGAGAAGTTCGCGGAGAAGACGGCGTCCCAGGCCGCCTTTGCCGACGAGCACAGGGTGGGAGTCGCCAAGGGGCTGGATGCCGAGGTAGTCGAGGGACTGCGCCAGAACTTCATGGGCGAATGCACGGAGGTGGGGATGTACCTTGCCATGGGCCGCCAGGCGGAACGCGAGGGCTATCCGGAGGTCGCGGAGGCCTACAGGAGGTATGCCTTCGAGGAGGCCGACCATGCCTCCCGTTTCGCGGAGCTCCTGGGGGAGGTGGTTCACGCGGACACGAAGACCAACCTGACGCTGCGCGCGGATGCGGAGTTTGGCGCCTGCGAGGGCAAGCTGAAGCTGGCCAAGCGGGCCAAGGAACTGGGCTACGACGCGGTGCATGACACGGTGCACGAGATGTGCAAGGATGAGGCGCGTCATGGCGCCGGGTTCCGGGGTCTCCTGGCGCGGCATTTCAAGTAGGGGAATCGGCGGGGGTGTCCATGGACGCGGCGGATCGTTTACGGCATCGGGGCATCAGGCCTTCCCAGCAGCGGATCCGCATCCTGGAGACCCTCGCGGGCACGAAGGAGCACCCGTCGGCGGACGCCATCCATGGTGCCCTGTCGGCCGAACTTCCCACCCTCTCGCGCACCACGGTCTACTCCACCCTGGATCTTTTCGCCGGGAAGGGCGTGGCCCGACGCCTCGCCCTATCCGGCTCCGAGCTGCGCTACGACGCGGACATGCGGCCTCACGTCCACTTCCGCTGCCGCGCCTGCGGCGCGGTTTCCGACCTGGACGGCGCGCGCGCTCCCTCCCCACCCAGGGCGCCGGAAGGCTACGTGGTGGAATCCTCGCAGTTCTACGCGGAAGGCCTGTGCCCGGCCTGCGCGGCCGCGTCCCGTCGGTAGGGCGTTTGACGGTAATGCACCGGGACGGTCCGATCCGGGACACGGTCCCTGACCGGGTCTTGCGCCCCATGTTCCTCCGTGATAGGGTTCGCGCAACCGATTGGAGGAGCGATCCCCATGAGTAATCCGGTGGAGGGCCGAGGGGGCCCCGGGAACCCGGACCAAAGGGGAGGATCGCCGAAGGGTGCACGCTCTGCCACCGGAGCGCGCCTTGGACGTCCGGGTCAATACCCGGCGGCTGTCGCGGGAGGCGCAATGTCCCGCGGAGTGCCATCGGAACCGTTTGTCGGCCGGTGGATGCGCGCCAGGGCCCATGGGGGCCTCCGGACGCCTCGCCGGGCGGCCGGTTTCGCCGGACCTCCGATCCCAAGGAGGTCCCGATGCCCCGAATCCCCGTTACCGTTCTCGGCGCCACCGGCGTGGTCGGACAGCGTTTCGTCCGCCATATTGCCGCACATCCCGTCTTCGAACTCCGCTTCCTCGCGGCCAGCGAGAGGAGCGCGGGCAGGACGTACGGCGAAGCCTGCGACTGGCGACTGCCCGGCGACCCGTTCGCGGGCGCCGGAGCCATGCGTGTCCTTCCCTGCGATCCCGGCGCCGCCTTGTCTCCGATCGTCTTTTCGGCCCTGGACGCCGGCCCTGCGCGGGAGATCGAGTCCGCCTTCGCGGCTGCGGGGGCCCTCGTGTTCAGCAATGCATCGGCATTCCGGATGGAGGAGGACGTCCCGCTTCTCGTACCGGAGCTCAATGCGGCGCACCTCGGGCTGCTCGCGCTCCAGCGCGCGCGGCGGGGGTGGAAGGGCGGCATCGTCTGCAATCCCAACTGCACGACGGCGGTGTTCGTCGGCGCGTTCGGACCGCTGCACCGGGCCTTCGGCGCGGAGGCTGCCCTGGCCGCGAGCATGCAGGCCCTGAGCGGCGCCGGATACCCCGGGGTGCCTTCGCTGGACGCGGCTTCCAATGTCATCCCCCTGATACGTGGGGAAGAGGAGAAGCTGGAGGCCGAGTCGCGCAAGATCCTCGGTGCCTTCGACGGCAGGGCGGTGGTCCCCGCGCCTTTCACAGTTTCGGCCATGTGCAACCGCGTGCCCGTCGTGGACGGCCATACCATCGCGGCGAGCATGCGGCTCGGGGGATCGCCGGAGCCCGTGGACGTGGTGCGCGCCCTGGAGCGCTTCGTGCCCGACACGGAAGGCATGGGCCTGCATACGGCGCCGCAACGCTTCCTGCAGGTGCGAAGCGAGCCGGACAGGCCGCAGCCCAGGCTGGACGTGGACGCCGACGGGGGCATGCGCGTCCAGGTCGGGCGCGTCAGGCGCTGCCCGGTCCTTGGCGTGAAGATGGTGGTGCTCGGACACAACCTGGAGCGCGGCGCCGCGGGCGCCTCGGTGCTCAACGCGGAGCTGGCCCTGGCCAGAGGCTGCCTGTAACGCGTCTTTTTCCCGCGGCAGCCGGCGCGCTCCTGCCGGTGATCCCCGATGCCTTCCTCACCGTTTTTCGGCGCGGGCGCTCCCTACAACCGGACCAGGGTCCGCTCAAGCACCGAGGCGCAGTAGGAACAGCGGTGGCAGCGCTTGTCGCAGCGCGTCGTCCTGTCGAACCAGTCCGCTGGAAACCGGGTGTTGTCGATGATCCGCGGATGGAACAGCGGACCGAATCCGGGTTCCATGAGATCCAGGAGGCTGCCGACGTGGCGGCGGCGGGAATAGGCGTCGATCACCATCCGTGGATTGTCGTGCGTGCGTGTCGCCAGCTTGTATCCTCCGTGGAACAGGAGGGCGTGGCTCTCGAGGTCCTCCGGCCGGATCCAGGAACCCTGCAGGAAGCCCGGCCTGTTTTCCGGCAGGCGGTAGCGCTCATGGCACAGGGTGGCCGTGTCTTCGGTGCTTTTCCGCCGGTGGATGGCCGCCTCATGGGCCACGACGTTGTCGTGGAACGTCTGGGCGGAACAGAAGTTGAGGCATCCGCTGTTGGCGAGCACCTGCAGCCGTTTCCCGTGGGCATCGGCCCATTCCTGCAGTTCCCCGAGGCGGTCAAGGTCACGGTTGAACTCCCGCTGTACGACGTATCCGGTGAACAGGTGCGACACGTACTCCAGCGCCTTCACCGTTCCGAGGCGCATGTTCACCGAAGCGCGCACCTCCATGGACGGAAAGGCGCGGCGGACCGTCCGCGCCACCATGGGGGAGGCGGTGGTCACGACGTCCAGTCCCGCCGCGTCGTTCAGGCTCCGGATCCGCGCGCCGATGCGCTCCGTCAGCTCAAGCGACATGGCCTCCCCGCCGTAGCAGTTCGCATTGAGGAGCAGGTTGAGCCGAACTCCGAGGCGTTTCAGCCCGGGAAGCTCCTCGGCGAGGGTCCGTGCTTCCTCCTCCCCCAGGGGGGAGCGCCCCGAAGGATCGCCGGGCCACGCGAAATAGACCTCCTCGATGTCGTCCTTGTAGTCGCGGACGATATCGCTGAAGGGCTCCGCATCCTCACGTGGAGGCCTGTAACCCACGGAGAAGCGCAAAGGCGTCATGTCCCCTTGGTGGGATCCAGCCGGGGGGCCGACGGGGCGATGTCCTTCTTCCAGTCCGCCGGCAGCTTCCAGACCTCGCGTTGGCGGAATTTCTGCTGGAACCGGTTCTTCAGCGCGTCCCTTTCCTCCAGGTGGATCAGGCACTCCCGCATGCAGCCGCAGGCGCCTTCCCATGCCTCGCCGTGCCACATGATCTTGGACGGCGTCTGGTCCAGGACGAAGGGGTTCCTTTCCGGATTGCCGCCCCGGAAGGCGATGGTGCAGCGGTCCTCGTCCAGTTTCCCCCACTCCACGTCGCGTCCCGCCAGTCTCACCTTCACGGTCTCCTCCGTGCTGATGGCCTTCCCGGAGCAGGTCTTCGCACAGCGCATGCAGCGGTCGCAGAGGGGCGCTCCCTCGTAGAGAGGGTCCGGTTCCAGGGGCGCATTGGTGAGGATACCCCCGAAGCGCTGCCGCGGCCCGAACTCCGGGGTCAGGAAGACCTTGCTGTAGCCGATCTCCCCCAACCCGGCGAGGAATGCGGAGATGCGGAAGTGGATGAGGACGTCCGGCGCCGGCCTGTCCGCGGACACGGGGCGGCTCCAGCCCTGGCGCGGGCTTCCGTCCTTGCCATTGATGGCCGACCACGGAAACTCATTGGCGATCGGCAGGGCGTCGTATCCGTTGTCCTCCAGGAAGCTGGTCACGTTCCACAGGATCATGGGCATGCGGACGAAGTTGATGCCCGCGTAGCCCATCATGGAATAGGAGGCGAAGAACGTGCCCTCCTCGATCCCCCGCAGCGATCCGCGGGGAATGCGGTGGGCAAAGACGATCATCGCCCGCGCGTCGGGCATGATGTAGCGCGGGTCCATCTGCTTCGGCGCCCCATCGAAGCGGTCCATGGAAGCGATCCCGACCAGGTCGGCGCCCGCGGCCCGCCCTGCCTTCTTCACGTCCTTCGCTGTGATCATGGCCCCAATGTAGCGGGGGCGCGGCGAAGCGCCAATGAACGGCGGTCGGAATCAGGTGGATTAAATTCCGCCACGGGGACGGCGCGTGGCCCGCGGAGGCCTCAGGGCCTGCATCGGGCCCGGAAGGCCGTCGGCGAGATGCCCGTGACCCTGCGGAAGCTGCGGCTGAAATAATGCTCGTCCCGGAACCCGGCCTCGAAGGCGATCTCCTTGATCCCGAGCGACGTGTCCTCCAGGAGAAGGCCCGCTTTCTGGACCCTCACGTTGCGCAGATGGGCCATGGGCGAGATTCCCGCCTGTCTGCGGAACAGCTCGCAGGCGTGCTTCGGACTCACGTTCAGGATGCGGCCGATGTCCCTGAGGTGGAGCGGTTTGGCGCTGTTGGCCTCGATGTACCAGAGCGCCTTCTCGATGCGGGACAGGGTCCCGGTGAACGCGTCGCGCCTCGGAGCGTCCTTGAGGCCCGTGCGGAGAATCGTGGTCACGATCCGCGTGAGGAGCGCCGCGATCTCGAACCGGTAACCGTAGCGGCCCTCCCTGTACTCGTCAGTGATCGAGCGCATGAGGCGGGGAAACTGGGGTGCCATCGACAGGAGGCCCATGCGGGAGGGGCCGGCGCACAGGGCCTGCAGGTATTTCTCCAGTTCCTCGAATCCGCTCTGGTGGGGGAAGATGTGGATGTTCACAAGATCAAGCGGCGTGCCGCTCGCATTGCGCCACGTATGGGAGAAGCCGGGAGGCAGAACGGCCAGGCGTCCGGCGGGAACGCGCACCGGCCGGTCGGTCGCCACCTCCGCCTCCCCGCCGCAGTTGAACACCAGCTGCCAAAAATCGTGCCAGTGCAGCTCGTCCATGTCCCAGCCGACGGGGTGGATCGTCTCCCGCACGTCCCTGTAGGGCGGCGGCAGCCCGCCGGCGTGCAGGATGACGAGGGGCTGGTCGCCCTTGCGCGGTGGGGTCTCGCGGAAGGGCCGGTCGGCGCGGTCCGGCGCCACCCGCTTCACGACGGCTTTCCCGGTCAACCGCGGCGCCTTTCCTTACCCGTCGGGCCCGCGTCGCGGGCGGCTTTCATGGCCATGGAGCCATGCTACCCGCCGGGCCCGTCCCTGGCAAGCGGACCGCCGAATTCCGTCCACGCTTATCGGAAAGCAGTTCATTGCGCGCGGGAAGGCGCTCCCGTTACAGTGGGTTCGGGCCGCCGGACAGGCCGCCGACAGTTCCGCTTCGGATTCCTGAAGGAGGGAAGGCGCATGACATCGATCCGGTCCGCGCATGCGGGATCCTCCGGCCGGTTGGGACGGGCGTTGTGGCGCAACCGCTGCATCTACCTGATGATCCTGCCGGTCGTCGCCTACTTCCTGGTGTTCCGCTACTGGCCGATGAGCTGGCTGGCCGTAGCGTTCTACGACTTCAAGATGCTGAAGGGCTTCTCCGGCAGCCGCTTCGTGGGATTCGAGAACTTCATCGAGTTCTTCGGCGGGATGAACTTCTGGAGGACCATCGGCAACACTGTGATCCTCAACTTCTATTCCCTGCTGTTCGTCTTCCCGGCCCCCGTCATTTTCTCCCTGATGCTCAACGAGGTGGCCCGACCTGGGCTGAAGCGGACCATCCAGACCATCAGCTACCTGCCGTACTTCATCTCCACGGTGGTCCTGGTGGGCATGATCATCTCGTTCCTCTCGCCGTCCTCGGGGGTGTTGGGTGCGGCGATCCGGTGGCTGGGAGGTGAGGCGCCGTACCTGCTGGGGGACCCGCGCTACTTCCGCGGCATCAACGTGGTCTCGGGCATCTGGCAGACGACGGGTTGGAACGCGGTGGTCTACCTTTCGGCCCTCACGACCATCGACCCGCAGCTCTACGAGGCCGCCTTCATGGACGGGGCGGGGCGGATGAGGCGGATCTGGCACATCAGCCTTCCGGGGATCAAGAACACGGTGGTGATTCTGTTCGTCCTGAGGATCGGGGACCTGCTGGGGGCGAACATGGAGAAGGTGCTGCTGCTGCAGAACGACCTGAACCTGTCGATCTCGGTGAGCGAGGAGACGGCGATCATGAGGGGGGAGGTGACCTTCTACCCGAAGGGCTTCAGCTTCGCCTCCTACGGCCGCGTGCTGCAGGCCAAGTCGATCCTGAGGGCGTACGGGAACACGATCTTCACGACGGTGTGCGGGTGCGTGGTGAGCCTGCTTCTGACCTCGCTTGCGGCCTACCCGCTGGCCTTCGCGGAGTTCCACGGCAAGAAGCTGTACAACCTGATGATCGTCATCACGCTGTGGTTCAGCGGGGGCATCGTGCCGTCGTTCCTGGTGATGAGCAGCCTGGGCCTGACGGACACGCTGTGGGCGCTGATCGCCGCCAACGCGGTGAGCGCGTTCAACGTGCTGGTGCTGAGGAGCTTCTTCGCCTCCATGCCGTACTCGCTGATCGAGTCGGCGAAGATGGACGGAGCCAACGACTTCTACTCGCTGTTCCGCATCGTGCTGCCGCTGGCCAAGGCGTCGCTGGCCACCATCGGGCTATGGGTGGTGGTGGGGCACTGGAAAGACTATCTGGGGCCGCTGATCTACCTACGCACGTACACCAAGTACACGCTGCAGCTGGTGCTGCGCGACATGGTGATGACTGCGGAGACGAGCTCCCTGTTCGAGATCATGGAGGGCAACCGCACGGCCATCCCGGAGCAGCTGAAGCACGCGGTGATCGTGGTGGCGATGCTGCCGGTGCTGGCCGTGTATCCGTTCGTGCAGAAGTACTTCGTGAAGGGCGTGATGCTGGGCGCCGTGAAAGGTTGAAAGGAAAGGAGGGGAGGGAAGGAAGAGCAGGGAGAGGCGAAGCGCGGCCGTGCGCGGAAAGCGTCGGCCGGATCCAACCGATCTTGAAAGGAGCACTCCATGAAGAGGAAAATGGTCGCGGTCCTGCTGGCCGTGATGGTCATCGGTTCCGTTTTTGCCGGGGGAAGCGGGGAGAGGAAGGCGGAAGGCGCCAAGGCCGGAGGAAAGACCCTCGAGTTTTCCATGCTGAGCACCATCTGGTCCCCCTTCGACGCCGAGCATACGCTGCTTGAGGAGGTCATGAAGGCGACCCATACGAAGGTCAACATGGAATGGTCGCCCGTCCAGGACTTCGACACCAAGGTGAACA
>Ga0153915_10001050_pt1 | contig 25430 bp, 24 predicted proteins | sample Opewatmetagenome_2_FD_107003 | JGI IMG/M metagenome (GOLD analysis project Ga0153915, IMG submission 107003) | Freshwater wetland microbial communities from Ohio, USA - Open water 3 Core 3 Depth 3 metaG | ecosystem: Environmental > Aquatic > Freshwater > Wetlands | place: USA: Ohio, Lake Erie...
CCGTTGGTCCCGTTGGTGCCGTTGGTGCCATTCTGTCCGGCGGGACCCGTGTCGCCCTTGCAGGCGGCAAGGCCCAACGCCAGAACGACGGCGGCGGCCATCCTGATGCCATTGCCTTTGAGATTCATATCGCTTTGATCTCCAACAATTCGTGAGGGATATCGCGAAATTGCGAGCGCAGCAGACTCGAGTTGCGCGCGAGTGACCTGCTTAATTGGTGCCGGTTTCCCGGCGCGGATTTTTCGCGCAAGGATTCAACGCACCGGGGGGCAGCGAAGGATCACGGACGGTCGCACGGCTGCACACATCCGGCGCCCGCTCCGATTCCCGCGTCAGTCCGCCTCGTTCCCTGACGGGCCATACGGGGCGACGGGCCGAGCAACCAGGTCCGGCAGTTGCACGCTCGGCGAAGTCGAAACCCGCAGGGATTTCGTCTGGGGTCTTTCACCCACGCCTTCTGGGGCCTGCGTCAAATGGCCCATTCCAGGTGGCGGAGTACCCACCCAGGCCGAGCCACCGATCCCGGACGCCTACGGGTGGAAGCTCCTGCCGGCCTCGCCGAGCTCGGCGAGGAGCGGCGCCGGCTCGAAGCGCGAGCCGAACCGGCCCTCGAGCCGCCGCATCGTCTCGAGGAGCGCCTTCGTCCCGAGCGCGTCCGCGTAACGGAACGGCCCGCCGCGGAACGGCGGGAACCCCAGGCCGAAGACGGCGCCGACGTCGCCGTCTCGCGCGCTCCGGAGGATGCCCTCGCCGAGGCAGCGGACGGCCTCGTTCACCATCTGCAGGGACACGCGCTCGGCGATCTCCTCGCGCGCGATGCGCTTGCGGCGGCGCCCGCCGGGGAGGAGGTCGTAGATCGTCTCGTCGACGACCTTCTTCTTCCCACCGTAGGTGTAGAAGCCCTTCTTGTTCTTGCGGCCGAGCCGTCCCGCCTCGACCACCTTCGAGAGCGCCTCCGGCACCGCCATGCGCTCGCCGAAGGCGGCGTGCAGAATCTTGCCCACCTTCTGGCCGACGTCGATCCCCACCTCGTCGAGGAGCGTGATGGGCCCGACCGGGAAGCCGAAGTCGGTGAGGGCCCGATCGAGGTCCTCGACCGTCGCGCCCTCGAGGAGCAGCTGCGCCGCCTCGTTCATGTACGGGGCGAGGACGCGGCTCGTGTAGAAGCCCGGTCCGTCGCCGACCACGATGACGGTCTTGCCCTGCTTCTTGCCGAGGGCCACGGCGGTGGCGGTGACCTCGTGCGCCGTCTTCGGGGTCACGATGACCTCGAGGAGCGGCATCTTGTTCACCGGCGAGAAGTAGTGCATGCCGAGCACCGCCTCGGGGCGCTTGGAGGCCCGGGCGATGTCGCCGATGGGGATGCTGGAGGTGTTCGACGCGAAGATGCCCCGGGGGTTCACGGCCTCGAAGGCCCGGACCATGTCCTGCTTCAGCGCGAGGTCCTCGAAGACCGCCTCGATGACCACGTCCACCGACTCGAGCCCCTCCCAGCCGGTGCCCGCGGTGACGAGCCGCATCCTGTCGGCCCGCTCCACCCGGTCGATGGAGCGCTTCTTCACGCGCTCGTCGAGCACGGCGCGCACGCCCGCGAAGGCGCGCCCGACGCCGGCGTCGTCCTTCTCGCGGACGCGCACCGGCAGGCCGGCGTTGACGGTGACGTAGGCGATGCCCGAGCCCATGAGCCCGCCGCCGAGGACGCCCACCCGCTCCACCGGGCGCGGCTTCACCGTGGGATCGGGCGTGCCGTTGTCCCTCTTGAGGGCGGTCTGGGCGAAGAAGATCTCCATGAGGCGGTGGGCCACGTCCGAGACGGCGAGCTCGCCGAAGAGCTGGGCCTCGCGCCGGAGCCCCTCCTCGAATCCCTTCTCGTAGCCGTGCCGCATGGCCTCGAGGGCCTTCTCCGGCGCCGGGTAGTGGCCCCTGGTCTTCGCGAGGAGCTGCTTCCGCGCCAAGCGGAAGAGGACCTCGCGGCCGAGGAAATTCTCCTCGAGTGCCGCCTGCTGGAGGGCGGCGAGCCCGTGCTCTCGCACCGTCTTCACGCCGGCCGGAACGCGGCGCCGCAGCGCCCCGCTCGCCAGCTCCATCGCCCGCCGCCGCGCCACCTGGAGGAGGAGCGGCGGCGGGACGGCCTCGTCCACGAGGCCGATCTTGAGGGCCTTCCTCGCCTTGACGGTCTTGCCGGCAAGGATGAGGTCGAGGGCGGTGGCGATGCCGACGAGCCGCGGCAGCCGCTGCGTGCCCCCCGCGCCGGGGATGACGCCGAGCTGCACCTCGGGCTGGCCGAGCTGGGTTCGGGGGTCGTCCGTGACGATGCGGTAGTGGCAGGCGAGCGCCCACTCGAGACCGCCGCCCAGGCAGGCGCCGTGGATCGCGGCCACCACCGGCTTCGGGAAGCGCTCGAGCCGGTCGAAGCCGGCCTGCCCACTCCGCGCCAAGGCCTCGGCCTCGGCGGCGCTCTTCACCCCTTGCAGCATCTCGATCTTCGCGCCGGCGACGAAGCCGTCCTTCTTGCCGCTCGCCAGCACCACCGCCTTCACCCCGGCGTCCTTGCCGAGGCCGGTCAGGATCTCGTCGAACTCGATGCCCACGTCCGGCGAGAGCGTGTTCACCGGCTCGCCGGGGATGTCGAAGAGGACGGTCGCGACCCCGTCCCGCACCTCGAGCTTGAAGTTCTTCGGCATGGTCTCCCTCGCCTTCGCTGGCATCATGGCTTCAGGCCTCGGGTCCATCGAGCACCACCGCCGCGCCGATGGCGCCGGCGGCGCAGACGGTGAGGAGCGCGTGCGCGCCCTTGCGGCGGCCGAGCTCCCGCAGCGTCTGGGTGATCATGCGCGCCCCGGTCGCGCCGAAGGGGTGGCCGAGCGCGATCGAGCCGCCGTTCACGTTGAGCCTCGCCGGGTCCACCTCGCCGAGAGGCTTCCCGCGCCCCAGCTTCTGCTCGGCGAACTCCTTGGAGGCGAAGGCCTGGAGGTTCGAGAGCACCTGGGCCGCGAAGGCCTCGTGCATGTCCACGAGGTCCATGTCGCCGAGCGCGAGCCCGGCGCGGTCGAGCGCCACCGGCGCGGCGTAGGCCGGCCCCTGCAGGAGCTGGTCCTTCGGGTCCAGGGCGGCGTAGGCGTAGGAGCGCAGCCAGCCGAGCGGCTTCAACCCGAGGGCCTGCACCTTCTCCTCCGACACCAGGATCACGGCCGCAGCGCCGTCGGTGAGCGGCGAGGCGTTCCCAGCCGTGATGGTTCCGTACTTGCGGTCGAAGACCGGCTTCAGGGACGCGAGGGCGTCGAGCGTGGCGTCGCCGCGCACGATGTTGTCCTTCGCCGCCACCCTGTCGTAGCGGGGCGGCACGGCGACGTGCATCACCTCGCCGTCGAACTTGCCGGCGGCCCAGGCCTCGGCGGCGCGGCGGTGGCTCTGGTAGGCGAAGGCGTCCTGCGCCTCCCGGGAGATGCCGTTCTTCTGGGCCATCTGCTCGGCGCTGTCCCCCATGGTGAGCCCGGTGGTGGGCTCCTTCAGGGCCGGCGGAACCGGCGCGAGGTCCTTCTTCCAGTCGAGGCTGGAGAAGGCCTTCACCTTCTCGACGAGCCCCTTGGCCCGCGAGGCGGCGACGAGGGCCTGGGCGAGGGGACGGGAGGCGAAGATGGGGGCGTCCGAGAGCGACTCGGCCCCTCCGGCGACGGCGCAGTCCGAGTGGCCGAGCGCGATCTGGTCGGCGGCGTCCGTCGCGGCCTGGATGGAGGTGGCGCAGGCGCGGGCCACGGTGTGGGCCTGCGCGCTGCGCGGCAGCGAGGTCCGGAGCACGATCTCCCGGCCGATGAGGGAGACGAGGGACGAGGGGATGACCTGCCCGAAGACCACCGAGTCGAACTCCCTCGCCTGGATGCCGCTGCGGGAGACGAGCTCGTTCACGACGATGGCCCCGAGGTCCACGGCGGACAGGTCCCTGAAGTCGCCGCCGCTCTTCACGAAGGGCGTCCGCAGCCCCGCGACGATGGCCACGCGGCGACCAGGGGGAGAACCGTTCTTGGCCATGGGTCGGCTCCTGTTGATTTTGGAATCAGCCCGGTTGTAATCGCTTCGACGCAGAGCGTCAATAGGCGGCTGCGGCACTGCCCGTCCGGGCGATCGCCTTCCCCCGCCCGGGGGGGCAACGCGGCGACTTCCCTTGCGCTCCCGCTCCGGACCAGACACGATCCGGCCATGGCCCTCAAGCGGAGCCGCGAGTTGAAGCCGCTGTCGAGCGAGCACCACCAGGCGCTGCTCGTCGCCTTCCAGCTGAAGAAGGGGATCGCCGGCCACTCCGAGAGCGCCGGGGCCCCGAAGGACCTCCCGGGCCTCATGTCGCTCGCCCGCCGCTTCGTGGATCAGGTGTTCCAGGCCCACGCCCGGGCCGAGGAGGAGCTGCTCGGCCGCTACCTCCCGGAGGCCGACATGCGCCGGCTGCAGGCGGAGCACGGCGAGATGGCGCGGTTCATCGAGTCCGCGCGCACCGCCAAGCCCCCGGAGATGCGGGCCGCGCTCTCCGCCTTCGCCGACCTGCTCGAGCGCCACGTGCGCTGGGAAGAGCGGGAGCTGTTCGGCGCCTGCGAGGCGCGGATGGACGGCGAGGCGCTCGCCACCGTTGGCCACGAGCTGGAGAGGCGATTGGTGCTCGGCCGCAGCGAGCACAAGGCCACGCGACGGCCGTGACGGCGCGCGCGGCGGGGGACGGGCCCCCGCCCTACTCGGAGGGTTCGGGAGCGCCGCCGCTGCGGGCCAGATCCTCGCCCTTCACCTTCGCCGGGTCCATGCCGGCGGCCCGCTTCGTCATGGTGGCGAAGATCTCGTCGAAGGGCGGGACGGCGCCCTTCATGAAGCGAAGCGGGTTCACCCGCGCCACGACGAAGTTCCGGAGGTACGGGGAATCGAAGCCCCGCTCCTTGAGCCGCAGCACGGCCGCCCCCACCGCGTCGTCGAAGGCGAGCACCACGTCGGCCCGCCGCTCGCGCTCCGGGAGGGCCACGGCGAGCTTCTCGTCCAGGAAGGCGTCCACCTTCCTGAGGATGGGGTGGTAGGCGCCGCCGGAGAGCCGCGGCCGCTTCTCGTAGCCGAAGCCGAGGGTGACGAGGGCCGGCTCCTCGAACTCGAGGGCCAGCTCCGGCTCGCTCGCGCCGGTCGTGGCGGCGAGGTCGCGGTACATCCGCACCACCTCGAGCGAGCGCTCCCGGAGGTTGTGGGCCTTCTCGATGTTGAGGGCCAGGATCTGGTAGGCCACCTCCCGCTCGGGAACGAGCAGGGCCAGCACCGCCTTCGCGCCCAGCTCCTGGAGCGCGGTGAGGCGGTGGCCGCCGTTGGGCGTGAGGTACCGGTCCCCGTCCCGCACCGCGATGATGGGGTCGAGGTAGCGCTTCGTCTTGTCCATCGCCAGCGTGAGCTTGCGCACGTGGGCGTCGGAGACGTCGCGCTGGAAGGGCGTTCGCTCCACCTTCTCGAGCGGGAGCGCGGTGAAGAGCAGCGCGTGGCCGCCGAGGGGCTCGCGGTAGGCGGCCAGCACGGCGCCGCCGTCGGCCTCGACCTGGTGAGCCAGCTCGGCGAGCCCGGGCGGCAACTCGGCGAGCCGGAGGTCCTGGGCTGCGAGCTCGGTCGGCCTGAGCTTCACGCCCTTGCGGGCACGCGGGCGGCCGGTCTTGGTGGCGGGGCGCTTGCGGGGGGCCATGCCGGTGAGTGTAGTCGAGGCCAGGCCCGCGGCGCGGGTCCCCTTCGGGCCGCTACCCCGCGGGCTGGAGCGTCCGGACGAAGAGGGCGGTGTCGTAGCCCTGCTCGCGGAGCCGCCCCAGGATGGCCTCGTAGGTCGCCGCGTCCATCCCCGGCGTGCGCGACAGGACCCAGCCGTAGGTGCGCTCCGGGTGGCCGACGACCGCCCACCGGTACTCGGGATCGAGGTCCACGATCCAGTAGTCGCCGCGGAAGGGCCAGAAGAAGGTGACTTTGAGGCGGGCGTTCGTCTCCGGGTCCACCACCCAGGCGCGGCCCTTCGCCGACCTCTCCTCCCCGTCGAGCCGCTCCTTGCGGCAGCGGTTCAGGACGTCCACCTCGCCGTCCGGGCGCAGCGTGTAGGTCGCCATGGTGGCGACGCACCCCTTCTGGAAGCGCTGGGGGATGGCGGCGATCTCGTACCAGCTGCCGGCGTAGCGCGCGAGGTCGACGCGAGCGACGGTGCGGAGCGGCGGCGCGGCGGGGCCCGCGTGGGCGCAGGCGGCGAGCGCGAGAGGGAGGAGGGCGGGGCGCATGTCCATCCCATCCTAACGGTTGCCGGGCCGGCGGAGCTGGCATAAGAGGACGCTCCGTGATCCAGGTCCACGGCCTGCGCAAGGAGTACCGGGTGCACAAGCGGGAGCCGGGCCTCGCCTCGGCCCTGCGCTCCGTCGTCCGGCGCCGCTACGACGTCGTGAAGGCGGTGGACGGGATCGACTTCGCGGTGGCCGCGGGCGAGCGGGTCGGCTTCCTCGGCCCGAACGGCGCCGGGAAGACGACGACGCTCAAGATGCTCTCGGGCCTGCTCCACCCCACCGCGGGCGAGATCCTCGTGGCGGGTCACGTCCCGAAACGGCGCGAGCCCGCCTTCCTCAAGACCATCACGCTCGTCATGGGCCAGAAGCAGCAGCTCATCTGGGACCTGCCGCCCGCCGAGACCTTCGCGCTCAACCGCGCCATCTACGACATCCCCCGCCGCGAGTTCGACGCGACCGTGCGCGAGCTCGTGGACCTCCTCGAGCTCGGCGACCTCGTCGGCAAGCCCACCCGCCAGCTCTCCCTCGGCGAGCGGATGAAGTGCGAGCTCGCCGCGGCGCTGCTCCACCGCCCCCGGGTGCTCTTCCTCGACGAGCCCACCATCGGCCTCGACGTCACCATGCAGGCCACCGTCCGCGACTTCGTGAAGGCCTACAACGAGCGGTTCGGCGCCTCGGTGCTCCTCACCAGCCACTACATGGACGACGTGCTGGCCCTGTGCCCACGGGTCGTGGTCATCGACCGCGGCAGGCTCATCTACGACGGCGACCTTCGGCAGCTCTCGCGAGACGTGCGGCCGGACAAGCGCGTCGTGGTCCGGCTCGGCCGGCCGGTGCCCTCGGCCGACCTCTCGCGGTTCGGGCTCGTCGTATCCTCCGGCGAGGCCCAGGCCGTCCTCCAGGTCAGGGCCGCCGAGGTCTCGGCGGCGGTGGCCCGCATGCTCTCGGCGCTGCCGGTCGTGGACCTCACGGTCGAGGACCCGCCGCTCGAGGAGGTCATGAAGGAGCTGTTCAAGAGCTCGCGCCAGGCGGCCGGACGTTGAGGGGCTGCGCCCCCACCCCGCGGCGGGGATCGCGAACGCCCGTCTACGACGCCGGGCAGACGAGGCAGACGCAGGCGCAGGGGTATGGCGCCTGGAAGGGGCACCCGGCCGGGCACGACTGCTGGATCGTGCACTGGGGCGGAGGGGCGCGGCACACGCCGTCCTGCGCGCAGGTCTCCTGCGGCACGCAGTCCACGTCGGAGGAGCAGAAGGACCCGAAGTAGCGGCAGTGGCCCCCGTCGAGCGTGACGAGCACGACCGTTCCCGCGCACGGGCTCACGTCGGGGCGACAGGCCTGCTGGTCGTCGTCGCAGTCGCCGTCCGCTCCGCAGTGCTTGTCGAACTCGCAGCCCGCCACCGCGACGGCCGCGAGGAGGGAGAGGAGGACGTACCGCGCAGGCCCCGTCACAGCTTCACTATAGACCGTCGCGACCCGTCGGGGGCGTCTCCGGATGTGGGGAAGGGTGCGGCCCTGGAGGCACGGGCCGCCCGGCCTCGGCGAGGACCCGGACCCGCGACGCCGCGCCGATCCGGAGGCCGTCGCCGCGCGGCTCGACGTCCGTCACCTCGACCACGTCTCCGCGCAGGAGCCGCTCGAACCGCCGGTTCCCCTCGCCCACGTGCTTCTCCTGAAGGCTGAGCCCCATCCTCCCCTCGGGCCCGCACCCCATGTAGCGGAGCCTCCCCTTCGACGGCAGGGGCTCCGAGACGATGCGGAAGACGCGGCCGGACGGCGGGTCGCGCCAGCCCTCGCCCCGCGGCGCGAGGACGAGGTAGCTCATCTTGACCGACTCCTTGCGCAGGCCGGCCCGCTTGCCGATGGCGGCGACCAGGGCGGGCGGGTCGGCCGGCCGCTCGGCGTGGCACCAGTCGGTCTCCCTCGCGAGCGCCGGGCAGGGGCCGCGGTAGAGGCACGGGGCGCGCACCGCGAGGCCGCGCTCGACGAGCAGGTCGCGCACCGCCAGCAGCGCCCGCGAGGTCTCGCGCAGCGCCGGCTCCACCACGAGCAGCGACCCGCCGGGCCGGACGAGCGCCAGACCCTCCTCGAGCAGCGCCGCCCGGCGCTCCGCCGCCCCCTCCCCGCTGAAGATCTCGTTCAGGACGTGGCCCAGGGTCACGAGGTCGAAGGTCCGCCCGCCCGCCGCCTCCGCGAGGGGGCGGCCCCGCGACGGGTTCCACTCCCGCGTGGAGAGCGGCTCGCCGGCCGCGGCCGAGAGGGCGCGCGCCGCCGCGAGCGCCTTCGAGGAGCGATCGCAGGCGAGGGCCTCGGCCGCCCCCGCGTCGAGGGCGGCGAAGGCCATGGGTCCGGGACCGCTGCCGAGGTCGAGGACGGAGCGCGGCCGCTGCGGCAGCTCGGAGATGGTGCCGCGCGCCTGGAGGTAGGAGACGGGCCAGTAGAAGAGCAGGTAGGCGCCGAGGAGCCGGTCGTCGTCGAGGTAGCGCGCGCCGGCGAGCTCCCGCTCGCGCGTGAGCCCCCGCGACAGGCGCTCCACCCCCGAGGCCACCTCGGCGAGCTCGTCGGCCGCGAGCCCGTCGGGCGGCGGCCGCGAGCCCCGCCGCGCCCCGCGCCGCCCGGCGCGCCAGACGGCGAGCAGCCGGGGGATCCAGCGCTCGAGGTCGTCGCCGGGCGTCCTCACGGCGCGGGCTCGTCCGGGAGAGGCAGCTCGACGGCCATCCCATCGTGCGCGACCACGATCTCGCCCCGGAACTCCTCGGCCGCCTGCGCCAGGAGCGGCGACGGATCCTGATCGTAGCGCGTGGAGAGGTGGGTGAGCACGAGCCGCCGCGCTTCCGCCTCGCGCGCCATCCTTCCCGCCTCGCGGGCCGTGGAGTGCATGGTCTCCCTCGCCCGCTCCGCCTCGGGATCGCCGAAGGTGGAGTCGTGCACGAGGAGGTCCGCCCCGCGCGCCGCCTCCACCGTTCCCGGGCACGGGCGCGTGTCGCCGGTCACCGCCACGAGGCGTCCGCGGCGCCGGGGCTCCAGCACGTCCTCGGGCAGGATCCCGCGGCCGCCCACCGTCACCGCCCGGCCCCGCTGCAGCTCGCCGTAGAGCGGCCCCTCCGGGACGCCCAGGGCCGCGGCCTTCTCCGGGTGGAAGCGGCCCGGCCGCGCGTCCTCGCGGAGCGCCCAGCCCACGGCGGTGATGCGGTGGTCCACCTTGAAGGCCTCCAGGGTACAGGCCTCGCGGCGGATGCTCGCGCCCGCCGCCACCTCGTGGATGCGGATGTCGAAATTGAGCGGGTCGGTGCCGGTGAAGAGCATCACGTCGAGGAGCTTCTTCGCCGGCTTCGGGCCGTACAGGTCGATCGGCTTCTCGCGCCCGAGCATGGAGAGGGTCCGCAGGAAGCCGATGGCCCCGATGTAGTGGTCGGCATGGAAGTGGGTGAAGAAGATGGCCGAGACGTCGAACCCCGTCCCGTACCGGATCATCTGCCGCTGTGTCCCCTCCCCGCAGTCGAAGAGGAACAGCTCCCGCCCGTGCCGTGCGGCGAGCCCGGAGAGGTTCCGCTGGACGGTCGGCTGCGCCGCCGACGTGCCGAGGAAGGTGAGGCGGAGCACGCCCGGCATCCTATACCCGGCCACGCGGCGCGCGGGCCGCCTCCGTCACGAGCTCGCCGACGTGTAGTGCGAGACGGACCGCAGCCAGACGAGGCGCGAGAAGGCGGCGAAGGCCGCCGTGCCGAGGAGCGCCTTCACGGCCGTGCCGGCGTCCAGCCTGCCGAGCAGCGCCAGCGACGGGTAGGTGGTCATGAGACCGAGCGGGATGACGACGGTGAAGACCATGCGCCACGCCCCCCGGAACACCGAGATGGGCCAGCGGGCCGCGTCGAAGATGGACGAGAAGAGGAAGGAGAGGTTGTCCACCTTCACCACGTAGAAGGCGGCGGAGATGACCAGGATCCAGAGCGAGTAGAGGACGCCGGTGGCGCACACGAGGAGCAGGGCGGCCGCGACGACATGGCCCGGCGCGGGCCACCGGCCCATGCGGTGGAAAGCGACCGCGAAGATGGCGACGCCCCCAGCGAGGTCGAGGATCCGCCAGGGCTCGAACTTGGCGGTGGAGACCAGGAACTGGGCGTCGGCGGGCTTGAGCAGGACGAAGTCCAGCGTCCCCTTGCGGATGTGCTCCACCACGCTCGTGAGGGACGGGTTCACGGCCCCCTCGAGGATGCCCTTCATGAAGGTGAACCAGCCGATGACGACGAGCGCCTCCTCGAAGGACCAGCCGGCGACGGCGTCGCGATGCCCGAAGACCACGAGGAGCGGCACGAGCGACCAGCCCATCCAGAAGACGGCGAGCGCCCCCTCGACGAGGAACTCCACGCGGTACTGCATGGACACCGCCGCGGAGGCGCGGAACTGGATGCCGAGGAGCCGGAGGTAGCGCCGCATCGCTCATCCACCAAAGGCGGCGAAGCGCCGCAGCCCGAGCCGCCAGGTGGCGGCGGCGCCGGCGAGGAGAAGGCCCACGAAGGCCCACTGGACGCCGAGCTCCTGGAACGCCCGCCCGCGATCCTGCATGCCGATGACCATCTCCACCGGGAAGGCCAGCATGTAGCGGAAGGGCAGGAAGCGCGCGAGCACGCCCACCCAGGACGGGAAGAGCTCGAGCGGGACGAGGTAGCCGGAGAGGACGCCGAAGAGGCCCATCCAGATCTCGAAGAGCGACGCTGCCGAGTCCACGTAGAAGGCGAGCGCCCCGACCATGGACATGGCGAGGAAGGTGATGAGCCAGGCCCCGAGGACCGTCAGCGGGAAGAGGGCGAGCAGGAGCGGGTCGTGGGTGACGCGGCTGCCTCCGACGAGGAGGAGCAGCGTCACGGCCACCGGCAGCGAGATGAGGATCCGCAGGGGCATCGCCGCCACGTTCTCGCAGGCGTAGGCGACGAGCGGGTGGACGGGCCGGAGCAGCCGGAAGGCCAGCGTCCCCTGCCGGATCTCGTAGTTCACCTCCCAGATGACCCAGGCCCCGGTGAGCAGCCGCACGACCAGCGTCGCGAGGTAGTAGGCGACGAAGTCGGCCTGCCCGAAGCGGCCCACCGGCGCGTCGCGGGCCACCGCGCTCCACAGCGCCAGCATGACGAGCGGCATGTTGGTGGAGAGGAGCCACACCAGGAACTCGGCCCGGTAGGCCACCGCCTCCGCGAGGCCGACGCGGAGCATCGTGGGCAGGGCGCGCAGCGTGCGGAGCACGCCGGTAGTCTAACGGCGGCGAGCGGGCCGCACTCCGAGGCGACGCGAGCGACCATCCCGGCCCGACCTCCGACCCACCCCGGGTGCCGCACGACCCGGCCGGGTCCAGCCAAGTGCGCGCCGATACACGATCCGGCCGGTCCCCGCCGCTGGTTTGCGGCTTGCACATTCCCGGGCAGGGCGCTCCCGCGCCGGAGGATCGCGCATGAGCCGGAAAAAGATCCTGATCGTCGACGATTCGAGCACGGTCATCCTCGTGGAAAAGATGATCCTTTCCAACGGGCCGTACGACGTGGTGAGCGCGCGGGACGGCCAGGAAGGGCTCGAGAAGGCGCAGTCGGAGCGGCCCGACCTCATCCTCATGGACGTGGTGATGCCGCGCATGGACGGGTTCGAGGCCTGCCGGCGGCTGCGGGATGCGGAGGCGACCCGCGGCATCCCGGTGATCATGGTGTCCACGCGCGGCGAGCTGAAGAGCGTGGAGAATGGCTACGAGTCCGGCTGCAACGACTACGTGACGAAGCCGATCGACGGCCTCGAGCTCTTGTCGAAGGTCCGCAGCTACCTCGGCGCCTGAGAGGACACCATGGGCATCGGCGACAGCGGTGAGCGGCCGGCCCGGCCGGTCAACGGTGCGGGCGATCGCGCGGCGAAGGATCTGGGGGGCGTGAACGATCGCCTGCGCAGCGTCATCGCGGAGCTGAAGAGCAACCGCGAGCGGCTCCAGTCGCGGGCGGAACGGGCGGAAGCCGCCGCCGCGGATCCGGCGAGCGGCACCGAGACGCCGGACCAGGCGCGGCACCGGCTGGAGGGGGAGCTGGCGGCGGCGAACGAGGCCCTGGAGCTGCGCAGCGCCGAGGAGGAGGGGCTCCGGTCGAGGCTCGCCGAGATCGAGCGGGATCACCAGCGCATCTGCGACGACTACGTGGCGGCCGAGGAGCAGCGCTCCGGCCTCGCATCCCTCTTCGTCGCCCTGGCGCGCCTGCACGGCTCCCTCGACCGTCGCGAGGTCCTCGCCGCCATCCAGGAGGTGGTGGTGAACATGCTGGGCTCGGAAGAGCTCGCGCTCTTCGAGCTCGGTCCCGGAGAGCGCCTGCGCGCCGTCCATTCCGTGGGCGTCGACGGGTCGCGGCTCGGCGAGGTCGCGGCCGGCGAAGGGACCATCGGCCGGGCCGCCCTGGGCCACGCGTACGTGGCCGGCGGCGATTCCCGCTCGGAGGATCCCGATCTCACGGCCTGCGTTCCCATCCGGGTCGGCAGTCGCGTCACGGGGGCGCTCGCCATCTGGCGGCTGCTCGGGCACAAGCCCTTCCTCACCGCCGCGGACCTGGAGCTCATCGAGCTGCTCTCGACGCACGCAGGCACGGCGCTCCACGCGGCCGGTCTCCACGAGCGATACGGCGGCGGGGCGGCGTGAGGCCGTGACGGCGCGCCCGCTGATCGCCGAGTGCGCGGGGCCCGTCGGGCCCGGAGCCGGGGACGCCCGGCGACCCTCGGTGTACCTGCACGCCGGGCAGGTGTTCGCCTCCGCGCAGCCCACCTCGGTCGTCACCGTGCTCGGCTCCTGCGTGGCCGTCTGCCTCTTCGACCGCGAGATCGGCGTGGGCGGCGTGAACCACTACCTCCTGCCGCTGGAGACGTCGCGGGAGCGCTCGACGCGCTTCGGCAACGTCGCGATCCGGGAACTCCTGGATCAGGTCCTGGCCCGCGGGGCGCGGCGCGCCAGCCTGCAGGCCAAGGTGTTCGGCGGCGCCTCGGTCGTCCGCGCCCTGATGGGGCGGAGCCTGGGCAGCGAGAACGCGGAGCTCGCGGCGCGCCTGCTGAGGGAGGCGGGCCTGCCGATCCTGGAGCAGGACGTGGGCGGACTGAAGGGCCGAAAGCTCGTCTTCCACACCGACGATGGATCGGCCTGGGTGCGCCACCTCTAGGAGCGACCATGGACGAGCTCGAGATCGACCGCCAGGCCCTCGTCGAGACCTTCGTCGCGGAGGCGCGCGAGACGCTCGACGGCATGGAGCAGCGGCTGGTGGCGCTCGAGACGCGCCCCGGCGACGCGGAGCTCGTCCACGCGCTCTTCCGCGGCGCCCACACGCTCAAGGGATCGGCGTCGGTCGTCGCCTTCGACGCCGTCCGTGACCTGGCCCACGAGGCCGAGGCGCTCCTCGACCGCGTCCGGGACCACACGCTCGCGGTGACCGCCGAGCGGGTGACGCTGCTCCTGCGCACGGTGGACGTGCTGCGCTCGGCGCTCGCCGAGGCCGCCGAGGGCCGCCCGGGCGGGACCCCCGAGCTCGAGCGCTTCCAGCTCGAGCTCCGGCGCGCCGCGGCGGAGGGCGCCGCCACGGAGCCGGCCCCGGCCGCGCCCGTCGAGGCGGCCCAGGCCCCGGCCCGCGCGGCGCGATCGCTCCGCGTCGACGTGTCGAAGCTCGACCGCATGCTCAACCTCTCCGGGGAGATCGCCATCGCGCGCGGGCGGCTCACGGACATGCTGGAGCGGCGCACCTCCCTCACGGTCGACGAGATCCTGGAGGCCCACCGGGAGGCGGACCGCCTCTACCTGGACCTCCAGGAGCTGGTGATGAAGGCCCGCATGGTCCCGGTCGGGCCATTGTTCCAGCAGCACCTCCGCGTCGTCCGCGACCTGGCCCGGGCGCAGGGCAAGGAGGTCCGGCTCGTCATCGAGGGCGCCGACGTCGAGGTGGACACCTCGATCGTCGAGCACATCCGCGATCCGCTCACCCACATGGTCCGCAACGCGGTGGACCACGGCGTCGAGACGCCGGAGGTGCGCGCGGCGCAGGGCAAGCCGCCGACGGGCCTCCTCGTGCTCAGGGCCTTCCACGAGGGCGGCAGCATCGTCGTGCAGGTCGCGGACGACGGGGGCGGGCTCGACCGGGCCCGCATCGCCGCGAAGGCGAAGGCGCTGGGCATGGCGCCGGAGCCCGGCGACACGCTCCTGCGGCTCATCTTCGAGCCCGGCTTCTCGACCAGCGAGCGGGTCACCGCCGTATCGGGGCGCGGCGTGGGGCTCGACGTGGTCCGGCGCAACGTCGAGGCCCTGCACGGCTCGGTGTCGGTGGAGAGCGCGGAGGGGCGCGGCACGACGTTCACGCTCCGCCTCCCGCTCACGCTGGCCATCGTCCAGGGCTTCCGCGTGGGCGTGGGCGAGGAGACCTACATCCTGCCGCTCGACTCCGTCGTCGAGTGCCTCGACCTCCCCGCCGAGTCACGAGAGCCCCGCGCCGCCGCCGGCGTCCTCGGCCTGCGCGGCCAGCCGCTCCCCTTTCTGCGCCTGCGCCGCCATCTCGGCGTCTCTGGCGACCCGCCGGGCCGCGAGGCCGTGGTGGTCGTCCGCCACGGAGGGGTCACCGCGGGGCTCGCCGTCGACCAGCTGCTCGGGGAGAGCCAGACGGTGATCAAGCCGCTCGGACGGATGTTCCAGGGGCTGCCCGGCATCGCGGGCTCGTCCATCCTCGGAGACGGGAGGGTGGCCCTCATCCTGGACGTGGGCGGCCTCCTGCGCGAGGCGCTGCGGCGCACGCAGGCCTGAGTCGAGCCGTGGGACACGGAGCGCAGGCAGGGGTGGACGATCCGGGCGGCGCCCTCTGCCGCCTCGTGGACGACCACCAGTTCGCCCGCTTCCAGGCACTCGTCCACCGCGAGGCCGGCATCTGGCTGTCCCCGGTGAAGAAGGCGCTGCTCGTCGGGCGCCTCGCCCGGCGGCTACGCGAGCTCGGGCTCGGCTCGTACCGGAGGTACTACGACCTCGTCAGGGAGGACCCGGCCGAGCTGGTTCATATGCTCGACTGCCTCACCACCAACGAGACCCACTTCTTCCGCGAGCCGCGACACTTCGCCTTCCTCGCCGAGGAGGTCTACCCCCGCTGGCACGCCGAGGCGCTCGCGGGCGCGCGCCCGCGCTCCATCCGCGCCTGGAGCGCCGCCTGCTCCACGGGGGAGGAGCCGTACAGCCTGGCGATGTCGCTCCTGCGCACCTTTCCGCCGGGATCGGGCTGGGACATCGAGATCCTGGGGACCGACCTCTCCACCCGCGCCCTCGACCGGGCGCGCGCCGCGGTCTGGCCCATCGCCAAGGCGAGGGAGATCCCGGCGGCGGACCTCAGGGCCTTCATGCTGCGCGGTGTGGGGAGCCAGTCCGGACGGATGCGGGCCGGACCCGAGATCCGCGGCCTGGTCCGGTTCGCGCGCCTCAACCTGAACGACGCCTCCTGGCCCGGGCTCGGGACCTTCGACCTCGTCTTCTGCCGCAACGTCCTCATCTACTTCGCCCCCGCCACGAAGGAGAAGGTGGTCGGGAGCCTCCTGCGGCACGTCGGCCCGGCAGGCCTCCTCTTCCTGGGGCACGCCGAGAGCCTCTCGGGAATGGGCCACGCCGTGCGAAGCGTCCTGCCCACCGTCTACGCCCGCGCCGGCGTCGAGCCCGCCCGGCGCGCGTGCCCGGTTGCGCCGTGACGGCCGGCCAGCGGCACATCCTGGTGGTGGACGACTCGGCGGTGGTGCGCGAGGCGCTCCGCTCCATCCTCACGCGGGCGGGGTTCGAGGTGGGCGTCGCCTCGGACCCGATCATCGCGCAGGCGAAGATGGCCGCCGCTCGCCCCGACGCGCTGGTGCTCGATCTGGAGATGCCGCGGATGGACGGGCTCACCTTCCTCCGCCGCATCATGGAGAGCGACCCCATCCCGGTGCTGGTGTGCTCGGGCCGCGTGGGTCCCGGCAGCGAGACGGCCCTGGAGGCGCTCGAGCAGGGCGCCGTCGGCATCGTCGCCAAGCCGCGCCTCGGGGTGAAGGGGTTCCTCGAGGACTCGGCGCTCCAGCTGGTGGAGGCCGTGCGCGGCGCGGCCGAGGCCAGGGCGCGGCCGCGGGTGCCGAGGCCGGGGCCCCGCCTCACGGCCGATGCGCTGCTGCCCAGGCGCACGCCGCGGAAGGCCGGGGCGGCCCCCGGCAGGTTGATCGCAGTGGGGGCCTCCACCGGCGGCACCGAGGCGGTGCGCCTGCTGCTGGAGGCCATGCCGCCGGACGCGCCCGGCATCGCGGTGGTGCAGCACATGCCGGAGGGATTCACCGCCGCCTTCGCCCGCCGGCTCGCCGCGACCTGCCGCATCGGGGTGAAGGAGGCCGCCGACGGCGATCGCCTCGAGCCCGGCCGCGCCCTCGTCGCCCCCGGCAACCGCCACCTGACGGTGCGGCGCGAGGGCGATCGCTACGTGGCCCGGATCCTCGACGGCCCCCCCGTGTCCCGCCATCGCCCCAGCGCGGACGTCCTCTTCCGCTCCGCCGCGCAGGCGGCCGGCGCGGGCGCCGTGGGGGTCATCCTCACGGGCATGGGCGACGACGGCGCCGAGGGGCTCCTGGAGATGCGGAGGTCCGGTGCCTTCACGCTGGCGCAGGACGAGGCCACCTCGGTGGTGTTCGGGATGCCGAAGGAGGCCATCGCCCGCGGAGCCGTGGACGAGGTGCACCCGCTCCAGCGTATCGCCCGGGTTCTCCTGGATCGGCTCGGTTGACCCCAAGCGCCGACCCTGGGTGTACGGAGCCCCAGGGGCCCGGCCGTCCCGGGGGTGCTCGATGCCCTCCGCGACCTGCCCAACCGCCCGCCATCACGGCCTGGCTTCGCGTGGGAGGTCCGCGCACACCCGCTGGATCCAGCCTTGCACAGGGCTCTCTCGTTCACTCGAATCGGCCCCGCGCCGCCACCTGCCCCGGAGATGAAACCCATGACACGTCACGTCGTCGCCACGCTCGCCTGCCTGGGGGCGCTCGTCTCGGCTCCCGCCCATGCCCAGAGCCTCGCCGGCAAGAGGGTGCTGTTCGTCAACTCCTACCACCAGGGCTACCCCTGGAGCGACGGCGAGGAGGCCGGCGCGGCGCAGGCGCTCGCCGGCAGCGGCGTGAAGCTCGACTTCTACCGGATGGACACGAAGCGCCACGACGGCGAGAAGTTCTTCAAGGATGAGTCGCAGAAGGTGAAGGCGCTCGTCGAGTCCTCGAAGCCCGACGTGGTCGTCGTCGCCGACGACAACGCCACGAAGGTCATGGTGCAGTACTTCAAGAACACCGCCCAGCCGTGGGTGTTCTGCGGCGTCAACTGGGACGCCTCGGTCTACGGGCTGCCCTACAAGAACGCGACCGGCGTCAACGAGGTGGCGCTCACCGTGCAGCTGCTCGATACCCTCAAGGGCTACGCCAAGGGCGGCCGCATCGGCTTCCTCACGGTGGACAGCGAGACCGAGCGCACCGAGGGCCGCTACTACAAGAAGCAGCTCAAGATCCAGTTCGCCCAGGAGAAGTACGTGAAGACGCTTGCCGACTGGAAGGACACCTTCAAGCGCATGCAGGGCGAAGTGGACCTGCTGCTGCTCGGCAACTTCGCGGGCATCAACGACTGGAACGAGGCCGACGCCGCGGCCTGGGCGCTGGAGTACGGCCGGATCCCGTCCGGCGGCATGTACGACTTCATGATGCCCTACACCATGATCGGCATGACCAAGATCGCCGAGGAGCAGGGCATCCTGTCGGGCAAGATGGTCCTCGCCATCCTGAAGGGGGCCTCCCCCGCGAGCATCCCCGTCGCCGAGAACAAGCAGGCGAAGCTCTTCGTGAACGTGAAGCTCGCCTCGAAGGCCGGCATCGTCTTCAAGCCGGAGCTCGTCCGCAACGCCGAAGTGATCAAGTAGCCTGGAGGCGCCATGTACATCCGCACCCGGGTCACCCTCGCCCAGCTCGTGATGCTGGCAGCCGCGCTCGCACTCTGGCTCGCCTACATCTACACGTCGGTCTCGGGCCTGGTCAGGGAAAGGGACGACGCCTACTACCACCAGCGGCTGGAGGGCGTCGTCTCCCAGGTGCGGATCGAGCAGGCGACCCTCGAGAAGAGCGGCCTCGGCGACGTGGAGGCCTACGTCGCCGGCGCGCAGAGGTCGCTGCTCGAGACCCTCTCCAGGGAGCACAACGGGACGGCCTCGCAGGAGGTCTACCTCTTCATCCTCGACCGGTCCGGGAAGGTCGTGCTCCATCCCCGCCTCGCTCCGGGCGCGTCCGACTTCGCGTCCTCCGCCGACGTCCGGCCGATGATCGAGAAGACCGGCGAGGGCGCGCTCACCGCCACCGTGGACGGGCAGAAGGTGTGGATCGGCTTCGACTACTTCAAGCCGTGGGGCTGGCACATCGCCTACGCCGTCCAGGAGGACTTCAAGTACGGCAAGCTGCTCCGCTTCCTGCGGCTCCTGGTCGCCATCAGCGTGGTGGCCGCCGCGCTCGGGCTCGCCATGAACTACCTGGCGGTGAAGCGGGCGCTCACGCCCCTCCAGCGCATCGTCCGTGCCGCCGAGGCCATCGGGACGGGCGACATGAGCGCCGGGATCGAGGCGGACACCAAGGACGAAACGGGCGTCGTGCTCGCCGCCATGAAGCAGATGACGGAGCGCCTGGCACGGGTGATCGGCGAGGTTCGCGGCGGCGCCGAGTCGCTCGCCGGCGCGGCCGGACAGCTCTCGTCCACCTCGCAGACCCTGTCCCAGGGCACGGGCGAGCAGGCGGCCTCGGTGGAGGAGACCACCTCCTCGCTCGAGGAGATGAGCGCGTCCATCGGCCAGAACGCCGAGAACAGCCGGCAGATGGAGCAGATGGCCCAGAAGGGCGCGCGCGAGGCGGGCGAGGGCGGCAAGGCGGTCGGCGAGACCGTCGCCGCCATGAAGGCGATCGCCGAGAAGATCGGCATCGTCGAGGAGATCGCCTACCAGACGAACCTCCTCGCCCTGAACGCCGCCATCGAGGCGGCGCGGGCCGGCGAGCACGGCAAGGGCTTCGCCGTGGTCGCCACCGAGGTGCGCAAGCTCGCCGAGCGCAGCCAGAAGGCGGCGAAGGAGATCTCCGGCCTGGCGGGCTCGAGCGTCGAGGTGGCGGAGCGGTCCGGGAAGCTCCTCGGCGAGCTGGTTCCGTCGATCCAGAAGACTGCCGAGCTGGTTCAGGAAGTGGCGGCGGCGAGTCGCGAGCAGTCGGCGGGCGTCGCCCAGATCAACAAGGCCATGGCCGCGGTGGACCAGGTGACGCAGCGCAATGCCTCCGCCGCCGAGGAGCTCGCCTCGACGGCCGAGGAGATGTCCTGCCAGGCCGAGTCGCTCCAGCAGCTCATGGGCTTCTTCCGTCTCGGAGGGCACGCGGACCACACCCTCCGGCCCGACAGGCCGGCGCCCCCGCCGGCCCGGGGCCTCGCCGCGCCCGGCCCGGCCGTCGCGCCGCCGGCCGCCGCGAAACCGCCCAAAGGCAACGGGCACGCCGCCCTTCCCGACCACGAGTTCAAGCGCTTCTAGGAGGAACCCGTGAGCGCGAGCCAGCCGGTCGAGCGCCGCCAGTTCCTGTCCTTCTCCGTCGCCGGGTCCGACTTCGCCGTCGGCATCCTCCAGGTGAAGGAGATCCTCCAGTACGAGCCCATCACCCGCGTACCCTCGGTGCCGGCCTCGATCCGCGGCGTCATCAACCTGCGCGGCACCGTCGTTCCCGTCGTGGACCTCGCCGTGAAGCTCGGGCTCGCCGAAACGCCGGTCACGCCGCGCACCTGCATCCTCATCGTCGAGGTGTCCCTCGGCACCGACCGCACGGTCATGGGCGTCCTGGCCGACGCGGTCAGCGAGGTGCTGGAGCTCGGCGACGGCGACATCGAGCCGCCGCCTCCCTTCGGCACGCGGGTCCGGGTGGACTACCTCACCGGGATGGGCAAGCTGGGCAAGGGCTTCGTCCTGCTCCTCGACCTCGACCGGGCCCTTTCGGCCGAGGAGAGGGATCTGGCCTTCAGGCCGCCTCCGGAGGCGCTCCCGCCCCGCCCCGCCGAGGCGGGCGCGGTGCCGTAGGGCCCACGAGCGCTCCCGCCCGGCAGAGGGGCGTGCAGAGCCGGCAGCCGGCGCAGGTCGCGGGGTCCACGGCCATGGCCTCGCCGCCGGGATCGGAGAGGGCGGCGCAGGCGAGCGCCAGGCAGGCGCCGCAGCGGTTGCAGCGCGACGGCTCGACCCGGAGCGGCGCGGCCCGCGGCGCACCGCGCGGGCAGGGGGAGAGCGCGAGCAGCACCGCGCCCGGAGCCGCGGCGCGCACTGCCTCCTCGGCGCCGGCGAGGTCCGCCGGATCGAGGCGGAGGAGGCGCACCCCCGCCCGGGCGAGGATCGCCTCGAGCGGCGCGGCGCCCCCGTGCGGCACTCGATCGGCGATGACGAGCAGGTGCGCTCCCGCGCCCGCGGCCGCCGCGAGGAGGGCCCGCGCCCCGGTCCCGAGGACCCGGGCGACGCCCGTCACCGCGGCCCACCGCCCGGGAGCGGGGACGAAGGCCGCCGCCGAGGCGAGGTCGCAGCCGAGCCCGCCCTGGAGGTCGAGCCCGCCGCGGCGCAGGGCGCGGAAGGTGCCGAGCTGGGCGCACCCGGCACAGCGCGGATCGGCGGCCGGGCGCCCCGACGCGGCGGCGCGCGGCCTGGGGACGGCGGTGGGCTCGAGGACCTGCACCGGGCCATCTTACCGCGATCCCGGGCGCGCACCCGGGAGGGCCGTCACACCATCGCGGCCAGGTCCTTCTTCAGCACCTTGCCCATGGCGTTGCGCGGGAGGCTCGCCACGAGCCGCACCGTCCGGGGCCGCTTGTGCGGCGCGAGCAGCCGCGCCACGTGGTCGGAGAGCGCGCCGGCGTCCGGCGCGGCCCCCTCGTAGGCGACCACGAAGGCGACGATGCGCTCTCCGAGGTCGTCGTCCGGGGCGCCGATGACCGCCGCCTCGCGCACCGCTGGGTGCTCGAGCAGGGCCGCCTCCACCTCGCCGGCCCCGACCTTGTAGCCGCCGGTCTTGATGAGGTCGGTGGCGCGCCGTCCGACGATCTTCACCTCGCCCCCGGTGAGCGCGGCGATGTCCCCGGTGTAGAAGAACCCCCCGGCGTCCATCGCGGCAGCCGTCGCGTCGGGGCGATTCAGGTAGCCCTGGAACACGTTGGGCCCCTTCACGGCCACCTCGCCGAGGACGTCGGGGCCGGGGACGACCGGCTGCCGCTGGTCGTCGACGAGCCGCAGCGCGATGCCTGGCAGCGGGGGCCCGACCGTCCCGGGCGTGCGCGGTCCGTCGTGCCGGGCAGCGCAGTTGATGATGGTCTCGGTGAGGCCGTAGCGCTCGACCACGCGCTGGCCGAAGAGGCGCAGGAGCCGCTCGTTCTCGCGGACCGGGAGGGCCGCCGAGCCGGAGACGAGGAGCCGCGCCCGCGAGAGCTTCCTCGCGTCCACCGGGCTCGCCTCGCCGTGCTCGGCGAGCCGGTGGTACATGGTCGGCACGGCGAAGAGCATCGTCCCGCCGCCCTCCATGGCCGCGCACACGGCCTCGGGCGTGAACTTCGGGAGCAGGCGGAGGGCACCGCCCGCCCGCAGGCTCCCGAGCACGCCCAGCACGAGGCCGTGCACGTGGAAGAGCGGCAGCGCGTGCACCAGGAGGTCGCCCTCGGTCCAGCCCCACGCGCCGGCCAGCGCGTCGAGATCGAAGGCGGCGTTCCGGTGGGTGATGACCGCGCCCTTGGGCGGGCCGGTGGTCCCGGAGGTGTAGAGCACGAGGAGCGGGTCGTCGGGCGCGGGGGGCGCGGGTGCGGCGGAGGGGCCGTCGAGCGCGATCCCCCGGACCTGGGGCGTGCGCGCCCGGAAGGCGGCGGGGTCGGCGGCGAGGACGATCCGCGGAGCCGCGTCCGCGAGGACGTGGGCGAGCTCCCGCTCGCCGATCGCCGCGTTGAGGGGGACGGTCGGGGCGCCGAGGAAGGCGTTGCCGACGATGGCGGCGAGCGTGGGGATCTCGGGGGTGGCCCAGACGGCGACGCGGTCGCCCGCGCGGATGCCGGCCGAGACCATCCGGCCGGCGTGGACGCGGGCGGCCCGGTCCAGCTCCCCGTAGGAGACGGTCGCGCCGCCGAGGTGGACGGCGGGTCGGCCGCCGCGGACGCCGAGGCCGGGGAGCAGCGGATGCATGGGTCCCGAGTCTAGCCGTTCGGAGTCCGCTCGCGCAGGAGGGGCCGCCCGGGTGGGGGAGGCCGGGTACGCCCTGATCGGGGCGGGCGGGTTGCCATTCCTGCCCGCGGCGCGCTACGGGTCCCGGAGCAGTCAATCCGGTGTGACCGTCCGAGAATGGGAGGCGCCATGAGGCACCGCACCCGCAGTGGTTCGCCAGGGCCGCTGCTCTTCGCCGTTGCCGCGCTCCTTTCCGCCGTGGGGATTCCCTCGGCGGCCTCCTCCGCGGAGGCCCGGACCCGGATCGCCGTCGGGGCCACCCTGCCGCTCACCGGCGCCGAGTCCCGCATCGGAGGCTACTTCAAGGAGGGTTACGAGCTGGCCTTCGACGAGGTCAACAAGAAGGGGGGCCTGGAGGTGGGCGGCAAGAAGCTCCCGGTGGAGCTGAAGCTCCTCGACGACACCTCCAGCCAGGCCACCGCGGTGAGCCTCGCCGACCGCCTGGTGAACAGCGATCAGGTGGACTTCCTCCTTGGAACCTACGCCACCCACCTGGTGGAGGCCCAGAGCACGGTGGCCGAGCAGAACCGGGTTCCCTACGTGAACGGCGGCGGCGCCGCCACGCACATCTACCGCCGCGGCTTCAAGTACCTCTTCGGCGCCCTCTCCCCGGTGGAGCTGCTCGGCACCACCCTCATGGAGTGGATCGACGTGCAGCAGAAGGCAGGCAAGCTGCCCAGACCCGCCAAGATCGCGCTCCTGTGGGAGAACACCTCCCACGGCAAGGACTTCCGCAAGGGCATCTCCGACTTCGCGGCGAAGAGCGGCGGCGCCTACCAGATCTCGGTGGACGAATCGTTCGCCCTGGACGGCAAGGATTTCTCGGCTCTGCTCGGCAAGGTGAAGGCGGCCGGGGTGGACCTGTTCCTCGCCGACGCCCACCTCCCCGACTACATCACCATGCACCGTCAGTACGTGTCGGCGGGGCTGTGCCACAAGGTGGTGAGCTACGGCGCCCGCGGCAGCGAGAAGGGCGCCGTCGAGGCGCTGGGGCGGGAGAACGTGAACTACGTGCTCTCCGGGGTGTGGTGGAGCCCGCAGCTCGGCGGCCGTCCCGGGCTGGCCAAGGACTTCGTGGAGGCCTTCAAGGCCCGTTACGGTGGCCGCTCGCCCGAGTGGTTCCAGGCGCTGGGGTACGAAGCGGCGCGGGCCCTCTTCACCGCCATCCAGCAGGCCGGCGCGGTGGACCGCGAGAAGGTGCGCCAGAAGCTGACGGAGCTGAAGATGCCGTCGCTCCTCCCCGGCGGCACCCTGGAGTTCCCCGCCGCCTTCGGCCAGCAGGCCCAGAACCCCTTCGTGGTACAGCAGAACCTGCCCGACGGCAGCGCCCCCATCGTCTTCCCGCCCGGGTTGGCCACCGGCGCGGCGGTCCCTGCCAACCCGCGTTGCGCCAAGTAGGCCGTGGACCCCTTCGTCGACCTCGCGGTCTCGGCGGTGCTGCTGGCGGGGTTGTACGCCACCATGGCGTACGGCCTCGGGCTCATCTACGGGGTGCTGCGCGTCGTGAACCTCGCCCACGGCGGGGTCATCATGGCCGGCGCCTACCTGGGTTGGGTCCTCCACGAGCGCTTCGGCATCGACCCGTACCTCTCCATCCCCGTCGTGCTGGCGTCGAGCTTTGGGCTCGGGGTGGTCACCTACCAGCTGCTCGTGCGCCACCTCCCGCGAGGCCCCGCCGGCGGCCCCGCCTCGCTCCTCTTGCTGTTCGGCGTGTGGCTCGTCCTGCGCAACGCCGCCTACCTGCTCTTCACCGGCAACGACCAGGCGATCCGGACCGCCTACTCGACCCGCTCGATCGCGCTCCTCGGCTCCCAGGTGTCGGTGAACCGCCTGGCGGTGCTGGGCATCGCCGTGCTGACGCCGGTCCTCCTGCACCTGCTCCTCACGCGCACCTACCTCGGGCGGGCCATCCGCGCCGTGGCCCAGAACGCCGACAGCTGCACCCTGGTCGGGGTGGACGTGGAGCGAATCTACGCGCTCACCTTCGGCATCGGCACCGCACTGGCCGGCCTCGCCGGCCTCCTCACCGCCACCATCTTCTCCTTCAACCCGGGCTTCGGGTCGGGCGAGCTGCTCAAGTCCTTCGTGGTGGTGGTGCTCGGCGGCCTCGGCAGCGTCCTCGGAACCGGCGCCGCCGCGCTCATCCTGGCGGTGGTGGAGGTCTTCGCCATCCTGGTCCTCCCCTCGTACCTCACCGCGGCGGTCGGGTTCGTCATGCTGGTGCTCGTGCTGGTGCTGCGGCCGGGCGGCCTCTTCGGCCACCGGGTCCTGGGATGACGCTCCGCTGGCCTGCGGTCGTCCCGCCGCGCGCGGCCGGGGCCTTCGCCGCCGCCGTGGCGAGCCTGGCCGCGCTGCCCGCGCTCGTCCACCTCTCCCCCTACACGCACAACCTCGTCACCCTCACCTTCCTCATGGTGGCGGGCGCGCTCGCCTGGAACTGGATGGGCGGCTTCGTCGGCCAGGTGAGCTTCGGGCACGCGGCCATGTTCGGGGTGGGGGGCTTCGTCGCCGCTCGGCTCCTGCTCCCCGGAGCCATTCCCGCGCCGGTCGCCTGGCTCCTGGGCGGCGCCGCGGCCGGCGTCTTCGCTCTCGGGGCCCACCCCACGCTGCGGCTGCGCGGCCCGTACTTCTCCATCGCCACCATCGGCCTCGGCGAGGCGACCCGCCTCCTCTTCACCTACTGGGAGGACTTCACCGGCGGGTCGTCGGGCCTCTCGCTGCCGATCGACCCGGATCTCAAGTTCCGGCTCTACTGGTGGGGCCTGGCGCTGGTCGCCCTGGTGGCGGCCGCCTCCTTCCTCATCCGCCGCTCGGCACTGGGGCTCCAGCTCCTCGCCATCAAGGCCGACGTCGACGCCGCCGCCGACGTGGGCGTCTCGGCCACCTTCCACCA
>Ga0153915_10001051_pt1 | contig 25421 bp, 27 predicted proteins | sample Opewatmetagenome_2_FD_107003 | JGI IMG/M metagenome (GOLD analysis project Ga0153915, IMG submission 107003) | Freshwater wetland microbial communities from Ohio, USA - Open water 3 Core 3 Depth 3 metaG | ecosystem: Environmental > Aquatic > Freshwater > Wetlands | place: USA: Ohio, Lake Erie...
GATGAAGCATCCGGTCTCTTTGAACCTGAAACTCAAACGGCAGCTGAAACGGTAACTAAAGCAACAGCAGAAACAGTTTCCGAAGATCTGATCACTCAGGATATGGAAGCTTCCATTGCGTTGGCTGAAAAGAAAAAAGAAGCAGAAACAAAAAAAGAACTGGAAGCCGAACAACAACGTAAAGCCTCGGAAATCCGTAATCAGACGGCCTCGGTTTTTGCCAAATCGCCAGGGCAGACAAGTAATCAGGGAACAGCAGCAACCGGAACAGGCAACCAGGGCTCAATCAGTGGAAGTCCGTCCTCAACAACTATGATTGGAGGAGGCCAGGGGTACGGCAACTTTTCTCTCGATGGGCGAAGCACCATTGGAAGTCTGCCCCGACCACCCTATACGATTCAGGAAGAAGGTGTGGTCGTTGTAAAAATCGTGGTCAACCCGAAAGGATCCGTTGTTTCTGCCGCCATTAACCTGCAGGGTACCACAACCGATAATGCCACATTAAGATCCGCTGCCCTGAGTGCTGCCAGGCAGGCCCGTTTCAATGACATCACAGGTACACAAAATCAAAGTGGTACCATTACTTATCATTTTAAACTGAAATAGCTTTTTTGTCGGTACATCATAATCCTGAACATATGAAACCATTATTTTTATTTCTAGCACCAGGGTTTGAAGAAATCGAAGCCATTACAATCATGGATGTTCTTCGACGAGCCCAGTTGAATGTTATCAGTGTCTCTCTGACAGGGGACTTAACGGTAACAGGGACTCATGGTATCGCTGTTTTGGCAGACGCACTATATCCGGATGTTGACATGACAGAAGCAGCTATGTTGATACTACCAGGCGGAATGCCAGGCACCAGCAATCTTAATGTGCACGAAGGATTGAAAAAAGCACTGAAAGACCATGCAAGCCAAGGTAAACCCCTTGCCGCCATTTGTGCGGCCCCACTGATCCTTGGGCAACTTGGATTACTGGAAGGAAAAGAAGCCACGTGTTATCCGGGTTATGAAAAACTGCTGACGGGAGCCCGCCTGTCCAGGAAACCAGTCGTTAAGGACGGCGTCTTTATTACTGGCAACGGCCCAGGCGCAGCTGCCAGATTCGCGTTGCAAATTGTTCAGTATTTCATCGACTCAACATTAGCTGAACAACTGGCCAAAGATATGATGCTGTAATTTTTTAAATTAGTATAGTATGAAACGAGCATGCCTGTACCAGGCACCCAAGCAGATGATAATCGGCATGCGGCGTTCCATACTACCTTGAACTAAAAAAATATAATAGTATGAAAATAGAAAAGATTATTGGCCGTGAAATTTTGGATTCACGCGGCAACCCAACCGTCGAAGTTGACGTTCATCTTGAATCTGGTGCATTTGGCAGAGCCTCTGTTCCTTCAGGTGCTTCTACGGGTGAAAATGAAGCCATTGAACTACGGGATGGCGATGCAAAACGCTATTTGGGAAAAGGCGTCAGTAAAGCCGTTGCCAACGTCAATACCATCATTGCTCCAGTCATAACCGGAATGTCTGCCCTGCAACAAACAGCCATCGACCACGCGTTGATTCGTCTTGATGGCACTAAAACCAAATCAAAATTAGGCGCCAATGCCTTGCTGGGCGTTTCATTGGCCGTTGCCAAGGCTGCAGCAAATTACCTTGACGTACCTTTATACCGGTATTTGGGTGGTGTTAACACGTATGTACTGCCAATCCCCATGATGAACATTATCAATGGAGGATCACATTCGGATGCACCCATCGCTTTTCAGGAATTCATGATCAGGCCGGTTGGGGCAGCATCATTCAAGGAAGCCTTACGGATGGGTTCTGAAGTATTCCACTCCTTGAAGAATGTGTTACATAAGCGTGGTCTCAGCACTGCCGTAGGTGATGAAGGAGGATTCGCTCCCGCCCTTAAAGGAACAGAAGATGCCCTGGAATCTATCATTGAAGCCATCAACCAAGCAGGTTATACAACTGATCTTATACATATCGGACTGGATTGTGCCGCCTCAGAATTTTACACGGATAACGTCTATGACTACACTAAGTTTGAAGGGCCGGCAGGTGCGAAACGCAATTCCGAACAACAGGCCGCCTATCTGGAAAGACTTATCAGTAACTATCCTATCGATTCCATCGAAGATGGTATGAGTGAAAATGACTGGAAGGGATGGAAACTGCTGACCGACAAAATTGGCCATCGTTGTCAGTTAGTGGGTGATGATTTGTTTGTAACCAACGTGGACTTTCTTCAACGTGGTATCGCTGAAGGATGCGCCAATTCAATTCTTATAAAGGTGAACCAGATAGGCACATTGACAGAAACGCTGAATGCCATTGATATGGCACACCGCCATGGATACACCTCTGTAACATCCCATCGTTCGGGTGAAACAGAAGACAGCACTATTGCAGATATCGCTGTTGCCACCAATTCCGGGCAAATAAAGACCGGCTCGTTGAGTCGTTCAGACCGTATGGCCAAGTACAACCAATTGTTACGTATTGAAGAAGAACTGGGTGACGTTGCCGTATACGGCTATAAGCGAAAAACGCCTTTAATATAAAGACATATAAACCATCCGTACAAAATCAGCAAACACATCATCATAATACCACGATATTTTGTTCGTATAGAACAGGATTATCAGATCTTCCCGCGTATCAATCACGTATTCTGTTCCGTAATATCCACCCCAACAAAATGAACCTGGAGATTTCATGGTACGTGCAGCCTTTTCTAAATTGGTTATCTCAAACCCAAGGCCATACATGTAGTCACCTGCCACTCCAAAGAGTTGGTCTGAACACATCTGCTCAATGGTTTTACGGGAAAGAATCCGTTTTTTCTGATACACGCCCCCATCCATTATCATCTTGCATAAATGCGCATAATCCTTAATGGGACCGCAGAGACCAGCACCTCCACCAAAATAAATAGGATTTTCAGCTAGCGGATAAAAACGTTCAGTTGAGTCTGATGCCAGCTCAACAATATCCTCCCTGGTTGGTTTCTGATACAATGGAACTAACCGGTTGGCTTTCGATTTAGGCAAATAAAAATAGGTGTCATTCATATCCAGCGGCTTCAGAACCCGATCTTTTATCAATTCATCCAGTCGCTGGCCGGAAATCACTTCAGCTAAACGACCCGCCACATCATAGCCAAAACCATACGTAAAACCTTTGCCCGGATCATGCCTCAACGGCAACTTTGCAATGCGCCGGACAATTTCTTCGGTAGAGACAGAAGTATCAGTATCGTTATAGCAAATCACCCGGACATCCTGATCGTAAGGATCATAAGAAAGGCCTGCACTATGACAAAGTAGTTGGCGAATAGTAATATCGCCGTTGGCTGGTCTTGTTACCAAATCACCTCCTTCGTAAGAACCGGATACCCGCACAACTGGATTTGAGAATTCGGGCAGGTATTTCTTGATTGGATCTTCCAGGCTAAACAGCCCTTCCTCATACAACGTCATAAGAGCTACCGTTGTCACCAACTTTGTCTGAGAAGCGTTCCTGAAAATAGCGTCGCGTCTCAACGCACGATTTTTTTCACGGTCGCCAGCTCCAAATGCCTTGTAATATACTTGCTTCCCCTTGTATTCTACATAACAGACAGCAGAAGGAATGGCCTCCTCTTTGACAGCCTTCTCCATCATTTTATCGATGCGTTTAAGACTGGCTGATGAAAACACATTATGGACCTTGAACTTGGGTTGTTTGGGGACTTTAACCCGTTCAACAGATTGGCAGGGAATAGAAACCAGCATCAAGCCGGTAATCAGAAGAAGAATCAGGCGTTTCATCTTTATTGTTTTGTATGATAACACTATGATGTTTAAATAGTTCTTAAGACCATTAATAAATACTTCCAAAAACGTTCCACACTGGCAATTTCCACCTTCTCATCCGGAGAATGGGGAAAAGAAATGTTGGGTCCAAAAGATATCATCTCCATTTTACCTATGGCATCCTGAATAATACCACATTCCAAACCAGCATGAATGACATTGACGGCTGGCTTACTGTTGAACAATTGTTCATAAGCAGACACCATCACATCCATGACATGAGATTTCAAATCAGGCATCCAGCCCGGATAAGCGCCGGATGTTGTCACTTTCGCACCAGCCAGTGCACACGTGCTCTGTATCATGGAAACAATGTTGTCTCTCATGAACGGTGAAGAGCTTCTGGCCAGAAACTGGCAGGTGACAAGCCCTTCCTGGCTGTCCACGATAGCCAGATTTGAAGATGTTTCAACCACTTCCGGCATTTCAGGTATATAGCGTAGAACACCATCATGAACGGCCACCATCGCGTTGATCAAATCATCCTGAATACCTTCCGGCATCAGGTTATCAGGCATGGCTGACGTCTCAACGGTCAGGATGAGACGATTCTCGATACTGGTAAAGGATTCATTGATCATTTTTTCGTAAGCTGCAACACCTTCTTTCAGAGCCGGTACATTTTCAGCAGGAAGTGTTAGGATGGCAAAGGTTTCTCTGGGTATCGCGTTACGTAGCGTGCCTCCATGATACGAAGCCAATCTGATTTCATAATCTGAAACGGCTTTTTTTAGAAAGTTGAAAAGCAGTTTATTGGCATTTGCTCTTCCCAAATGAATGTCAACGCCTGAATGCCCTCCCTTTAGACCGGTTAACGATAGTTTCAGCGCCACATCTCCGTCAAAAACCGGAACGTTTTTCTGATACCTGAATTCAACATTCACATTGATACCACCAGCACAACCAACAAAAAGATCTCCCTCGTGTTCAGAATCCAGATTAATCAGTGTTCTTGCCTGAAACGAATCAGGTTTTACTCCAAAGGCTCCATCCATTCCTGTTTCTTCATCAATCGTGAAAAAGCCTTCCAATGGACCATGTTCAATAGTATCAGAGGCTAAAACAGCCATAATAGCAGCAGCACCAATGCCATTGTCCGCTCCAAGCGTTGTCTCGGCAGCCTTTACCCAACCATTGTCGATCCGAGGTTTAATGGGATCTTTCTGAAAATCATGCGCAATATGGTTGTTTTTTTGTGGAACCATATCCAGATGAGCCTGAAGAACAACGGGGGGCTTTTTTTCCATACCCGGTGTTGCAGGTTTACGAATAAGAATATTCCCCATATCATCCTTGATGGTGGTTAGCTTCAACGATTGTCCAAACTTCATCATGAACTGTTGTACCGGTTCCATAAAGCCTGACGGACGCGGTGTCTGTGTCAAATCATAAAAATAGCCCCATAAAGCTGATGGTTCAAGCTCGCGAATAGCATCTTTCATAGATCAATTGATTAGGTCAAGGATAAAAAAGAGGTACCACACGTTCAGTCACGTGTGGTACGCAAATATACACAACCTCCTGGAAATGCGCCAAAAAAAACAAAACTTATTGATACAATCTAAACCGATTTAATAATTATCAGGTTTTAACTGATTGGCAGTGACAGGCGTTGGAACCTCAGTCGTTTGTGGTTTAAAATATACTTTAATGTAGGCTACATCCCGTAAGAAGTCGATATTACCAATATCAACCTTGGTGATATCGAGGCCCGTACGTTCTTTTAAATCACTGATCAATTCCTGTTCACGCTCCGGGACAATAAGTTGTATCTTGTCGTAAAGAATAACTTTTGATGCTGTATGTTTCAGCACTTTGTTATGTTCAAGCGCCCAAGTTATAGCGACAAACAGCAGATTGGTAATGACCAGTTCCGCGTAACTGACCGTCATAGCCAAACCATTGATCACGGAAATACCGATAATCATGAACAGATAGGTCATTTCACGAATTGGTACGGTTTCGGTACGGTAACGGATCATGCCAAAAATTGCAAACAGACCCAGCGCGAATCCCATCTGAAGTTTGACATTATCCAACAGAAAAATCAGTAAGAAAATGGTAACGCTGAATAATAAGAACGTAAAATAAAAATCCCTTCGGCGGCTTTTCTTGTAATAGAAAAACTGGATAATCACCCAACAAATCAATAAATTGAAGCCAAAACGAATCAATAGCTGAAAAAGACTTGGCCCGTCAAAAAAGGGTATATTCAGAAAATTGTAATCAGGCACATCTGGCATAGTTACATTCGTCGGATTAAGCTGTTCCTGAATAAATAGATCGGTAGGTGTCATGATACTTGATTGGTTAATTTGTAAATGTAGCGGATTTTTTCTTTGAACCGGTTATTTTTTACTTCCGGATTGGTTAGGATAGTTCCCAGGCAATACTTACTGATTCCTTCAGGAGGTATATGGCATTCGGTTAAATAATCCTTTACTTTTGAAGGGACTTTGCCATCCTGCTTTAATTCGATAATCATAAGTTCAGGTAACAACGCGTCATTTCCATTTTGGCAATTGTGAAAATGCAGGTTGACATCAATAGTAATACGTTCGGATTTATTGTTGTTGACCAGCGTAATACGTTCAAAGGTTGAATTGAGATGAGGCAGCAACTCGTTTTCCGTATAAGGTGTATGTCTTGTCAGAAAATCATGTACGTACGGACTAAGTTTTTTGCACTCAATGGTTTCTTCAGGCAGTTGAATGCGTACTTTATCGGTACGCCCTTTATTGTTCTTTTTCTTGATTTCCAAAAAGGTTATCCCTGAATCCAGATAGGTCCTTACACGCACTTTCTGACGGGGACGCTTGCAGTTATGATGCAGGGTGTACATTTCCAGATCCCTGGTGTCGAAATACTGCGTGCTGTAATTACTTACAGTAAGCCCTGCAACATACTGAATCCGGAAATCGTGTTCAAAAAGCAACAGCAACTTTGGGAGCAGACTGGCCGGTGCCAGGTACTTGGTATCTATCCGATTCATCAGACGAACGTCTTTCATCTCAGACAACGTGATGGGTTGCATCCTGTTGCAGATATCCAAACATGCCATATTCATCAGATCAGACAACATATATTTTAAAACTTATATCCTAAACCTATTGTTACGATGTGTGCTTTGTCTCCTTCCTCGCTGTCAGTTTCTGCCGTATACAGGTATCCGGCTTTCACAGACAGTTTTTTGGATATATCATATTTCAACCCCGTTGCAATGCGGTATTTTTCAAACTGAAAAGGCTCCTCATCGTTCAATAAATGAAAAAGTTCAATAAAGGCATACGGTTCCAACGGTAAACCCTTTATGTTATAAGATACATTTAATTTTGACCGCAAATGCAGCTTAGGGTTTAATCCGGCTGTCGAAAGAGAGTCAAGAACACGGTAAGTAGACTGCAGACGTTCGCGCAACGTTATGGTAAAACGGTCTATTTCATACTCTCCCTCACCAAATATATTGAAACGATTTCTGAGCTCCCAATAGTTATGTTCATGCTCATCATTCCTTGGATGGTAATAATTGATCATTGTATAGGACACTCCAGTAGAAAAATAATCACAGGTCTTATAACTCAACTCCAGCGTTGTCTGGAATTTATCGGTGGTGAGCAGGTTATTTCTTAAGCGGTATTCTTCCTCAAAACCGAGCTTCAGACGGTTGCTTAATTTCTTACTCAAATCTACTGTTGACCAGAGTCCAAAATCACTATCCTGAGCAAATGCCTGACTACCAAATCCGATGAAAAATAGCAGTATGAAAAATTTTACAAGTTGAGATATTTGTTTCATTTTATTGAACAGTATAACAATAAACATCGTGTTCAGCACCTGCAGGCATATATGTTCTGCTTCTTGCCGCGTTTCCTCTGACAGCCTCAATATAAAAACGTACTCTGGTACCCGTTTGCTGCGGATTAATCAAGGCTGTAAAAACACCATCTCCGGCTGCCTCATCACCATGCTGACCATTATCAAACATTTGCAAACGCCTGAAGCCTCCCACCATGCCTGTTCCGGCACATAAGAAAACACTCGTTGTTCCACCTCCGCTGATAGCAGCAGTGACAACCACGGTATCGGCATCTGAAGGATTGACCCAGTCTGAACCTCCTGCTGAACAAGTAACATCAGAAATGGTCAGGCCGTTCACATTAACCGAATCGTGAGCATTCAAAAAAACTGAACGTTGCGATACAACAGATTTCATACTAGCCACAGCTGTTCCAAATTCTGAATATGTTGCTGTCTTTTTGGGATCAACCCTTACGGCTGAATCAATCAACGCTGAATAGGTGTCAATAACACCATAAAGGTAGTCCGTATTATAGGTTTCCTTTAAAATTGTTCGGTAATGGGCCAAATATCGCTGGCGAATTGACGGAACAACCAACAATTTACATAATAAAGGAAAACGGACATCATCAACATGATAGAACGGATCCCATAAAATATTCCCTTCCAGAAAGGTATCGTTACCATCATATTCCAACGGCGTCAACCGGCTCGTTTCAGAATCCCACCACAGGAAATAATCAGTACCCCCTTTGTTGACATAACCGTCTTCGTCCGTGAAAATGTTCTCGCAAGCCAGAAACCAGAGGGTCCTGTCCAGATCCAATACGTCACGAATGGCAGCTTCCATGCTGTCTGGTTCTGTCTGGTCAAGAACCCGGCATACGGCAATTATATCTTCCAGTGGTTCATCCTTATCCGGATTGTTTTTTAAATTGTAATAAGGCTCGTAGGCAGCCGGATCCTCTCCCAGATAATTCAACCCTGAATAACCGGTACCATACAAACCAGCGGTTGTTCCTTCCCCTGTTTCCTCTGGTTCTGCCCGCCATCTGGAACCAGTGGTGGACAAGAACCATTGCCTGATCAGGGAGGCATTCATGTGTTGTGAATTGATATATAAGCCATAGTCAACTCCGTTGATATGCAGATTCACATAATTGACCTGGGAAGCAGGAATATACTGTTGAATACAATGTCTGTAAACCGCTTCATGAAGGAACGATGAATCGTTATCAGCTCCGTTTAGTATCAACGTATTGTACCCGTTCAATACCTGATCATCATCTTCAAAATCAAGTGAGATATTGAAAGAACGCTTTGAACTGTCTCCGGAAACAATAGTCCCTTTATAACGTACACCTACTTTATAAGGCAAGGTTATGTTATTGTAGCTTAACACAGCGTTCAGTTCGTCATCACCAGAAGCAAGCGCCTCCAACTGGGATTCCCAGTTAGCACTGGTAAAAGTTAAATCAATACGCTTGATTACACTGATATCGTAGATACCGCTTTGGGTAACAACACCTGCAATCTGTCTGTGTTCAGTGGCATCGTACCGCATGAATGCCGGCATCGTACCTGAAACGCCATCGGCAATGGATCCGTCAGATGGCTCAGTAACAGTATATGTTGTATCATCTCCGTCCGGATCCTTTGGCGTATAACTGCCATCATCCACACAGGAAAAGATTGAAAAAAACAAAAAACAACTAACTATACAGGGGAAAATTTTCATGATAAATCTCATTAATCCAAGATCTAAGCAAAAGTAAAGCATATATATACAACGGAGGGGGAAAAAATCGGTCAAAAAGCGCTATTTTCCGGCATTTTTTATTTCTGGCTTTTTGCAGACAGCCAAAACCAGGCAAACAGTCCGAATAATAATGATTGAATGGTTTGCAGACCATGAATGACCAACGCGAAAATGCCAGCTTCCGGTTCTGCAATACCATAAAAGGTAAGGGTGTAAATTACCATGAAATGATAGGCTCCGATACCTCCCTGTACAGGAGCCAGTACGCCCAGACTGCCCATAACAAAAGCACTGAGCATGGGTATAACACCCAATGGTATGTCGAACGGAAAGAAAAAGCGACCGGCATAAAACATCAGAAAATAGATCACCCAAATCAATAGTGTATACAGAACAAAGACAAAAGGCCGTTTCAGTGTCTTAATGGTCTTCATGCCCTCCCAGATTTTCAAAATAAAGCCTCTGGTCTTTTCATAAAACCGGTTTTTTTTCAAGGGTCTCCTTAGCACAAAAAATAAGAGTACCAAAGCAACCAGTCCACCCCAGATATACGGTGATGTGATTATTTTAACCACTTTTTTCAGCGAATCAGGATTCTGGTTGAAAAAATCATTGAAGAAACCTAACTGAAACAAAATAGCCAGAATAGCAATCAAAAGAAGACAGAGCGTATCAAAAATACGTTCGGTGATGACAGTACCCAGCGTTCTGGAAAATGATAGCCCATCTTGTTTATTTACAATCCCGCAACGGGCTACTTCACCGGCCCTTGGGAACAACAGGTTGACGGCATAACTGACAAAGACAGCGAGTATGGCCGTTTTCTTGCGACTGTCCGGAGAGATGGGAGCAATCAGTTGCTGCCATCTCAAACCCCTGATAACATTACTCAAGGCATTAAGCAGGATCACGATTATCACCCAGCCATAATGAAGGCCACTTTTAAAGACAGTCGCCAGTTTTGAAAAATCCATATCCCGGTACACCAGCCAGAACAACAGTATGGCAAGAGCCAAAGGTACCAGTATCTGAAGTATTTTTCTCAATTGTATCATACTCTCACTAAAAAATCGTACTTTTGCGCTGCACGAAGCCTTTTAAGGCCACAAATGTACAAATTTTTTCGTACCGAGGTGGATGATCCCAGTAAAACCCAAAAAATCACTTGGGCAACATTTCCTGACCGATCTGGACGTTGCTGCTCGTATTGCCTGTACGCTTAACGCGTACAAGGGGATTCCCGTGCTGGAAATTGGCCCGGGCATGGGTGTTTTGACACGGTTTTTGCTGGACTACGGACACGATCTGCGGGTGATTGAACTCGATAACGAATCCGTCGCCTACCTGAAAGTTCATTTTCCCCGTTTATCTGGCCGAATCATTGAAGGCGATTTTCTGAAATTACCCATTGAGCAACTTTATCAGGGTCCCTTCTGTGTAATTGGCAATTATCCTTACAACATTTCTTCACAAATCTTATTTAAAGTACTTGAAAACAAGGACGTTGTTCCTTGCTGCTCCGGTATGTTCCAAAAAGAAGTGGCCGAACGCATCGCCTCAGCACCCGGGAAAAAGGCCTATGGCATATTAAGTGTCCTTCTACAGGCATATTACGATATTGAATACTTATTCACGGTGGACGAACAGAAATTTGATCCTCCGCCAGCGGTAAAATCGGCCGTCATCCGACTTACCCGGAATGAGACGAAACAATTGGACTGCAATGAAACTTTTTTTAAACTGGTTGTAAAAACAGGATTCAACCAACGACGAAAAACGTTGAGAAATTCCCTGAAACCCCTTATCGGAAAGAATTGCCCAGTTAGTCAGCACCCGGTGTTCGATTTACGGCCCGAACAATTGTCTGTCAAACAGTTTGTCGAACTGGCAAATATGATTGAACCTCACAAAATGACAATCTGACAGACAACAACAGAGATCATCAACCCAGCGTTCAACGAAACGTGTTGTCCCTCTGGACAACACGAAGCAAAAACAGCAAACGCCATGGCAGAAATCAAGTTATTCTTTCATGAAGACGGCCGGATCAAGGTAAGCCGCAGCCTCGAATTTCTAAAAAGCACTCCCATTGATAAATTCCTCTGGATCGACCTGCACGACGTCGATGAAGAAGTAGAAAACCAACTTGAGGATTTTCTCAAAATATACATTCAGGAAGAAGAAGAAATGGAGGAAATCGAGATGTCTTCGCGCTACATCGAAACATCCGATTCCCTGATTATCAATTCCAATTTCATGTTGCATGATTATGAGTTGGAAACCGTCTCTTTCATCTTAAAAAACGACATCCTGGTTACCGTCCACAACGAAGACCTGCCCACCTTCCAGGAAACACAGAAAAAGATCGCTTCAAATCCCAGGAATTATCCGACCGGATACCATGTTATGGTCGCCTTGCTGGAAACACGTGTCGAACGAGATGCCGACTTGATCGAAGACCTCATTGACAAGATCACCAGGTTGAGTGATTCTATCAGGGATGCCGATGAAGATGTTCTTATGGACATCACCGAATTGCAGGAACAAATCATGGTAATCCGACAAAACATCATAGAAAAACAGCGATCCTTATCGAATCTCCTGCGGAGCGAACTCGTTCCAAAAGAGTTGCATCCTAAGCTGACCATCATTCTCAGGGACGCCAACTCCCTGGTAGAGCATGCCAAGTTCAGCTTTGAACGTCTTGATTATCTGCAGGACACTTTTCTGGGTCTTGTTAATATCGAACAAAATAAAATTATCAAGATATTTACCGTTGTATCCGTCATTTTCATGCCTCCTACCCTTATCGCCAGTATTTTTGGCCAGAATTTCCCCGGAATGCCCTTCATTGACAAATCGTGGGGTTTCTGGATCTCACTGGGACTGATGGTTGGGTTTTCAGGACTCATCCTCCTCTTTTTCAAGCGAAAGAAGTGGTTGTAAAACAAAAAATGCCTATTTATGGTGATATTTTCAAAACTTTTGCTTTAATTTGCGGAAGGCATAGTTTACAGCCAATGCCTAAAACTTAACAGTCAATCTATTATGGATAACAATGAAACCAACAAACTGTCTGAAGGAACAGGGTTGGAAGAATCTCTCACCGAAGCCGTCAACGTGACAGCTGAACAGTCTGAACCGGAACAAAAAACAGATGTTCCCGAGTCTCCAATTGTAGATACCGCACCAGCCGACAAGCCGGCGGAGTCTGTCGTTGAAACGGAAACGCCTGCCGTAAAGAAAAAAAGGACCGTTAAGCCCAAGGTACAGCCAGTTGATGTAACAATACAGCCTGAACCCGAAAAAACAGCCGAAGAGCCCAAAAAGAAACGGACAGTACGAAAAAAAACCGAAACGACAGAAGAACCCACCCCCGTGATTGTTGACGAAAATCCGATTAAATACATAACCCATGATGAAGCCTCCATTCTACCTGCTGATCATGAAATTGAAACCGGATTGCCCACGCCTGTCACCAAACTGGAAGTTATCGACCAACTGAAAGAATTGATTACCAAATCCGATAATGATATTAAGGAGCGGATTGATTTTCTTAAACAAACATTTTACAGAATCCATAAGGCTGAACTTGAAAAACCAGCTGAAGAAACCGATACCGAGGCAGCTTTACAGGTCATTGATCCGCTTGAAACCGAATTAAAGGAACTGCTGAACAACTGGCGTGAAAAACGTGCCGAACACATCGCCGAACAGGAAAAACAACGCCAGCAAAACCTGGAAAAGAAACTTCAGATCATTGAGGCTATTCGTTCACTGACCGAAAGTACGGAAGACATCGGAAGGACCCTACCTGAATTCCGCCGTTTGCAGCAAGTCTGGAAAGAAACCGGCAACATACCGCAGGAACAGATCAATGAACTCTGGAAAAAATACCAGATGCAGGTGGAGCGTTTTTATGACCTTTTAAAGATCAACAACGAATTCCGTGAATACGATTTCAAGAAAAATCTCGAAATAAAAACGACCCTTTGCGAAAATGCCGAAAAACTGGCTGAAGAACCTGACGTAGTGGTTGCTTTCCATCAGTTACAAAAGCTACATGAAGAATGGCGTGAAACAGGCCCTGTTGCCAGGGATTTTCGCGAAGACATCTGGAATCGTTTTAAAAATGCTTCCACCATCATCAACAAAAATCATCAGCATTTTTTTGAACGTCTCAAATCAGCTGAAACCGAAAACCTGGCTCAAAAAACAGTTATCTGCGAACAGGTCGAAGCCATTGATTTCACCCAGCTGAAATCATACAAGGACTGGGATGCCAAAACAGCCGAAATCATCCAGCTTCAGGAACAATGGAAAGCTATCGGTTTTGCACCGAAAAAAATCAACAACAAGGTGTTTGAACGTTTCCGCTCTGCCTGTGATACCTTCTTCCGCCAAAAAAGTGACTTTTATAAAGCGGCCAAAGATATCCTGAACCAGAATCTTGAAAAGAAAAAGCTGTTGTGCGAAAAAGCCGAAGCCCTCAAAGAAAGCACTGACTGGAAAACAACGTCAGACATTCTGATTCGCATTCAGAAAGAATGGAAGAGTATTGGACCTGTTCCTAAAAAAATATCTGACAGTATCTGGAAACGGTTTATCTCGGCTTGTGATTACTTCTTCGAACAGAAGGAAAAATTCGCTCCCGCGCAGAAAAACGAGGAGGCCAGGAATCTGGAAACCAAAAAGGAACTAATTGCTCAGCTAGAATCCATTCCTACAGATATACCGGAGGAAGAAGCTGTGAAATTATACCGTGAGTTGGTTACCAAATGGAATGCCATCGGTCACGTGCCATTCAAGGAAAAAGACGCTGTGTACAAATCCTGGCATGATGCCCTGGATAAACTGACTGACCGCCTCAATATCAGCAAGGAAAACCGCCGCCTGAACAAATTCCAGCATAATCTGGACGACATGTCCAACAAGGGACAAGGCAAGGTACTGCACGAACGCGAACGTTTATTGCGTCAGTTCGACAGCCTGAGTACAGAAATCAAGACGGCAGAAAACAATATCGGCTTCTTCACCATGTCTAAATCCTCCGGTGAGGGCCTGCTGAAAGAAATCACCCAAAAGATTGAGGCTCTCAAGGAAGAACGTGATCTGATCTACAAAAAGATCAAGATGATTGACGAACAACTGTAATCGCTCTTTTATACCAACTACTGGAGAAGATACATTTAACGATGTTTTAAAAGGGAGTAACTTATTTTTGAGACTTCTTCTTTTCTTTTAATTGCTGTGCGCTTTCGTAGATAGCAAAGCATCATCATTTCATCTGTCAGCCTGTAGCGGTTGTCATACAACAAATCAGTACTACAGTTAATGCCCAGTCATTGATCTTTTTCAAACAGAAAAAAGGACGTCTTTCCATCGGGAGACGTCCCTTTTTATTTCTTCACGTTGATGCGTTATTTTTTGATCAGGCTGATAAATTCCTCGCGGGTTTTTGCCTGCTCGAAAGCTCCTGTAAAATCGGAGGTGGTTGTAATGGAATTCTGTTTTTCGATGCCACGCATCTGCATACAAAGATGCTGTGCCTCAATGACCACCATGACACCCAACGGATCGAGTGTTTCCTGGATACACTTTTTAATGTTGGTTGTCATGCGCTCCTGAATCTGTAAACGACGGGCAAAAACATCCACCACCCTGGCTATCTTGCTTAAACCGGTAATATACTTGTTAGGGATATAGGCCACATGAGCTTTTCCGTAAAAAGGCAGCATGTGATGTTCACACAAGGAATAGAAGTCGATGTCTTTCACGATGACCATCTGACGGTATTCTTCACGAAACATGGCTGACCGAATGATTTCGGACGGATCCAGACTGTAGCCATACGTCAGAAACTGCATGGCCTTTGCGACCCGCTTTGGCGTTTTCAGCAAACCTTCACGCTCTACATCTTCGCCCATCAGACGGAGAATTTCCTTATAGTGGGTGGCCATTTCCTCTTGCACCGGATTGGTCTCCGTGGCCAGAACAATTCGTTTATCTACCATGTCTGTTTGTTTTATCGCCTGTCTAGGTCGGGTTTTATTCCTCCTTTATAAGGATTTTTTCTTTTACGATGGACATCTCACGTCCATAAGCGGGAAATGAATCCTTGAGCCGGTTTAACTGATCGTTGGCATCCTTGAAGGTCTGAAAATCACCGACCCGCAAACGCCAGAAAGGAGCAGTATAAGTTACATAGGTTGACAAATTTGTGTACCTGGACTTTATATCGGCTTCTTTTCTGAAAGCTTCTTCCTTTGACAAACGTTGGTTATTGCCGGCAAACACCTGTACCCGCCAACCAGAAATCTCAATGTATCTATCTTCTCCTGGTTGATCAGCGAATGAATTTAATGACTGACCAGGATGTCCGATTTGTTCCGATACTGCCTCATCCTGAATGATGCGAACAGTTCCCTTTCCGGGCTCTTTCTTATTGATCTTATCCACAATGGTTTCGACCGGTTCACTACTGCCAGCAACCAGACTGTCAGATCCAGCCAAACGAATCTGGGCAGTCAGGATCACTGGCAAAACCAGCAAAAAGCAAAAAAAACGTATGCGCTTCATTCGATACACGTATTCTTGAATGACAAAAATAGTCTTTTTGAATGGTTAAATGGAAGATCCACGTAAAAAGTGTTTATGCAAAAATTGAAAAGAGGCTGTCTCTATTATGAAACAGCCCCCAATGACTACGCAAAACAATAGCTTAAGCTAATACATTTAACTGCATCAATACATTATTCATAGAACGAACAGCTTCCGCACTCTTGTTAAATAATGCCTGTTCTTCTTCGTTCAGCTGATAATTGAGAACTCGTTCGCACCCGTTCCTGCCAATAAGAGCAGGGGCACCTATACAAATGTCTTTTTGGCCGAATTCGCCATCCAGGTATACACAACAAGGAATCACTTTCCGCTGATTCCGTAAAATGGCTTCAACCAGGAAAGCTCCAGCCGCACCAGGAGCATACCAGGCAGATGTGCCCAGTAAACTTGTCAGGGTAGCACCACCAACCATAGTGTCTGCAACCACTTTATCCAAGGTTTCTTTGTCAAGTAACTCGGATACGGGAACACCTTTGACATTGGCCAAACGTTTCATAGGCATCATGGTTGTATCACCATGACCTCCGATTACGATGCCTTCCACTTCACGGGCATTGATGTTCAGGGCAGTACTCAGATAATAGCGAAAACGGGAACTGTCAAGTGTACCACCCATACCGATCACGCGATTTTTGGGAAGACCTGTAGCCTTTAATGTCAGATACGTCATCGTATCCATCGGATTGCTGATGATGATAAATATGGCATTCGGTGAGTACTTCAGAATCTGATCGGCAACAGATTTTACAATGCCCGCATTGACGCCAATTAACTCTTCACGAGTCATACCTGGTTTACGAGGTAGTCCTGACGTGATGACTACCACATCTGAATCGGCTGTACGCGCATAGTCGTTGGTGCAGCCGACAACCTTCGTGTCAATATCCAACAAAGTGACTGTCTGCATCATATCCATGGCTTTCCCCTCCGAAACACCTTCTTTGATATCCAACAAAATAATTTCCTCTGCAACCTCGTGGATTGCCATTACATTGGCGCAGGTTGCTCCTACGTTACCTGCGCCGACTACTGTTACTCTTGACATATAACTGCTTTTTTTGTGATAGTATACCTATTAAAACCTAACGTTGCAAGAATAGTGACTTTTTAAGAAGTCATCACTGATCTTTCGACCTGCAAAGATAATCAATATATTCATTAAAGAAAAATTTCCGTAATTGATTTTAATAAAAATTGGCATTTAATAGCGGTACAATTGATTGTCCGTTTGCTACAGCACACAGAAATTCGTACTTTTGCAGCTGATTTTTTCACTACCGTTGTTGCTTTGCTTAAGCAAACGGTCAATCGTACTGATTATGCAGAAGAAAACTTCTATTTTGTTGATCATTGCCATTGTGCTGCTTCTTGGTGGCATCTCTTATCTGGTCGTTACGCTTCGCGGCAAAGAAACCGTTATAAACGAAATGACGCAGGAATTTGAATTGCAAAAAGAAGCCCTGACCGATGAATATTCCCAGTTGGCTCTCCAATATGAAGGGTATGGATTGCGCATCGGGAACGACTCTCTGGCTACTCTACTGGATACGGAGCGTTACAAAGTGCAACGCTTACTCGATGAACTGAAAATGACCAAAGCAACAAACACCAGACGGATAACCGAACTCAGAAAAGAATTGGAAACCCTTCGAGGCATAATAAAAACCTATGTTGCTCAAATTGACTCATTGAGTATATTAAACACACAATTGCGAAAAGAAAACAAGGAGGTCACCCAACGGTATCATCAGGAAAGGGAGCAAGTACTGACACTATCCGAAGAAAAGAAAGTGCTGACTGAAAAAGTCACGTTAGCCTCCATCCTTGAGGCCAGGAACTTTGTAGTGGAAATGCTGACAGACAAAGGGCGTAAAGCCACTAAAATCAGTAAAATCGCACAACTTAAGTTCAATTTCCTGATTGGTAAAAACATTTCTGCACCTACCGGTGAAAAATTCATCTACCTTCGGATCATACAACCTGATGAAACACCTCTCGTAAAAAGAAACGACAACGTGTTCCTGTTCGAAAACCAGTACATTAATTACTCAGCCCGTAGACCCATTGAATATGAAGGAGAAGATATTCCCGTTGTCATTTACTGGGATGTGGAAGAATACCTTCACCCCGGCTCATACCATGCTGAAGTTTTTGCCGACGGATACATGATTGGCAGCACGACATTCGCTTTAAAGAATTGATTCAGGCTTGACCTGTCTTCTCAAAGTATTTTTTCAGCACTAACAGGGAGATTATATCTTCCTGTTTCTTGTTTTTAAACGGTTTGATATATTCGTGAGCGTGTTCAATGATTTGTAAGGCTTCATCGGTATGCTGAATGTAGTAATTCAGTTTCTCCTCCAAATCCGAATAATCATCTTTAATCTGAATATAGTGATAATCCGGAATAAGTGTCCCCTCCATAAACCAGGTTTCATAGGTTGGTTTTGGCATAACAGCCAGAGAGTTCGATGACATGACCCATTTCAGGTTGCTGGCAACATCATACCCTTCCAGACATAAGATAAACTTGTATTTGAGATGTTCTTCCAGCGTCAGCCTGGGACGTTGCCATTGAGGATACTTACAGCGTTTTGTCACTCCCCCCACATCACACATGGGATGGTTGAAATACATTTCCATGAAACGTGCTCTGTGAGGTTGATTTATTTTTGTACGCCCTATCAAGATATTTTTTTTATCTTCAAAGGCATGTCTATCCTTCAAAAACAGGAAATGCCTGATTTTGACCAGTTTAATAATAACTGAATTGGTATTGCTCCCTGCAATGGGACGACTTTTTACAATGGACGGCCTTTCCGGGACGAACGTTACATCTCCGAAACAGAAATGAGCAAGCCATTTCTGATTAAAATAGCGAGTGTACTCGAACGCATCAAAGAAATATACTTTAAACTTTTTCCCTGGCCTGAGCTTTAGAAGACGGACTGCATCAGATGATAGTTGGCAAGGTGCATCGAGTTTGTTGTAGTAATCCACTCGCTGACGGATATAGGCCTCGTCAAACTGGCAGATGGATGACAACGTTGTTTCAAGCTAATGTTGAAATATAGAAGAAGGCAACAGTTGTCGGATATAACTCAGGACATAGTACAAAGGTTTTGAATTCTTATGCCTGAACGAAAGTCGCTTGATGGATCCGAACATAATGAACGATTTATGATTGGCCGCGTTCGCGGAAATTCAATTAACAGCAAAAAGGATGTCTTTGACTGACACCCTTTTTGTATTTATAAAAACGGTCTGATCGATTTATCAGCACCATCTCATGTTAAATTACTCAGCCTTTTCTTCAGCCGCAACTTCGACTTCTGCTGAAGTTTCCTTAATATCAGCTTCTTCAACTACCGGAGTCTCTTCAGTTACAGGTGCTGCTTTTACAACAGGTGCGTCAGCTTTTTTCTTTGCACCTGAACGACGTGTACGGGCTTTTTTGTCCGTCTTAGCCTTCAGCATGTTTTCATCGAAATCGACCAGTTCGATAAAACACATCTGAGCATTGTCTCCCAGACGGAAACCCGTTTTGATGATGCGTGTATAGCCACCGGGGCGATCGCCAACTTTCGGTGCAACAGTCTTGAACAACTCAGTTACGGCCTCCTTGTTTTGCAGTACACTGAATACGTGACGCCTGCTGGCCGTTGAATCTTCTTTGGATTTTGTTATCAGTGGTTCAACCACCAGTTTAAGCGCTTTGGCTTTGGCCGTCGTCGTAAAAATGCGCTTGTGCATGATCAGCGAAGCGGACATATTTGACAACATGGATGCACGGTGAGCTGATTGACGTCCTAAATGATTGAATTTCTTATTGTGTCTCATCGTCTTATTCTTTATCTAATTTAAACTTGGTAATGTCCATGCCGAAAGACAAGTTGAGGCTTTCCAACAAATCTTCGAGCTCGGTCAGTGATTTTTTTCCAAAGTTGCGGAATTTCAGCAAATCGGTCTTGTTGAATACTACCAGTTCTCCGAGAGTTTCCACATCGGCGGCCTTCAGACAATTGAGGGCGCGAACGGAAAGGTCCATGTCAACGAGTTTCGATTTAAGCAACTGGCGCATGTGGAGTATTTCTTCATCGAATTCTTCACCGCCATCCACTTCAGTTGTATCCAATGTGATTTTCTCATCGGAGAATAACATGAAATGGTGAATCAAAATTTTAGCTGCTTCTTTTAACGCATCTTTCGGATGAATTGATCCATCTGTCTGTATTTCCAACACTAACTTTTCATAGTCGGTCTTTTGTTCCACACGGAAATTCTCGATAGAATATCTGACGTTTTTGATAGGCGTGAATATGGAATCAACAGGAATCACATTAATTTCGGCGGAAGTAACATTCTGCTCATCAGCAGGCACATAACCCCGGCCTTTATTAACGTTGAGTTCCATCTGGAATGTCGCAGTCGGATCCATGTGGCAAATGACCAGTTCAGGATTCAACACTTCGAAACTGGTAAACAGTTTGCCGATTTCACCAGCCGTCAATTCCGACACACCGGAAACATTGATAGCTATCTTCTCTGTTTCATATTCATCCACAAGCTGTTTGAAGCGTACCTGTTTCAGATTCAAGATAATGTTAGTTACATCTTCCAACACTCCACTAATGGAGGAGAATTCGTGTTCAACACCGTCAAAACGAACGGATGTGATGGCGAATCCTTCCAATGATGAAAGAAGTATGCGACGCAAGGCATTTCCTATGGTTATGCCAAAACCTGGCTCCAACGGACGGAATTCGAATTTGCCGAATTTATTGTCCGTTTCCAGCATGATCACCTTTTCGGGTTTTTGAAACGCTAATATTGCCATTGAATCAGGGATTATTTAGAGTACAATTCTACGATCAGTTGTTCTTTGATGTTTTCAGGGATATCGGCTCTTTCCGGCATGTGCAGGAATTTACCTGATTTCGTGGACTGATCAAATTCCAACCAGGCATATTTGCTGTGGTTGAAACCAGACAAGGAATTGCTGATAACTTCCATTGATTTGGCTTTTTCGCGAATGCCAACAACCTGACCCGGCTTTAACAGGTAGGAAGGAATGTTAACAAGCTTGCCATCAACAACAATATGTCTGTGTGATACAAGCTGACGGGCAGCACTACGCGAAGGTGCAAAACCAAGTCTGTATACCACATTGTCCAAACGGGATTCAAGCAACTGAAGGAGTACTTCACCCTTGACACCCTTGGTTCTTGATGCTTTTTCGAACAGATTACGGAATTGTGTTTCCAGTACGCCATAGGTGTATTTGGCTTTCTGTTTTTCGCGCAACTGAATGCCATACTCGGATGTTTTCTTCCGGCGGTTGTTGCCATGAATCCCCGGAGGGTAATTCTTCTTGCTTAACACTTTGTCGGGGCCGAAGATGGGCTCGCCGAACTTACGGGCAATTTTTGTTTTTGGTCCAGTATATCTAGCCATTGTTTGTTTGAAAAAGACTGAATCCGGAGTAGTGCAGTCGCCTGACGTGTGCAATTAAAACACGATCTCCGCGGTTCAGGAATTAATACTTTTGTTTATTCTAAACAGTTGCTTTCGTCGCCGGATTTCACTTTTTAATAACACCGGTTTCAGAATGCGTTATTTGTTATACTCTTCTTCTTTTCGGAGGACGGCATCCGTTGTGAGGAATCGGTGTTACATCAACGATTTCTGTCACTTCAATACCAGCTCCGTGAATAGTACGAACGGCCGATTCACGTCCGTTTCCAGGTCCTTTTACATACGCCTTGACCTTTCTCAAGCCAAGATCGAATGCGACTTTTGCACAATCCTGAGCAGCCATTTGTGCTGCATAAGGGGTATTCTTTTTCGAACCTCTGAATCCCATTTTACCGGCAGATGACCATGAAATAATCTGTCCGTCTCCGTTTGCAAGGGATACGATGATGTTGTTAAAAGATGAATGGATGTGCGCTTGTCCGATTGCATCTACTTTTACATTTCTTTTTTTAGCTGCGACTGTCTTCTTTGCCATATCAGTTCTGAATTTTAATAGCTTTTGTTGATAAGTAAGACTACTTACTTGGTAGCCTTCTTCTTGTTAGCCACGGTCTTTTTCTTTCCTTTACGTGTCCGGGCATTGTTTTTGGTGCTTTGACCTCTCAGCGGAAGGCCCAGACGGTGACGAATGCCACGGTAGCATCCAATATCCATCAGACGTTTGATGTTCAGCTGTACTTCCGAACGCAAATCACCTTCAACTTTGAAACTTTCACCGATGATCTCGCGAATTTTACCAGCCTGTTCATCATTCCAGTCCTTAACTTTGATGTCTTTATCGACACCTGCTTTTTCCAAAATCATCTGGGAACGACTGCGACCAATCCCATAAATATAGGTTAGGGCAATCTCTCCTCTTTTGTTTTGTGGCAAATCTACACCAACGATTCTTATAGCCATACTTTCTGTTTTTTTCTATAAATTTCGACTTATCCCTGACGTTGTTTAAACTTGGGATTTTTTTTGTTAATTACGAACAAAACGCCTTTCCTACGGACCATTTTGCAGTCTGCGGTACGTTTTTTTAAAGAGGCTCTTACTTTCATATTTTTCTATTTATTTGTATCTGAATGAAATGCGCCCTTTGGAAAGGTCATACGGTGACATTTCGACACGAACCTTGTCTCCGGGCAAAATTTTAATATAATGCATCCGCATTTTTCCTGAGATGTGAGCGGTGATTTCATGACCATTTTCCAGTTCCACCCGGAACATGGCATTTGATAATGCTTCCACTATCACACCATCTTGTTCAATTGCTGTTTGTTTAGCCATATTGTCTGATTCTTAAACTGATTTAAATAAAACGATCGCCTAATACTTCCTGAATATAATCAAACGACGTCAAAATTTCAGCTTCCTTGCCTTTGCATATGGCAACCGTATGTTCGAAGTGAGCGGACGGTTTGCGATCCAATGTCCGGACTGTCCATCCGTCTTTTTCCATCACCACGTTTTTAGTTCCCATATTGATCATCGGTTCGATGGCTATGACCATTCCGCTTTTTAACTGAACACCGCTTCCACGTTTGCCGACATTCGGTACATCAGGCTCTTCATGCAGGTGACGACCCACACCGTGACCAACCAATTCACGAACAACGGTGTATCCTCTTCGCTGACAGTATTCCTGCACGGTATGGCCGATATCTCCGATGCGTTTTCCCTCTACCGCTTGCTCAATCCCCAAATACAATGACTCTTTGGTGGTTCTAAGCAAATCGACGACAGCTTTATCAACATCTCCGACCCTGAAAGTATAAGCAGAATCTCCGTGAAATCCATTTTTTAATGCACCGCAATCAACCGAAACAATATCTCCTTCCCTAAGGAAAACTTTTTCAGAAGGGAAACCATGTACGACGACCTCATTAATGGAAATACAGAGCGAAGACGGGAAGCCATTGTAATTCAGAAAAGAAGGAATTGCTCCGTAAGAACGAATCGTCTCCTCTGCAACGCTGTCCAAAAATTTAGTCGGAATTCCAGGATGTATATGTCTGGCTACTTCGCCCAACGCTTTGGCAACGATCTGACCACTTTCCTGAAGCAGACTTATTTCATCTTCTGTTTTTAAATAAATCATTAACGTTCATTAATAGGCCGCTATGCTGCCTGTTCTTCCTTTAATGCGACCTGATTTGAGCAACCCGTCATAGTGACGCATCAGCAAATGACTTTCTATTTGTTGTAACGTATCCAGTACTACACCAACTAAAATCAGCAGTGATGTTCCACCAAAAAACTGCGCAAATTGAGAGTTGATGCCCAATACCTTGGCAAAAACAGGCATGATGGCAATAAAAGCAAGAAAAATCGAACCAGGCAGTGTTATTTTTGACATAATGCTGTCAAGGTATTCTGCCGTTCTCTTTCCAGGTTTAATACCAGGAATAAACCCATTGTTCCGTTTCATTTCTTCAGCCATATTGGTCGGATTGATGGTAATGGCTGTATAGAAATAGGTAAAGGCCATGACTAAAATTGCAAAAATAAAGTTGTACCAGAATCCATACATATTAGTCAATGCCATACCAACATTGCTGGCCGATGCTGTATTTGAATAGCCCACAAAGGCAATCGGAATAAACATCATAGCCTGTGCAAAAATGATGGGCATTACACCGGCAGCATTCACCTTCAGGGGAATGTACTGGCGTGCACCTCCATACTGCTTGTTACCAATAATACGTTTCGCATATTGTACGGGCACTTTACGGGTCCCTTGTACCAACATAATGGCAAAAATCGTCACAGCAAGCAACAGGATAAGTTCGGCTAATAACATGACCAGACCACCAGCTGCCGTTGTCTCAAAACGGGAGATAAACTCCTGAATAGCGGCTTGCGGGAGGCGGGCAATAATACCAATCAAAATGATGAATGATATACCATTGCCGATACCCTTATCTGTAATGCGTTCTCCAAGCCATAAGGTAAACATACTGCCAGCAGCCAAGATTAGCACAGAAGATATCCTAAACCAAAGGCCATGAGGTAATGCAGATCCGGCATAACCCATCTGAACACTCAAGTTGGCCAGGTAAGCAGGTCCTTGCAACAACAAGATAGCAATGGTAAGATACCTTGTGTACTGATTCATTTTACGCCTTCCGCTTTCTCCTTCACGTTGCAGTTTCTGGAAATACGGGAAAACCATTCCCAACAGCTGCATAACAATGGATGCAGTGATATAGGGCATAATCCCAAGGGCTACGATGGAAGCATTTGAGAAAGCACCACCGGAAAACATGTCCAACAACGACATGATACCCTCGCGGGTTTGGCTTTGCAATGCTGTCAAAGCAGTAGCGTCAATACCTGGAAGAACCACGTATGAACAAAAGCGGTAAACAGCCACAAAACCAAGTGTGACCAGTAACCGATTCCGTAACTCTTCGATTTTCCAGATATTCTTTAAGGTTTGGATAAATTTCATTGGAACGCGTTATTTATCATTAAAAATCCGTTTCAAAGAGTTGTGACTTTACCACCAGCTGCCTCAATTGCCTTGATGGCTGATGCGGAGAAAGCGTTTGCCGATACTTCCAGTCTGGCGGTCAATGCGCCTTTGCCAAGTATCTTTACAAGGTGACCCGTAGAGATAAAGCCCGCTTCAACCAGCGTTTCCGGAGTAATGGCAGTCAACGTTTTAGCTTCAGCCAACTGTTGCAGAGTTGAAATATTTATAGCCTTATATTCTATACGATTAAAATTTTTGAAACCAAATTTTGGCACACGGCGTTGCAAAGGCATCTGACCTCCTTCGAATCCACGCTTGCTGGAATAACCCGACCTTGATTTGGCTCCTTTATGACCTCTCGTGGAGGTACC
>Ga0153915_10001052_pt1 | contig 25388 bp, 21 predicted proteins | sample Opewatmetagenome_2_FD_107003 | JGI IMG/M metagenome (GOLD analysis project Ga0153915, IMG submission 107003) | Freshwater wetland microbial communities from Ohio, USA - Open water 3 Core 3 Depth 3 metaG | ecosystem: Environmental > Aquatic > Freshwater > Wetlands | place: USA: Ohio, Lake Erie...
ATGCCCCGCGGAGCAGGCTTTTTGGCCTGCCGTCCTCATAGTCCAGCCTCTTGTCATAGCTGAACGCCAGCTCCACCACGCGATGATCCAGCAGCAGGGACCGCGTTTCCAGACCATGACGCGCGAAGACCTTGCGGATCATGAGAGTGGATCCGGCCCATGACTTCCCCCAGGCCGTTGTAGCGGCAGTAGGGCGCGAAGAGCGCCGCGTCGAACCCGTAGATCCTCGCCAGGCGTTCAACGTGGTTTCCGTAGCACGAATCGAGCACTCGGCGCCACGTCTGGAAATGGGGATTCTGGTACAATCGAAGCTCATGCGCAATGATGGCCGTACGCACGTAACCGAAGAGATCGTCACCCCCGCTGCCCGTGAACACCGCGCGGGCGGCCGGAAGAGTCGCGCGAATTCGGGCTCCGACGGCGTTGTGAATGAGGTGGCCACCGTTGAACGGCATGAGCACGTCGGTGTCAAGGAGCAGGTCCGGCAGCAAATCGCGGAATTCCTCTGGCGAGCAGGAACCCCAGTGTACGGGCACGTGCAGATGGCGAGCCATGGCCTTCACGTAGGGGACGTCACTGAGCTCCGTGGAGAAGTCGTTGTCGAAAGAGAAGATGCGTTGCGGCCGGATCACGCCGGCAATGATGGCAGTGTCCAGGCCTCCCACCACGACGGCGGGACTGCCGGCGCTGCGAATCCGAACCGCGTCGGCGATCACCTCGCGAAGCTCCTCAACGATCTGCGCTGAACGCTTGTCGACAATGCCGACCCACGGATCCCAATACCGCGCAAGACGATGTTCGCCAGTGCCAAGGTCGATCGTGAGGACGTGCGCCGGCGGAACTTGAGAAATCTCGTTCAGGAGGTGGATCCGGGTCCGGCCGCGGTGTCCTGCCACGAGAGGGACGTGCCGGCGTCCCGAACGTAATTGAACACCCGGCTCCCGATGTAGTACACGCAGCATTCACCGACCCGGTCGCGCACGATGTGACATGTGCCGTGAGTGGAATCGTGAATGATGAGAATGAACTTGCCGTTGAGGCTGGTGATGAACGAGAGTCCCTCGCGGCGATAGCGATCCAGCAGCGCGGCCGCGTCGAGGCCCGCAGGTTGGTAGATCTCTCCGTCAGCCAACAGGGAGCATCGCTCTGCCCGTGCCCAGGGCAGATCCTCGGGAATCGGCTGTGACAGGTCAACGCAGAATCGCACCATGGCTATGCCTTCCGGTAGAACTCCCGCCGCCATGCTTCGGTTTGTCCGGGAAAAGACTCCAGCGCGTCGCTGTTGCGAATGCACCACGCAACGATTTCGCTCATGTTGTAGTACTTGAATAGCCCCAGCCGGCCCATGCTCACGATTCTTTCCTGTCTGGCGAGGTCGTCGAGGTAGAGCTGCAGTCGCGCCTTGTTGGCTGCATTGAGCACCGGGTACATGGTACCCTCCGCAACCGGATACTCGTATCCCATCACCATGCCCCGTGTGCGCGGCGCTTTGCTGCAGAGCGTATAGTTGGTCTTGCGGATGTAGTCCTGGTCATTGGGGAAGTTAATATCCCCGAAATGGTCGTCAGGCCATGACTCTTCCACGGCCACCTCCTGGCGGATGCCCCGGTAGACGAGCCGACCGTGCCGATAGGACAGAAGACGGTCAAGAGGCATCGTGGAGATCACCAGATCAACGTTCAAGTCCAGCGCCTCCTGGAAAGTAGCAATTGCGCAATTGAGCCGGACCGGAATCCCCTCGATCATGCGCTGCAGCATCAGACTGAACCCTCCGACGGGGAGTCCCTGCCACTCCGTGCCGAAGTAGCCTTGGCTGTTGTCAGTACGGATCTCGATCCGCCGCGGCGCCCATTCGGCATCGAGCTGTCTCGGGGCTACGCCCCAGAGCTTCTGCGTATAGTTCCTGATGAACATCTCATAGAGCGTAGGCCCCATCATGGATATCACGCAGGCTTCGAAATTGTCCGTGTCAAGTTCCCGCGGACGAACGGAAAGCTCGAAGCGGATCTGTTCTCTCTGGGGAAGCCGGTCGATGGTCTGGTAGCTCACGGGGTAGGGAAGGTACTGCCCGTCCACGAACGTCGCTTTGAAGTGCGTGTAGCCATTGAATTGCGCGAAGCGCAGGAAGAACTCCTTGACGGATGCATTGTCGGTATGGACGACATGCGGCCCATGGAGACAGTAGTCAACTGGACCGAGGCGCCCGGTTGCGCAGAGCCCTCCGATCCGGGACTGTTCCTCGAACATGGTGATCTGATGCCCGCGATCCGCCATCAGCCGGGCGGCTGTGCATCCCGTCAATCCGGCGCCTATGATGGCTATGCGCATGCTACGGCCATTCCCCGCCGATCTTTCCCCGCCCTTTCACGAGGGTTTCCAGCAGGTCGGCCACGTCGGCAGCCCCGTCTCGACCCTTCAGCATCTCGGCCATCGCCCGAGACCGGATCCCGTAGCCGGGGTCTTCCAGAACATTGCGAACCGCTTTCTCCAGCCGATTCGCTGTCAACGTTCCGCGGTGGATTGGCTTGGGACCCAAGCCCAGGACGGCAATACGGTGAGCCGCGTAGTGTTGGTCGAAGAAGCATGGCACCGTGACCTGGGGCACCCCCGCTCGTGCGACGCTGTGAAACGTCCCGCTGCCGCCGTGGTGCACCACGGCTGCCATCCTTGGAAAAACCCGTGCATGAGGCAGGTGAGAAACCGCCAGCAGCCTTGATCCCAGATCCGGGCAATCTTCCCTTGAGGGCTGCTGAATCACCATCCGGCAGCCGATCCGGTCCGCTGTCCGTATGAGCATTTCCATGGTGCGCATACTCTGGGCATCCGGCACACTGCCGAGCCTGCAGAAAACAGGCGGAGGACCTCCTTCAAGGAAGCGTTCGAGTCGGGGCGGCAGCTCGCGGAGGTCGTCGATCCAGGGATAGGAGGTTTGGACAAATCCGCGCTGCTGGCAATCCGTGGGCATTGGCGCCAGCTCCCGGTCCATTGCCAATACCATTGGTGCCAGGATATGTTCCTTGATCGAGGCCAAAGCGCGCAGCCCCAGGCATGAACGCCGTCGATTGATCTGTTCCAGGGCTATCCGGTCCATCCACTGCAGGAATGCATTCCGCAAACCCCTGTTTACGAACCTTGGCAGGCCGAAAAAGCGGACGCAGGCCGGCGGGATCGTGGAAGAGTACAAGTAGACGGGCGCGTGGATAAGGTGGGCCATCGGGCGGCGGAACTTTTCAGCCGCGGTGCCTGCGGCGAAAATGAACCCGGCCGCCAGGATCACATCTGCCCAATCGGCGTGGGCCAGCAGCGTGTCGAATTGCTGCTCCAGGTAGGGGGCGAAAATCCCCCGCACGGTCCGCAAGTACCGCAGAGGCTTTCCAAGACTGTTCCCGCATCTTCCGACGAATACCTTGGTCGTGATGCCCATGGGATAGGCCTCGATGCCCAGATCACGGTAATCCGGCACGTAGTCTTCGGGGACGCAGGCTCGTACCAGGTGCCCCCGATCCGCAAGTTTCCCTGCCACCGCCAGCGGAGGGCGGATGTCTCCTTCGGTTCCCTCCGCAGCAATCAGCACGTTCATGGCTGCCTCCTTGCGTTCCGGTCACAACCAGCGCAAATGAACCTTCTTTCCTTGATTACGTAGGGAATTCCGGTGATCCCCATGGCCCCGGCGCAGCCGCACGCCCAGACCGCCACTGACAGCCACCCGCCGGCGCTCTGCAAAACGTAGAACCGGTAGGCGAGAACACCGAACAGGGCATAGACGGCCCCGAAGAGGCCAAAGCCCAGCGGGCCCCAGGCCATGACGGTTTCTTCCGGCGAAGCTCCGGAAGCTGACCTGGCGTTGAAGACCTGGATCATTCCGGCCTTTATTCCGCAGATATCGTGGAGGCTGGAAACCAGGCCTTGGACAAGCCCCATGCACAGAACCAAAGTGACCGCCTGGCCAAGGGTCAGCGTGTCCCAAACGCCGAAACAGCCGTAGAGCACCAGGGAAAGATAGGGGGCGTAGAGAAACCCGTGATGGAGATAGTAGTTGCCCAGCTTCCAGGGACCGGAGAACCTCCACAGGCCCAGGAGGTTGGTGCCTATCCCAGGTACCAGGTAGCCGAAGGCCAGGCCCGCGGCGATTGTGTACGCCGCGAAAGGAGCGCTGCCCGTGCGCGCCCACCAGAGCCAGAACATCAGCGCCGTCAAGGGGAAGGGCAGGTAGAAGTCCAGCGCATACACAATGCGGCGGTGCAACCGGGAGGAGTCCTTCACCTGGTCCCTCCGGTTCCTTCCCGAAGATCCACGAGATTGTCCCGGTCCATCACATCCCTGCCAAAGCGAGGCAGCGCGCGACCGTACCTTCGATAGCTGAGACTCGCCAGAGGGGAATACGAGAGGAAACACCGGCTGCGAGCCAGACGTCTGACGATCCGGGGATAGCGATAGGCTTCTCTCCAGACCCTGTGGTGGCCTTCCTCCAGATCGTGGATCGTCATTCTCAGCGGCCGGAAGACGACGTGCTGCGCGTCATAGAGGGACCAGTTCTCCGTCAGGATCCGACCATCTGCCTTCAGCCGCTGGAAGTACGGAGTTCCGGGGAAGGGCGTCGCCACCGTGAACCGTGGCAGGTCGATGCTGGCCTTCTCGACGAAGTCGAGGGTCCGGTCAAAGCATCCCGCGTCATCGCCGTCCAGTCCGTGGACAAAACAACCCATGATGGCGATCCCTCTTTCGTGGAGCGCTGCGGTCAATCGATAGTAGTCATCCACGCGATTGAACCCTTTCTGGACGTTGTCATTTGCGTTCTGGGACAGGCTTTCGAACCCGATCAGAAGCCCCCTGCAGCCGCCGGCAGCCATCACATCCATGAGCTCCTCGTGCTGCACCAACCGGGTGGTGGCCAGGCCGGTCCAGATCTTCCTCAGCGGAATGATCGCGCGATACAGGTCTGTCGCGTAGCGGACGTTCTCGATGGGACTCGGGTCCACGAAGGTGAAAAACTTCCCCTGCATCGTGGCAATGTCGGAGATCACCTGAGGGATGGGCCTCGTTTCATATTTCCTGCAGACAATCGGGGTCACGCAGAACTCGCAGCTGTTGGGGCAGCCGAAGACGGCCTGGGTGCTGTTCACCGTGACGAACGGCTTGAACCTCATTGTCTGCCGAACCGGGATCTTGAAGCGGGAGAAATCGGTTCGCTCGCCGGGGGAGTACCGTGGTTGGGGCCGGCCGTCGCTCCAATCACGGAGGAAACGGGGCCAGGTCTCCAGGGCCTGGCCCGTGATCAGGGTGTCCGCATGGAGGGCGGCCTCCTCCGGCATCAGCGTCGCATGAACACCGCCAATCACCACGTAGCTCCCGCGTCCGCGAAACCAGTCGGCATACGCATAGGTCCGGCGGACGGCTCCGGTGATTCCTGTCAATCCGACGATATCGGCACGAATCTTGCGGAGAGGAACTCGTTCCACTCCTTCGTCGTACATCTCGATCTCGGCGCCCAGGTCCTCGGGAACGAGGGATGCCAGAACGGTAAGGGTCATCGGGGAATATCGGATGAAGCGGGAGAAAGCCCCGGTTCCGTAGCGGTAGATCCCCGCCCGGGGCAAAATCAACACGATCTTCATTCTGCTTCTCCTTGCAGGGAATCGAAGGTAAAGGCGAGTCGGCGGAATCCAAGGTTGGCCATGAGGCTCAAGGGAAAGGACCGGGCGCGGATGCGCCTCAGAATTCGGGAAAGCCGGTAGGTCTCTCTATAGGCCCAGCGATGGCCCTCGCAGAGCTGCTCCGGTGTCATCCGCAGCGGCCGGAACACGACGTGCTCGGTGTCGTATTCCTCCCAGTTCCTCGAGATGAGCCGGCCTTCCCGCTGCAGGCGCTCATGCAAGGGGGTCCCGGGGAACGGCGTTGCCACGGCGTAGCGGACGAGATCGATTTTCGCGCGGCTCACGAAGTCTACAGTCCGTTCGAACACGTCTGCGCTGTCACCGTCCAGGCCAAAGACGAAGCACCCGAGGACCGGGATCCCGTGGCTATGAAGCCGGGCTACCGCGTCCGAGTATTCTCGTGGATGGTTGAAGGATTTGAGGCTCGACCGGAGAGAGGCTTCGTTGATGCTTTCGAATCCCACGAGCACACCCCGGCATCCGCAGGCGGCGGCGAGATGCACCAGGGCGGGGTCCGAGGCGAAGCTCAGCGACGCAGCGCAGTACCAGCGGATACGTGCGTCCCGGAGGTCTTCCCAGAGGGGCCGCACACGATCCGGATTCCCGGTGAAGTTGCTGTCCAGGAAGAGAACACTCTTGCCCAGTGCCGCGAGCTCCTCCATGATCTCTCCACGGTCACGGCAGTGGACCCGTCCGTCGTTCATCCCCGCAACGGAGCAGAAGGAGCAGCCGTTGGGACAGCCACGTGAGAACTCGACGACCCTGTCGAAGAAATACCCCTTCCCTTTGAGCTGAGATCGATCCATGAAAGGGACGGGGAAGGCGAACGGATCCTCGAAATCACGGTACCGCGGCTGCAGACGGCCGTCTTTGAAGTCTCTCAACAAACGCGGCCACGTCCTCTCGCCGTATCCCACGATCACCGCGTCGGCGTGTGCGAGGGCCTCCTCGGGAAGGGCCGTGGGATGGGCACCCCCGAGAACCACGGTCACGTGGCGGTTTCGAAGGCTGTCGGCCAACTGGTAGGCAAAGGGCGCCCCGCAGGTGATTGCGCTGATTCCTACCAGATCGCAGCGGTGCAGATCATCCGGTATCTTCTGCCGGACAAGGTCGAACGTTCGCACATCCGCCTTCAGCTCGGTGGGCACCAGCGCCGCCAGGACGGCCAGCGTCGACGGAGCCCAGCTGCGGTAGGGTCGTCCTCGGGCAACGGCACGGCGATAGCTCGCGTTTGTCGAAAGGACCAGGCCGATCTTCAGTCCAGCCATAGGCAGTCCCTGAACTCGAGCAACCTCAATCCCAGCGGCCGAATGTTCTCGCGGCTGATCCGGGTAAGGCAGCACAGCTCATCGCCACGGACATATCCGGGGTTCTTCTCAAGGAAAAAGCGTACCCACCGCCCGTCCCTTCGTGATTCAGGGACTTCCACCAGCTCCGGAGCTAGGAAATCCCGCTGTCCACAGTGGGAGACGATGCCGGTGCATGGATCGTAACATTCGGGGTACCTGCGGCCGGCAATAGTGTCCAGGAGCTGCTTCCACCCTTGCGGAGCGTCGTCCTCAAGCGTCGGAATGAATTGCCGGAAGAACACCGGCAGGATCATGAAGGTGCGATACCCTTTGGTGATCAGAAACCAGTAGATCTCTTCCCCGGATCGCTCTTCCATCAGCCTGGCAACGAATGCGCCGAAGGGAGGGACAAGGAGGTTGCGGCTCCAGTATTCCGGGTGAACGACGGTGTCTCCGGAAAAGAGAATCCGCACCGAACGGCCGTCCACCGTTTCCGGATAGAGCCGGATCGTGGAGAACCCCACGACATCCTGTTCATCCGAGACGGTGATGACCCAGTCCTTTTCCCTGAGGTCCGCGTGGAAGACGCCTCGGTCGAGGTTCCGGAAGAAGCGCGCGTGAAGCCGGAACAATTGTTCCTCCTCCTCGGCGGAGAATCTTGATTGCCGTTGAATGCGCATGGTGATCATAGGGTTGCCAGCTCCAGGGCGGGGGTGCGGTTTCGTTGCGGCAGGGGCGGTTCGACGCCGTCCCAGTGGGCCAGGAATACGCGGGAATCGTAGCGAGCTTTCACCAGGCCCCTGACGGAATCTTCCAGGGGATCGGTGTCGGCAAAACCGATCGAGAGGAGCCGGGCATCGGTTCCGCCGAGGTCAGCGAGGGCAGCCCGGACGACGCGGGCCAGGGCCGAGGGATCGTTGCCCTCCGCGGCTGCGAAGGCGAGATACCGCAGCTCCAGCTGCTCTCCCTCGTTCGGAAGTCTCTGCCTCCCGACCAGGCGCAGGCAGCCGTTCACCAGCCGCAGGGTCAGCCGGAGGGACCGCGGGTATTCCTCCACGACAACCTGCCGGCAGGGAGTCTGGTCCCAGACTGCCGCAGCAGCCCGGATCTTTCCCCCGGGAGCCCAGAGATACCAGGGCGACCCATCAAGCGAACGCAGGCTGCCGTCGGTGAAGTCTCGTGCCTCGAGAACCGGATGAAACTGCTTCTTGCAGCCTTCCCGGTTGAGAAACTCCAGGAGCCCGGGGACTTCCTCCCGGTGTGCGCGGTGGACGGCTCGGAACGGCACTCGAGATGAATGCCGGGGCGCGAGGAGTGAGTACGCGTGGTAGCCGCCCCAGGGATGGAACCTGAGCAGACCGGGGCGGGGGCGAGTCATGATCTGCATGGAATTGCCGCTCCGGCCCAGGAAGGTGCAAAGGTACAGACAGCCCGGCTTGTCCTTGTCGATCTCGCGGAGAAGCCGGTATCCCGCCGGAAGGTACATTCGCCTCTGGTACTCCGGAGGCAGGCGCAGTCCCCCGAGGTACCCGACTCGCGCCACGCTGCCGTCGATCCACACTTTCTTCCAGCTGCGGGTGCACGCGCCGGTCAGGACATCCCCGTGGTAGACCCCGATTACGTCCGTCCCTTCGCCAACCGGCTCAAGGCCGGCGAAGTAGTCGGGCTCCCGCCGGTAGCTCAGGCTCGGCGTTCCCCCGAGCGGCATGCGAGCCAGCGCGACGAGATCTCGATTGTGTTCCGCGCCCAGGAGCAGGGCTTTCATGGATTCTCATCCTCATCTCGGCTTCCCAGGGGAAGACCCTGGCGGAGATCGATGTCCTTTCGGCCGGCCAGGCCCTGACTCCAGAACAGGAAGAACTTGAGTGGATCGGAAGAGTTCGCGCGGAAGTCGAACCCGCGCTTCGCCAGGGATCGAAAACCGTAGAACCTCTTCCGGAAAGCCAGGCAGGTGGCGGAAAGCTCCCCAGGGCTGAACCGGGCAGGCCGGAAGGCGATGTCGCCGAACCGGTAGGATGGCTCCAGCCACCAGCGGTCGAAAAGAAGCAGGCCATTGTCCCGGAGGCGCCGGTAGAGCGGCGTGCCGGGGAAGGGAACCAGGTGGTTGAAGGCGGCGAAGAAGAACTTCTGCCGGATGGCGAATGCCAGGGTGCGTTCGAAGCTCTCTGCCGTGTCCGTGTCATAGCCGAAGAGGAAAGTGGCGTAGACGGCGATCGACCTCCTTCGCAGGGCTGCCACCGCAGCTTCGTATTCCTCCGCCCCCCGGTTGACCTTCTTGTTCATCTGCTCGAGGTTCCGGGCTTCCAGTGACTCGAAGCCCACGAGCACGCCGATGCATCCGGACGCTTTCATCAGGTCCAGCAGGCGTTCGTCCCGGGCGATATCGATGCTCATCTGCCCTACCCAGCGGATCCGCGTGCCCCCCAGGGCCTGCAGCAGCTGACGAAAATGGGAGCGGTCTGCGCCCAGGTTGTCGTCGATGAAGAAGTACATCCCGGCCCTCGTGCGGTTGATTTCCTCGACCACGTCGTTCACGGGCCTCGGCAGCCACTGCCGTTTGAAAAAGGAACAGATGGAGCAGAACTCGCAGGCGAACCGGCAGCCCCGCCCGGTTTCCACGAGGGTGATGGGCGTGTACTTCTTCTTTCCATAGATGGAGCGGTCCGGAAGCTCCGGAGCGAACGCCGTCTTGCCGTCGTATCGTCGCTGGAGCCTGCCCGCCTTGCAGTCCTCGAGGACCTCGCGCCACACCGGCTCCGCGCTGCCGGTGACGACGGCATCTGCGTGCTCCCGGACCTCGTGCGGACACAGGGTGGCATGGAAGCCTCCCATGACTACGCGGGCCCCGGCCTCCTGGAATCTGTGCGCAATCTGGTAGGCCCGCCGAGCGGTATACGTCTCGACGTTGATGGCGACGAGGTCAGGCCGATGATCATAGTCCACGGGCTCGAGCCGATCGTCGAAGAAGCGCAGCTCGTGTCCTCGAGGCGTGAGTGAGGCAAGCACCGCAATGGCCAGAGGTTCCATCTGCCACGTTTTGACGTAGGGCTGCCCTTTCTTGCGACCCACGCTGGGCATGATGAAAGTGATTTTCACCTCACGCTCCTTCGGCTCCGACGCCGAGATGCAGGCATTGCTTGCTGTAGATTTCCTGTCGAAAGATCCGCAGATAGCTGATGTAGGCTCCCAGCATCAGGAATCTACCTCCGCCCCCGAGGTAATTCGCCAGCCGTCTTCCCATGTTCACGGAGGAGCTGTACCTCCTTCTGAACTCCCAGCCGATGCGGGTCAGCTCTTCGGGACTCATGTGCTTCGGCGTGAAGACGGCGTCGTTGAATCGATAGGAGGGATGAGTCCACCAGCGGCCTCCAAACAGCAGTCTCCCTTCCGCTTCCATCTGGAGGTACAGTCTCGTGCCAGGGTACGGGGTGAGGATATTGAAGGCTGCAAAAGGGAAGGCGTGGTGACGAGCGAACTCGTAGGTCTGCCACAGCGACTCCGGCGTGTCGTCATCGTGCCCTATGGTGAAAGCCGCCCACAGGTTCAGGCGGTGCTCGCGAAAGGACTTGATCTCCCTCTCGTAGGGCTTGCCGCTGCCAAGAGCATGTGGCTTGGCCATCCATGCCAGGCTTTCCGGCTGTGTCGACTCGAACCCTACGACGAATCCCAGGCACCCGCTCCTCTGCATCAGGTCCAGGAGCTCCGGGTCGCAACCCGCGTTGACCGTCACCTGGGTGACCCACAGGCGCTTCAAGGGGATCAGCTTCTGCAGGAAGGATTTCGCGTAGTCGACATCGGCACAGAAGTTGTCGTCCACGAAGAAGAGAAGGCGTGAACAGTCCTTTTCTATCTCGTCCAGCACTTCATCCTGGGGCCGGTAGTGAAAACGCCCGCTGAAGTACTGACTCGTGGCGCAGAACACGCAGGCATGAGGACATCCGCGGCCCAGCTGAACGAGGCTCACCGGAAGGTACCCCTTGCCGCGGAAGATGGATCGGTCCGGCCGGATGCCCGGCTGCACCGCGCCGGGTTCTCCGTGGTAGCGAGGCTTCAACCGCCCCCTCGCCAGATCGCCGGCCAGTTCTCGAAAGCCGTTCTCCGCATCTCCGGTAAACACCGAATCCGCGTGCTCCCCGGCCTCCTCTGGTGCCAGGGTGGGATGCATGCCGCCGAGGACGACCCTGATGCCGCGGCTGCGGAACTCTCCGGCAATCTCGTACGCGCGCGTTGCGGTGAAGGTTTCTACCGTGATGAAGACCGCATCGAAGCGCCGGGTGTAGTCGATGTCATCGATCCGGTCGTCCCAGAAAGTGACCTCCGCCTGGCCCGCAAGCAGGGCGGCGAGGATTCCCATCTGGAGGGGTTCCATGCGCCCGGCGTCCACGTACCGCTTCATCCCCATGTGCCCGATTCGCGGCTTCACCAGGGCGACCTCAAGCATCGACGAACCTCCCTTGCAGGAAGAGGTCCCAGTCCGGACGGCGATCCAGCGTCGGCGATTTGATGTTCCCGATCTTGATGCCTTCACCAGCAAGCCTTCGGTCGAAGTCAGCCCAGCCGCCCAGCCGAATCTGGAAGAGTCGAAGCGGAAGAAGCTGCCCCAGACTCCGGGCGTACCCGTAGTGGTAGTTCTCCCTCAGCAGGGTATCGGCGCGGCCGGCCAGGCCGAGAGCTGCCCGGGCTTCCAGGCCGCGTTTCTGGAGAAACAGGCCATATCCCCAGGTTTCTCCGGATTTCAAGGGGGCGAAGAAGGCCAGCTCCGGCCGTTGGCCGTCGGGGAAGAGCCGTTCCAACACTGATCGACAGAAGACCTCGCTGAGCTTTTCACCGACCAGGTCGCAGCAGGAAACGCGGGCCACGAAGTCCAGCGTCGGCAGACCCATCCACCGCCCCGAAACCCGGACAAGATCGTTGAGGAGATAGCGGTACAGTCCACCCGCTGTCGTGAGAATCACCGTGTACCTGCCGCCCCGTTGCAGTTCCTCCAGGGTCAGCGCACGGCCCCCGTCGGATTCTCCCTCGGGAAGAAACTCGTAGAAATGGGAAGTGTAGGCGGGAACCTTGGCGGGTTCCCGGGCCGCGCTCTCCGGCCAAAGCGGGATAGTGACAATGCCCTCGGTGGCCAGAAGGCCTTTGGGCTGGAACACGGCGGCGGGAAAGATGCGTTTCAAGTCGGCCGCGCCGGAGGCGCTGGCGCCATCCGCCCAGGCAGATACCAGGGCAAGGTCCGGCCACCAGGCCCTGACCAGTCGCGCCATATCCCCGTCTTTCTCCCACCCTTTGTAGGCTGCCGCGAGGCGAGCAGCCCGCTCCCGGGCGCCCGTGTTTCCCTTGGACAACTCCTGCGACACCAGCGGGGCTTCCGCCAGGCAGGCGTCGAGCACGCTCGTCAGGTACGAGGGACTCCAGACCGAGATCAGGGTCAGGTCTCCCGCGCGCAGAAGGTGCCTTGCCGCTGCTCGGAAGGAGTCCTCTACGCTTGCCGAGGCCTTTGCCGGGCCCGGCATGGCAAAGAGCATGCTCGGGAGCCGGCCGGACAGGCCCAGGTAGGCGGCGTCACTGTCGAACCCCACGCCCAGCGAGGTTTCGAAATCTGCCTGCACGCCGCGGGAGGGCGAGATGGACCAGAAGTGCCTTCCGTGGCGAATGCCGGGGACGCGATCGTAGACATCGTGAAGCCACACGTTCACGCCCCGGCCGTACTGCCTGCGCAAGCTCTCGGTGTAGGGGACAAGCTTCACCGCGGAGGCGCTTCCGCTGGTTGGCTCGAAGAGCTTCACCGCCTCGGTGGTCAGAACCCTTTCCGCTCCCGTTCGGATCGAGCGAATGTACGGGAGGAACTGTTCCCAGTTTCTTGCCGGCACGCGATCCTTGTAGTCGAGGTAGGTACGAACCTTCTCGAAGCCATTCTCTTTGCCGAACCTCGTCTCGCTGTTGGCCTGCAGTGTCCTGGCGAGCAGCTCGCGCTGGATACGCGGGGCGAAACGGGCATTTCGATGGAAGAAAAGTGCATCGGGTGCCGTCATATGCCAGACCAGGCGATGGAGCGCCTCGTTCGCCCACTTCATTCGCGGACCCCCATTTGGATCTTCCTGGCGATCTCAGCCCGGCTCGCCAGGTTGGCGGACCAGTACAGGAAGGCGTTGCTGACGCTGGCTGCGTTGGCCCGGAAATCTGCGAAACGATGCAGAACAGATCCGATTCCGTTGAACTCCTTTCTCGCTTTCTGGACGGCGAGCTCCAGATCCTGGGGCTCCATTCCCCGCGGCTGGAAGTGGCACTTCCCGTAGCAGTAGTCGTCGTTGATCCACCAGTCATCGTAGAGCAGTCGGTTCTCCGCCTTGAGACGAGCCAGAAGCGGGGTACCGGGAAAGGGAAAAAGCAGGTTGAAATGGGCCAAACACAGCTTCTGCCCCACGGCAAACTCGAGAGCCTGGCGGATTGTGTCCTGGCTATCATGGTCATAGCCGAACATGAAGGATCCCGTGACCATGATTCCATGGCTCTTGTACCGGTCGACAACCTGTTGGTATTCCACGGAGCGATTTGCCCTCTTGTTCATCGCGGCGAGGTTTCCCTCGTCGAAGGACTCGAATCCGATGAACACCCCCCTGCATCCCGCCTCTGCCAGCAGGCAGGGCAGCGCGTCGTCTCGCGCTGCATCCATGCTGATCTGGCACGCGAACTTCTTCCTCAGGGGTTTCAGGGCCACGAGGAGCTCTTCCAGCAGCGAGCGATTGGTGAAAAGGTTGTCATCCACGAAAAAGAGGTAGCGCGAGCGGATGCCCCGGATTTCATCGATCACGTCCGCGAGGTCGCGGTATCTCGCCCCGGAGCCGTAGAAGGCGTGGACGCTGCAAAAGTCGCAGTCGAACCGGCAACCGCGGCTGAACTGCACCGGCTTCAGGGCGGGGTAGGGTTTGCCATGGAATATCGAACGGTCGTACACGACCCTCAGTGGGGTCTGATGCGGAATTGCGGGAGCATCGTAGCGGGATTTGAGCCGGCCGGCTGCCGCGTCTTCCAGGATGGCGGACCAGATACCTTCCGCGTCCCCGACCGCCACGGCATCCGCGTATCGGGACGCTTCCTCGGCCTGGAGAGTCGGATGGTACCCCCCCAATACGACCGGGACTCCCCGCTTCCTGTATTCGGCGGCAATACAGTAGGCGCGTTTCGCCGTAAACGTCTGCGCGGATATCGCTACGAGGTCCGTGGGCTCGTCAAGGGGCACTGCCTCCACGCGCTCGTCATAAAAAGCCCGCTTCACCGACGAGGGCGTCAGCCCCGCCAGCACGGCGAAGGCCAGCGGCTCCAGCGCGTCACGGGAAGTCCGTCGAGTGAAGTTGGGGTTGATGAATGTCACTTTCACGGAGCCTCCTGGCCGGGGGCCGCGCATTCACGATGAAAAACGGCCACCGCCCCACCGATCCTTTCAAGGCCATGCAAAGTACATGCCAGAGTCCTTGGTTAGGTAATTCCTTCTCATGGAAAGAATTGGTTTGCCGAATGGCAGATGCCAATCAGCCAGTGGTCTGCAAATCTGGTTTCATGAACGCAACCTGGGTTGCAGGGGTAGAAGCCGTATAGCGACGTCCCAAGACAATAAGTCCTTCTATGCATGGGAATTAGCAGCAAAGGCCATTCTGGCATCCTGTTTGCATCAAGACCCAACGCGGGGCGCACACGGCGCCGTTCTCGGAAGCAAAGGGGGGCCCATGGCCTTGAACAATCCGCTTTTGAGCAATCCCGGCCGGCTCGCGTTGACGGTAATGGTGGTCGGCGCCTGCACTCTGCTCATGCTCTTCCTCTGGTCCGACTACCAGGGCGTGAACGAGGGTGCGGTGGACTACATCAGGAGGACGGGCGCCGATTTCTGGGTCCTCCAACGCAACACCACCAACATCATCCGAGGCTTTTCCGCCGTGAGCATGCGCGACTATGCGGAAATCCGAAGCGCGACGGAGGTGGAATCGGCATCGCCCGTCCTGCTTCTCTGCGCTTCGGTGAGCATGGGTGCCAGAGACTACACCATCTTCCTGACGGGATACCGGCCCGAGGAGTCCATGGGCGGCCCTCCTGCCATGGCGGCGGGACGGGCACCCGCGGATGACGGCGAGATCGTCCTCGACAGGGTCTTCGCGAAGAAGCACCGCTTTGCCATCGGGCAGACCATCAGGATATCGGGCGTGGACCTGCAGATCGTGGGCCTGAGCAGCGGGACAAACGCGATGGTCGTCCAGTACGCCTTCGTGACCCTCACCCGGGCCCAGGCCATTGTCGGCTTTCCCGGCCTCATAAGCTTCGTCGCCGGCAAGGTCAGGGCCGGTGTGGAGAAGGAGGCCGCCATTGAAGCGCTGAGGTCGCGGCGGCCTGATCTCAACTTCTTCGGAAACGCGCAGTTCATAGAGAACAACGTCCTCGAGATGCAGAGCGGCTTCCTCACCTTCCTCTTCATCATCACTCTGATGGGCGCCGGGGTTCTCGGCATTGTCCTGATCCTCCTTTTCTCGCTGTCGATCCTCGAAAAAAGGAAGGAGTTCGTGATCATGAAGGCGCTCGGGGCGCCGAGCGGATTCATACCCTCACTCGTGGTCGCGCAGGCGGCAGTTCTCGGCAGCGCGGGAGCAGCGCTGGGAATCCTTCTCCTCTTTCCCGTGAGGGCTGCAATCCGGGCCTTGAGCCCGGAGCTCGAGACTGGGATGTATCCGCTTCAGATTGCGGTGGTGTGCGGGGCCGTCGTCGTCGTCTCGGTGGTCAGCTCGGCCATCGCCGCGCGACGGCTTTCCAGGTTCTACGCGCTCGAGGCTTTCCGCGGGCGGGAGGAGTGACATGGGGACGGTTGCGCTGGAAGGCCTTGGAAAGATGATCAAGGAGGGGACCGAGGCGCGCTGGATCCTCAAGGGCATTGACGCGGTGATCGAGAAGGGCGAGCTCGTGCTTCTTCTCGGGCCGAGCGGAAGCGGGAAGACGAGCCTCCTCACGGTCATCGCCGGGCTCGTGGAGCCCTCGGAGGGGCGGGTATGGGTCTTCGGACGTCGTCTCTCGGATCTACGCGACCGGGAGCTCCAGGCGATGCGCGCGCGCAGGATCGGCTTCATCTTCCAGAACTTCCTCCTGATTGATTCCTTTTCGGGCTATCAGAACGCGGAGATATCGCTGCGCTTCGCCGGCTTCAGGCGGGCGGAGGCCGAGCGGACAGCGAGGAGGAAGTTCGCCGATCTGGGAATCGCCGCCCTGGGCCCGCGGCAGGCATCCGACCTGAGCCATGGGGAGCGCCAGAGGGTGGCTGTCGCTCGGGCGCTGGCCGCCTCTCCCGAGCTCATCCTGGCCGATGAACCGACGGGCAGCCTCGACATCGTCCAGGGCGCAAAGGTCATCGAGACGATCCACGCCTACGTGAGGGAAAGTGGAGCGACGGCCATCGTGGCGAGCCATGACGGGAGGCTTGCCGCGTTGTCCGATCGCACTCTCGAGCTCAGCGACGGCTGCCTCAGCCGAGGCGCTGAGTCGCCTCGAGAGAGGAGCTGAGTGTATGTCGACACCGACAACCGACAGTTCGCGTTCTCTATCCCACAGGCTTTTCGGGCGTTCAGCAGCCGACGGGACGCGGTGCCGGCCCATGGCGCTGCCTTTTACCGGGTGTCGGGTGCCGCACGCGGTGCTCGAGGTGAACCAGGAATGCAACATGTCCTGCCGCGCCTGCTACAAGCGCCACGAACGCTCCTCAAAGCGCATGGACCAGATCCTCGCCGAAATCGAGCTTCTGCTGGAAAAACGCCGGCTTACCGCGGTCACTCTGGCCGGGGGGGAACCGACACTGCACCCGGAACTGACGCAGGTGATCCGGCGCCTGCGGGAGCGCCACCTGACGGTAATGATGCTGAGTAACGGAGTGAATCTGGACGACAAGCGTCTAGCCGCGTATCGCGCGGCGGGCCTGAGCAGGATCCTCCTGCACGTCGACTGCGGGCAGAAGCGCCCCGATCACCCTCGCGCCCGGACCGAGGGTGAGCTGCAGGACTTCCGCCGCAAGCTCTCCGAGCGCATCTCCCGCCACGGCATGGAATGCTCCTTGGCCGTAACACTCTATCGCCGGGCCCTGCCCGAGTTGATGGACCTGGTGCGCTTCGCGATCACCACGCCCTCCATCACCGGCGTGCTGTTCACCTGCTGCAGCGACCCGCAGCGCGCGGCCGTGGCTTTCCGCGGCGGACTGGTGCTGGGCAGCAGGTACCCCGGCTTTCAGGAGCGCACCGGTCTCCCGCCGGAGAAAGCGGCGCTGGACGGTGAGCTGCAGGCACAGTGCGTGCAACTGGTCGAAACCGAGGAGCTGCTGCGGCGCCAGGGCTACGAGCCCTTTGCAATGATTCCTTCCAACCTCGCCCCTCGGTCGCCGCGCTGGCTGCAGTACTATGTCTTCTCGATCCGGGAACCCGGCGGCCGCTGGACGAGCCTGCCGGTTTCAGTTCGCTTCCAGAACCTGGCACGGCTTGTCTATGCGCTCTGCGCCTTGATGCGAGCTCCGAACCGCTTTGTCACCGCCTACGACTCGAAAAGATGCATCGTCGTTCTGCTGCTGTACGCCCTGAGCTGCGGCAGCCTGCCGGATGCCTGGGCCGTCCTGCGCTTCCTTGCGCGGTTGATCAAGCCCGGCTGCACGATCCAGCACAAGAGCCTGGTTTTTCAGCAATTCCCCACGGCAACTTCCGCGGGCGAGCTCGAGCACTGCCTCGATTGCCCGGACGCCACGGTCCGCCACGGCCGCCTGGTGCCCGTGTGCATGGCGGACTATCTGGATCCTCTATAGAGGACATGAGGTGACCTCCCCGCAGGAGGTTGTCCGGCGATGCCGGCCGGGTGTCCGCGCTATCGCTGGGGCGTCGATCCCGTGCAGCGCAGGGACATTTCCGCCGGGCGGGCCAGCGTCTGGAAGACCACGCAGTAGCGCTCCGTCAACCGGCGAAGCGTCGCGAGCTCTGCTTCCGACGCGTCGGTGTCCAGCTCGAAGGAGACCCGGATCTTCTGAAACCCCACCGGAACGTCCTTGGAGACTCCGAGGGTCCCGCGGAAATCCAGATCTCCCTCCGCCTTCACGGAGCCGCCGCGCACCACGATGCCGAGGGAAGCAGCAACCGCGCCCAGCGTGACTCCCGCGCAGGCGGCCAGCGCCTCCAGCAGCATGTCTCCCGAGCAGGCATGGAGCCCCGTCCCGCCGGTGGCCGCGTGCAGGCCCGCCTCCACGAGCGCCTTTCCGGTCTGGACCTTGCAGGTGATGCCTTCCCCGAGCCGGCCGGACGCCTTGAGCGTCACGAGCGCGGACTCGGGCGCCGCCTTGTATCGGTTCTTCAGCGGAGCCTGAACGGCCTTCAGTTCCTCCGGTTTCATCAATGCGCTATCCTCCTGTGCGATACGTCACGGAATACTCCAGGGGCCGGTCGAGGACGAGCGCCCGCAGCACGGGTATGCGGAATACCACGGCCCCGTCTCCCATCGTCCCGCCCGCCTGGGAGACGATCCGCCCCTCGGGCCGGACGGTCAGGGTGAAGAAGGACTTCTTCAGCAGTCCCGGGGCCGCGTCTCCCATGGAGAAGCGGATCATCTCCAGATAATCGCCCTCGGTCACCTTGCCGGTTCCCTGCGGCCCGAGCTGCTGCACGACAGGGTCTCTCAGCGGGGGGAACAGGGCGACGAGCTGGCTCCACGTGGACCGATCCAGCCTCAGGCGCAGTGTCGTGCTGCCGTCCTCCTCCGCCACCGTGATCGCGCCCGCGGCCTGCAGCGCTCCCTGGCCCTGCAGCGCTCCCTGGCCCTGCAGCAGGTCCTGCAGCGAGTCGAAGGCGAGGTCGAGGTCGAGGGACGACGCGGTCGGGGTCTCCGCCTTCAGGACCTCGACCCCGGGCCGGGCCTGGAAGTCCTTGCGGATCGACGGCGCGTCGAACACGCGGCCGTCTTTCAACGGGCCAGCGCCGCCGGAGACCTCCGCGAGGCTGGAAAGGTAGTCACGGAGGAGAGGCGAGACTTCCGCGTGGGTGGAAAGGGATCCCGAGCCGTCGCGGGAAACCTCGAGCGTCTGGTTCATGGTGCAGGAGGCGAAAAGCGCCAGCGCGGCCAGGGCCAGGCCGGACAGGGCGGCGGGGGCCCAGGGCCCGATCCGGGCGGCTCGGCACGTGTGCAGCATGCACCAAACGGTAGCCCCCCGAAACGGCGCCGTCAAGTTTCGGCCCCTGGCGCGCCTCGGCCCTTGTCCCGCAAAAGGCGAACCGGTACTATCTCGGCCTATGCCGCGCATCACCGTGCTTCCCGTGGACAAGACCGTGGATGTCGAACGGGGCACCGTGCTGCGCGACGCCCTGCAGTCCATCCACGTCCACCTGGACTATCCCTGCGGCGGCAAGGGAAGCTGCCGACAATGCAGGGTCAAGGTGGATCCCCCTCCCGCGGCGGGCGTGGAGGGGCTGAAGGACGAGCTGCGGGAGGCGGGGTACCGGCTGGCCTGCCGCCTTCCCGTCACGGAAGACTGCGCGGTGACAGTCCCGGAATCGCGCTTCTCGCGCCAGGCGTGGAAGAACGGACTTCGCGGCCAGGACGTGGACGTGAAGCTTCCCTCCCTCTCGGTGAAACGTGTGCACCTCCCCGTTGTCGTCCCGAGTCTCGATGACCAGCGGGCGGACTGGGAGAGACTTTCGAGCGCCCTCGAAGAGCGCGGCATCTCCGCGGAGGTGCCGGATAACGGCTCCTTCGAGCGCACCTCCCTCCTCCTGCGGGAAGCCGACTGGAACGTCGAGGCGGTCTGCGAGGAGAAGGAGCTCGTTTGCCTGAGGCCGCGGGCCGGCGAACGCCTCCTGGGTTTCGCCGTGGACCTGGGAACCACGACCGTGGACCTCGCCCTCATGGACCTGGAATCCGGGAAGCGGATCGCCCGCAGCGCGTTTCTCAACGGCCAGGTCTCCTTCGGAGCAGACGTGATCTCACGGGCTCAGAGCTTCCACGACGAGCGGGGGCCGGTCCGGGAGGCCGCCCTGCGCACCATCGGGGAAGGCGCCCTGGAAATGCTGCGCGAGGCGGGCCTCGAGCCGCGCAGCGTGGTGAAAACCGTCGTCGTGGGCAACCCCATCATGATTCACATCCTCAACGGCATCGACCCCTACCAGCTCACCCACGTCCCCTACGTCCCGGTGACCGCTGGCAGCGTGCGAAGCACCCCGCGGGACTTCGGCTGGGCCTTCCAGCGGGACGGGTACGTGGAGACGCTCCCGCTGATTTCCGCGTACGTGGGGGCGGACACCATCGGCATGATCGTGGCCCTGGAACTGGAAAAGGAAAAGGCCACCACGCTCTCCATAGACATCGGGACGAACGGCGAGATCGTGCTCGCCCGGGAGGGGAAGATGCTGGCCACCTCCACGGCCGCCGGTCCCGCGTTCGAGGGAGCCCAGATCTCCTGCGGCATGCGGGCACTGGAAGGGGCGATCACGGACGTGGAGATCACCTCGGAGGGCAGGGTTTCCGTGCAGGTCGTGGGCGGTGGGGCGGCGCGTGGCATCTGCGGCACGGGGCTCGTGGCGTGCGTCGCGGAGCTGCTCAACCGTGGAGTGGTGGACGCCACGGGAAGGATCGTGGACTCCTCCGAGCTGGAGGAGCCTGCCGTCCGCGAGAGGATCTTCACGCTGGGAAGCGAACCGGCATTCGCCCTGACCGAGGACCAGGCCGTCTACCTCTCCCAGGCCGACATCCGAAAGCTGCAGCTCGCAAAGGGCGCGGTGCGCACCGGCATCGAGACTCTCCTCGAGAAAAGCGGCCTGGGAGCGGACTCCCTGGACGCCCTGCGGTTGGCCGGCAACTTCGGCGCCGGCCTGGATGCGGCGGCGGCAATGCGCATCGGCCTCATTCCCCCCATGAACCTCGACAAGGTCCAGGTGGTGGGCAACGCGGCGCTTCGCGGGGCGGTGATGGTGCTGCTGTCACGCGAGCGCTGGCGCTCGGCGCAGAGCGCGTCCCGCAACGCCCGGTTCGTCGAGCTCGGCGGGACGGCGGAGTTTCAGAACCGGTTCATGGAGTCGATGATGTTTTGAACACGCCCTGGAGGAAGCCCCCGCGCGGCGGGACCGTGTACCACCGGCCGCCGACCTTGCGGGCCCTCTCCTCCAGCGTGCGGTCGATGAACGCGGCGTATTCCTCCGGGCTTGCCGTTCCGGCCTGGAATCCGTTGGCCACGATCCCGGGGCCGGGCGATGACAGCAGCGCTCCCGCGAATCCCCGGAAGGCCTCCCGCGCGGCGCCCTGCACCGGTCCGGCGGCCGTTCCCCCGCTCACGAAGCACACGGTACCGGCGCCGAGCCGGGCGAAGATCGCGATGGCCTCCCGCAGCAGGAGCATCGGCCCCTTGGCGTCGTCCAGCGCCCGGTCGATGTCCGCGCTGGAGACGTCGCCCAGCGCCGCTGCCGCGGGTGCGGCGGGCTCGAGGATGAGCGCCTCGTCCAGCTTCCCGAACGCGTTGAGGACGGAAAGCAGCACGGAGCGCGCGGAGACCGGCGAGCGGCGGTTCCACCGAAGGACCAGCGGATTGCGGGTTTCCCCTGCATCCCGGCCGGAACCCGACGGGTCGGAGGCCGCGGCCACGGAGTGCCCGCGTTCGACGAGCAGGCGCACGAGCTCGGCGCCCAGCGGCGTATCTCCCTCCGTAACCAGGATCGTTCGCGGCATGGGCCCCATACTAACCGGCGGCATGCGGCCGGTCAACGCGCGGCGCGTGGCCTCATGACCCGCGGTCGATTCCCGCCGTTCTTGTCTGGCTTGCGGGTTCCCTGATAGATTGGTGGCCGGGAGGCGCACACGGATGAAGATCGCCTGCGGGCAGATCGATCCCATCATCGGGGACTTCGGCGGCAACGTGGAGAAGGTGGTCTCGTTCGCCGGGAAGGCGAAGGAGGCCGGCTGTGCGCTGGCGGTGTTTCCCGAGCTCTGCCTCTGCGGGTACCCTCCCATGGACCTGCTGGAGTACGAGCGGTTCGTGGAGGAGAACCTGAAGGCGCTGAGGAACCTCCAGGCGCGGGCTCCGCACGGGATCGGGATCATCGTGGGATACGTGGACAGGAACCGTTCCCGGCCCGGCAAGGCGCTGCTCAACGTCGCCTCCCTGCTGTCCGACGGGAAGATCATCCACACGCAGGCCAAGACCCTCCTGCCCACGTACGACGTGTTCGACGAGGCGCGGTGGTTCGAGGCCGCGGAATCCCGGACGGTCGTGCCCTTCGCCGGCGAGCGGCTGGGGATCGCCATTTGCGAAGACATCTGGTGGGAAACCGAGCCCGCCCCCGGCCTGCGCTACCCCGTGGATCCCGTTGCCGAGCTCCTGGACGCGGGAGCCACGCTGATCGTCTCTCCGTCCGCGTCGCCCTTCCACCCCCAGATGCCCGGGATACGGCTGGACCTGCTCTCGCGCATCGGCGCCACCAGCGGCGTCCCCGTGGTGTACGTGAACACCGTGGGCGCCAACGACAACATCGTCTTCGACGGCCAGAGCCTGGTGACCTCGGCGGACGGGACGCTGCTGCACGTCGGCAGGGCGTTCGAGGAGGAGCTGGCCGTGGTGGACACCTCCGCCCGCGGCCCCGAGGTGCCGCTTCCCGCCGATCCGCTGCCGCAGATCGAAGGGGCGCTGGTTCTCGGCATACGGGACTACGTGCGCAAGTGCGGGTTCAGCCGCGTGCACCTGGGCCTCTCCGGGGGCATCGACTCCGCGCTGGTGGCGGTGCTCGCCGTGGAGGCGCTCGGCCCGGACAAGGTGGACGTGTTCGGCCTGCCCTCCCGCTATTCCTCCGAGGGCAGCCTGGCGGATGCGCGCGCCCTGTCCGATGCGCTTGGTACCCGGTTTCGGATCCTTTCTATAGAAGAGATCTTCGGCTCGTACCTGCGCACTCTCGCGCCCGCTTTCGAAGGGAAGAACCCCGACATCACGGAGGAGAACATCCAGGCGCGTATTCGCGGGACGCTCCTCATGGCGTGGTCCAACAAGTTCAACTCCCTGCTCCTGACCACGGGCAACAAGTCGGAGCTGGCCACCGGCTACTGCACGCTCTACGGGGACATGAGCGGCGGTCTTGCCGTCATCGGCGACCTGCTGAAGATGCAGGTGTACGCCCTGGCGCGGTCCATCAACGCGAGGAAGCCGCTCATCCCCGAGGCCATCCTCACCAAGGCGCCTTCCGCCGAGCTGCGCCCGGACCAGAAGGACCAGGACTCGCTTCCGCCGTACGAGACGCTGGACGCGATACTGGAGCGGCACCTCGTGAAGAACCTCTCCGTGGAGCAGATCGCGGAGTGCGGGTTCGATACGAATCTCGTGCAGTCCGTGGTGACGATGGTGGAGAAGGCGGAATACAAGCGTCGGCAGGCGCCGCCCGTGCTGAAAGTCTCCCCCAAGGCATTCGGGACCGGCCGCCGCGTCCCGATCGCGCGCAAGCTGTTCTAGCGGGACCGTCCTCAGAAGCCCGGGAACTCCTGCTCCAGCTCGAGCGCGGAGAGAACCTCCGTGGCCACGCGCCGGGAATCGATCGGACCCGCGCGGTAGTCCCTCGCAACCGGGCCGGCCTTCGCGGCTCGCCCCTTCCCATCGGCCGGCCGGCCCGTCTTCTTCCCGCCGGCCGGGTCCCCCGAGGCGTCCCACCTCGTGTGCTGGATGAACGCGGTGCCCAGCGGGGCCCTGCGCGCGGAAGCCAGGCAGTCCCGGGCAAGAGACGTGAGCAGTCGCTTCTCCGCCGGGTCCGGCGTGAGCGCTGCGAGACGCAGCAGGAGAAGGGCGGTCTCATTGCCCGCGCAGAGCAGCCTCTGTCGGACGAAGGAGTCCAGCAGGTACCCGGAATGGGAGCGCGCGATCGCCGCGCCGTCTTCCGGCCGGCCGAGGGGCTCACCATGCACCCTGATCCAGGGGACCAGGAGAGAGGAAAACAACCGGGCGCTCTCCGCCGCCTTTGCGCGCGCGGCCGCGGCTCCCGTCACGGGCGGCTCCGCCGGCCTGTACCCAAGCGCCCGCATGCGGAGGAACAGCCGTACGGCGAGGACCGAAGCCGCGGAGTCGCTGCCGCGGTCCCCCCGCGTGGCCGGCGGCTCGAACACGTTCCACGGGAGAGCGGAGAAACGCCTGACCAGCAGGTCCATGGCTTTCTTGTACCGGTCCCGGCCGGTCCGCGCGAGCACGCGGGCCATCGGAAAGAAGATTTCCAGGCCGGCGAGGCCGGGGGCTTCCTCCGCCTGCGCCGGGCCGGTCGAGGGGGCGTGCAGGCCGCCGGGCTGCACGAGCCTGCCCTTCTCGTCCAGGGAGAAATCCACGAAGCGCAGTCCGGCAAGGAAATACTTCTCGTGCGGCTGGCCGGCGCGCGAGAGGGCCTCCGCGAGCTCGAGCAGCAGGTCGGCGATGCGCGCGGACTGCCCCACCGAGAGCAGCGTGCGGTCGGGCGTCCCGCGCACGCCGCGCCAGCGCCCCGACGGGAGGTGGAAGCTCTCGTAGAACGGGCCCCAGGGCACCTGGCCCTTCAGGGCGAAGTCCGCCAGCTGAAGGCCAACCTCTGCCATCCCGGCGTCGCCGGGGAACAGCGCCCGCAGGGCGAGGGCGCTGCCGAGGCCGGCGGAGGCGGAAACCCACGGGCTGTCGGGCGTCTCACGCAGCCCGGTCACTCCCCCGCTCTGCACGAGGTGCCGGTCCAGCACGAGGCGCAGGGCATCGGAGAGCACGGCCGCACCCGCCCGCTTCGAGACGGAAGGCGTCCAGCCGGACTCCGCGGAGATGCGGTGCAGGACGGCCGCCGGTCCCCGCACCGCGATCTCCTCCCGGGAGGAGAAGGCCAGGCACACCTTGTGGGACAGTTCGAGGCTGCCCGGCGACTCGATGACGTTCTCTTCCGCCGGCTCCTGGTCCCCGGGCTTCGGGCCGACGCGCCCGGCCGGCTCCTCGATGCCGGGAAACCGCACCTGCAGGTGAAGCCGGGGCGGCTCGTCCTCTATCTCGGTGCGCGAGACGCCGACGCTGCCCGCCTCCTCCCCGCAGAAAGCGGAGGGGGAAAACAGGAGGAAGCTCTTCTTCCCCAGGCCGACGAAGATGCTCGCCGGGTAGGTGGTCCGCTCCCCGAGGAACGAGAGCGGCCCAACGGGGAGACCCTGGACGGAATGCACGCCCGGGAAAAGGCAGGCGAGGTCCTGGGGCGGGTCCAGCTCGAGGTCGATGCACAGGTGCACCGTGCCGGGTGTCTGCACCGACCACGCACGCGAAAGGACGATCCCCGCGCTGTCCTCCGTGATCCGGCCACGGATCTCGCCGAACAGGAAGAAGGCGCGCACCTCGTGGGCACCGGCGGAGCCCTTCACCGCCTCGAGCGCGATGCTTTCCGCGGGGCGCTCGTGCCCGTTCCAGAAGAAACGGTAGGGAACGGAGAGACGCACGCCGGTG
>Ga0153915_10001053_pt1 | contig 25368 bp, 30 predicted proteins | sample Opewatmetagenome_2_FD_107003 | JGI IMG/M metagenome (GOLD analysis project Ga0153915, IMG submission 107003) | Freshwater wetland microbial communities from Ohio, USA - Open water 3 Core 3 Depth 3 metaG | ecosystem: Environmental > Aquatic > Freshwater > Wetlands | place: USA: Ohio, Lake Erie...
GCGGTGGTGATCACGCTCGCCGTGGTGGGCATCATCTACGGCGCGCTGGTGGCGATGGTGCAGCCAGATTTCAAGAAGCTGATCGCGTACTCCTCCGTGAGCCATCTCGGCTTCGTGGTGCTCGGCATCTGGGCGCTCACGGTGCAGAGCACCCAAGGCGCGCTCATGGTCATGATCAATCACGGCATCTCGACCGGCGCCCTGTTCTTCCTGGTCGGGATGATCTATGAGCGGCGCCACAGCAGAATGGTGGCGGACTTCGGAGGGATCGCGCGGGTGGTGCCGGTCTACGCGGCGGTGCTGACGGTGGTGAGCCTCTCGTCCGTCGGTCTGCCGGGGACCAACGGGTTCGTGGGCGAGTTCCTCGTCCTGCTGGGCACCTTCCGCAGCCACCCGGTGGCAGCCGCGATCGCCGCCAGCGGCGTAGTGTTCGCGGCGGCGTACCTGTTGTGGGCCCTGCAGCGGGTGATCTACTACGCGCTGGACAAGCAGGAGAACCGGTCGCTCACCGACCTGGTGCCGCGCGAGTACGGCGTGCTCGTGCCGCTGATCGTGATGATCTTCTGGCTGGGCCTCGCGCCCGGCCCGGTGCTGCGCCGGATGGAGCCGTCGGCGCGCAACTTCATCGAGACGGTGCAGGGCAGGGCCACGCCCGCCGTCGCTGACGCGAGGACCCGCTAGCCGTGGTGCTCGACCTCGATACGGGCGGGGGCCTGCTCCGGGCGCTGCTGCCGGAGACCATCCTCACCCTCTGGGCGATGCTCCTGCTGCTCGACGCGGCGTGGCACCACCGGGATCCGGGCGCACAGCGACGCACCGGCTGGCTGAGTCTGATCGGGATCGCGGCCGCCGCCGCCGCCACGGTGTGGCTGTGGGGGATGGGGGCCAGGCCGGCCGGCATCCCGACGACGGTGGCGGTGGACGCGTTCCGCTGGGCCGCGGACCTGATCGTGCTGCTCGGCGCCGCGCTCGCCGTGCTGTTCTCGGTGGAGTACCTGGAGCGCGAAGGCATCCTCATCCCCGAGTACCACGTCATGGTGCTGTTCGCCGCGGTCGGCATGATGCTCCTGGCCGGTGGCACCGATCTGTTCGTGCTGTTCCTCGGGTTGGAGCTGATGTCGGTGTCCGTGTACGTGCTCGCCGGGATTAACCGCCGGAGCCCCGCCGGTGCCGAGGCCGCGCTCAAGTACTTCCTGCTGGGGGCGTTCGCCTCCGCGTTCTTCCTCTACGGCATCGCGCTGCTGTACGGCGCCACCGGCACGACCAAGATCCCGCTGATCGCGATCCAGGTCGAATCGCTCGGGATCCGGGGCCACCCGATGCTCCTGGCGGGCCTTGCGCTGCTGTCCATCGGGTTCGCGTTCAAGATCGCCGCCGTGCCGTTCCACATGTGGACCCCGGACGTGTATGATGGCGCGCCCACGCCCGTGACGGGGTTCATGGCGGCCGCCGTGAAAGCGGCGGCGTTCGCCGCGCTGGTGCGCGTGCTGTTGCAGGCGTTCGCGAACCTGCACACCACCTGGGACCAGGTGATCTGGTGGCTGGCGGCCGTCACCATGGTCGTCGGCAACCTGGTGGCGCTGGCGCAGCGGTCCATCAAGCGGATGCTGGCGTATTCCAGCATCGCGCACGCGGGCTACCTGCTGACGGCGCTGGTGAGCGGCGCCACGGCAGGTGCCGCGGCCGTCCTCGTATATCTCCTGTTCTACACTCTGACGATCGTGGGCGCCTTCGCGATCCTCGCGCTCAAAGGCCGCGACGGCGAGCGCGACGTGCTCATTGACGATCTGGCGGGCCTCGGAGAGTCCCACCCCTGGCTCGCGTTCGCGATGACGATCTGCATGCTGTCGCTGCTCGGATTCCCCGGCACGGCGGGCTTCATCGGCAAGTGGTACATCCTCGCCACGGCGACCGGCGGTGGGTACCCGGTGCTGGCCGTGATCCTGGTGCTCACCAGCGTCGTGTCCGCGGGGTATTATCTGCCCGTGATCATGGCCATGTACATGAAGCCGAGCGCCCACGGCCAGGTGCACGCGGGCGTGCACGCATCGAGGCTGGTGGGCGCCACGCTGGCCGTGATGGTCGCGGCGCTGCTGCTGTTCGGGGTCTGGCCCAATGGCGTGCTCGCCGCAGCGCGTGCGGGGTCCCACGCCTTCCTGCCGACGTACGTGACCCCGATCTCGGCCCCCGTTCCCGCCACGGGCTACTAGCGAGGCGACGGGCCCTCGACGGGGCCCGCGGCGCCCGAACCATGCGCATCGATCCCGTCATCTTCCGGCAGTACGACATCCGCGGCACCGTGGGTGCCGACCTCACGCCCGTCGTCGCACGCGCGGTGGGACTGGCGATGGGCTCCGAAGCACGCGAGCGGGTGGGTGGGGCGCCGCTGCTCGCCGTCGGGCGGGACAACCGCCCCAGCGGGGAGGCGCTCTCGTCCGCCCTGGTCGAGGGCCTGGTCGCGACGGGGGCTCGGGTGCTGGCCGTGGGGCTGGTGCCCACGCCCACGCTCTACTACGCCATCCACCACCTCGGCGCCAGCGGCGGGGTGCAGGTCACCGGCTCGCACAACCCGCCGGAGATGAACGGTTTCAAGATGGTCTTGGGGGGCCTGCCGTTCGCCGGGGCGGACATCCAGGCGCTGCGCGAGCGGATCGAGCGCGACGCGTTCGCCACGGGGCCGGGGGGCGTGACCACCCACTCCGTGCTCGACGCCTACCGTCGCGAGGTGCAGGACCGGATCGGGCCGCTGGCGCGACGACTGCGCGTGGTGGTGGACTGCGGCAACGGGACCGCGAGCCTCGCCGGCCCGCAAATCCTCGAGGCGCTCGGGGCGGAGGTGGACCGGCTCTACTGCGAGTCCGACGGCACCTTCCCGCATCACCATCCCGACCCGACCGTCCTCGCCAACCTCCGCGATCTCCAGGCCCGGGTGCGCGAGACCCGCGCCGACCTGGGGATTGCCTTCGACGGCGACGGAGACCGGATCGGCGCGGTGGACGAGCAGGGCGAGGTCCTGTTCGGTGACCAGATCCTCGCGTTCCTCGGTCAGGACATGGTCCGGCGACTCGGCAAGGGGCGCGAGGTGATCTTCGACGTCAAGTGCTCCGATGCGCTCGCCGAGGCGTTGGAGCGCGCCGGGGCGCGGCCGACCATGTGGATGACGGGCCACTCGCACATCAAGCGGAAGATGAAGGAGAGCGGCGCCGTCCTGGCCGGCGAGATGAGCGGGCACATGTTCTTCGGCCCGCCCGACTACCTGGGCTTCGACGACGCCATGTATGCCGCGGCGCGGCTCCTCAAGATCGTGGCGGGGCAGCCCCAGCCCCTCTCCGCCCTGCGGGCCGAGCTCCCGCAGTACATCAGCACGCCCGAGATCCGGGTGGACTGCGCGGAGGAGCGGAAGACCGCCGTCGTCGCGGCGGCCGCGCAGCACTTCTCCCAGCGCTATCCGACGGTCACCATCGATGGCGTGCGCTGGCGCACCGCGGGCGGCTGGGGCCTCATTCGGGCGTCCAACACGCAGCCGATCCTGGTGCTGCGGTTCGAGGCCAAGACCGACGCGCAGCTGGCGGAGATCCGGCGCGAGGCCGACGAGGTGCTGCGGGCCCAGGGAGTCGGCACCGGGAGCGTATGAACCGGCGTCGCGGCGCCGCGTACGCGGTCGCGGGCATCCTGCTGCTCCTGTTCGGCGGGCGTTGGGCGGCGATCCGGTTCACCGAGGCATCCTGGTTTGCGGGTCTCGGCCTCGGACCCGTCTACTGGGCGCGCTTCGCTCACGACCTGGCGTGGCAGACCGCCCTGATGCTCGTGGCGGCGCTGTGGTACGCGGCGCAAACCTGGGCCGTCTACCGGTCCATCGGCGCCGTGCACCTGCCGCGCCGGGTGGGTGATCTGGAGATCGCGGAGGCGGTCCCGCGGCGCACGCTGCGGTGGATCGCCGTCGGCACCGCGCTCCTGCTCGGCATCATCACGGCGATGACGTTTTCGGACGTCCCGGATCTCGTCTCGCTGTACCGTCACGCCGTGCCGCTCGACATCCGCGAACCCATTCTCGGCAACGATGCCTCGTTCTACCTGGCGCGGCTGCCGCTGCTGGAGGCGTTGCATCTCGTGGCGCTGGTGATGGTGCTCTTCGGGATCTTCGTGTCGACGGGGCTCTACGCGCTTACCGGCAGCATCACATACGGAGATCGGCGCCTCCGCGCCACGCCACACGCCCGCGGCCACCTGGTCGTGCTGGCGGGAATCCTGGCGCTGGTCCTGGCCTGGGGGTTCCAGCTCGATGCCTGGCAGATCGTGGGTGGCGGCGGCAGCGCCCGGGGCGCGATGACCGCCGCCGATCGCGCCTATCGGGTCCCGGCGTCCACAGCGTTGGCGGCCCTGGCGCTCGTGGTCGCCGCCGGCACCGTAGGCTCGCTCCGCTGGAGGCGAGCCGGGATCCTCCTCACCCTGTGGGCCACCCTGGCCGTCGCGGCGCTGCTCGGCCGCTATGTGGCCCCGTACCTCTCCGACGCATGGCGCGGGCGGCCCGACCGCGCGGTGTCCCTCGCGCTCGCGCAGTATGCGGACCGCTACTCGCGGGCGGGGCTCGGGCTCCTGGACGCCGTGCGGCCCGAGCGGCTCGTCGTGACGCCGACGGCGCCCCCCGAGAGCCTGGAGGCTCTGGGGCGCGAGCTCGGCGGCCTCTCGCCATGGGACGTCGAGCCCGGTGCCCTGGCCGCCGCGCTGAACGGCGCCGTACCCGACACCGGCCGCGCGCGGGTCTGGACCACGTCGCTCGACGGCTATCCCGGCAGCGCCGGCCAGCCGGTTCTGACGGCGCTCGCGGTGCCGGAGACGGACCAGCTTGAGGTCGCGCGCGCGGCGCACCGCCCGGACTGGACCGAGCTGCACCGAGGCCCCCTGTCGTGGGCGGGCGATCCTGTCGCGGTCGCGGCGGGGGGCCGCTGGGCGGGCGGGCTGGTGTTCCTCGGGCAGCTCAGCCCCGTCGGCGACAGCACCACAGCACCGGTGCCCGTCGCGCGCGCGGCCGGGCGCATCCGTTTCCTCGCGCATGCCGCGGACCCGGCGGTGGTCGGCCCCGACGAGCCTCCCCCGGCCGGGGGTCCGCTCGGCCTGCGGCTCGGCGGATTCATGCGCAGGCTCCTGCTCGCGTGGGCCCTGCAGATGCCGCCATTGCTCGACCGACGCACCAGCGTCGCCGACCGCCTGCTGGTCTGGCGCGACGTGCCCCGCCGGCTGGCGCGCCTGTACCCGTTCACCACCTTCGAAGCGCCGCGCGCGGCGCTGGTGGATGGCCGGCTCCTGTGGATCGCGGACGGGTACCTCGTCTCTGAGCGATTCCCGCTCGCCGAGCAGGTGGCATGGAACGGCGAGGCTGTGAACTTCCTGCGGGCGGCGTACCTGGCGACCGTGGATGCGGTGAACGGCGCCACCCGGCTGTACCTCCGCCCGCCGGACATGCGCTTCGCCGCGGAGCTGGCCGCGGGCACGGGCACGCCGGCGCTGCCGAGCGACAGCCTCGGTCCGGATCTCAGGGCTCACCTGAACTACCCGGAACAGCTCTTCGCCGCGCAGGCCGAGATGCTCGCGCGGCACCGGGGAGACGCGGATATGACGGCCGAGCCGTGGATCCCCGCCGGTGGGGCGTCCGGCACGGAGCGCGGGGCGCCGGCGCCGCCGCGCGGCGTCACCGTCCTCGCGGGCATCGGCGGGGAGGCGCCCCGGCTGTGGCGCCTGCTGCCCCTCACGGACGCCGCGGGCAACCGGCTGGTGGCGATCGTCGCCGGCACCTGCCGCCCCGACGGCACCCCGTGGCTGCGTCTGCTGCGGCTCCCGGAAGCCGGGTTCCCGACGCTCGCCGCTGCCGAGAACCGGCTGTCCGCGTCGCCCACGCTGGAGGCCGCCGTCGCGGAAGCTGCCGGAGCCGACGGAGCGACGCGGCGGAGCATCGTCGTGGCCGTGCCCGTGGCCGGCACGATGGCGTACGTGCAGTTCCTGCTCGCGTCGCGGCGGAAGGGCGAGGACCCGCTGCTGCCTCGGGCCATGGTGCTCCTTGCGGCCAACCGCCTGGGGATCGGGGACGGCGCCGCCGCCGCGGCGCGGGCGCTGGTGACGGCGACGCCGTCGGCGGCCGCCGCGGCGGGCTCCGCGGCGGCGCTGTCCGACGCGCGGGCGGCGTTCGCCGCCATGGACTCCGCCTCCCGCCGTGGCGATTGGGTGGCATTCGGCCGCGCCTACGAGGGGCTGCGGCGCGCGCTCGAGGCGGGTGCCGCGCGGGGGAAGCGGCCTTGATGCGCCCCTGCCGCGCGTCTACCTTCGGCCGCCAGGTGCGGACCTCATGAACGGGTCGGTGATCGTCGTGGCCCTGGGCGGCAACGCGCTGGCGCCGGCGGGCGAGCCAGCCACCATCGCAAGTCAGTTCCGGCATACGCGGGAGAGCCTCGCTCCCATCGTGGACCTGGCGCGCGAGGGGTGGCGCATCGCGGTGGTGCACGGCAACGGGCCCCAGGTCGGCGACTCGCTCGCCCGCAACGAGCTGGCGGCTCCCGAGGTCGAGCCGCTCCCCCTCGGCGTGCTGGTCGCGGAAACGGCGGGGTGGATCGGGTACATGATCCAGCAGTCGCTGCAGAATGCGCTGGAGCGCGCTGGGATCGCGCGCGACGTGGTCACGGTGATCACCCAGACCATCGTCGCGCGCGACGACCCGATGTTCGCCGCTCCCGTCAAGCCGATCGGGCACCAGCTGTCCCCCGAACGGCGGGCGCGGCTCGAAGCGCGCGGCGTCCCGATGCGCGCCGACCCGCTGGGACGCTGGCGCCGCCTCACCGCGAGCCCGATCCCCATCGGCGTCGTGGAGGCGCCGACCGTGCGGCGTCTGGTCGAGGCGGGCACGATCGTCGTGGCCGCGGGCGGCGGAGGGCCGCCGGTCTACCGCGACCCCGTGCTGCGCCTGGAGGGCGTGGACGCCGTCGTGGACAAGGACCGCACGGCGGCGATCCTGGCGCGCGACCTCGGCGCGGCGTTGCTGCTCATCCTGACCGACATCGAGGCGGTGTACCGGGACTACGGCACGCCGCGTGCAGCACCGATCCGCCGCATGACGGTTGCGGAGGCCGAGAGCCTGCAGGCGGCCGGCCAATTCGGGGCCGGGAGCATGCGCCCCAAGGTCGAGGCTGCGCTCTCGTTCGTGAAGGCGGGCGGTGAGCGCGCCGTGATCGCCGAGCTGGGCAAGGGGCTCGCTGCCATCCGCGGCGAGACGGGAACCACGATCGTGGCCGAGGGCCGATGAACCTACACGAGTATCAGGCGCGGGAGCTGCTGGCGCGGGCGGGGATCCCCGTCGCACCCGGCATCGTAGCGGCGACACCAGCGGACGCCCGGAGGGCGATGGAGCGGCTGGGGGTGCCCAAGGCCGTCGTGAAGGCGCAGGTGCACGCCGGCGGGCGCGGCAAGGCGGGCGGCGTGAAGCTGGCGGAGTCACCGGAGCAGGTGGAGCGCGTGGCCTCCCAGATCCTGGGGATGAAGATCAAGGGCCTGACCGTCACGAAGGTTCTGGTCGTGCCGGCGGCGGAGATCGCGAGCGAGGCCTACGCCGGGGTCATCGTGGACCGCGTCTCCCGGTCCCCGGTGCTCATGGTGAGCCCGGCGGGCGGCATCGACATCGAGGAAGTGGCCGCCACGACGCCGGAGAAGATATTCCGCGCCACGGTGGACGCGCGCTACGGGCTGTTGCCGCACCAGGCCATGGCGCTGGGGTTCCGGCTCTACGGCGATCTCGCGCTGGTGCGCCAGGCCGCCGACATCCTCCAGAAGCTCTACCTCGCGTTCGTCGATGCGGGCGCCTCGCTGGCGGAGATCAACCCGCTGGTGGTCACGCCGGGCGGCGAGGTGGTCGCGCTGGACGCCAAGATCGTCGTGGACGACAACGAGCTGGAGCGGCGCCCCGCCATCGCGGCGTTGCGCGACGTGGCCCTCGAGGATCCGGCGGAGGTCCAGGCCCGGGACGCCAACCTCACCTACATCAAGCTCGACGGGAACGTCGGATGCTGCGTGAACGGCGCGGGGCTCGCGATGGCGACGATGGACCTGGTGAAGTACTACGGCGGCGAGCCCGCGAACTTCCTCGACATCGGCGGGTCGTCGAACCCCGACAAGGTGGTGACCGCCCTCAAGATCATTACTTCCGATCCCAAGGTGAAGGCGATCCTCTTCAACATTTTCGGCGGGATCACGCGCTGCGATGACGTGGCGAACGGCATCGTAGCGGCGACCCGCCAGTTCAAGGTGGACCGGCCGATCGTGATCCGGCTGACGGGCACCAATGAGAAGGAGGCCGTGAAGATCCTCGAAGGCGTGGGCATGCGCGCTCTCACCGACATGGATGCCGCCGTCGAGCAGGCGGTGAAGGTGGCACGGGGAGGGGCGGCTGCATGAGCATCTTCGTGGACCAGGGGACCCGCCTGGTGGTGCAGGGCATCACGGGCCGCGACGGCTCGTTCCACGCCCGGCAGATGCTCGCGTACGGAACGCCGGTGGTTGCCGGCGTCACGCCGGGCAAGGGGGGGCAGCGCTTCGAGGACAAGGTCCCGATCTTCAACACCGTCGCCGAGGCGGCAGCGGCCACCGGCGCGAACGCGTCGGTCATCTACGTCCCCGCGAGGTTCGCAGTCGACGCGATCTTCGAGGCTGCTGACGCCGGGATCCTCCTGGTCGTGTGCATCAGCGAGGGCGTCCCCGTCCTGGACATGACGCGCGTCATGCCCTACCTGGCACAGCGCAGCGCGCGCCTGGTCGGCCCCAACTGCCCCGGGATCATCACGCCGGGCGTGGCCAAGGTCGGCATCATCCCGGGCCAGATCTGCGCGCCGGGCGCGGTGGGAGTGGTGTCCCGCTCGGGTACCCTGACGTACGAGGTGGTCTACCAGCTCACCCGCGCCGGCCTCGGGCAAACCACCTGCGTGGGGATCGGGGGCGATCCGATCATCGGCACCACGTTCATCGACTGCCTCGCGGCCTTCGAGGCCGACCCGGCGACCAGGGCCGTGGTGATGATCGGAGAGATCGGCGGCACGGACGAGCAGAAGGCGGCGGAGTTCGTCACGGCGCACATGAAGAAGCCCGTGGTGGGCTTCATCGCGGGCCAGACCGCGCCGCCGGGACGCCGGATGGGCCACGCGGGCGCAATCATCTCCGGCTCCTCGGGCACGGCCGCCGAAAAGATCGCGGCGTTCGAGCGTGCCGGCATCGCCGTCATGAAGCGGCCGGCCGACGTGGTCCCGCTGGTGCAATCGCGGCTATGACGCTCGCGGACCTCCTGGATCGGCGACGGGTGGTCGTGCCGCTCGAGGCACGGACGGTCCGCGAGGCCACCACCAGGCTGGCCCGGGCGCTCGCCCGCTCCGGCGCCATCGCCGACGAGGCCCGCCTCGCCGAGATCCTCAAGAACGAGTGGCCGGAAGACGTCGTCATGGTCGGCGGCCGCGCCTTTCTGCCCCACTTCCGGACCGACGCGGCCACTGCCCTGGCCGTGGCCATCGGCGTGACGTCGCAGCCGATCTGCCGCGCCAACGACCCCAACCGCTGCGCCCGCGTCGTGGTGCTCATCATCGCACCGGTCCGCGAGGCCTCCGAGTACCTCCGGGCCATGAGCGCCGTCGCGCGCGCCCTGGCCTCGGACGACGTCCTCGAGGGGCTCCATGCCGCCCGCACCGCCGAGGACGTGCTGGGGCTCGCTGGCCTCCGGGACGCGCCGGTGCCCGGCGAGGTCACCGTGCACGACCTCATGACCACCGACGTGCTCGCGGTGGGGCCCGAGACCACCCTCGGCGAGGCTGCCCGCGCGATGCTGGGCCGCGGCGTCCGGGCCGTGCCCGTGACCGGGCCCAACCAGGAGGTGCTCGGGCTCCTCTCCGACGGCCATCTCCTCAAGCACCTCCTGCCGCAGACCGTGCAGCAGATGTCGACCGGCCAGATGAAGGCCGTAAAGCGTCGTGCCGCGCGAGGCTCACCCATCGCGCCGCGCGACGTGCCCGTCCGCGACGCGATGGACCGGACCGTCCTCTGCCTCGCGGAGGACCAGACCATCGCCGACGTCGCCGCACTCATGCTGGCGAAGGATGTCGATCGCTTTCCCGTCACTCGCGACGGTGCTCTCGTCGGCTTCCTGACCCGCGGCGACATCGTCCGTAAACTCCTGGGGTACTGAACCAGACCCATGCTCACCCTTGCAATCATCAAGCCGGACGCCATCGCCTCCGGCAGGGCCGGGAAGGTGCTCGCGCACCTCGAGGCCGCCGGCTTCCGCATGCGCGCCGTGCGGCTCGTGCAGCTGACGCGCGAGCAGGCGGAGGCGTTCTACGCCGTCCACCGCGAGCGGCCGTTCTTCCGCCCGCTGGTCACCTTCATGACCTCGGGGCCCTCCCTGGCCCTCGCGCTCGAGCGAGCGGACGCGGTGGCCAAGCTCCGCGACGTGATCGGCGCCACCGACCCCAAGGAAGCCGCGCCGGGAACCGTCCGGGCCCTGTACGCTGAATCCAAGGAGCGCAACGCCATCCACGCCTCCGACAGCCCCGAAAACGCCGTGCGCGAAGTCGGGTTTTTCTTCCCGGAGCGAGACCTGGTGTAGGCCGCGGGGCCCCGCGCCAAGACCGGAGCCGATTCGGTTGACCCAAGTGTGACAACGGGTTAGCTTGACCCGCTATGCTGCGCATCGACCTCGCGGCGGTGCGCGAGGGGCCGGTCGAGACGTCGGCCACGATCGCGAAGGACGACCCGCTCATTGTGGGGAGCGGGCTTACGCTGGCATCTCCCCTGTCGGTGACGGGCCGTCTCACCACGGCCGGCACCGGCAGGTACTACTGGCAGGCAAGGCTCGCCACGGTCGTGAAGGCCGAGTGCCGGCGCTGTCTGTCGCCCGTGGACGTCCCGCTCTCGCAGCCGCTCGGCCTGGTGTTCGTCGCAGAGGTAGACGCGGACCCCGACGACGACTGCTACGTCGTGCCCAGGCGCGCCACGGCCGTGGACCTCACCGAGGCGGTGCGTGAAGAGCTGCTGCTCGCCGTGCCCCAGTACGTCGAGTGCCGGGACGATTGCCGCGGGCTCTGTCCCCACTGCGGGGCCGACCTCAACGCCGGCCCGTGCGGCTGCCAGCAGGAGATGGATCCACGTTGGGAAGCGCTCACGAAGCTGCGCAAAGGCGGATGAACCATGGCGGTCCCGAAGAGAAGGACGTCGAAATCCAAGAAGCGCATGCGCCGGACGCACTACAAGGCAAGCGTGCCGACGCTCTCCCCGTGTCCCAAGTGCGGCGAGATGCGGATCCCACATCGTGTATGCCCCAACTGCGGCTATTACAAGGGCGAGAGGCGGATCGAAATCGAGGACTAGGTGACCAGGATCGCCCTTGACGCCATGGGAGGCGACCACGCCCCGGCCGTCCCAGTCGCGGGCGCGGCCATGGCGTTGGGTGAGCTCCAGGGCGACGTCGCCATTCAGCTCATCGGACAGAAACGCAGTATCGAGCGGGAGCTCGAGCGACAGGCCGTGGACCGGGCGCGAATCGAGATCGTGGATGCGCCCGAAGCCATTGGCATGGGTGAGAAACCACTTCAGGCGATTCGCTCCAAGCGTAATTCTTCCATAGTGATAGGCCTTGGGCTCCAGAAGGCCGGGCACTCCGACGCCTTCATCAGCGCCGGCAATACCGGAGCCGTGATGGCCGCGTCCACGCTGACGCTGCGACTGTACGACGGCTTCGAGCGACCTGCCATCGGGACGCCGTTTCCCACCAGCCGCCAGACCGTGCTGGTCCTGGACGTGGGCGCCAACGTGGACTGTTCGGCCGCCGAGCTGGTGGGATTTGCCCATCTCGGAGTGCTGTATGCGCGGGACGTAATGGGGCGGAGCGATCCTGCAGTGGGGCTGCTCAACATCGGCGAGGAGGAGGAGAAGGGTAACGCCGCGACCAAAGAAGCTTACCGCCTCCTCAGGCACAGCGGCCTCCCGTTCGTGGGCAACGTGGAGGGCCGGCACATCCTGCTGGGCCGGTGCGAGGCGGGAGACTTCGACGTGGTGGTGTGCGACGGGTTCGTCGGCAACGTGCTGCTGAAGTTCTACGAGTCCGTCGAGCGACTGTTTCATGCGCTGGTGGAGCGCGAGCTGGGCGCCGCCACCGCGGCGGGGGACGCGATGACCCGGATATGGCGTGTACTCGACTACTCGGAGTACGGCGGTGCGCCACTGCTCGGTGTGCGCGGCGTATCCATCATCTGCCACGGGCGCTCGTCGCCGAACGCCATACGCAACGCCATCAAGGTCGCGTCCGAGGCGACGCAGCACCACCTCGTGCAGCACATGAACCGGGAGTTCGCCGGGGAGGGTGCGCGACGGTGAAACGCCCCTCAGTCACCTTCGCCGGCCTTGGCGCTTGGGTCCCGCCGAGGGTCGTGACCAACGCCGACCTCGAGCGGACGCTCGACACGTCGGACACGTGGATACAGGAGCGGACCGGCATCCGGGAGCGCCACTTCACGAGCCCGGGTGAAACCACGGCGGGCATGGGGCGGGACGCCAGCTTGCTGGCGCTCGCCGACGCGGGGCTCACGCCGGGGGACATGGACGTCATCGTGGCGGCCACGGCGTCGCCCGACCGCCTCCTGCCCTCGATGGCGTGCGATGTCCAGGCGCTGCTCGGCGCCAAGAACGCCGCAGCGTTCGACGTCGTCGCGGCATGTCCCGGGTGGATCTACGCCCTGGTGGTCGCCAAATCGATGATCGACGCCGGGACGGGGGAGCGCGTGCTCGTGATCGGGAGCGAGCAGCTGAGTGCGATCACGGACCATACCGACCGGTCCACGGCGGTGCTGCTGGGAGACGCCGCGGGGGCGGCCGTGCTGGTGAAGGCCACCGGCGACCGCGGCATCCTGTCGAGCTACCTGAGGTCCGACGGCACCCTCGCTGAGTTGCTCTATCGGCCGGGAGGCGGGGCAGCTCATCCACCCAGCGAGGAGATGCTCAAGGACCGCAGCTACTACCTCAAGATGGCCGGCCGCGAGGTCTTCAAGGCGGCCGTGCGATCCATGGCGGATGCGGCGCAGTGCGCGCTCGCTGGCGCCGGCCTGGCGGGGGACCAGGTGGATCTGATGGTCCCCCACCAGGCCAACATGCGGATCATCCAGGCCACGGCCGAGCACGCGCATATCCCGATGGAGCGCGTGTTCGTCAACGTGGACCGCTACGGTAACACCAGCTCGGCGTCGATCCCGCTGGCGCTCGACGAGGCGCGCAAGTGCGGCCGGCTGCAGCCCGGGATGATCGCGCTGCTGGTGACCTTCGGGGCCGGCTTCACGTGGGGAGCGATGGTCGTGCGCTGGTGAGTGTTGCCCTGCTGTGTCCCGGCCAGGGCGCGCAGCGGGTCGGGATGGCGAAGGATCTGGCCGAGATGTTCCCGGAAGCGCGCGCGGTGCTGGAAGCGGTGGACGAGGCGCTCGGCTTCGCGCTCTCGGCGGTGATGTGGAACGGGCCGGAGGAGCTGCTCACCCGCACCGACCACGCCCAACCGGCGCTCCTGGCTCACTCCGCAGCGGTCTGGGCCGTAGCCGGGCCCTCGCTGGCGGGGCGCGTGGCGGCCGCGGCGGGCCATTCGCTAGGCGAGTACAGCGCGTATGCCGCCGCCGGCGCGCTGGGCCTGGCGCAGGCGGCACGACTGGTGCGTCGGCGCGGCGAATTGATGCGCGACGCGGGGACCGCGCGGCCGGGCACGATGGCGGCCGTGATGGGACTGGAAGCGGACCGGGTGTCCGAGGCGTGCCGACAGGCGAGCGGCCCGGACGGGGTCGTGGTTGCGGCCAACCTCAACGCGCCGGACCAGACGGTCATTTCCGGGGACCCCGGCGCGGTGGCGCGCGCCGGCGAGCTGCTCAAGGCGGCCGGCGCGAAGCGGGTGCTCCCGCTCAAGGTGAGCGGGGCGTTCCATTCTCCGCTGATGGCGGCGGCGGCGGAACGTTTCCAGGAGGCGCTGGAGCAGGTGGAGCTGGCGCGTCCAGCGTTCCCGGTGGTGGCGAACGCGAGTGCCGAGCCGGTGCGCGATCCCGCGACGGCCCGGCGCCTTCTGGCCGCCCAGCTCACCAGCCCGGTGCGCTGGGTCGAGTCGGTGCGGACCCTGGCGTCGCTCGGGGGTGAGGGCATGGAGTTCATCGAGATCGGCCCCGGGACCGTGCTCTCCGGCCTGGCGCGGCGCGTGACCGGGACGGGGCGCGCGTTGAGCCTGGGCACGGCCGCTGAGGTGGCGGCGTTCCTGGAGGCCGCATGAAGCTCGGGCTCAACGACAAGGTGGCGTTGGTGACCGGCGCGGGCCGCGGCATCGGCCGGGCCATCGCGACCGAGCTGGCGTGCGGGATGGGGGCGCGGGTCGCGGTGCTCGACCGCGACTATGAGCATGCGCTCGAGGTAGCGGCCGAGATCGCCTGCGGCGCCAAGGGGTTCCGCGTGGACGTCGTCGACGCGGCGGCCATAGAGGCGTGCGTCGAGGAGGTGGAGCGGGATCTCGGGCCCATCGAGGTCCTCGTCAACAATGCCGGCATCACCCGGGACAACCTGCTGATGCGGCTCTCCGAGGAGCACTGGGACACCGTGCTGGACGTCAACCTGAAGGGCGCCTACTTCACGATGAAGGCCGTGGCGCGCGGCATGATCAAGCGCCGCTCGGGCCGGATCATCAACATCGCGAGCGTGGTCGGGCTGGTCGGCAACAAGGGGCAGGCGAACTACGCGGCGTCGAAGGCCGGGCTCATCGGGCTGACCAAGACCGTGGCGAAGGAGCTGGCCTCGCGCAACATCCGGGTCAACGCGGTGGCCCCGGGATTCATCGAGACGGACATGACCGCCGGGCTGTCGGCTCAGGCCCGCGAGACGCTCAGCGCCCAGATCGCGCTGGGACGGCTCGGCACCCCGGAGGACGTCGCCGCCGCGGTGGCCTTCCTCGCATCGGATGCCGCATCGTACATTACGGGCCAAGTCATCGTGGTCGACGGCGGGATGGTCTGGTGAGGTAGGGCACAACCTTCGGAGGGGCGCGACTCTCATGGCCGACATGGCGAATCTCGAAGCACGAGTGAAGGACATCATTGCCGAGGAGCTGGGCGTCGAGCGCGAGAAGCTCACCAAGGAGGCGAGCTTCATGGAGGACCTCGGCGCCGACAGCCTCGACACCGTCGAACTCGTCATGGCCTTCGAGAAGGAGTTCGACCTCGACATCCCGGACGAGGAGGCGGAGAAGCTCCGCACGGTCGGGGACGCGCTCAATTACCTGCATCAGCGAATGGGCGCCAAGGAGTGAGGCGTCGGGTCGTCGTCACCGGCCTGGGGCTGGTGACGCCCGTGGGCAATTCAGTGGACGAGAGCTGGAGCGCGCTGGTCGCCGGGAAATCGGGGGCCGCGCGCATTCAGCGCTTTGACCCCTCCGCGCTCGACGTCCGGTTCGGGTGCGAGGTCAAGGGCTTCGACCCCACGGCGTACCTCGAGCGCAAGGAAGCCAAGCGCTACGACCGCTATGCCCAGTACGCGATTGCCGCGACCGTGGAGGCGGTGAAGGACGCCGGCCTGGAGGGTGGCTTCCCCGCGCCGGAGCGCACGGGCGTGATCATCGGCAGCGGGATCGGCGGGATCGCGACCTTCGAGGAGCAGTGCACTGTCTTTCTCCAGCAGGGCCCGTCGCGCGTGTCCCCGTTCTTCGTCCCCATGTTCATTCCGGACATGGCCTCTGGCCTGGTCGCGATGCGCTTCGGCCTCAGGGGACCGAACTACTGCACCGTGTCGGCCTGTGCCTCGTCGGCGCACGCGATCGGCGAGGCCTTCCGCCTGATCCAGGACTGCGACGCCGACGCCATGGTCGCGGGCGGGGCCGAGGCGGCGATAACCCCGTTGTCGATCGCCGGGTTCGCCAGCATGAAGGCGCTGTCCACCCGCAACGACGACCCGGAGCACGCCTCCCGCCCCTTCGACAAGACCCGCGACGGCTTCGTTCTGGGCGATGGCGCCGGCGTGGTCGTGCTGGAGGAACTCCAGCACGCGGAGCGGCGCGGCGCGCGGATCCTGGCCGAGGTCGCGGGCTACGGGATGAGCGCGGACGCCTTCCACATGACGCAGCCGGCGCCGGAGGGCAGGGGAGCGCAGCAGGCCATGCGCGCCGCCCTGGCCGATGCGCAGGTCTCCGTCGGCGAGATCGGCTACGTCAACGCCCACGGCACGTCCACGCCGCACGGCGACCTGGCCGAGACACAAGCCGTGAAAAAGGTGTTCGGCGAGCACGCCCGCCGGCTCGTGTTCGGGTCCACCAAGTCCATGACCGGGCACCAGCTGGGAGCCGCGGGCGGGGTAGAGTTCGCGATCTGCACGCTGGTCATCACGCGCGGCGTGATCCCGCCGACCATCAACCTCAAGACCCCCGATCCGGAGTGCGACCTCGACTGCGCGGCACACGGGCCCGTTGAGCGTCGCGTCGACGTCGCCATGTCCAACTCGTTCGGCTTCGGTGGCCACAACGTGTCGCTGGTGGCGAAGCGGTACGCCGCCTAGCGGGCGCCGGCCATGACCTCCGCGGTCCGCGACGTCACCGACGTCCCAATCCACGACCCGGCCCTGCGGGGCCTTCCCGATAAGCTGGCCGCCGGCGAGCGGCTCGGTCTGGACGATGCAGTCGCGCTGTTCGAGAGCCGCGACCTGCTGGCGGTGGGCGCCCTGGCCGACGCCCGGAACCGCGAGAAGAACGGCGAGCGGGTGTTCTTCTCGTCCAACCAGCACATCAATCCGACCAACGTCTGCGTGCTCCGGAACACCTGCGTGTTCTGCTCCTTCGCGCGCACCCCCAGGGAGGACGGCGCGTACACGCGGACTCTGGACGAGGTGCTGGCGGAGGCGGCGCGGGCGAAGAGCGCTCCGACCCGCGAGTTCCACATCGTGGGCGGGCTGCACCCCAAGCTGACACTGCGCTACTACACCGACATGGTCCGCGCGCTGCGGGAGGCCTACCCCGGCGTGCACGTCAAGGCGCTCACTGCGGTCGAGATCGCGCACCTGGCGAGGATCGAGCGCTGCTCCTTCCGGGAAGTACTGGTGCGGCTCAAGGAGGCGGGTCTGACCAGCCTGCCGGGGGGCGGCGCGGAGGTGTTCGGCAACGCCGTGCGCATGACCATCGCCGACCGCAAGCTGGCTGGCGACGACTGGCTCGAGGTGCACCGCCAGGCGCACGCGCTAGGCATCCCGTCCAACTGCACGATGCTCTACGGCCACGTCGAGACGATGCAGGATCGGGCGGAGCACCTGTTGCGGCTGCGCGGCCTCCAGGACGAGACCGGAGGGTTCCTCACCTACATCCCGCTGGCCTACCACCCCGACAACAACGTCCTCGGCGAGGAGCTGGGCTGGCAGGGACGCGCCACGATGGGCGTGGACGACTTGATGAACCTGGCGATCGGCCGCCTGGTGCTCGACAACATCCCGCACGTCAAGACGCACTGGCCGATGGTGTCCGCGTTCGTGTCGCAGGTCGCGCTGCACTTCGGCTGTGACGACCTCGAGGGCACGGTGGTCTACGAGCGCGTCTACCACGAGGCCGGTGCGCGCACGCCCATGGAGCTGACTTACGACGGCCTGGTGGCCCTGATCCGCGGCGCCGGGAAGGTCCCGGTCGAGCGCGACTCCCTGTACCAGCCGGTGCGGACGTTCGCCTGATGCGCCTCGGTCGGATCGGCTACGTCAACTGCTACCCGGTGTACGGTGGCATGGATCGCGGCGTGGTGGTGGCGCCCGCCTCCCTGGTCACCGGCACGCCCGCCGAGCTCAACGACCGGCTGGCCGACGGGCGCCTGGACGTCAGCGTGATCTCCGCCGTGGCGTACGCCCAGCACGCCGCAGACCTGGAGCTGCTCCCCGATCTCGCCATCAGCTCGGACGGCCCCGTGCGCAGCGTGCTGCTGTTCAGCCGCCGGGCACCCGACGCGCTGGCCGGCGCCCGAGTCCTGGTCTCCACGGCCTCGCGGACCTCGGTGCACCTGCTCGATCTGCTCGCGCACGATTGCTGGGGGGTGGCGTTCGCGACCGTGCCCGCCCCGGCCGAGCCCGGCGATCTCGAGCGGCTGACGCGGGTGCCCCACGACGCGGTCCTGGTCATCGGCGACGGCGCGTTGCTGCTCGCCGCCGCGGGCGCCTACCCGTACGTCGTGGACCTCGGCGAGGAGTGGAAACGGTGGACCGGGCTCCCGTTCGTGTTCGCCGTCTGGGCAGCGCGCCGCGCCGTGGACCGGCAGGCCACGCGGGACGTGCACCGGGCGCTGCTCGCGAGCCGCCGCTGGGGACTGCAGCACCTCGACGATCTGGCGGCGCGCGCCGCGACGGCGACCGGCGTGGACCGCGTGCGCTGCCGGGAGTATCTGGAAGGGCTCGATTATGGGCTGTCCTACCGGCACCTCGCCGGGCTGGCGGACTTCCTGCGCCGTCTCGCCGCGCGGGGCATCGTCCCGGACGGAACCCTGTCCTTCCTCGGCGCCGCGTAACGCCCCGATGTCCGACGCGTCCGATCTCCTCGAATTGTACCAGCGCGCACCCCTGGTCGAGCTGGGCGCGCTGGCCGACGCCGAGCGCCGCCGCCGCCACCCCGGCGGAGTCGTCACGTACATCATGGACCGGAACATCAACTACACCAACGTCTGCGTCGCCGACTGCAAGTTCTGCGCGTTCTACCGCCGCCCCAAGCACGCCGAGGGCTACGTCCTCTCGTTCGAGGAGATCGGCCGCAAGATCGACGAGGCGAAGGCGATCGGCGCGGTGCAGATCCTGATGCAGGGCGGACACAATCCCTACATCCCGTTCGAGTGGTACCTCGATCTGCTCCGGTACATCAAGCAGCACCACCCGATCCACGTCCACGGCTTCTCCCCCTCGGAGGTGCAGTTCTTCGCCACCCGGTTCCGCATGACGGTGGACCAGGTGGTGGAAGCCCTCCAGCAGGCCGGCCTGGACTCGATCCCCGGCGGCGGCGGCGAGATCCTGGTGGACCGCGTGCGCCGCCTGGTGGCCCGGAAGAAGGCGATGACCGACCAGTGGCTCGAGGTGATGGACTCGGCGCACCGCCACGGCATGAAGACCTCGTGCACGATGACCTACGGCCTGGGCGAGACCGCCGCCGAGCGCATCGAGCACCTGCTGCGCCTGAGGGAGCAGCAGGCCAGGACCGGCGGCTTCACCGCCTTCATCTGCTGGCCGCTGCAGCCGGAAAACACGGAGATGGCCGGCACCGCCAAGACCGACGCCGTCACGTACCTGCGCACCCTGGCGATCGCCCGGATCGCGCTCGACAACTTCGCCAATCTTCAGGTGAGCTGGGTCACGATGGGGATGAAGATCGGCCAGATCTCGCTGCACTTCGGCGCGAACGATTTCGGGTCGCTGATGATGGAGGAGAGCGTGGTGTCCGCCGCCGGCACCACCTTCCGCACCACGGCCGAGGAGATCGAGCGGCTGGTCCGCGGCGCCGGCTTCAGGCCCCTGCGGCGCCGGCAGGACTACAGCCTGGTCGAGGAGGCCGCGTGACGGCCGCGTCCAAGCCGGTGCTGGTCCTGGTCGGCTCCGAGTCCGACCGCCCCCGAATCGAGCCGTTGTTCAGGATCCTGGACGACGCGGGAATCGGTTACGACTTCCAGGTGTCGTCCGCGCACCGCGAGCCCGAGAAGACCGCTGCGCTGGCGCGCGCCGCTCGGGGAAAGGGATACCGCGTCGTGATCTGCGGCGCCGGCATGGCCGCCGCCCTTCCCGGCGCGGTCGCGTCGCAGACCGACCTGCCAGTGATCGGCGTCCCGTTCGACGTCGGGGCGCTCCACGGCACCGACGCCTTGTACTCGATGGTGCAGACGCCCAGCGGCGTGCCTGTAGCCACGGTCGGCATAGACAACCCGAAGAACGCTGCCCACCTCGCCATCCGGATCCTGCGCGCATGACTACCCGCCTCGGTATCGGCTACGATTCGCACCGGTTCGCCGCCGGCCGGTCGCTCCATCTCGCCGGCGTCACGGTGCCTCACACCCACGGCCTGGTCGGGCACTCCGACGGCGACGTGGCGCTCCACGCAGTGGTGGACGCGCTGCTGGGCGCCGCGGCGCTCGGCGACATCGGCACGTTCTTCCCGGACGACGATCCGCGGTGGAGGGGGGCCGACTCAACCCAGTTCGCGAAGCAGGTGGTGGAGACGCTCCGGCAGGGCGGGTACTCGGTGCAGCAGGTGGACGTCACCATCCTCGCCGAGCGGCCCAAGCTCGCTCCCCTGATCGCTCAGATGCGGGCGGCCACCGCCAAGGCGCTCGGCGTCAAGGTGGACGCTGTCAGCATCAAGGCCAAGACGAACGAAGGGATGGGCTGGATCGGCCGCGGAGAGGGAATCGCCGCCCTGGCGGTGGCGACCGTGGTGCGGGCGGCGACCGGCTGATCAACCACGTCGATACCGGAGCCGGTTTACTGACACTCACCGGTATTCAGACGCACAACTGAGCACGAGACCGGCCCCTCGTTGAGGGGCCGGTTTCCATCTAGTACCGCTTGTTACGGGTGGCTGCGGGGCACAACAGGGGTACAATGGCGGTCAGGCAGAACCGGCTGACCTCGCTCGTCATCTGGTGTCCCAATTGCGATACCTGCGCCGCGCTAGGCTGGCGATCGCGTGTGCGCCGGTAGGCGTCACCGGGCGTCACCGCGTCCTCACCGGGCCGGCCAGTCAGGGACACGGCTCCAGAAACCCATAGTCCTCCGCCATTCCCCGCAGGCAGGCGAGCAGTTCGTCCGCCAGGAGCCACGCGCCCAGTTCGAGGTGGGCCGGAGGTAGGTCGATCGTCACGCTCGGGGCAGCGAACCGATCGGCGGCGGTGAGAGTCGGACCGGCGCGGTCGAGCTGGTAGACCCACTCGACGTCACCGAAGTGATGGGGAAACCGCTCCTTGAGTGCGGCCTCGAACGCTTCGAACCAGCGATCGCGGAGCGAGCTGGCGCCCGGGTCGATCATTGCACCTTTGGCCCCTGGCCCGTCCGCTGCAGGCGCTGGTTAGGCGGCAACGAGGCCGCGAGTTCGAGTGGCGCGTAGAAGCCAAGCCGCCCAGAGGCAGTAAGCCGTGGAAACCGGACAGCCTACATACGAAAGGGCCAATGGCACCAAGTACGGCCCCACCGCAATGGGCCAGGCGTACAGGAGCCGGAACAGGTGAAAGATGCCAACGAGGAGGAAGATGGCGCCGGATACGATCAGATAGAGCTTGAGGGCCATGCTGGCACTCCGCGTTGGCAGCCTGACGGTCAGCGCATAAGCTGCGGGCTGCGCCGGCCGGGGCCGTGATCTTGGCGGGAGCGGCGGCGCGGCACCGCGAACTCACTCAGATCGTGCGGATGTGATGGACGATCTGCGCCCCGAGCCCAAGCGCCTGGGCCGCGCCGTGCGGCAGCTCGAGTGCGAGCGGCTGGCGGACGCACGCGGCCGTGTTACGGGACCTGTCCCGTATCAAGCAGGGGACTTGGGAGTCGCCCACGGGAACCCCAGGATGAGAATGCCCGCAACCAGAGCAAGGACCGACATGAACGGACGCATTCCCGTGATGTTGAGGGTGACCAGCGATACCACCCCATGCAGGATCAACCAGACGCTCAGCAAGAGTATGCCGAGATCCTTGGTCAGTTTCATCGGGGGCCTCTCCTTTTCGAGGTGGGTTGAAAGACGTCGCCCAGTGCGGGCGCTTGGACGTTGCCACCCGGCGGCATGCACCTCAACTCCGGGCCAGCCGCCCGCCTGACGGTGCAGGGCACATATGCACCGCCGTTGCCGCGCCCGCCCGGGCGGATGTTGCACGTCGGCGAAGGCGAGCCAGGCGGGCCGATCTACGTCGTCGCCAACGACCCACCGATCCGGGCAAGCGGCTCACGGCAGCGGACGCTTGAAGTAGAGGCCGTTTGTCGCGTTGATGTCGCCCCGGAACGTCACCGATACCAGCTCCCAGCCCTGGCGACCCAGGACGTTCAGCCGCATGGTGTCGGTCAGGTCTCCGGTCCTCTCGACGCGGTATTCCCAGCGCCGGACCCGCACGGCCTGCCGGGCGTTCGGCGCCGCCGCGCCGACCAAGACAATGGCGGCGACGACCAGGACGTTGATCAAGAGGACGGCTGGCAGTCGCTCTGGCATTCTCATGTGCCCGCTCCCTTCCGATGGATGCGCCACGTTGGACCGACAAGGGCGAATATGTCGAGGGCGCGGCCGGCGCGGCAGCCGCCAACTCCCTTTCCAGGCCGCGTGACGCTCGCCGAGCTTCACGCGCGGCTGGCCCAGCGGGCCGGGGATGGGCGGCAATGCACGCCAGTGCGCCCGTGGCGGATGTGCTCGGCGTCGTGCTTGAGGAGTTGGATGTGGTAGACGCAAACGGCGCCCCGGGGACCAGTGAGGCGCCGGCTGACCGACTGCTCAACGTCCAAGAGGCCGCGGCGCTGCTCGACGTGCGGCCCCGGTGGCTGTACGACCACGCCAAGACGCTTCCCTTTGCTAGGGAAGCTGGGAGAGCATACGCTGCGCTTCTCAGAGGTCGGGATGCGGCCCTGGCTCGAGCGGCGGGCGGCGTGAGTAACAAGGGGTTGGTCGCGGGGATTGTCTTTGACAGGCCGCAAGGCGGGGATATAACGTGATGCTGACTCCCGCCCTTCAGGTTTCCCGTGACCATGGGCCGGTTAGCCGTGCGCTCCTGGTTGGACTCGGGGCAGCGGTGCAAAGGGCGTTCGGCCCAGCGATGACGCGCTGGGCCCGGCCCGTACTCTGGCCCGGCCGCGTAGCTCTTGACTTCCTCCAGAGAGCGTTGTTATGTCAACAACACACGCTGACAGGCTCGCTGGCGCCATGCGGAAGGCCCTCAAGAACTTGCCCGGATCTGTGACTGCTCTCGCGCGACGGGCAGGGGTGAGTCAGACGCTTCTGTGGTTGATTCTTGAGGGTGACCGCAGCGTCACCCCGACCGTTGCCGCGAAGGTGGCCGCGGCCCTCGAGCGTTGGGGCGACGAAAGCCGCGCAGCGGGAGCACGATGCCACGCCGCGGCGAAGGCGATCCGGCGAGCCGTCCGCACACCGAGGGGGACGCCGTGAGAACCACCAAGAAGAAGCAGACCCGCCAGCCGGTCCCGACCCTCAAGCCGCGCCGGCACGGCGCGCCGTTCGCGGGCCGCGTTCACACCTTCATTGACGGCGTGGACTGTACCGCCGCGCTCCAGCGGACGGGCCTCCGGCATGATCTCGCCGGGGCGGAGGACGCGCTCGCCTGGTTCGCGTGGAGCGGCGAGCCGATCAAGGGCCCGGATTTCGATACCCTGGAGCGGCAGATTACCGAGAAGGCGCGTCGAGAGGGCCGCGAGGCCAAGCTGGTCTGCGTGCCGACCGGGCGGGAACGCGTCGCCGCGAAGGCCGGGAACGCGTCATGATGGACGCCAACGCAACGGTCGCGCCGCCAGGCCGGCGCGACTTCGGCCACGTCTACCAGCGCGGTCGCATTCATTGGATGTGCTACCGGGTCGGCGGCAAGACGTACAGCGAGCGCAGCCAGAGTGAGAACCGCACGAAGGCCGAGCGGCTGCTCAACCGCCGTCAGGCGGAACTCGGGCTCGGGCAATTCACCGCGCCGGATGCCCGCCGCACGACGCTGGCCGATCTCGAGCAAGAGCACCGCGACTACTACAAGCGGAAGGCGTTTCGCTCGACCGAGCGGCAAGAAGACTCGTGGCAACATCTTCGCCGTGTCTTGGGGAACGCGCGGGCCGAAGCCCTCACAGCGGACCGCCTTGCCGAGTATGTCCGCACACGTTCAACCGAAGGCGCCGCGCCGGCCACCATAACCGTCGAATTGAACGCGCTCCACTGTGCCATGCGACTCGCCCAAGACAAGCGCAAGCTGGTCGGTATCCCGAAGTTTCCGCAGATGGCTCCGGCTGGCGTCCGCACCGACTTCTTTGAAGCCGACGACCTCGAGCGCTGCTCCCGGAGCTGCCCGCCTGTGTGCGGCCGGTGGCACGGTTCGCCTACCTGACGGGCTGGCGCATCCCGAGCGAGGTCTTGCCACCGACGTGGGACCGCGTGGACTTCGGAGCTGGCATCGTGACGCTCAACGTGGGGACCACCAAGACGGGGGCCGGGCGAACGTTCCCGTTCAGCGCATCCCCGGCGCTCCGATCACTCCTCGAGCAGCAACGGACCCACACCCGGGCGATCGAGCGGCGCACGGGCGCGATTATTCCTCGTGTGTTTCATCGGGACGGGCAACCGATCCTGGACATCTACACCCGCTGGCACTCGGCCAGTCGGCGTGCCGCCGTGAGGCGGCGTGGCGCTCTCGAGGAAGTCGTCCGGCCGGCGCTCTTGGAGCGCGTGCCTCACGATCTCCGCCGTACCGCCGTGCGCAACCTCGTGCGCGCCGGGGTGTCCGAGCATACGGCCATGAAGTTGACCGGCCATAAGACGCGGGCGATCTTCGACCGTTATGACATCGTGGACGAGCGGGATCTCGCGGCCGGCGTGGCGAAAGTCTCGGCGTATCGCGAGGCGCGAGCCGCCGCGGGGGCGCAATGAAGCGGCCAGGGCTCCACTTGGGCTACACCGCGCCCCTACGGCGGGAAGGAATGGCGCCACGACGCCACTCTCCGGCCTAACCCTCTGATCAACCACGTCATCCTGTGGCTCACCGGCCTGCCGCCGGCCGGCGTGTACGGCGTCATCGCGCTGCTGGCGGCGCTCGAGAACATCGTTCCCCCCCTGCCGGCGGACAGCGTCGTGGCGCTGGGGGCGTTTCTCGCCGCCCGGGGCGCCGACATCACCCTCATCGGCATCTTCTTCGCAACCTGGATTCCCAACGTCGCCTCGGCTGTCGGTACGTATTGGATCGCGCGCACCCTGGGCCGCACGTTCGCCGAGGGGCGTGCCGGGCGCCGCCTGCTTTCCCCCCGGGCCATGGCGGCGCTGGAGCGCACCTACCAGCGCCATCACCTGTGGGGCATCTTCGTCAGCCGCTTCCTCCCCGGCTACCGCGCTGTCGTACCACCGTTCGCCGGGGTAGTCGGTCTCGGCGCCTTCCGGGCGCTGGTGCCCGTGGCGCTGGCGTCGGGCCTCTGGTACGGGTTCCTCGTGTGGCTTGCACACCGTGTGGGCAGCAACTGGTACGCCCTCCAGCGGACGCTCGGCCGCCTGTCGTGGTGGCTCGGCGCCGCCGCGGCCGTCGTCACCGCGCTCCTGGTCTGGGGAGTGTGGGCGTGGCGCCGCTCGCACGCCGGCCATGAAGCCTGACGCCGCGGGCACCGCGCCTCCCGCCTTCC
>Ga0153915_10001054_pt1 | contig 25359 bp, 19 predicted proteins | sample Opewatmetagenome_2_FD_107003 | JGI IMG/M metagenome (GOLD analysis project Ga0153915, IMG submission 107003) | Freshwater wetland microbial communities from Ohio, USA - Open water 3 Core 3 Depth 3 metaG | ecosystem: Environmental > Aquatic > Freshwater > Wetlands | place: USA: Ohio, Lake Erie...
AACCAGAAGCAGCAAATGCCATCTGATGTCCATTCAAAAAGCTCTGTGCGCTGCGACGAGGTAAATAATCACTGATACCTGCCCAGCCATTCAAAATAGTTAGTTTGCTCATAAGAATTTTGTTTTTTATGGATTAATACGGTTCAAAAGTAGTGATGTATTAAAATACAGGCAATGCGGTTAGTTACTTACCAATATGGTTAGTATTATTGATAATTAATGTTTTAGATGGCGAAAAAAATAAAACTTTTTTTTGCGTAAGATATTGATTGATAGAATGCTCTCCTAAGGAGATTTTTATAACTTTACGAACTTAAAACAACCACTTATGCATCAGTTAGATTTAAAATACCCGACTTGTCCCATCCGGAATATTTTGTGTCGCTTTAGCGACAAATGGTCGTTGTTAATCTTGTGTTCGCTCGAGGCCGGCAGTACCATGCGTTACAAAGAGATAAGCAATGCTTTGCCGGATATATCTCAAAAAGTGCTTTCCGGAACGCTCAAACGATTGGTGGAGGATAAGCTGATTGTCCGCAGAGCATATACTGAAATTCCTCCTCGCGTGGAATATTCGATGACCGATATGGGACATGGCATCATGCCCGCCGTGCAACTGATGATTGACTGGGCACAGGAACATTTCGATGAAATAATGAAGCGCTGACAGCTTTGAAAAAAGTGAAAGGCTGCCTCCACTTGAAGACAGCCTTTCAGATGCTTGGTCTGACGGGAATCAGGCTTCTTTTTTCAGGTTTTTCAGTTCGACAATAAAGGCGATGAGCAGTCCCAAACCGCCACATAACAAGGTGGAAGCACCGTAAATGATACCAATCATTTCACGCATGAAACGTGTAGTTGAATCGCTGATATCACCCATGTGGATTCCTCCATAGTAATAATTACTGATGAAAAAGCCAATCAGCAGTCCCAGACCAACGCCCAACAACAAACAAGCAATTTTCAGCGTTCCGAATACTCCGGATCTGGATGATTTTGTTGGAAAAGTCAACGTGTCCTGCACCAGGGAAGGATCAACATTCATCCCGATCTTTTCAATCAACATAATCCGTTCTCTCCGACGGGCAAACAGTTCAAACAATTTGTAAATACCTAAAAAAACAATTCCTACTATAAGAGGAACCATAATAAAATCTGTCATAAGCTGGTTTATTAAAGTGAATAATTCGCGTTCTTTGTAACGTTTGACGCCGTGATACGGAAACGGTTACTGGAAGGAGGCCATTTTTTTTATCATGATACAATCCTGTAACCAAAACAAAAAACCTGCGTCTATTCGACTATGGAACACCTGGATGAAAAGGATCTTGTCAGACGCATACTGGAAGGGGATACGTACCAGTTTTCCCGATTGTTGGAGCGTTATCAGCGTCCTGTTCATTCAATGATCCGACAACTGGTCTCCTGCCGGGAAGAAGCCGAGGAACTGACACAGGATGTCTTTGTCAAGGCGTTTCAAAGCTTACATAAATTCAGAGGAGACTGCAGCCTGTCCACTTGGTTGTACCGGATAGCCTACAACACGGCCATTTCGGCTATACGAAAAAGGAAGCTGTATTTTCCCGACGTGGAGGAGACGCTGCTGAACAATCTCCCCGATGACTCGGTGGATGAGCTGCTTGAAAAGGTGGCGGATGAGGCGCAGATGCAACGGTTGGAAAAGGCCGTTGATCTGTTACCGACGGAAGAAAAAGCGTTGATATCATTGTATTATACCGAAAACAAACCGGTTGCCGACATAGCTGCGATCCTGCAGATAAGCCAGGATAATGTGAAGGTTAAGTTGTTCAGGATTCGTAAAAAATTGGTGGTTTTGACAAATAATGAAACGTATGAACCAGGATAACGCATTACGGGAAGCCCTGCACCGTAGAACAGGCGATCTGCCTTACGGATTTGACAGGAAACTGATGGAACGGATATTGCTCGAGGCTGAACGGAAAAGCCGGAAAAGTTACTACCGGAGCCTTGGATTGGTTTCGGCTGTTGCGTTGGCGTTGATCGGGGGGGCAATGTACGCGCTATACCATTTCTTTTCATTCAACATGTTTTCCTTTTTTGCCAGCCTGCCGGAATATCTTTCCGGTATCAATCTTCAGTCCGGATCAGGTCTGGCCTTCTCGTTTTATACCTATATTGCCCTGCTGGTACTGATTTTGCTCGGCATTGACAACCGGCTCAGACGACGACTGAAGAAAGGAGAGTAGTTCAATCTAGCCTTTACTTCTCATTGCTGAAACTCATTTAAAATAGACTCTGTACGAAACACTCGGGATAACAGGAAACAAACTCAGTTTGTAAAGCTGCAAAGCGGCTGTTTTTTCATTATATTCCGGTGTGTACATATAATCGGTAGGATTGTCGTTGTAATAATAATCATAGGCATTCTTTCGGTTATACGCATTGTAGACGGAGAACGTCCAGACAACTTTATGCCCTTTTTTTGAACGGGTCGTATACGAAGCGCTTAGGTCTAAGCGATGATAATCACTCATCCGTGCGCTGTTACGTTCCCCGTAAATGAGGGCCTGATACAGGACAGTCTCCGATGGGTTGTTAATAGCCAGCAAGGGGGTGTATTGTTTGGCCAGGGCTGGGGTGTAAGGTAACCCCGTTTGATATACCCAGACAAGATTGGCAGTCCAGACCTTGTTCAGGCGCCGGTTGAGGTTCAGGGAAATGCTGTGAGGCCGATGAAATTCGTAGGCATACTGTTTGCCCTCATTGATAGCGTCAAATTGACGATAGGCTTCAGACCAGGCATACGAGACATACCCTGTCCAGGGCCCTTTGTTTTTCCGAAGCATAAATTCAGCTCCATATGCCGTTCCTGTACCACCTGAAACAACTTTATCTTCGATACCGGTGATACCAACAATATTTTCATACCCCTCTTTCAACGTAACCAGGTTGGAGATTTTTTTATAATAGATAGTCACATCGGTCGAGAACGGGTGGTTGTTGTAATGGTCGTTCCATGTCAGGGAAACCTGTCTGGAATGTTGCGGTTGAATGTCCGGGGTAGCTGGTACCCAGATTTCCTTGCTCATTATGGTACCCTGTGTAAAAATCAGGTGTTCAAACTGGTTTACCTCCATGTAATTAGCTAATAATAAGTGATTTCTTGAGGCACGAAAGGTTAACTCAACTCTTGGTTCCAGTCTGGGAAACGTCTTTCCCTGGTTGGAGTATGTACAAAAACGAACAGAGGGTTTAAAATCCAAAACGGAAGAAATATGAATGGTGTTGTCAAAATAGATGGCAGAGGAAATGGATGAACTAATCAGACGTAAGGCTTGTGTTGTAGCCGTAGAACGATACACATAATTGGGTTCATACAACAAATAACTCAGTTGGCTGCCATACGCCAGATCCCAACTAGTCATAATTGACAATTGACCATTCATGCGCCAGGAAATGTCTTGCACAGAGGAACGGTCAATTCGTTTAACATCTGTCAGTTCATTGGCTTCTTTAATCCGATAAGCTTGTTTATCCTGATTTCGGTAGCGGTTGTAGGAAACAATGTTCTCCAGATAGCCATAACGTCCCAACACGACATTCCACCGCGCAGAAACCAGCCAGTTGCCCCACTGTTGGGTAACCACGTTTTTATCTTCCTTGGATGTCAATCCTGATTTGTTGGCCAGATTCAAGTAATCATCTCCTTGATAGAGATTTACACTTACCAATTGTTTGTAGTTCGGTCTCCAGGTGAATTTGGCATTGATATCATGAAAGCCATAAGCAATCAGGTTGTCATTTCCCTCAAGAACTAACGTAGCCAGCATCATCAAGGGATCCACCAAGGTTTTTCTGGCCGTCACAATATAGCTGCAGTTCTTTCCTGCTGGGCCTTCCAGCAACAAAGAGGCATCGGTAACGCCCAGACTATAGGATCCCTTATGTCCGGAAATATTGCCTTCACGTTGGGCTATATCCACGATGGAGGCTGTTTTACCTCCATAGCTGGCTGGAAAGCCACCCGCGTAAAAATCGACCCTGTTAATCATATCAGCATTGAAAACCGACATAAATCCTCCCAAATGGTGAACATACGTTACAGGTACATGATCGAGTAAATAGAGATTCTGACCGGGATCGCCCCCTCTTACCAATAACTGGCTGGCTGCTTCTGACAATGTCTGGACTCCCGGGTATAGTTGAAGCACCTTCATAACATCTGGTTTGCCAGTCAAAGCAGGAGTAGACTCTATTTCTTCGGCATTCAATGTTATGATACCGGGGCGTTGAATGATTTTGGCCGAAATGGTTACCGCATCCAGCATTGTTGATGTTTTCAGGTAAACATATAATAGGCTATTTGCTGTAGGTGTAAGTGTAACTTGTTGATAACCAATATAAGAAATGGTCAGGGGTGTTTCTTCTGGCAGAGAAACCTTGAAATAACCATGTTGGTCTGTCATTGTCAGCATATTTCCTTCTTTTACAGAAACAGAAGCCCCTATCAACACTTCATGACTGATGCTGTCTCTGACAAATCCGGAAATCTGGTACAAACCTTTTGAAAACGTTAATTCAGGGAAAAAAAACAGAAAACCGGCAATAATCCAAAGCCAGCTTTTAAAACCGATTATTCGTTTTTTTTTCATCTTCTACTATATTTTTCGTTTAAGGCCAGATGGAACGCCGCATGCCGATTATCATCTGCCGGGTGCCTGGTACAGGCATCCTCGTTTCATTGGACATCCAGCGTTGTTATCGTACAGGATGTGAAGATGCCATAGCCATTTATCACATTTGAATATAATTGGTACGCGTTATTTGTTTCTCCCAGTGAGTTGGATAGTCCCGTATTATACAGGTAGAGCTGCTTCTGGTAACGGTAATAGGATTCATCAATGCTACGAAGTTCAACCCTGATATCATCCTGACTGCGAACTTGATCGGTAAATACTGTCATCGAATAGCTTCTACCCGTCATAAGCCGATTGGAAAAAACAGTGAGCGGCATGGCTTCTCCTGACAGAATGCTGTCTTGTTCAGGCATCATGTACAAATCTCTTTCAGGTAATCGGACTTCCCAAAACTGTGACAATGCCGGGTTACTTTCAAACGTGAATAGGATGGATGAATAAATGTAATTTTCTTCATTCACGTATGCCTGTTCAGTAAGGACGGCGTTACTAATAACGGTTGAATCCGGTACTGTGGTTTGAGCATAGAGGGTTTCATAATTGGGTACAAAAACGGTGCAGAAATAAGTTTCGCCTGATTGTGCAAGGAGTATGCTGTTATAACATCCATTGCCTGAGCTAATTAATGTATCAGCTTCATTAGCCCTGTTTCTGATAATGACCAAGGCGTCGTCGAGCAACGCAATGATAGTATCGTTCAATGCAGCCGTCATTGAAATATGGACGCTGATAGGCTGACCGGCAACCAGCAATCCATTTAGCACAGGCTTTGTGGGGAAATCGGAAAAATCATCCTCTACCAAGGTGCGGCAGGAAAAACACAGGAAAATCAACATGCCAGCCAGTAGACTGTTCCTGAATTCCGCAAGCGCATTTCCCGCTGTTTGCGGCGGGGTTAGCGAGCAAAACACAGGATTCCTTTTTAGAATCGGAGATTCCTTGCGGCTTGCCACAAGAAGCGTCAATGATGCTTTTACAACAGTATTGATTATGCTTAGAAGGTCCATTGAATGCCACCTTTGAATTTCAAGTGATTGTCATTGAAAAATTGCCCAAAAGAGGATTCTGCAAACAAACCCATGTGGTCAAATAGTCTGAATGAGAGACTTAATCCCGGGCCATATTCAAAATAGCTATGATTTATGGAAACGCCCGAATCATAATTAATCCAGGACTGACGGACCCATCCGGCAGAGAAGGTCGTCAATAGGCTGAACCGCGTAGTTCCTTTAGTAAAAAATGAAAAAATATCATACGATGCTTTCAAACCATACAGGAAAGCATTAGTTGACTCTCTGGTGGCACCATAAATATAGCGGCCTTCCGCAATTTCTTCATACCGGACACTGATCACTTTTCGAGGTGAAGCATAACCTGCATATCCGCCTATCCGCCAATTTGAGATGATTGTTACATCGGTTTCAATAAGAAGCTCCGGGATTTTACTTCCTGTTTCAATTAAATCTGGTGCATAGACGATGTCTTCTTCTTTTAAAGTTTCTAACCCCAATTTAAACGAAAACTGATGCTCGGTGGTTTGATCCTGGGCGGAGACCATTAGTGAAAACAGAAGAGAAATACCAACTAATAACTGCTTCATTATTTTTTTTAAAAATGATTGGCAGATGGTTAATATTCCATTTGCCAACCACATAAAATCCATTTAATAGATTAACGTAACAAAACCGCCTTTCGTACTTTTAGCCCAGCAATTATAACTCAGAAAGTAGGGATAATAGGTACTACAACTTCCTGATTCAATAGTGTATCGTAAATAATCATTTAGAGATTTAATACTAACGTTTAAATCAGAGCCACCATACCACAAATATTGACCTGAAATATCATCTGTTGTTTCCAAATATACATAGTATGACGTTGAATAGGATCTTGCCCACCATATACCAAGCCATCTTGCGTAGTTAGAAATGGTATACTCTATTTCTCGATCAGTTCTTATGTCACCAACCATAACCCAGTAGTCTTCAGTTTGAATCCAGAGTTTAATTCTATATGTGTCACTACCACCTATTACGCTGTCATGAGTAGCCTCCAATGAAATTTTGTTTATAGCTCTTAGGTTATTCACTTTATCGAACGTATACACCTTGGCATTTGTTGAAGAAACAAACTCGCTTTTTGAACTGGAATTTTTAAGTGCTGTAAAATTCTCAATGTCAGTTGCTACGTACTCATCATCAAACTTTTTAAAAACATAAGAACCTATGATGAACATACGATCCTTGTTCATTAAATAACGTTCACAATTATACTCTTCTTTTGGTAAACAGTAGTTTTCTCCATCTTCTTCCAGAATTTCAAGATAGGAATTGTTGTCATTAACAAATCTAACAATATCATCATACGAAGAAAATGATTTAGGGTCAATACTTGAGTAGATATTATCACATATGGTACCAAATGATGTAAATTTCATTTTTGCTTCCCATTCCAGTCTTTCGCTTTCTGTATAGCTATTTATTTCATCTAAAAGATCATAAAACGCATTAAAGTTTTCAACATTTACTATTTCCATTGTTTCAGAATCAATATCAGATTGATTCTGTTCATCTGTACATGATGTACAAATAAAAAGAGTCGAAAATATATAGAAAAAAGTTTTTTTCATAATAATTTGATTTTAAGATTAAAAATCTATTACTTGTAAACGTTTAAATTCTGGCTTGCCCACCTCCTTTCATTTTTTTTTGTTTAGATAAATCTGATTCAATTTACAAATTAACTATTTATTTATGAATTATATGTGGTTGCAAACCTTAGTTAATCTAATTAAATCTAAGTGAAACCTTAGAACTATATTGATGAAATGTGAATATGTATGAATGAAAGTAGTTTTACAAGTAACGATTAGTTTGCTTGTATCAGATTCTCAAATGATAAGCTTTTGTGTAAAGATATCTTGAGATGGAATAATAAAACGACATTGAAACTATTTCAACTCTATAGTTTCAGGTTTACTTTCATTGTGGAAGCGGTCCAGCGCTGTTACGGCAAATTTTTTCAGGGGCGTTTTTGTCGGGAGAACGTAGCGTCTGTCCCGACTGATGGAAACGATGTTTGCGGGATTGTTCAGATTGACCTCTTCTGATTTTTTGAAGCCATAGACTACATAGTAAGAAGCCTTATCGTTTTCTGTTCCTGACTCGGGTGATTGCCAGGACAAGACTTTCAGGCCCTCGCTAGTTGTCTGTTTCAGGTTGCGGACGGGTTTCGGAGGAATCAGGTCGTAACTGTTGTCGGCCGGATGAAGGGCCGGATAGCGGAAATAGGTTGTCTTAAGACTGTCAACAATACCGCCTGCATTGTTTTCCAGTTCGTAAGCCGGCCAGAAACAATGACCGGTCACCTCGGTCATATCAGCGGCCATAACCATTTTCTGGTTGAGCTGGCCTCGTTTCAGACTATCGGGTTTGATGGTGCGCACGACATCCTGCCCGATGTACAACGCCACTTGTCCCCGGTTTGCCGCCCACCAGCAGATTAGTGTTTCATAATCAGCCACCCTGTGACCGATTTCCCAGTATAACTGCGGAATGACATAGTCGATCCAGCCTTCTTTGATCCATTTCAGAATATCGGCATAAAGGCCGTCGTAATTGGTGAAACCGTTGGTTTTACTGCCATTCTTGCCATTTCCGGCGTTCCGGTAGATACCGAAAGGGCTGATGCCAAACCGCACCCAGGGTTTGGTCTGATGAATGGTTTCATAAAGCTCCCTGATCAGACTATTGACGTTTTCACGTCGCCAGTCAGCTTTGGTTTCTTCTGTGAAACCCATGGGCAGGCCATATTCTTTAAACGATTTTGAGTCATCGAAGCGTTGCCCTTCTACCGGGTAGGGATAGAAATAGTCGTCCATGTGGATGGCATCAATGTCGTAGCGTTCTACAATATCCCTGACGATCTTGAGGATATGTTTGCGGCAAGCAGGAATACCAGGATCAAACCAGATGTAATCGCCGTATTCGACAAACATCCAGCGATTCCTGAAAAACAGGTGATCCGGTATCAGTGTCTTTTCGGGCGAGGTCCGGACACGATAAGGATTGAGCCAGGCGTGCAGGTCCATGTTGCGTTTGTGGCATTCTTCCACCATGAAAGCCAGTGGGTCCCAGCCTGGGTCCTTGCCTTGTTCACCGGTAATGTAGCGGCTCCAGGGTTCGTAGGGCGATTGGAACCACGCGTCGGCTTCAGGCCGTACCTGGAAAATGACCGTGTTGATGCCGGTTCTCTGAAGACTGTCGAGCAGGACGATGAAATAGTTCTTCATCGTTGCCTGATCCATCGCGGCGTACTTGCCTTGTCCGACGGTGTGGATCCAGGTGCCACGAAATTCACGTTTGTGAGGTGTCTGCCCCATCAACGGCAGGAAGGACAACAGGAGCAGGATGAGTAGGAAACGTGATCTGGACGTGTGCATGGAAATGACTTAGAGGTACGGACTAATTAGCTGCAAAGATAGTTTTTTCATCTCAACCAAAAAACGTACTTTTGCTGATTAATTGTCAGTCAAACCAATGGATTCATCGATCTATATTCAAGGGGCCAGGGTTAACAACCTCAAGAACATCAGCCTTAGGATACCCCGGAATCAGTTGGTTGTCATAACAGGCTTATCGGGCTCAGGAAAATCATCGCTGGCTTTTGAAACGTTGTATGCCGAAGGACAACGCCGGTATGTGGAAAGTCTGTCGGCTTATGCCCGTCAGTTTCTGGGCCGGATGAACAAGCCCGAAGTTGATTTTATCAAAGGTATTCCGCCGGCCATTGCCATCGAACAGAAGGTCAATACCCGTAATCCACGTTCCACGGTCGGCACGTCTACCGAAATTTACGATTACCTGCGTTTGTTGTATGCCCGTGTTGGCAAGACCGTTTCGCCTGTGTCCGGTGAGGTGGTAAAAAAACATACGGTGGACGATGTGGTGAATTACCTGTACTCATATCCCGAAGAAACCCGGTTTTACATCATGTGTCCCTTGTTGGTGCCTCCCGGAAGGACATTGGCTATGCAACTGGACATCCTGTTCAAACAAGGTTTCACCCGCGTGGAGTCAGGAGGTACTGTTGTAAAAGTGGAAGAGCTGCTGCAACCGGATGTACTGAAAACCATAACCAGTACCGATAACCTGTTCCTGCTCATCGACCGGATGACAGTCCTCCATGACGAGACTGCCCGAAGCCGGATGGCTGATTCTGTCGAGACTGCCTTTTATGAAGGTCAGAATGCGTGTATTATCCGGATGTTTACGCCCGATGACGATGAGCTGAAGACCTTTTCCAAAACGTTTGAGGCTGATGGCATGACTTTTGACGAACCATCTGACCAGTTGTTCAGCTTCAATTCTCCGGCAGGGGCCTGTCCGGTTTGCGAGGGCTTTGGTAAGGTGATCGGCATTGATGAAGACCTGGTGGTGCCAAACAAGTCATTGTCCATTTACGATGAGGCCATATACTGCTGGCGTGGTGAAAAAATGAGCGAATGGAAAGACGAGCTGATCCGATATGCCGGTCTGTTTGATTTTCCGGTATTCCGTCCCTGGTATCAGCTTACACGGGAGCAACACCAGCTGGTATGGACAGGCAACCGCTATTTCCGTGGATTAAATGATTTCTTCCGGATGCTGGAAGAAAACCAGTATAAAATTCAGTACAGAGTCATGCTGGCCCGCTACAGGGGCAAGACCATTTGTCCTGAATGTGGTGGCACACGCCTGAAAAAACAAGCATCCTATGTTAAGGTAAGTGGAAAGTCCATTACCGAACTGGTCAATTTACCTGTTACCGAACTCTGTCATTTTTTTGAAATACTGGAGCTTGACGATACCGATCAGCTAGTGGCCAAACGACTGTTGACCGAAATTCGAAACCGGATCCGCTTTTTGCAGGATGTGGGTTTGGGTTATTTGACACTCAACAGGCTATCGTCTTCTCTCTCCGGGGGAGAAAGTCAGCGCATCAATCTGGCGACATCGCTTGGCAGCAGTTTGGTTGGCTCATTATACATTCTGGATGAACCCAGTATCGGGTTACATGCCAGGGACACCCATCAGTTGATAGACGTGCTCAGGCAATTGCAACAACTGGGTAATACCGTCATGGTGGTGGAACACGATGAAGAAATCATGCGGGCAGCCGATTACCTCATCGACATCGGACCTGATGCCGGTCGTCTGGGCGGCGAAGTGGTTTACCAGGGGCAGGTCAGCGAATTGATACCGCTTATCTCGGCAGCCCATGCACCTGAGCAGCTGGCTGAAGGATTACGTCGTAGTTATACCGTTCGATACCTGACAGGTATGGAAGTCATGCCTGTGCCTGCCCGCCGCCGTAGGTGGAACAATTACATCGAAGTAGTGGAAGCCAGGCAAAACAATCTGAAAGGCGTAAATGTCAAGTTTCCGCTGAATGTACTGACCGTTGTGACCGGAGTCAGCGGTTCCGGAAAATCATCGTTAGTTCGGGATGTGTTTTATGCAGCCCTCAAGCGCTATTACGGCGGCACCACCGAACGGGCTGGCTTGTATGGAGAACTAAAGGGTGATTTGAAGCTAGTCAAAGAGATTGAATTTGTCGACCAGAATCCCATCGGTAAATCGTCCCGTTCCAATCCGGTGACCTATCTGAAGGCCTATGACGAGATACGCAAGTTATTTACAGAACAACCATTGGCAAAGCAGATGGGCTATACGGCTTCTCATTTTTCGTTCAATGTAGCCGGTGGTCGCTGCGAAGAATGTCAGGGAGAGGGAACCATCACGGTTGAGATGCAATTTATGGCTGACCTCCGGTTACCTTGTGACGCCTGTCATGGCAAACGTTTCAAACAAGACCTGCTGGATGTCCATTACCGCGATAAGGATATTTCGGATATTCTCGACATGACGGTCAATCAGGCCATTGAATTTTTTTCGGAAAAACCGGGCGTAATGGAAAAACGCGTCATCAAACGATTGAAACCGTTGCAGGATGTCGGGTTGGGCTATGTCAAGCTTGGTCAATCATCTTCGACATTGTCCGGCGGTGAAAGCCAGCGTGTCAAACTCGCCTACTTCCTGAGTGCTGAACATCCCGAACCAACCATTTATGTCTTTGATGAACCGTCCACCGGATTGCATTTCCACGACATCCGCATCCTGATGAAGGCTTTTGATGCCTTGATTGAAAAAGGACATACTGTCATTATCATCGAACATAACCTGGAAATCATCAAGCAGGCCGACCATCTCATTGATCTTGGGGCGGAAGGTGGTGATCAGGGCGGATACGTTGTATTTGAAGGAACACCCGAAGCCATTGTTCATTGTAAGGACAGCTATACCGGACGTTATTTGAAAAACCACCTACCCAACTGAATGAACCAGATCATGAGCAAATCCAATTGTTATAGTAAACTTACGGTTTTATTGGCCGGCATGACAGCCCTTTTACTGATGTCTGCTTCCGAACCTGAAAAAAAAATAACCATTTTTACCATCGGTGATTCCACTTGTGCCAACAAACCACTTGAGAACATGAGTTTGGAACGTGGCTGGGGACAAGCACTGTCCGGCTTTTTTGATACTCGTTATGTCGAAATAGATAATCATGCCGTGAACGGACGCAGTAGCCTGAGTTTCCGCAATGAGGGCCGCTGGCAAACGGTGTATGAAAAAATAAAACCGGGTGATTATGTTTTTATCCAGTTCGGGCATAACGATGAAAAACCCAATGAGGACAGGCATACCGATCCGGGAACGACCTACAACGACCAGTTGAAACGGTACATAACCGAAACCCGTGAAAAAGGGGGCATCCCGGTGTTGTTGACATCCATTGTTCGCCGGAAGTTTGATGAAAACGGCCAGTTGACGGAGACGCATGGTGGTTACCTGCAGGCTGTTCGTGATGTAGCTAACGAAATGAATGTCGTGTTGATTGATCACAACCAGTCCAGTAAGAAGTTGGTGCAGGAGTTAGGGCCGGAGGCTTCAAAAGCCTTGTTCATGTGGGTGGAAAAAGGTACCAATCCGGCCGTGCCTGAAGGCAAGCAGGATGATACCCATCTGAAGGCCAGGGGTGCTCGTGCCATGGCAAGGCTGGTGGTACAGGAATTGGGTGAGAAAATTCCTGAACTGGCACCCTATATCCGGTTGTATGACTTCGTGGTGGCTCAGGATGGGAGCGGAGATTTCATGACCGTACAGGAAGCTATCAATGCCGTGCCGGCAAACAGGGACAGCCGTACCACCATTTTCATCCGGAAAGGCATTTATAAGGAAAAACTGGTAATTCCGGAAAACAGCATCACTATTTCTTTCATTGGTGAAAGTCGGAATGAAACCATCCTGACCCATGATGACGATCTGAAGTCAATGGGAATAGATATCAGCTATTGGCGGTAATGCCATGTTTCCCCAATGTGAACGAGAAAGTACTGCCATTGCCTACATCGCTTTCCACCCATAGTTGGCCTCCGTGCTTTTCAACCATCTCCTTGCATAACAACAGGCCCAGACCCGAGCTGGATTCATTGTCCGTACCTTTCCGGTTATTGATTGGGTTTATCTGAAAAAGAGTCTGAAGCATTTCTGCCGGCATACCAATTCCAGTGTCTGTTATTGATATAACAGGCTCGCCCGATGTGGCTGTTGAAAGAAATAAGCGGACAGAACCTCCTGAGGGCGTAAATTTGATAGCATTGACTAACAGGTTCCTGAATATGCACTGAAACATGAATGTATCTGCAAAAATCCGGGTATTATATGGAATCTCATTTGTGAGGGTCAGTTTCTTTTGCTCAAGGATTTCTTTCGAAGAAGCTATGGGATTTTCCAGCAGGTCACCGGCCAACCTTGTTTCAGGTTGGAAACTCATGGTCCCCTGACGTAATCTTGACCAGTCCAGCAGGTTGTTTAGCAACAAAAACATCGATATGGCGGCTTTATTGACCGATTCGGTCATGTCCATTCGTTCAGCATCAGTGAAGGACATGGTTTTATCGTTCATTAAACCGGTCAGACCGACAATGGAACTAATAACACCTTTCAGATCGTGTGAAATGATGGAATAGAGTTTGTCTTTGTCTGTATTGGCTTGCTTCAACTCATCGGATGCTTCCTGTAGCTCTTTGTTCAGCCGTTGGTTAATCAGGTTGATAAATCCAACAGTCCATAGAAGACCTATTATCAGCGAAGACATGAATGAAATGGACTGGAAGGCCCCTTTGTCAAAAATGGAGTCAAATTGTGAAACAAGTGCATAGATGGCCCTGGAAATACCAACGCCAGAGGCAAGCAGAAAAGAGTATCCGACAAACAAGGAGGCCATCCTGTACGGCAACTTTCTGGATCTAAAAAACACGATTGATGTCAGCAACTGAATTAGCGCGAAGACAAAAGAATAGAGGAATATCCGGGCATTGATGTTGTCATCGATATAGAGAAAATACAGGATAAGGAGCATATACGTACAAAAAATACCCCAAAGGAGTTTAAAGGGAATTTTACGGTTGTAAAAACGTCGTGATCCAATGTATAATCCGATGGTTCCGGCCATCAACAGGATGTTGTCTGCCAGAATGAGCTCTTTCGAGAATGGAAATCGGGAGCGCATAAACAACGTAAAGAAACCGGTAGCCATAATAAGACCGCTGTATCCCCACCCTCTGATTCCCTTCATCCCTTTAATGCTCAGCGAGAGCAGGTAAAACAAAAACGCCAGGAGTATGAATAATACGCCTAACGCGAAAGTCATAGTCGAAATGTCCAGATTCATAAGAATTATATAAAAGTGCAAAAATACGCTATTCAAGTTAAAAAACATAGGTTTCCTAAGATTCCGCTAAGATTATCTAAGGGAACGGACATCAATTGTCGGGTAACGTTAACGTACCTTTGCCCCGACCAAAGGAGTGGTGGAGGATTGTGTTTTCTCTCTATTGGTTAGAATAAAAAACGGGCGTCCCTGTGATAGGGGTGCCCGTTTAGTTAGGTGTGATCACCCTTATGTCATTTAGCGGTTTCAGCCTTTTTAAGTTCTTCCAGAATGGCCCTTGCGTTAACATGGTTCGGTTCAAGTTCAAGAATCTTATTGCAATACAAGGTGGTATGTTCTTTATCGTCTTTCAGGAAATAATAAATACTCAGGTAATTATAGGCTGTTATCAGTTGCTTTCTGTAACCATTGGAGATTTCCTGACCTTCCGTCTTTTTCAGAATGATATCAATAACGGTCTCGTAGAAAGGTTTTGCAAGGCCCTGTGTGGATTCAGGATCCAGCAATACATTCACATTGCCGCGCCACATATAACCTACAGGGCTTTCAGGTGACAAGCGGCATGTAGTAGCAAAGGCTGAGTCAGCTTTAACCACGTATTCGTTAAGCAATACTTTTGCTGCTTCTGTCGAATCTTTGCTGGCACTTTTGGCAGCATAGTAGTAAGACGTACCTAACTGAAAAAAGATACCAGATTCAGTATAGTCAATGCCGTTAACCTGAATATATGATTCGTATGCTTCACCAGCTTTGGCAAACTCTTTCATTTTTGAATAACAGCCAGCCATTTCCTTATAAACGTCAGCCTTGTTGATTTTCTCATCATCAGAGCTTAAAACTTTGTTGTAAATGCTAAGTGCCTGATCGTAATAGCCTGAATCGGCTAAGATGGTTGCATAAGCAAGATCATCTTTGTAAATAAAATTCGATTCTTCCCCTTCACCGCCTCTCAGACTGAAAAATTTCCTGGCATAAGCAATGGCATTTGAATCATTTTTAGTCTTAGACGCGTTGTACATCCGTAACCGGTTCAACACGAAATGATTAGGATCGATAGCGAGTCCTTCATTGATCAGTTTCATGGATTCTTTATACTTATCTGTAAAGAAATAGACGGACGCGAAACGCCAGAGATCATCAATCGTATAAGTGCCGGCCTGAAAGAATGTTTTAAAGTTCTCAATGGCAAGGGGATAGACACCGTTTTTAGCATATCCGGTTGCCAGGTATTTGTAAGCAATCAAATAGTCGGGATGAGCGGCAATAATTTTTTTCATAGTTTCAATAGCCACGGAAGCATTGGAGCTTAAGTACACCTGTCCGTATTTGATTTGGGCCACGGTGTTTTCAGGGTCAAAATACATGGCCTGTTCATAACTACTGGCAGCTTCACCCAGTTTGGCTTCACTATTCCCAGCCATAATCTTGTCACCATCATAGATATACATATCGGGTGATTTTTTGCTGATTTTCCGTACGTTGAGCAGTTTTTGGGCAGCCATGTCATTCATGCCGTTTTCTTCATAAGCCTTCACAACGGCCAGGTTCATGGCAACGTTCTTTTTATATTTCTTCAAGGCAGTGGCGAACAAAATTTCAGCTTCCTTCTGATTGGTTTTCAGCAAGGTTTTTCCTTTTCCAATATAATTGTACATATACAAAGGGTCTGCGGCCAATCCTTTCTCAAAATACGCGGCAGCGGCAGCGGCATTTCCTTCTGCCCAGGCAATTTCGCCCAGGTAGTAATTGGATTCGGCCGGATTCTGACTGATGTTTTGTTCAAACCAGGTTTTGGCCATTTTGTATTCACCGATGGCAAAATGATCGGTTCCGTAATTGCCGGCAGCAACCGTTACGGCGATGAATAAACTGATTAATACAGTGATGGTGTTTCTCTTCATGCTTAATTGGGTGTTTATTGTTTATTGTTGTTTCATTCGGGTCTTACGGAAATGAGCCGCAGGGGGGGATTGGAGGGAACAATGCCGGATTTGAGGATGATCCGTTGTCCGCGGTCACCACCGACAAAGTGCATGAATCCGGAAGGTAAATAACTGGGTGCATCAGATGTGATCATGTAAATATCTCTTGTCAGCGGATAATATTTTAACGCGATCCAGGCGGCCTGAGGTAGGTAGCTGTTATCTTCTCTGGCATCTTCATACGGGCAGACCGCCATCACCCTGATTTTATCGATGAAAGTCAGACTTAACGTATCGGTCGGGTCACTGATCCAGCTGGCACTGATGATGCCAAGGGCGTTGGGCGTTTTTGAAACAAAATCAATCACCGCCTCGTTGGAAAGCTGTGCCTTGATGTTGTCGCTGAAAGGTTCGTCGTTGCAGACTGTATCTTTGATATAACGTACAGTACTCGAGGATGGGTTGTCAAAAACAACGCGGATAGGGCCCAGCCTGGAACCAGGAAAAACCTCGCTCCAATTCTTGATGGAGCCTGTCAGTATTTTTTTTAAGGTTGGGATGGACATCAGCGTATCGTTATTCTTATTGTTGATGATCAAAGCAACACCGTCCAGTGCAATCCTGATGGCTCTGGGCAATAATTTATTCTCTCTGATGAATTGGTATTCAGACGTTGTCAGGTCTCTGGAGGCTACGACCAGGCGGACACTGTCTTTCAATAACAGGCTGATAGCCTCTTCATCGGACAGGTACAAGGGATTAATGGTGGCCTCTTCGTTAATGCTTTCAAAGACGGCAACCTCTTCGCGCATGAAGGGAAGGCTGGTTTCATCGATGGCCACCGTTATTTCACCGCTGGTCATGGTATCGGTGCGGATTGTCGCTGGCTGACGGTTACAGGAAACGAAACTTAAAGCCAGCAAACCTGCGAAAATGATCTTTACCTGTTTCATTTTTTTTATTATAACGCGCTAAGATAAATAATATTCCATTATCCAACAGCTAAAAAATGTTAGAATTCACATTTTTATTGGTTGTAACATCTTATCAATCTATATTTTACCTCCTGTCCTGCCATATCTTCCAACCACGGAAGATACCATATAGCAAAAAAACGATGCCGAAGATGATACGGAGTGTCAGGGAAAACTGGGTGAACAGGTTGGTGAAAACCAGCAGATACGACATGCCCAGGTAAATAACAACCATGAGGATACCCCAGATCAGTCTAAATGAAAGATTTTTTTTTAGTGCCATGATGTAACGGTAACAGCAGGAAAGATAACGCCAGTATACAAGCGATCTTCCCTGCTGTCAGTTTATGAGTATGATTATTTATCCAGTCTGAACCAGACGGGTAACGTGAAATACACGGGCACGTTACGACCATTTTGTCTTCCGGGAACCCAATCGGGCATCAACTTAACCACGCGGACAGCTTCTTTGTCACAGGAAGGATCGAGAGGACGAATGACTTCAATACTACCCACCTTACCCGTTTTGGATACCACGAACCTGACAATAACACGTCCTTCAATGCCCATTTCCTGAGCGACAGACGGATAGCGCAGGTTTTCACTGAGGAACCTGAGCAGTTCTTCATCACCACCGGGAAATTTCGGTGGCTGTTCTACAGCTTCCAACGGTTTTTCCTCCACGATGACTTGATGATCCTGCAAGTCTGCAATATCAACGCCATGCTCGTCATCAGTACCCGTTACATCAGCCAGAGAAACCTGTACTTTTGAAGAGGTGATTTCTTCCTGTGACCTCAGTTCCTGACCTTCCTCAATTTCTTCAGTAGTGATTTCCGGCACGGTGAACTTGATGGTACTTTTCAAAATAGGAGGTGGTTCCGCCTCAGCACGTTCCACGATGTTTTCTTCTTTCAGCTGATCTTCCAGTTTCAGCTCAGTCAATTCTTTGGAATCGACATACGTTTCCCTGACGGGTCTCAGCTTTTCGATTGTCTTGATCAGTGTCGGCAAGGCGGCAACAATACAAACAAGCGTAATTACGATGTACAGGGCGACCCTGTGACGTTTGCCGGACGCCTGACGCATCCTGAACGCTCCGTAGCTCTTGTTCTTGCCCTCGAAGACCAGTTCGCACCACTCAGCTGAATTTAAATTTATATCTTTAGCCACGATGTAATGTTTTAATAGTTGCAAAACTTGTTAAAGTTCTGATTTTGCTGCCAATTCGCCACCTGATTCCAGGTTTTTGACAAGCCATAAGTCACCTTCTTTGGGGTCATCAATGGCATAGATGCCAATCTGACAAATGGCCATTTCATCAAGTACATCCACCAGGTTCTGGTACGATGATTTATCAGTGGGTTTGATGATGACCGCCTGGCCATCCTTGGCATTCTTGATTTTGCTGACCTCTTCCTTGTAATAGTCGTCCTTGATTTCCTTACGGTTCTTCATGTCACGCAACCGGTTAATTTTCTGAATAGCGATCCGGTTACGATTCGTCAGCATGGTTCTGAGACTTTTCGGGTCATCAATGCCACCATAAGAGGATTCTTTCAGTGACGTGTAATCGGTGTAATTGGGCATGCCTAAATAATAATACACCTTGTTTTCACCATCCAGAATGATGGTGATGGCCTTATCGTCCTTTACCTTACTCTTTTCCTCTGCTTTCAGATCGTCTTTGACCGGCATACCGATTTCCATTGCCTGTGGCTTGGCCAGCGAGGTACAGAACATGAAAAATGTAATGAGCAACATGTTCATATCCACCATTGGTGTAAAGTCCACGCGAAGCGTCATTTTTTTAGGTTTCCCTTTTTTCTGTTCACCGCCGCCGCCAGTATTTACTTCTGCCATATTGTAGTTTTCTTTTTTAATTAGTTGTTGAGCATAATCTTATCGCCAGCAGGTTGCTGGTTTCAATGGCTCATTGTTACTTGTCAAGCCTCAAGTGTTGTAATCAGGTGATACCGGTACTGTTTAAGATCCATAAGGATGTCAAGCACATTTTTAACAAAAGGATAGGGGGTTGTCTCATCTGCTTTGATACCAATATTTATGTCACTGTTGATCGCTATGGTGTGTTGAATCCATTGCCTGAGCTGATTATTGGTACTGTCAGTGGGTATGCTGTATTCTCTCAGCACTTCATCCTGCTGTTCCAGTCGCATATCAAGGAATTTCGGAAGAATACTTACCGGAACACCAATGGTGGGCTGATCAAGGAACGACTTTTTCTGTTCAGGCGTGAAAGTGATGTTGTAGTCTTTACCTATTTCTTCCAGCACAGCCAGCTTGTTGTCTCTTCTGTCAAGCGTCATGTACACCCGTCCTGTCTTGTCGATCAAAAGGGTCATGATGTTGGAATCCGGTATTTTTTGCTCGGAAACAGAACCAGGAGTGACTATCTGCGTTGGTTCTTTCTTGATAAAGTTGGCTGTCAACATGAAGAATGTCAGCAAGAGTACAGTCACATCACTCATCGCTGTCATGTCGATGAACGTGCTGTGTTTTTTTGTTTTAACCTTGGACATATTTGTTAGATTTTAAATGGTTTACGTGATTGAAAAAGACGCATAAACGCATTTGATTATCCAAGATGTTTTTTCGTATATGTCTGACCGATAGCAAAACCGATTTCATCAACAGCATTGGTAATGCTTTGAACTTTCTGGGCAAACACGTTATAGGAGATAATAGCCAGGGCGCCGGTACCGATACCGCAAGCTGTATTCATAAGGGCTTCGGAAATACCGGTTGACAGAGCGAGAGCATCAGGAGCACCTTCGACGGACAAAGCCGCGAATGAACGGATCATACCCAACACCGTTCCGAGCAGACCAAACAGCGTACCGAGGGTGGAGATAGTGGCAATGATCGGGAGGTTTTGTTCCATGGAAGGTAATTCCAACGCAGTGGCTTCTTCAATTTCTTTCTGGATAATGGCGGCTTTTTCATCGTTGTTCAGGCCTTCGATTTTTTCTACATCTTCGTAACGGATCAAACCGGCGTTAAGGATATTGGCAACGGCACCTTTCTGAGCATTACACAATTCATGGGCACCTTTGATGTCGTTAACGTCCAGTTTCTTTTTTACATTGAAAACGAATTGAACCAGGTTCCCTTTGCCTTTTGCGCGGCTCATAGCAAAGAAACGTTCAAATGACAGGGTAATGACAGTCAACAGCAAGGTCAGTACGAGGGGGATAATAATACCACCTTTGAACAGCGTGCCAAAAATATTTCCTGTCAGCGGGTGTCCTTTAGGATTGCCATCGACGAAGTTCGCGGGATCACCGCAGATAATGAAAAAGAATGCTACCGCAATAATAAAGCAGCAAAGGATAACTAAACCGGCGGAAACACCTTGAGACGCTTTTTCGACCTTCTTCTTGTTGGTTTTCATAATAATTCGAATGAGTTGTTGTTTATTGTTAATTGTTTGTTGTTGCTCTGCCTAAATAAACCAGGCACCCTGATTTCGGATTGCAAAAATACAAATCAATTTCAGGAGATTACCTTTTTTGGGGGAGAATATTTGTTAATGCTTGTTAATTAAGGAATTGATAATATTCTTGAGTAATAAAATAGTTGTTATCCTGTCATTATGAAATGAGAAGCCTGTGTTTTATGGTAGAACGGCTTGAACTCTTTGGTATTGCCTTGTTTAAATAAATTAAAGGCCGTTTTTTTGTTTTTTAACGAATGAGCCGGAAATGGTTGTTTTCAACACGTTGAAATTTGTTGACCCAACGTCATTTTTACTTGTCAAATAGATTGGGTTGATGTATCTTTGTGTCGCATTGGTTCACGAAGCCCTACAGGCTGTGATGAAAAGGGAATCCGGTGAAAATCCGGAACAGACCCGCTGCTGTAAGCTCCAGTATAAGGAATCAGAACTACTTTCGCCACTATCATACCGATGGGAAGGCCTCTGAAACCGGAGTAAGTCAGAAGACCTGCCGTGCGACTTATTTCAATGACTTTCGTGGAAAAAAGTGCATGAAGATGTGGTGTTTGTCTGTCAATTTGTTTCTTTTTATGGCTGTGTCAGCTTCGGCATTGACGCCGGCTGTTGCTGTTGAACCAGATACCTTGCAATCTGAGCCTCTTAGGGAGGTGACGGTTACAGGCCAGGGGAGACCAGCCAATGACCGTTCTTTTGTTCAGACACTGACGGTACACCAACTACAGGAAACCAACAGTCTGTCCGTATCGGAAGCTGTTAAATTTTTTGCTGGCGCTACGGTGAAGGATTATGGGGGTATGGGTGGCATGAAAACCCTTTCTGTCAGGGGGATGGGCGCTCATCATACAGCCGTGGCCTACGATGGCATTACGCTGACTGATTGTCAGACGGGTCAGATTGACCTCGGAAAATATTCTTTGGACAATGTGGAATTGATTTCCCTCAGTATCGGGGATGGCAATACCATTTTCCAACCTGCCAGACTTAACGCGGCTTCCGGATTATTAGCTATCCGAACAAAACAGCCTGTCTTTGACGGCAATCAGTGCTTTCATGGAATGGTAGGGATGAAAGGCGGATCTTTTGGCTTGCTTAGTCCCGACATGTTGCTGGAATTTAGACTGAATCCGTTGTTAGACCTGTCTGTTTCAGCTGAAGGTATTCGAACAACAGGCAATTATTCCTATCGCTTATATTATGGCGATGCTTCCGATGCGTATACCATGGAGCAACGCAACAACAACGAATTGACTTCCTACCGGTTTGAGTCTACGTTGTTCGGCCATTTTCGGAACAAAGGACAACTTGAAGTCAAAGGGTATTATTACGAATCGTCCAGAGGATTACCCGGAGCAGTCATTCTGTATAATCCTTACGCCTCACAGCATTTATGGGACAGAAACGGGTTTTTGCAAGGCCGGTACGTGCAGTCGTTTTCGCCCAGGCTCCGCTGGATGGCCAATGCCAAGTACAACAATAGCTGGCAACGGTATCTGAACCCGGATTACCTGGGATCTTCCGGAGAAGAAGATTACCGGTACGGGCAAGAGGAATATTATCTTTCATCTGCTTTTCTGTATAATGCTGATAACGGTTTTTCACTGGCCTTGGCTACTGATGGTGCCGTCAACCAAATGACCTCCAATTTGTACCAGTTTTCCAATCCATTGCGAATGACTTTGCTAGGCAATTTGTCTGCCAGTTATGACGGGGACATTATAACGGCATCGGCCAACCTGCTGGGTACAGCCATCAATGAGGAATCTTTACTGAACGAGCCTGCCAGCGATGTCTGGAAGCTTTCCCCGTCGTTCAACCTATCGGTACGACCGTTCAGTCAGGACGGCTTTAAAATCAGGTTCTTCTACAAAGAATCGTTCCGGATGCCAAGTTTTAATGACCTGTATTATTCGGCTGTCGGCAACCGCAGCCTAAAGCCCGAAAACAGCCGGCAGTTTGACCTGGGTTTGACGGGCAGGATACCGGAATTGCCAACGGGCACCCGTATTCAGATTAGCCTTGACGGGTATCACAACAACATATCGGATAAGATTATGGCTATCCCGACCAAGAATATTTTCGTCTGGAGCATGGTCAACCTGGGTAAAGTCAGCATCACGGGAGCTGATTTGTCCATTGATATCAGTCAGCCAGTTACCGAAGGTTATCACTTGATGGGAGTCTGGAACCATTCCTATCAGCGTGCGTTGGATGTAACTGATCCTTTGGCTGCTGAATACAGGAACCAGATAGCCTATGCTCCCAGGGTTTTCGGATCGGGGCGGGCAGGGCTGGAGACGCCATATGGCAAATTGTCCTGGGCCGTAATTTATTCGGGGCACCGGTATGTGACCGGCCACAATCTGGCGGAAAATGACTTGCCCGGGTATGCCGATCAATCCCTTTCGCTGGAAAAAGCAGTAGACATTATGAAAATGAAACTGACTTTTCGGACGGAAGTGCTGAACCTGACAAATGAAAATTATGAGATCATACGAAATTTCCCCATGCCTGGCTGTTCCTGGAGAGTGGGTTTGAAAGTGGGCTTTTTGTAAAAAAACAAGCATGACGTTACCCATTCCATATAAGGTGTTTTGCCCTGATGCTTCAGTTGCTGACCCGGTCCGGCGATTGATGTACGCAATCATGTTGCTCACCGGGTTGTTGCTGGTTGCCTGTGATGACCTGGAGTCTGTCTTACCTGACGTTACAGTTGTGGAAACGGATCAGAAGGGTGCCCTGTACATCCTCTGCGATGGCAATTATTCCCTTAACAACAGCACGCTGGCCTTGTATGATTTCAACAGGAACCAGTTGGACAACGACTTTTTTCAGACGATGACAGGTCGTAAACTGGGGGATACGGGGAATGAAATTCAGCAATACGGTTCAAAATTGTACATTGTTGTCAATGCTTCCAGCCAGATTGAAGTTCTGGATGCTTTTACCGGAGAGTCCCTGAGCCAGATTCCATTATTTGACGGAACGGTGGCCCGTCAGCCACGCTATCTGGCTTTTTGGCAGAATAAGGCGTATGTCTGTTCCTTTGACGGGACAGTAGCCCGTATCGATACGGCTTCACTGGAGGTGGACGCTTTTGCTCAGGCGGGCCGCAATCCTGACGGCATAGCAGCTGGTAACGGCAAACTTTATGTCTCCAACTCAGGCGGATTGGATTTTGCCAGCTCATTGGGCTATGACAATACCGTTTCAGTCATTGACATTGCAACATTCACGGAAGTGAAACGTATCACAGTAGGACTAAATCCCTATCGAATCAGAACAGACGATTTTGGCTATGTATGGGTGGCTTGCCGGGGAGATTACGGGCAGGAGGCGGGTTCCTGGTGGTGTATCGATTCTAATGCTGACAAGGTGATAACCAGCTACTCGCTGGAAGTCATGAATTTCGACCTGTTGGGTGATCTGGCCTATTTGTATCACTTCGACAACGAATTGCAGGAAAGCTGGATCAAGGTGTTTAACCTGAAGACCCGGCAAATGGAACGGGAATCGTTCATTACTGACGGAACCACCATCACAACGCCCTATGGCATCAACGTCAATCCGGTGAACGGTGATGTTTTCATTACGGATGCTGGTAATTACGTTACTTCAGGTCATGTTTATTGTTTCAGATCCGATGGCTCGTTACGGTACAAGTTATCCCATGTTGGAGTCAGCCCCAATTCGGTGGTACTCGTGCCTCAATTCTCCGGTGCAGCAGAAGATACGACCCAGACAAATGAGATTGTTGATTCCTATATATATAGGGTGCATGACTATTGTCCGGCTCCCGGGCAGTTCGTAGGTCAGTACCCGGCATATAATACCGGAGACGATGCAGAAACCATGCGTTCTAACGCTGAATTGTTGCTGAAAGGCGGCACGACTGGCTTAGTATCGTTGGGGCGCTTTGGAGGAAGCCTCACCTTCTCTTTTGCACAGGCTGTCCTAAACCAGACAGCCTCAGCCGATTTTAAAATCTATGGAAATGCTTTTTCAAACGGAGCTGAACCTGGTATTGTGGAAGTATCACTGGATCGTAATCAAAACGGACTACCCGATGACGACTGGTTTGAATTGGCTGGCTCCGATTATTCCAATCCGTTGACGCTTCACAATTATCAAATAGTCTATTATCGTCCGGTCAGTCTCACGGATAGTGTTTTCTTCAGAGATAATCAGGGCAATTCCGGCTATGTGAAGGCGGGATACCCGGCCTGGCAAACTGATTCCATTGTTTGCAGGGGAACCTGTCTGGCTCCGACTGCCTCTCAGGATGCCACCACTGGTTACTGGAGCCTTGCCAATCTTGATTGGGGGTATGCTGACAATCAGACCAATACATCCGGTTTAAATACCTTTGACCTTGACTGGGCTGTCGATGCCAATGGCCAATCCGTCATACTCGACTCTATTCACTTTATCCGTGTCTATACGGCTGTCAATCAGGATGCTGGCTGGCTGGGTGAACTATCAACGGAAGTGACTGGGGCGGAAAATTTAACAGTTCCTGCAACAGCATTGTC
>Ga0153915_10001055_pt1 | contig 25358 bp, 23 predicted proteins | sample Opewatmetagenome_2_FD_107003 | JGI IMG/M metagenome (GOLD analysis project Ga0153915, IMG submission 107003) | Freshwater wetland microbial communities from Ohio, USA - Open water 3 Core 3 Depth 3 metaG | ecosystem: Environmental > Aquatic > Freshwater > Wetlands | place: USA: Ohio, Lake Erie...
AGAAGCTTTTCTGTTTTCTCCGGGTCAATGGATATTTTCACTTGACCCTGCCAGTCGAATTCCTTTCTGTAGCGTGCCATCATCGTGTCCCTATTAAGGGCACCGGGGATTTCCTTGGCAATGTCGGCAATATGGGCGGCAATCTTTGAAGCGATGACGCCTTCCCTAACATCTTCGAGCGTAGGGAGACGGAGGTGCTCTGAGGGCGTTACGTAGCAGAGAAAGTCCGCACCCGCTGATCCGGCGATTGCCCCACCAATTGCTGAGGTGATGTGATCATAACCGGGAGCGATGTCCGTTGGTAAGGGTCCCAGGACATAGAAAGGTGCGCCGTCACACAAACTCTTCTGTAACTGGATATTGGCCACAATCTCCTTGATGGGTACATGGCCGGGACCTTCAATCATGACCTGAACCCCGAAATCTCTTGCCCTTTTTGCCAGTTCTCCGAGAAGAATGAGTTCCTGTACCTGTCCCCGGTCCGTGGCATCAGCGAGGCACCCCGGCCGCAGGCCGTCACCAAGGCTTAGAACCATATCGTATCGCCTGGCGATTTCCAACAACCGGTCATATTCTTCGTACAAGGGATTTTCTCTGTCATTGAATGACATCCAGTTTCTGGTGATGGAGCCGCCTCTGCTCACTATGCCTAAAATGCGTCCTTCTTCCTCAATACAGGATACGCTTCTCCTCGTCACGCCGCAGTGAACCGTGATGAAATCAACGCCATCCTCACCATTTTCTTCGATAACCCGGAACATGTCGTTACCGGTCATATCCATGATGGATTTTTTCGCCTCCACCATATCGGCGGCAGCCTGGTAGATAGGAACAGTACCGATAGGGAGAGTGGATGCCTTTATGATTGTTTGTCTGATCTTTCTGATATCGCCGCCGGTGGATAGATCCATGAGCGTATCTGCCCCTGCAGCAATAGATACTTTTACCTTTTCGAGCTCCAGATCGAGATCCACACGGTCTTTAGATGTTCCGATATTGGCATTTATCTTTGTCTTGAGCCCCTTGCCTACGGCAAGAGGCGCTATGGCATTGTGTTTATTATTGCGGATCACTACAATGGTACCGTTCTTGACACCGTCACGGATGAATTCAGGGGACACCCCCTCCGTTTTGGCGCATTGTTTCATCTCTTCAGATACTATACCTTTTTTTGCTGCTTCTAATTGAGTCATTATTAAAAAGCTCCTGCAAAGATCGAACTCTATAAACTACATGGGGCATACCCTTTTTGCCTCTAAGGATATGCCCCAAAAGAAATTCGTTACAGATTCAGTTTCCTCCGCTGGCATTACCCAGATCAGGTTCAAAGGGTATCTTCTCAGCCTGGTCGGCACCCCTGCACAGTTTCTATGTACAGATGCTTCTACTTCAATTTTTTTATAAAATCAAGTACAAATTCATTATCCCCAATTAGAGATTGCCAAGCCCTGCAAAGTTTTGTATGATCCGCCAAAATATCAGATTCATAGAATGAGGGAGGATAAGAATGGTCAATAAGGCGTTATTAATAGGAAGGCTTGGGGCTGATCCGGAGGTAAGATATACGCCTGACGGCATGATGGTGACTAATTTCCGGTTAGCGACCGATCTCCAGTGGAAAGATAAAAACGGAGAAAAGCTTCAGAAGACAGAATGGCACAGGATAGTTGCATATGGGAAGCTTGCGGAAATATGCAGCAATTATCTATCTAAGGGAAAGCTGATATTCATTGAGGGGAGAATTCAAACAAGGTCGTGGGAGGATAAAGACGGTGTAAAACGTTCTACAACGGAAATTATTGCTGCCAATATGCAAATGCTGGACTCAAAGGGTCAAGCGCGGAGCCAGGAGGCGGCTGTTAATGATCAGGCTGCGGTTTATTCCGGGTTAGATCAGAACCCTGATGATGTTCCGTTTTAACCTGAGGTTGCCTTATTTTTTTTCATCGATCTTTTTGGAGTTGGACGTCACATCTATTTCGTCCTGATCACGGACGGATTTCTTGAAGTTTTTAATACCCTTTCCGATGGCGCCGCCGATTTCCGGAAGCTTGCCGGCGCCAAAGATGATCAAAACAATGACAAGAATGATAATTAACTCAGGCATACCTATTCCAAACATGTTTCCATGACCTCTTTAAATATTAGGGATTGTGTAAACGTAAAAAATCTCCTTCCGAGTGCGCATCAGTACTGTTTATTCTATAATAGCGGAGAATTTTTTAAACTTCCATCATATGTCAACAACATTATTCTAAAACATCAAGACATCTTTGTCAAACTTATAATCTATGGCAGATTTAAGTGGACAACTTCTCCCCGCTTCCCCAGGCTTCCTATGGCTTTCCCTTGAAACACAATGTCAATGCCGCCGGCGTTACCAATATCAATTATGAACTTTGACGCTGATTTCTCAATCCTTTCACCAGGTTTAAGCAGTACTTCAAATGGCGGATCATGATCTAACGTGATTCTTACCCAGGTCAGTTCCCTGGCTGCCATGGTCATAGGGTATTTTTCTGTAATCTCCTTTTGCGTACTCACGATTTTTTGAGGTGTTGCAGCCTCCTGTTGCCGGATCTCCGGTTTACTCTCGGCTACATTTGTGGGTCGTTGCACCTGTGTCTCAACGGTTGATTGATCAGTACTATCTTGAGTTTTTATGGCCAAGTTTGTCTGATCGGAAGCATGGTTTTCGATACCTGTTTTGCTGTCGTCGGCAGTATTTGTAATTGATGTTTTATGGGGAGGTTCGACAGTGTTATCTTTCAGAATATCGATCCCCGATTTGTATGAAGAGAGGGAATAAATAATAGAAACGGCAACAATAAGAATACATGATGCCCACAAAAGTCTCCGGTAATTTACCCGAGCGGGTTTAGGAATTATTTTTGTTTCCACGTCCCTGGAAGCATTATTCAGTGTTGCTAAGTATTGTTCGTAGCGGGCGAGTGCTGAGGCGCTTTCAACACCTACGGCCTTTGCATATATTTTTATGAAGGATTTAGTGAAAACAGGCGGTGGAAGCAGATGAAAATCGCTGTTTTCGATGGCTGCAAGATTGGTTATACTGATACGCGTGCTTTTATATATATCCTTTAACGTGAGTCCTCTGGATTCCCTAATGGATTTAAAATCAGGTTCATCTGGATTTAAATCTTTATAGTTAGTTTCCGAACTCTCTTGATTTTTTATATTATCAGCCATTCTGAACTCATTAATGTGAAAAATGAAGAATGAGAATATTTCTATCGCATACTATCCTTATCTAAAATAAGGATGGCATAATTACCATCAATTTCGTAGTCACGCAACAGAAAGATGTAACTTCCTAAAAAAGGAAATACTTGGTATACGTTACCTATCCGAAAAGGATCAAGGCTCAAGGATCAAGGTCCAAGGTTAGAGGTAAATGGCGGAAGCGCAAAATATTATATTTTGGGATTGGAATTGATAACATATGGACGATTTTAAGGAATTTATTATATCTATAGCACGGGAAGCAGGCATATTTCTTAAGGAAAGGCTCAATGATGAGCGTGTAATAGCATATAAGGGTGAAATTAATATTGTCACTGATGCGGACCGGATGTCGGAGGAGATAATTATATCTAAGATTTATAAAAAATATCCCCGCCATGATATCCTCGCAGAGGAATCAACGGGAACAAACAAAGGCTCGGATTTCAGATGGATAATCGACCCTCTTGACGGGACAACAAATTACGCTCATGGATATCCCGTTTTCTGCGTGTCCATTGCTCTGGAAAAAGAAGGGGAAATGTGCCTCGGAGCTATCTACAACCCGATTTTGAATGAAATGTTCGTGGCAGAAAGAGGGAAAGGAGCTTTCTTAAATGATAAAAGAATTTATGTATCGAACACTATTGATCTTTCCCGAAGTCTTCTCGCGACTGGTTTCCCTTATGATATCAGAAATGATGAGAATAATAACATCAATTACTTTAATGGGATGGCCAGAAGTGCGCAGGCCATTCGCCGGGCTGGTTCTGCTGCGCTTGATATGGCCTATATCGCGATGGGCCGTTTTGATGGCTTCTGGGAGCTCAAGCTTATGCCCTGGGATACGGCTGCTGGATGGCTTTTAATCGTCGAAGCCGGGGGGATAGTGAGCGATCTTTTCGGTAATCCATATAACCTTCAATCTCCGCATGTTCTGGCCTCTAATGGGAAAATACATATCGGTATGATTGATATTTTTAGAAAGATTAACAAGGGTGACCGCTCACAAATAGAATCTTGAGATTCCCCTTACCATAGGTTCAAGTTTCCTTTTTCATTCTCTCCATGGGGCATGATTGTATCCCACGATAGCCCTCTCTACAGTTTTAAATGCCTCGTCTTGACAACCTGAATTGTTTGATTATATTAAAATTAATAACCGTCACTTGATTTTTCTGAAAAGCATGGTCAAGTGACGGTTATTAATTTTTAATGCGGTGACCATGCACTATGCTTCCGATCGATGTCTGAACGGAAAATGGCGAAAGTGACTTCTTGACATCCCGTCGCATATTGTTTATATATTTAGTATCTTATTATAAACAGATAGTTTTTCTCAATACAACGAATGGCGCAAATCTCATGAGTGATACGACGTTAAATATTGATGAAACGGATCTGAAGCGGATCTATCTGTTAAAGGGTGTAGAAACGGAATCTATCATAGGTTTGCTGGATCTCTGTACAGTTCAAAAATTGGAGCCGCAAGAGATTCTGATTGTTCCCGACCAGCCCAATCGCATCGTCTATTTTATTCTTAATGGTCATTTACGTATCCACCTGGACTCCATTGAATCCAAACCGGTCGCTATTCTTCAACCGGGTGAAAGCGTGGGGGAAATGTCTGTTATCGATCATCAGCCTGCGTCCGCCTTTGTGGTCGCAGATGATGCGTGCAAACTACTGGCTATGGATGAAGAAATCCTCTGGTCCCTGGTTCAGTCATCGCATAAAGCAGCCTGTAATTTGTTATATATACTTGTGCAAAGATTACGCCATGCCGATTCTCTCATCTCCGGTGATTTAGAACCGGTACAACAGTACCAGCCTTATGGCAGTATAGACGCCCTCACGGGATTGCATAACCGCTATTGGCTGGAGAATATGCTGAAACGACAATGTGCGCGTTCGTCTATGAGCGGAAAACCGCTTTCCCTCATCATGATCGACGTAGATTATTTCAAAGAATTTAACGACCGTTATGGTCAGCGGTATGGAGATCATGTTCTATATTCAATTGCACATATAATCAGTGATCTTCTGCGTCCCACGGATGTAATTACGCGTTATGGCGTCGATGAATTTATTGTTGTACTTCCTGATCTTGATGTTGCAATAGCCAGGCAAATAGCTAAACGCCTGCATAGGGGGGTCATTGATAGGATTCCCATTATGCCTGATGGGGAGAGTATACCCCACCCAACTATTTCTCTTGGTATCGCAGAGCTGGAAGCAGGCCAAAAACCGGAAATGCTCATTAACGCAGTATACAGGGCATTATGCCGGGCTAAAGACGGAGGCCGGAATTGTATTGCTGAGTAATTCAGCAGAGAGACCTCGGAAAAGGTCTCGCAGTTTCATTATACCATGCTTCTTATCCACCCACCGGTTGTCAAGCCCTGTGAACCCCCTGCGGGAGTGGCGAAACTTGCAGGTGTCATGAATTACTATAATATCCCCTGCAAGGTCATTGATGCAAATTTGGAAGGCATTATAAGCCTTCTCACACAGAGTAAGGGGATGAATCGCCTCCCCGGAGACACCAAAGAAACTCACAAAAGGGAACGCATTGATACTTTGGTAGATACCTGGACGAGACGCGCCTTCCGTCATTTGGAAATCAACATTTCTGCGTTAACCTCCCGATCGGCTTACACGAATATTGATCGCTACAGGCGGGCAGTAATCGACGTCAGCCGCGTACTTGAGGTGTCTGCTTCTAATAGTGGTGTGAGTCTGAATTTATCTAATTACCTTGACCAAAATCTCTCACCGGTAAGAAGCGCGGATCTGATAACCGCTTCGAAAACGCCTGAACGCAATCCCTTCTACCCATATTTCAGAGAAAGGCTTGCGGCTGTGTTAGAGCAGGAACAGCCTGCGCTCATCGGCTTTTCATTAAACTATCTGAGTCAGGCAATATGTACATTTGCCATGATCGGTTTTATGAGAAAAGCATACCCTGGCATCAGGATAGTTTTAGGTGGTGGTTTGGTGACATCGTGGGTGCGGCGACCAGGATGGACAAACCCATTCAAGGGTCTCGTCGATGACCTGATAGCCGGCCCGGGTGAAGGCCATCTCGTTTCCATGCATGGCATGATGTATCAGGAGGGATGTACAATACCTGATTATGCTGTATTACCCATGAAAGGTTATCTGTCTCCTGGTCCCATCCTGTCGTATAGTGCATCGAGTGGATGTTACTGGGGCCACTGTGCATTTTGTCCGGAAAGAGCAGAAGGAAATCCTTATAGACCGGCACCCGTCGGCAGGATAATTACAGATCTGCATACACTTGCAGAAAGGACAAAACCTGTCCTTATACATATGCTGGACAATGCCCTAAGCCCGGTGCTTTTGAAGGGTATTGCGGAAACATCTTTCGGTGTTCCCTGGTACGGATTTGCCAGAATATCCTCGTATCTGACGGATATTGATTTCTGTCTGGCCCTGAGACGGTCGGGGTGTGTCATGTTACAGCTCGGTGTGGAGTCAGGTGATCAAAAGGTTCTTGACAGTATGCGAAAGGGATTTGATCTGGAAATGTCTTCTGCCGTTCTCAAAACTTTGAAAAAGGCGGGAATCGCAACCTATGTGTACCTGCTTTTTGGAACGCCGTCGGAAACAATTGATGAAGCACGCAAGACCCTCAATTTCACAATCACGCACAGTGATCAGATAGATTTTCTGAATCTCGCGATATTCAACCTTCCGGCGTATGGTCCCGAGGCCAAAGAACTTGACACCTGCGATTTTTATGAAGGAGACCTGTCGCTTTACAGGAGTTTCCTGCATCCCGGAGGATGGGGCAGGAATGCTGTGAGGCAATTTTTGAATAAGGAATTCAAGAGGCATCCTGCGGTTGCCGCGATATTGAGGAAAACCCCACCTCTATTTACTTCCAATCACGCCCCTTTCTTTGTTACACATGTGTAGATGAGAATTGTGTCGTATCTTCAGCTCTCTCTTTAATATTCATACTTTTGCATTGATTTATCATAGGCCATCTAATAAGATTACAAGTACCCAGATCCAGCGATAACCATCACAGCGCCTCTACCATAGTGTCATTGCGAGCACCCAAAGGGTGCGTGGCAATCTTTTTGTGAAACCCAAGATTGCTTCGTTTCACTCGCAATGACAGCTTTTTTACGCTGGCTTCGAGAAGTACTTAGTTGAGAGTACGGAGTAGGGGATTTCAAAGAGATCTCCCTAAAGCTTGACAAATTAAAAAGAATAAAAAGCTATAAGAACGTCAGCCTAAGGCGTTTCTTGTTGCAGTCTATGCTCGATTATCTTTCCAGAGGTGAAGAGGCATTTGAAAGTTCTGAAGTGTTATTATTTTTTAAGTTTCGATGGATTTTATTGAACCATCGAGGAGGTTAGAGAATTATGTATTATGATTACTGGGGGCTTAAAAAACCGCCTTTTGATAATGTTCCTGATCCCACAATGTATGCCGAATGTCATGCCTCGATGGAGAATGCCATCGCAGATACCCTGTTTGCCATAGAGGAGGGGAATGAATGCGTTGCGGTTATTGTGGGTGATGTCGGTCTGGGCAAAACCTTGTCGCTGCGCATAATCATTGATTCTCTGGATCATGATAAATACAAAATCGCCATGGTTACGAATCCCGATATGTCTTTTATTGAGCTTTTGCGAGAAATAATCGGTCAGCTCACCGGGAAGCAGTGTGAAGAACAAAGAAAAATTAATCTGTTGGAAATATTTAATAAAATATTATTTGAAACGATAGATTCGGGGAAAAAGATTTTAATCCTTGTTGATGAGGCGAATGCAATGTCTCCTGCTAATTTGGAAAGTTTGAGGTTACTCACAAACATGCAGGACGATCAGAGAAATCTATTTACCATCGTGCTCGCGGGTCAGCTTGAACTGGCCAGGAGACTAGAACATCCCAAGCGGGCAAACCTGTTGCAAAGGATCGGGACATTCAGCAGGATTGATAAACTAGAAACTGAGGATTTAATCAGGGCTTATGTAGAAACCCGGCTTAGTCTCGCAGGGGGAGGGAGGACTATTTTTACCGACGATGCATATGGCTTCCTATGGGAATATTCTGATAACGGTGTACCACGCCTGATCAATAAAATCTGTAAATTATCATTGAAGGCAGGGGAAACAAATCATTTTTCTCTCATCTCCGGGGAAGTTGTTCGTCAGATCGGTGAGCGCTTTCGTCATCTTACCGGTCCAGCTGTCCAGAAGAGGAGACCTAGAAAAAGAACTGGGAGTAAAGGTCCGGATGAACTGGTTGAAGATGGAATAAAAACAGATTCTATCGATTCTTCAGTCCTCTCAGCAGAACCTTTTATGGATCGACGCCGTCCCTCGGAGATCCATGATGAGGAGAAGGCGGAGCCGGAGGCTGATAAGGAAGCCGTCCAACGTGTCTCCCAAGTTGTGGAAGCGCCAAAACCGGATGTGGAAGTTGCCGTGGTTGTGGAAACACATAAACACCCTACAGAAACAGCGGTGGCTCAAGAAATGCCAACACCCGTTGAAGCGCCTGCGGTTAAAAGAGAAATTATAGAAGAATTGGAGATAATTGGTGTAAAGATTTCGATAAATATTCCTTATCATATCGCGGAACAGGCGCGCTCTTCCACTCATGAACATCGGCTCAAGGTGGCCGGAGCTCTGGCAGCGCAGATCATGAAGAAATACCCGGAATTGACGGGTTCCTCCTTGATTGATCCAATTTCTGCATGGAATGATATACGGGAATTCGTAGTAGATAAACTGAAATGAAATCTTTCTTAGGAGCTGTCTTTTGTAAGTTCCGCCAGCAGGTATTTCGCTCTTGTCTCTTGCGGGTTTATGGAAAGGACAAAGTGAAGTCTGAGAATAATCGCATCTCTTTTTACACTATCCGGGTTTGCACGATACTGCTTGTACTGAATTTGAGCAAAATTTACATTTGCTTTTTCTTGAAATGGATTTAACGCCAGTGATTTCTGGTAGGCTGTGATCGCTTCTTCATCCTTCTCCGTGATTTCGTATATGGAACCCATATTATTCCATGCTTCCGCGTTATTGGGGTCGGACGCGATTACACGTTTGAAGAAGTCCCTGGCCTTCTTGTAGTCGCCTAACTGGACGTAAAGGTTTCCCAGATTAAAGAGGGCTTTTACGTGGGATGGATTTTTTTCCAGGACACCTTGATATTCCTGTATCGCTTCGTCAAACATGTCGTGACAGTCGTATAGATGGGCCAATAAGAAACGGGGCGCCACAGCATCAGGGTCTACTTCGATGGCTCTTTTGTACTGTCGTAAAGCGCCGTGATAATCTCCCTCCAATTCGGAGATATGTCCTATATTATGCAGTGCTTCAACATTTCTCGAATTAATTGCTAAAGCCCTTTCGTACATTTGTCGCGCACTTCCTAATCTCCCCATTTTTTCATAGACATAGCCAAGGTTGTTATATGCCTCCGGATTTTTTGATTCCAGGTTGGTCACTCTTTGTAAACATATCAGCGCCCATTCATAGTCTTCTCTCTGGAGATAAATGAAGCCAAGGTTCACATATGCGGCGGTAAATGTAGGATCAAGGACAATGCTTTTCTTATATGCTTCTATTGCTTCGTCAGATTCGGGATCAAGCAGGTCAACCCGACATCCTTTCATAAACCAGTCTCTGGCGAAGGTTTTTTGATCCATTGAAATAAGCCTGTAATAAAATGAATTTTGTCGTGTATCTGAGATTATCTATCAACCATTATCGTTTTGTGTCAAGTGAAAAGGTAGTTAAGTAGCTCATATCATATTCATTTTTTCAACCTGGTAATTTCCTCGTATGTGAAGTAAAAGTTTCTCATGTTGATTCCTTTCTTCACTTTGCTATCTCCTTCTCTGTGAGATAACATGCCGGGTCAGGGGCCCATATGTCCCCTGTCACCGCCTCTGCTCTGGCGCGGAAATTTCCCCCGCACATATCGAGCCAGCGGCAGGTCGCACATCTTCCTTTCACATGTTTCTTTTTGTCTTTCAACCGGGCCATCAGTTCATTGGATGTATCCATCCAGATCTCGCTGAAAGGACGTACTCTCACGTTGCCGAACGATATGCCTCTCCAGAACTGGTCGGCATACACTTCGCCATCCCAGCTGATGCAGCCGATACCGTTGCCGGAACTATTGCCCTCATTCACCATGAGAAGTGACATGACCTCCTTTGCCCTCACAGGATCTTCTTTCCGCATGCGCATATAAACGTAAGGTCCGTCAGCATGGTTATCCACGGTGAGGATCTCTTTCGGTTTTCCCCGATCGAAAAGATCGCGAGTTTTATCCATGATAATATCGATTACTTTTCGCGATTCTTCATGAGACAGGTCTTCCTCAATCAGCATAGACCCGCGTCCGGAGTAAACCAGATGATAAAAACACGCGCGCGGAATATTTTCCTCTTCGATGAGTTTAAAAATAGCAGGGATATCGGGAAAATTTTTCCTGTTCATGGTAAGACGAACGCCTACTTTGATGCCTGCCTCAAGGCAGGTTCTGATCCCCTTTAGGGTCATGTCAAAGGCGCCCACCACGCCCCGGAACCGGTCGTGGGTTTTTTCCATCCCGTCAAGACTTACACCGATATAGGAAATCCCTATTTTTTTCAGGGTATCAACCGTTTTTCTTGTGAGCAAAGTGCCATTGGTCGATATGACGGCCCGCATACCATGATCCACAGCGAACTTTACAAGTTCGGGGAGGTCTTCTCTCATCAGGGGTTCACCGCCGGAAAAGAGAAGAACAGGGGACTTGAACGCAGCAAGATCAGAGATCAGTTTTTCCCCCTCATCTGTGGTTAATTCATTTTTGTAGAGCATGTTACTGGAATTGGAGTAGCAGTGTATACACTTAAGGTTGCACCTCCTGGTCATGTTCCAGACAACCACCGGCCGTTTATGCGTATCACTTCCATAGCGGAGTGCATCCATAGTTTCCGCTCCGCCACAGTATAGTCTTGAGATGCTTATCATATATTTGCCTCTAACGTGAATCTGTTATCTTTTAAGAAGTTTCGCCTCCCCCGGTGGGGAAACGACGGGTATATTACTCTATCGGTACGATACTTACAACAAGTCTTTATCATGAATCGTTTCTTGCGGAATAATAAATAGCAAAACTCTTTTATTGGAATAGCCTCTGTGATACTATTCATGCACAATACTATTCAGTCCTGAAAGATAGGATGATCGCCATGCGAAAAACCAAAATAGTGTGCACCATCGGGCCTGCCAGCGCCGGGGAAGAAGTCATCAAAGCGATGATAGAAAACGGCATGGATGTGGCACGGTTGAATTTTTCCCACGGGGAACACAAGGATCATGCAGAGAAGATCCATACGATCCGGGCTCTCTCTGTAACATTGAACAAGCCGGTGGCGATCCTCCAGGATCTGGCGGGGCCGAAGATCAGAGTAGGTTCTATTCCCGACCCCGGCGTGCTGCTGGAAGCCGGGCAGGATTTTATCCTTACTGCACGAAATGTAGCGGGCAGCCGGGAAATGGTTTCTGTCTCTTACCCGGAACTTCCAAAGGATGTCCGGAAGGGCGACAGGCTTCTCCTTGCGGATGGCTTGATGGAACTGGAGGTGGTGAAGACAACCGCCACCGAAATTACATGCCGGGTCATTACCGGCGGCATCCTCACCTCCCACAAGGGGATAAACCTGCCGACGGGGACAATAAAGGCTCCTCCCCTCACCGATAAAGACCAGGAAGACCTTCTCTTTGGCTTACACCATGATGTTGATTATGTCGCGTTGTCATTTGTAAAAACAGCGGATGATATCAAAGCGGTCAAAGATATCATATGGAGGGAAGGAAAAAATACACCTGTCATTGCGAAGATTGAAAAGCATGAGGCTCTGGAAAATTTAGAGGACATCGTCGATATCTCCGACGGCATTATGGTAGCCAGAGGCGACCTCGGCGTGGAAATACACCTGGAAGAAGTACCGCTTATTCAGAAAAGACTGATACGCAAAGCGAACGCAGCGGGAAAACCGGTCATTACCGCGACCCAGATGCTCCGTTCCATGGTCACTTCTCCCCGGCCCACCCGCGCTGAAGCGGCAGATGTGGTGAATGCCGTTCTGGACGGTACGGATGCAGTGATGCTCTCCGAAGAAACGGCTTCCGGCGATTACCCTGTGGAGGCCGTCGCGATTATGCACCGCCTGGCCATGAATGCGGAAGCAGGATTTCCTTATGAAACATTTCTGAAGGTGATTCCCAGAAAAGATATTGCCGAATCTGTTGCCCACGCCTCCTGTATCCTGGCCGATCACTTAGACGCTGAGGCCATTGTAACCTATACGATGACGGGGCTGACCGCCATGCGCATATCCCGCTTCCGGCCGAAACACCACATCATTGCCCTGTCTGCCGACATTAAAACAATACGTAAATTGTCCCTCTTCTGGGGTTGTCGCCCTCTTCTGTTAAACGCACCCCTGGGTACGGACGACATGATTGAGGAGGCAGTGATCAAAACAGGTGAGGTATCAGCAGGAGACCTTGTAGTCATCGTCGCCGGCCACCCGCTTCTTAAAGCCGGCGCCACGAATATGCTGCGGGTAAAGAAACTCTGATAGTTGCGTCTCCGGGGTATGGGCGGAAGAACGTGTTTATCAACACCTTACTTTATGGATGAACGCTCACCTCTCGTCTTTTTGCGCGTCTTTCTGAGAAAAAAACATGTCCGTTCAACAAATCCCAGGCGCAATCTTTGCTGAAAGCGGAAATCTTTCCGTCTATGATGGAGATGACACCATGATCTCTGAGATCCCATAATACCTGTTGAATTGCGCTAGGTTCTTTTCTGCTGTACCTCGCCAGATCCTCTATGGGATTATCGTTATCCGAAAGCGGCCATTTATGGAGAAAATAGAGGATGGCTATCAGTCTGATCCAGGATCGAGTAAGTTCCTCAAGAGCAATATTTGCATGTATGATTCTGTGTGAGAATTCTTTGAGCATGAAATGGGACACCTCGCCGCTTTCCCGCAACAGGTTACGAAAGGTGTCTCCAGTAATGACAGCCACGTTGCTGTTTTCTGTCGCTACTGCGGAAGCAGTACGCGGGGCTTCAATCAATGCCGCCATCTCGCCAAAGTACTCACCCGGTCCCATTTCGGCGAGTACCTTTTTCACCTGGCCGGCATCTTTCTCCACCCGCACATTACCCATGAGGATATAATACATTTCCTGCCCCACATCCCCCTCCCGGAAAATGTAGGCGCCTTTGGGGTACTCACGGCCAAATTTACTAAACAGGCGTTCCTCTGTTTTTTTAATTTCCTTTTTGGTTTTTAAAAAGGCCTTTTCCAAAAGGATCAGATTTCTTCTTTGGTAAGAAGAAATGAGCTCCGCACAAAAGAGAAGGATCAATGCTACATAAAAAACCCAGACTACAAGGATGACAACAGCTTCCAGAGAGCCGAATATTACATTGTAACGGGTATAGTTGGAAATGTACCAGGTAAAAAAGTGCTTGGCAATTTCCATTAGCGCGGAAAAGATAGCAGCACCGACAAGTGCGCTGCCCAGGCTGACTTTTACCGTGGGGATGACTTTGTAGACGATTGTAAAAAATGCCACTGTTGCCAGGTAGGATAGAATATAGCTAAACACAGTTCCATGCAGGAGGGGAATGATTAAAAATTCTTTGTAGTGAAGCAGGGGTTGTTTTGCCAGGATTGTGGAGAAATAGGTGACTCCCACACTCACAATACCGACGGTCCACGCCATAGGTATCATGGCAATTGCAAGAACTTTGGAAACAAAATAGTTTCGGTTCTTTCTGGAGCGGAAAATAATGTTCATGGCTGTCTCAATGGCGCTAAAGATCATTGCGGAAAACCAGACAAGACTTATGATCCCGACCCAGCCCAGAACAGTTTTTTTTTGCTCGATATGGCCGAGCTGATCACGCAGGGATTCTGAGAAGTAAGGGTTAAATTCCTGGAATGTTTCGATAAGCTCTCTTTGAATGTTCGGATGTGAGCCAAAGATGTAGTTTGCGGACAGTATGGTTAATATAAAGAGGGGGATAAATGAAAGAATACCGTAAAGTGAAATAGCGGCGGCTTGATTGGTATTGCCGTTATTCACGTAATTCTTCATAGTATCCCGGAGGATATCTCCTATAGTAGCAAGGATGAAACGGGGATTTTCTGCATAATGTATCGCGCGCTGATATTTCTGGTTCATATTGCCTGGCAGGGACTGTTGTTATTGTCAGACGTCCTGTATCATTATATATTTTCTCAATGTAGTTCTCTATGGAAAAAGTACTCAAGAAGCGGGACAAAAGTATAGGGGAGCCGTAAAGGTGTGTCAAGTGTAAATGAGGTGAGAATTTGATTGAAAAGGCATCCTGTATCCTGTAATCTGCCGGTCATGAAAATCTTAGAATATATCATTCTCGCAGTTGTTATTGTTGTGAATTTTTCTTTAGGGGGCTGTACCCAGAAAGATGAACAAAGTGCCGCCAGAAATCTGTCTAACTCAGGGCCTGCCTACGGGGACATTATTGTGGAGGGCTCCATCGGTGACGCCAGTAATCTGATTCCCCTGCTTTCTTCAGACAGTACCTCCCATGGAATAGCCGGTCTAGTTTTTAATGGTCTTGTAAAGTATGACAAAGATATCAATATTGTAGGGGACCTGGCCGAATCATGGGGAATTTCCAGGGGCGGGCTGGTTATTACCTTCCACCTCAGAAGAGGGGTGAAATGGCATGATGGTCATCCTTTTACAGCCCGGGATGTTATGTTCACGTATCAGGTCACCATCGATCCCAAAACTCCCACCGCGTATGCGGGCGATTTTCTCAAAGTTAAAAAGGCAGAGGTTCTGGATGATTATACCTTCCGCGTCACTTATGATAAGCCGTTCGCCCCGGCGCTTATGAGCTGGGGGAGTTCCATTCTGCCGAAGCACCTCCTGGAGGGAAAAGATATCACTAGTTCTCCTCTATCCCGTCATCCCGTCGGCACAGGGCCGTATATGTTCAAGGAGTGGGTGCCGGGGCAGAAGATCGTGCTGATTTCTAATCCGGATTATTTTGAGGGCAGGCCATATATCGACGGCAATGTTATGCGCATAATACCCGATACGGCCACCATGTTTCTCGAACTGCGCGCCAACGGCATCGACCGGATGAATCTAACCCCCCTTCAATACACAAGACAGACAGAGAATAATCTCTTCCGGAAGAACTTCAACAAGTACCGGTATCTTTCGTTTTCCTATACATACCTGGGCTACAATCTGAAGAACCCGTTGTTTTCTGATAAGCGGGTGAGACAAGCCATTGCATACGGTATCAATAAAGATGAAATTATCCAGGGAGTGTTGCTGGGATTGGGCAAGGAGGCCACAGGACCTTACAAGCCGGGCACCTGGGTTTACAACCCCCATGTAAAAACATATCTCTACAATCCCGGGAAGGCGAAGGAGCTCCTGGCAGATGCAGGGTGGAAAGATACCGACGGTGATGGTATACTCGAAAACAACGGGCAACCCTTTGTGTTTGAAATTATCACGAATCAGGGAAATGAGATAAGGGCAAAGTGTGCCGAGATCATCCAGAGACGTCTTTCCGAGATCGGCATCAAGGTGAAAATCAGGGTTCTGGAATGGGCAGCGTTTGTGAATGATTTTATTAATAAAAGGCGTTTTGATGCGACCATCCTGGGATGGACGATACCCCTTGATCCCGACGTATATGATGTATGGCATTCGAGCAAAACGGGCCCCCAGGAGCTGAACTTCATATCCTATAAAAACGATGAGGTTGATACGCTGATCGAGAAGGGAAGAGGTACCTTCGACCAGAAGGAAAGAAAAAAATACTACGACAGGATCCAGGAGATATTAGGGGAGGAACAGCCCTATCTGTTTCTGTACGTTCCCGATGCCCTGCCTATAATCCATGCACGGTTTCGTGGTGTAGAACCGGCGCCTCTCGGGATAGGATATAATTTTATCAAGTGGTATGTTCCTAAGGAGGAACAGAAACTGGTTATGGTGAGGTGATGAAAACATTTAAGAGTTTAACGGCATCCGATTTTCCCGGGATTGACCCCCAAAAGTTTAATGAGTGGAAACACGCAGTGCTGAGGACAAGGGGTATCGTTTACGTGGTACTTGTCATATATCTTGTATTGAACATTAAAATTTATGGTACGACCGGTTCCATAATTTACGACACACCAATCGTCATCCTCATAGTATTTCTGCTCATCAGCCAGCACACCCGCTATGCCATGAACAGACACACTATTTACACAATGATTGCCCTGTGTTTCTTGATAGTGTTCAACATCGTTTTATTATTAAACACCGGGCGTTATATTGGAGAAAGCGTTATTGCGATCGTCGTGTTGTTCTGGCTATTCTATCAAAACCATAAAAACAATGAGACAGCAATGGATCTCGGTATCAGCACCACCACATTACAACGCATCTTGTCACAGTAAATAGGAGCGCATCAAACCTTCTCATAATACAAGTATTTTCTAGTATTTTTTCAATATTTTTTTCATATTGTGTTTTCTCATGTTCGCATATTAAATAACCTGCATATCATTATTTTTTCCTGACCAGGCATATAATTAATTCTTGAAAATCAAATAGACCAATCAAGGCAGCAAATACGATCTTTCTGTTGGTGCTGAGTAGTATTCAAATGACATGTTACACTTCACTGATGGAGGCGATAATGAAATCGAAAAAGGGATTTACACTTGTTGAGTTGATTATCACTATGGCTCTTGTGGCAATCATTGCCGCGATTGCAGGGGTAAATTTGTATGCGTACACATTAAATAGAAATCTCAAATCCGCGGCAAGGGCGATTACTTCTGATTTCTTTATATGCAAGGGAAAGGCGATTTCTGAGAATACAAGATATCAAATTGCTTTTGATGTCGCAGGGGGAAGCTATACCATCCAACCAGGTACGCCTGCTGCTGTCACCAAACATCTATCAGAATTCGGGCCGGATATCGAGATCGTGAACGCCAGTTTTGGTAATGGGCACACCATTAATTTTTATACGCGAGGTACTGCAGCACCCGGGAACATCAAGTTGAAGAACAGCAGACAATCCAATGCTACCATAAAAGTCAATATAACGGGAAGGACGCATGTCGCGTTCGATATTCAATAAGATGGGGTATAAGCTTCTTATTACGACCTCACCTTGAGGTGATTGCGTAAGTAGACGCTAAACTCTTTGTAGTTTCCGGAAAGTTCGAAGGGCGCTCCACTCCTCTGATTAATGTCCTTCATGCTTTGCGGAAGGTCGGGGGTGACGCTGAGGAGTTCTTTAATCTCATCAGGAAATTTGGCGGGGTGCGCCGTTTCGAGGGAGACGCACAAGGGGAAATCCCCGAACGCTTCGAGATAGACTTCAAGCCCTCTCCAGCCGACTGCACCGTGTGGTTCCAGGAGGACTCGGTACTGATCATAAACCCTCTTGATCGTTTTCTTTGTCTCCTCATCAGAAATGCTTATGGAGAATATGTACCGCCTCATTTCTTCTCTATCCGGATAGTGATGAACATTTCCCCCACGATCCACAGTCCCCCCGTATAGATCAAAGAACCGGGCAAGGTTGCTCGGATGCCCCACATTCATGGCGTTGGAAAGGCATGCTTTGGAAGGGGATATCTTCTCATAGATTCCCGTGGCAAGAAACCGGGGGAATTCGTCATTCTCATTGGTCGGCATGACGAGTTTTTTCACGGGAAGCCCCATTCTTCTGGCGTATTCACAGCCGAGGGCGTCGCCAAAGTTCCCGGAAGGAACGGAAAACACAATTTCCTCTCTCTCTCCGGCGAGTTGCGCGTAGGCATATACGTAGTACACGATCTGTGGGAGAATCCTACCGAAATTAATGGAATTTGCCGAGGTCAGATTCATATTAGAGAGAGATGGGTCTGAGAAGGCCTGCTTGACAAGATTCTGGCAATCATCAAATTTGCCGTCAACGGACATGGCCTGAACATTGCCGCCGATGGTATCCAGTTGTTTCTTCTGTATGCCGCTGACTTCACTTTTCGGATAGAGAATGTAGACATCAATCCCGCTAACACCCTTGAATGCCTCGCCGACGGCGCTTCCCGTATCTCCCGATGTAGCAACCAGAACATTCAATCTTTTCCCAGGATCGCGTAAATGGCTCATAAGACGGGCCATCATACGCGCGGCAAAATCCTTAAAAGAGGCCGTCGGCCCCTGATCAAGCCTCATGATGTATTTGCGGCCTGCCACTTTTTCCAGCGGGACCGGGTAGTTGTAGGAGTCTTCTACAATATTTTCAAGAATCCTTTCAGGGATTTCATTGGCCAGAAAGGCTTTTGCCACGAGCATCGCGGACGCCGTATAAGGTTTCCCCTTCAGGGCCATAATATCACGCTGAGGAAGCGCCGGAATCAAGTCCGGCATGAAAAGGCCTTCATCAGGCGCCTGACCCTGGAGGAGCGCCTCTTTAAAGGATACATATCCTTTGAACGGGACAATACCCTTCACGTTCTCGAGATTTCTATTAGTGCTGTAATAATGGATACTTTGCGACATAATGAAACTAATTATCCTCTGGAAAGAGTTCCACCGTGCAGTGGGTGCCTGCGCATAACAACTATCATAATCGAATTGTTCAATCAAATACGTATTTTTTTCTTGACAATGTTTTTCTGATGGTTTAATTACTATCAAAACGATAGTGATGGTAGTAATTATATGTGAGGCATGCTATGAAACTTTCCACGCGAGCCCGGTATGGGGTCAGATTGATGGTGGCGCTGGCACTTAATTATGGCAAAGGCCCGGTATTTTTAAAAGATATTGCCAAAGGAGAGAGCATTTCCGAGAAGTACTTGAGTTTGATTATTATACCCCTGAGAAGAGTCGGCTTGGTGAACTCCATCCGGGGGGCGTATGGAGGATACAGTCTGGCGAAAGATCCAACACAGATCACCATGAAGGAGATCGTGGATGTTTTAGAAGGGGATTGTTCCCTGGTGGACTGTGTCAAGGATCCTTCCACGTGTCCGCGGGTTCCGATCTGTGCAAGCCATGATGTCTGGGCGATTATCGGCGGAAAAATTTCCGAGACCCTGAATTCGATTACCCTGGATATGCTGGTCACAATGAATCGGGAAAAAGCGGAAAAGGCGATGATGCATAGTATCTGAAATGACAGGGAATTTACAATGAAGAAAATATACCTGGATAATGCGGCGACAACTCCCACAGATGCCCGGGTGCTACAGGCCATGTTGCCCTACTTTACGGAGGTGTACGGAAATCCTTCGAGCCTCCATGCCTTTGGTCAGGAGGCAAAGCATGCCATAGAAGAGGCACGCTGTAATGTTGCTGCATTTATCGGGGCAAAGCCGGAGGAAATAGTTTTTACGAGCGGGGGAACGGAGAGCAACAATTTTGCGATTAAGGGCGTAGCGTATGCGAGGCGCGAGAAGGGGAACCACATCATAACCTCGAAGATAGAACACCATGCGATCCTGGAACCATGCCATTTTCTGGAAAAGCAGGGGTTTGAAATTACCTGTCTGCCCGTTGATGAATACGGCCTCGTTGATCCTGCGGATGTGGACAAGGCAATAACGGACAGGACAATCCTGATTTCTGTCATGCATGCCAATAATGAAATCGGGACGATACAACCCATTGCTGAGATCGGAAAAATTGCCAGGAGAAGAGGCATATATTTTCATACTGACGCTGTCCAGACGCTGGGTCACCTCCCGATAGATGTCGATGCACTGAATGTGGATATCCTCAGCGCCTCCGGGCACAAGTTGTGCGGTCCGAAGGGTGTGGGTATATTGTATATACGGAAGGGGGTACGGTTGCGCCCCTTCATGCATGGAGGCGATCAGGAACAGCAGCGTCGAGCGTCCACGCACAATGTGCCGGGAATCGTAGGCTTTGGAAAGGCTGTGGATCTGGCAAAGGAAGAGATGGGGAAGGAAATTGAAAAGCTAACGTTTCTGCGTGATACGTTGATCAAGGGTATTCTCAGCACAATTGAATTTACCCGCTTAAACGGTCATCCTATACAGAGACTCCCAAATAACGTCAATGTTTCTATCGCCTATGTGGAGGGTGAATCAATGCTTCTGAATCTTGATATGGAGGGGATCGCCTGTTCAACAGGTTCGGCCTGTACCTCATCGTCTCTGGAACCCTCCCATGTCCTGATGGCCATAGGTCTTTTCCATGAGCTTGCGCATGGGTCACTGAGATTTTCCCTGGGGAGGCAGACCTCGGAGGACGACATCGATTATGTCCTCACGGTGCTGCCCGGTATTGTAAATAAATTACGTTCTATGTCTCCTCTCTATAAAAAGGAGGTTAAATAAATGGAGTACAGTGAAAAAGTTATGGAGCATTTCAGGAATCCAAGAAATGTCGGGGAAATTGAAAATCCCGATGGGGTCGGGAAGGTAGGGAACCCCGTATGCGGCGATATCATGGAGCTCTATATCAAGGTTGATGGCGGCATTATCACTGATGCCAAGTTCAAGACCTTCGGCTGCGGCGCTGCGATTGCCACGAGCTCCATGGTTACGGAACTGGTAAAAAACAAGACGATTGAAGACGCCTTGAAGATATCCAATAGAGCTGTTGCGGAGGCATTGGGGGGACTCCCGCCCATCAAGATGCACTGTTCTGTTCTGGCGGAAGAGGCGTTAAAAAAAGCCCTTGATGATTACCGCATGCGGATCGCGAAATCCGCATCGGGCAAGGCTGCGTAGAGGAACGCATGGGTAAAAAAGTATTAGTGGCCATGAGCGGCGGAGTTGATTCGTCCGTCGCGGCCATGTTGCTGAAAAATGAAGGATACGATGTTTCCGGTGTGACCATGTGCTTCGGCATTGCCGCAGAAGGAGATCGTGCAAGATGTTGCGGTTCCACCGCGGTCGATGACGCAAAAAGGGTCTGTGACCGGCTGAAAATTCCTCACTATGTTTTTGATTATGCGGGAGAGTTGGAGGAGAAGGTCATCGCCAAATTCATCAGTGAGTATCAGAGAGGGAGGACGCCGAATCCCTGCGTCGATTGCAACCGCTACCTGAAATTCGGGACTCTTTTTGAAAAAGCGAGGGTTCTCGGATTTGATTTTCTGGCGACAGGACATTATGCGGCCATTGAAAGAACGGATATGGGCTTTTCTCTGAAAAGACCAAGGGACAGGAAGAAGGATCAGACGTACTTCCTCTATCCCATAAAATACGATGATCTATGCTGTGTTCTGTTCCCCCTCGCATCTCTGACTAAGGAGGATGTAAGGAGCACGGCAAAGAAAGCGTTTTTGCCTGTTGCTGAGAAGAAGGAAAGCCAGGATATCTGTTTTGTAACTGGGAAAAATTACCAGGCCTTTCTGTCTGAACGGGTACAGGAATTAAAGCCGGGGCCAATTGTGGACATTCAGGGAAATGTTTTGGGCACGCATCGGGGCATCATATTTTATACGATCGGTCAGCGGGGTGGACTGGGGATCAGTCATACAACGCCCCTGTATGTTCTTTCCATTGATTCAGTTAAGAACCGGATCGTTGTCGGTGAAAAGAAAAACTTAAAGGCAAAGGGGCTTGTTGCCGGTGATGTGAACATGCTTGCTGAATCCTGGCCCCGGCAGGTGTTCGCCAAGATCAGGTACCGGAAGAAGGAGGCGCCCTGCAGGGTAAGTCTCGAGAATGACAGGATCAGAGTAATATTTGATGAAGAACAGGAGGCCATCACTCCCGGCCAGTCAGTGGTCCTTTACGCAAATGACTGTGTTCTGGGAGGCGGCGTCATAGAAGAGGTTTTACATGGAACTTGTTGAAAAGATCAAGCGATTAAAAAAAGAGAGAAATGCAGTCATCCTTGCGCACAACTACCAGATCCCCGAGGTTCAGGATATTGCGGACTACGTGGGCGATTCTCTCGGGCTGAGCATCCAGGCTTCAAAGACCACTGCGGATGTCATCGTATTCTGCGGCGTCTATTTCATGGCGGAGACGGCAAAGATCCTTTCGCCGGAAAAGACTGTGCTCATTCCGGACAGGAAAGCGGGCTGTCCCATGGCGGATATGATTACGGCCGAAGAGCTCCGGAAACTAAAGGCGGAGCATCCAAAGGCGAAGGTGTTGTGTTATGTAAATACAACGGCTGACGTGAAAGCCGAGTGTGATGTCTGCTGTACTTCAGGGAATGCCGAGCGGATCGTCCGGGATGCTTTTCAGAAGGATGACGAGATCATTTTTGCCCCCGATCAGTATCTTGCCCATTATGTATCAACCCAGGCCGGGAGGGACTTTATTTCCTGGAAGGGGTATTGCCCGACGCATGTAAAGATACTGCCGGAAGATATTGAGATGAAAAGAACACTTTATAAGGATGCAGAGGTACTCGTCCATCCGGAATGTCCGGCAAGCGTTACCTGTCTGGCTGATAAGGTTCTCTCCACGGAAGGGATATGCCGTTATGTCAAGGCGTCGGAGGATATGGCATTCATCATAGGGACGGAAATCGGTATTCTCCACCGGTTGAAGAAGGAAAATCCCGGGAAATTATTTTACCCCGTATCAGAACGGGCGACATGTCCGAACATGAAACTGACGACCTTGGAGAAGGTTTTGTGGTCTCTGGAGGAGATGCAGTACGAAGTGACCGTACCGCCCGAGATCATTGCAAAGGCAAAAAGAAGTTTGCAGATCATGCTTGATCATTAGAATTGGCTTGGATTTCTTCTCATTTCAACCGCAGGGAGAAATCCTGTCGTAATTCTATTGTTAAGACGAACAGGATAAAGAAAGGAATACTACATTATGAGTAAAATCGATGCAAAATTGAAAACTGAAACCCTGGTCCTGCATGGCGGCCAAGAGGCGGATCCGACAACTGGAGCGAGGGCGGTGCCCATTTATCAGACAACTTCGTATCAATTCAAAAATACCGAGCACGCAGCCAATCTTTTTGGCCTGAGGGAGTTTGGAAATATATATGTGCGGCTGATGAATCCGACTACGGATGTTCTTGAGAAGCGGGTAGCCCTTCTGGATGGCGGCGTTGGGGCCCTGGCGGTGGCCAGCGGCCAGTCGGCAATCACCCTGGCGCTTCTCAATATCGCACAGGCGGGCGATGAGATTGTGTCAGCGGACAACCTCTACGGGGGAACCTACAACCTTTTTCATTACACGTTTCCCCGTCTGGGGCTCACGGTCAATTTCGTAAAGTCGAACGACCTTAATGCTTTTCAGGAAGCAATCACACCGAAGACAAAGGCGATTTATGCGGAGTCTATCGGCAATCCAAAACTTGATGTGGCCGACCTTGAAGGCATTGCCGGTATCGCGCATAAAAACGGCATTCCCTTTGTGTTAGATAACACGGTATCCCCCTATCTGCTTCGGCCTATTGATTTCGGGGTAGATATCGTTGTGTATTCGGCAACCAAATTCATTGGCGGTCATGGGACATCTCTCGGCGGTGTGATTGTTGACTCAGGAAAATTTGACTGGACAGGCGGAAAGTTCCCCCTCATTGCCGAGCCTGATCCGAGCTATCATGGAATCAATTTCGTGGAGGCCCTGAAGCCATTGGGAAACATCGCCTATATTATCAAGGCACGGGTCACCCTGCTACGCGATCTGGGGCCGGCACTCTCGCCGTTTAATTCCTTCCTCTTTCTTCAGGGGCTGGAAACTCTCCATCTGAGGATGCCGCGTCATTCCGAGAACGCTCTGGCTGTGGCGGAGTATCTGGAGAAACACCCAAAAGTTGCCTGGGTCAACTTTCCCGGACTCAAGTCCTCGCCGGAACGGGAAAGGGCAGCTAAATACCTGCCGAAAGGGGCAGGGGCGATTCTCGGCTTCGGCATCAAGGGGGGTGCGGAAGCGGGAAAGAAATTTATCGACTCTCTGGAGCTTATATCCCACCTGGCGAATGTGGGAGATGCAAAGACCCTGGCGATCCATCCGGCAACGACGACGCACCAGCAGCTCTCCGCGGCGGAACAGTTCGCGACGGGTGTGACGCCTGATTTCATTCGCTTGTCTGTAGGGCTGGAGCATATTGATGACATCATTAGCGATATCGAACAGGCCCTGACGAAGGCCTGAAATTAAGGAGGTTATTATGGCAAACATATTTTCAGACATCACCAAGACAATAGGCAAGACGCCCCTGGTCCGTCTCAACAGAATGGGGAAGGGATTGAATGGAGAGATTTTGGTAAAGCTCGAATCATTCAACCCCCTTTCCAGTGTGAAGGACAGGATCGGCGTTGCCATGATCGAGGCAGCGGAAAAGGCGGGAGTACTGAAGAAGGATATTGTCATCATTGAACCGACAAGCGGAAATACCGGGATTTCCCTTGCTTTTGTCTGCGCCGCGAAAGGGTACCGTCTTATCCTCACCATGCCCGATACGATGAGCCTGGAGCGGCGGCATCTGCTCTCCATTCTGGGGGCGGAACTGGTGCTCACGGAAGGGGCTAAAGGCATGAGGGGCGCTGTCGAAAAGGCTGAGGAGCTGGCAAAAACATATAAAAACAGTTTTGTGCCCCAGCAGTTTAAAAATCCTGCGAATCCGGAGATACACCGGAAAACAACGGCGGAAGAGATATGGCAGGATACGGACGGCAAAGTTGATTTCGTTGTTTCAGGCATCGGCACCGGCGGGACTATTACCGGCGTCGGCGAGGTACTGAAAAAAAGAAAACCATCGGTGAAGATGATTGCCGTCGAACCGGCGGATTCACCTGTACTCTCGGGCGGGAAACCCGGTCCCCACAAGATTCAGGGGATTGGCGCCGGATTTGTCCCGGATGTCCTGAACAGGGATGTAATGGACGAGATCATCCAGGTGTCCAATGAAAATGCGGGGGAGATCGCCAGGCGAATCGCGAAAGAGGAAGGAATCCTTGTAGGGATATCCAGCGGCGCCGCCCTCTGGGCCGCCCTTGAAGTGGCGAAGCGTAAGGAGGCCGATGGTAAAGTGATTGTGGCCATTCTGCCGGATAGCGGGGAGAGGTACCTGTCGACCTGGCTGTTCCAGAA
>Ga0153915_10001056_pt1 | contig 25349 bp, 21 predicted proteins | sample Opewatmetagenome_2_FD_107003 | JGI IMG/M metagenome (GOLD analysis project Ga0153915, IMG submission 107003) | Freshwater wetland microbial communities from Ohio, USA - Open water 3 Core 3 Depth 3 metaG | ecosystem: Environmental > Aquatic > Freshwater > Wetlands | place: USA: Ohio, Lake Erie...
CTCGCCCTGGTGGCGATGGCGGTCTACGGGGCGGTCGTACTGGCGCACGTTTACGCCAGCGCCGTGTCTGGTGGCCAGGCTCAAGCTCAGTGGTACTGGGTGCCGTTCCCGCCCTGGATGCCCTGGTTACCACCAATCCCCATTCCTCTGCCGTGTTAACTCCCTTGGCCGGCAAGGAACAAAACCCGGCCTGGGCTGGGCCACTTTGCTCCTGGCCCGGGCCGGCTGAACTGATGTTATGACATTTGAGCGCGCCAAATTTAAGAGTTCTGAACTGTGTGCGCGGTTCAACGAACTTCACCTTCCTACCTGCATTGCCAACGATTTCGGCGGCGAGTGGGAGAAGTTTTTCACGGGCCGCAGCGTGATGATTGTCCGGGACCTGGATGCTGATCATGTGGACATTGAATTTCTGCCGGTCAAATGAACCTGTGCTCGGACCATCACGATGAGGTCTGCTTCGACGGTAGAAAGTGTCCCCTCTGCCAAGAGATGGAAGCTAGAGAAAGGGTTACCGGGTCCTTACGCGACCAAATCGCGGAGTTGCAGGACCAGATCATAGACCTGGAAAGTCAGGTCAGAGACCTGGAAGAACCAGTCGTGCCCGCCATCAAAGCGGCTAACGGTTTATGATCTGCGAGTACTGCGGCAACCCAGCGGAAGGAAATTACTCGGTCCACCGCGACGGTTTCGGGGAAGGTCCGGAAGTCTGGCTCTGCGATTTTTGCGGTGGGCCAGACCTAGCAAGCCCGAGCCTCCAGGATATTTGGGCCAAGATTGCGAAGCCCGAGCCATTGATTGATGAACTCCAAAGACTTTATGAGCGAGCGCAGGTTAAGCCACGCGGACATAGCTAAGGCCAAGGCCAAGTACCCCATCAGCAAGGCCGTTGAAACACTTTCCCTGGGTGCCCCGTCTGTACTGGCAAAAGCAACCGGAATGATTGCCGGCTCGTGTGACTCGGCGCCGGTCAGTTCCTATAAACGAAAGGGTGCCCGGGGAAAATCTTCCTATGCCTCAACAACTCACGTTCGAACCGCAGCCCAAAAGAGAGCCGACGCTCTGCTTTTTCCTCGCGATCAAAGGGAAGCTCCCGAGCTGGAACGATATTGTTTCGATGGAGCAGTGGCAGCGTTACCACTACAAAGAGGAGGCGCAACTGGCTTTCTTATCCGCGTTAGAAGCTTTCGGAGGAAGCTGTTGGACGAAGACAACCTGTGCGAAAAATATGTGGTCGATTGCTGCCGATACGCTGGCCTGCTACCGGGCGACAGCCCAGGTCAAACGAAAATCGAGGTTAGCCAGCAAAAAGTTGATCCGGGCGCAGCGGAGTTTATTCGGATCGAAATCTACCAGCGGTAAAGTGCCGTTTTGAATTGGCCTATGTGGTGCACGAAATGCAACCGTCACTTGTCAGAGTGCATTTGCCCAGACCTGGAAGAACGCCTGGAAAAACTGCGGAAATGTCCTTATCTTCACGTTCCGTCCATGGTCGAGAAGCCCTTGCTTGAGCGGAACCTCAAGAAGAAACAACCTAAACCGAAGCAGAACTAACGATGAGTTGGCGCGACGAACAACAGGGCCGGCAGGATTTTGAAGTCAGTGGCCGCCACGGTTACGACTATGGCAGGCATGCTTCGTCCAGTCGCGCAGATGAGGACTACCGGCGCGGCTTCCAAGAAGCGCTACGTGCGTATGAGACCCGCAAAGAGCGCGAACGCGCAGAGCAGGCCGCTGAAGCCGCAGAGCAAAAAGCCTGGGAGCAAAGAGAACGCGAGTGGGAAGAAGCTCAACAGGAAGCTGAACCGGATCCGCCAGAACCAGAGCCGGTCATTGAAGCGATTCTTTGGGCAGAAACCAACTATCAGCGAAACCTTTCGGACAACTGCCCTTGAGCAGGACTCAGAACGAGGCGCTTTCGAGCATTGCGTCGAAGTCCTCAAGCAAATTCACTGCTCGATTGCCGATGTGCCGGCGGAGTTCCTCCTTCTGTTCCTGGTCGAGCTTTTTATTGGCTGCATCGCGCAAGATGGTCCGGGCCTTGAGCGATTCTCTCACCTTGCGGTAACTTCCAGCAGCGTCAGTGGCGGCGTCCATCGCTTCGTAGTACTTCGCCTGGTCACCGTCCTTCATGGCTTCAATCACGCGCCGGATTTGGGTCCGGAACTCTTTGCGCTCATCGGTCTTGAGGAAGGAATTGAATTCCGTAAAGCCCATGGTTTCGCGTCGCCAGCGGTAGAAGGCGTTGATCCCCGCGTCGAGGTCGCGGTTATCCTGGCTAAGTCCGGCCAGACTTAGGCCGGTCGAGATAGCGCGGCTGCCCGGGACTTTGCTGCGGACAAACTTGCCGATTTTGTCGAACTCGCTCAGGTCGCGATAGCCGCCCTGCTCGAAAGAGTAATTCATCAGTTCCCTGAACATCGCGTAAGGGAAGATGGAGTTGATAGCTTTTTCGCCGATGCCGGCCAATCCTTTATCTCGGGCTCCCTGCCAAAGCAGGTAGAGCGGCCCGCTCATGGTCGCGAGGGTGGCTTCCGTGAGGAATTGGACCGGTTCATCAATGGCTTCCTCCTTCCGAATCTCTGCGCCCAGCGTGCCCTGGTAGAAGAGCGAAGTGAGGCCGATGGTGATGGCGCCTTGCGCCGCGGCTCCCGTGATGAAGCGGCTCAACAGATACGTCGCAGCCGCTTTCTCCGTGCCTGTTCCGGTCTGCCAGGCGTCAACCGCGTTCCCAATCAGCCGGCGAAGCTGGTTGGTTTTCATCATGGGGTAAGTCTGGAAACGGAAGACGGAGTTGAAAAGCCGATTGGCTCCCATGCGGCTCCCCTCCGCGATGGCCTTATTGCCGCTGGTCAGGAACGAAGCGGCTCGCCGCTCGAACCGGTTGAGCAGCTCCACGTTGCCTGCCATCATTTCTGCCGCCTGCGCCGGGCTGAATCCCATAACCTTAAACGTCTCGGGCAACATCATTCTTTCCCAGGCGCTCACCCGACCGGCTCGAATTCGCTCGCTCACCACGGCGGCTGTGGCGGCGGCAGTTGCTTCCTGTGCTTCGTTCAGGAATTGTTCCATGAACGCCTTGGACAAGACGTTTCCCCCGATACGGAATACAGAGCGGACCGGTGACGTTGGGTCAAAGGAGTAGTCCAGGATGACCCGGTTGACGGCTCCCTGCACTTCAAGATGCGGATAAAGTTGCCGGACTCGGGCCAGCCCTCGCGCATAGTTCCGGTAACCGAGAAACATCGGCGTGGCGCCGGCAAGGTTTTCCCCCGGCTGCACAAACATCTGGCCGGTGAGAACCATTTTGGCAAAAAAATTCGCCGCGGTCTGGTTGACGAACTTAAATACTTCGCCCAAAGGCTGGCCGGGGCGCAGGATCGCTGCTCCCGCGTAGGTATCGGTTGGGTGGCCCTGCATTGCCCGCATCAAGGCATCGAGGTTTTGCTGGTAGTACCTGCCCGGTAGCTCGGCGCGGACCTGCCGCATGAGGTCGGAGAAGGCACGCCGTCCGGCGTCGTCATTCGGAAACCACTCCCGGAAAGCGCGAACGTGAGTGGCGCGGCGCGCGGCAGTTTCGAGGTAGTTAAACAGGTCGGCATGCAAGACGGCCTGCCACAATCCGGCATGCTTGATGTGCGTGACCGCCTGGGGAAACTTCCGCGCGAAGTCCTGGTTGACCTTCTCGATACGGGCAGCCGAAATGTCCGGCTTGTCGAGGATGGCCTTCATGCCCCGGAAGAAGCCTTGCACTTCGGAGAGGGGCACGTTGTTTGCGGCCGCGATCCCTCGCGTCCACTTCTCCCAGGCCAGACCGCCGCCTTCGGAAAGCAGGTCGAAACCAAAGCCGGTAAAGTTGCGCTGGAATTTGCCGGTCGCCTCGAAATCCGGGGTGACGGGCTCGTACATTCTGCCGATTTCCACGTTGGCGCGGCTGCTCACGTCAACAAGCTGCTGGGCATACGCCGGGACCCGGATCGTTCCCTCGATGGCCTTCACCGAATTCATAATCCCGGCGTCAGGTGTCACGCGAGAAAGGCCGTGCAGCCACGTTGTCGCTCGGCCGGGTCGGCCAGCCAGCCGGCGCGCTATGTCGAGAACCGGTGTGAGTTGCCCGTAAAGCTCGCGCTCGCGCGAGATCATGCCATCAAGTGCATCCCCCAACGCTCGGGACATCGGGCCGCCAACCCGCTTCAACTTGTCGGTCATCCACTCGGAATAGACACGGACCAAGTCCACGAGCGTTTTATCCACGAGATTGCTGGCGGCTTTGGCTGATCGCCGCAGCACGGCCGGTTCAGAATCCCCGGGATACTTGCGCTTGGCTTCTTCCTCAACGTAACGAAGCTCTTCGGGGGTCAGCGCCTTGGGTGCCTTGTAGGGCGGCAGCTTCGGGGTTGGCCCGGGCCGCCTGGGCAGCACTTCTCCAGGTGTGACCGTAGGCGGGACCCTGCCCCGCATCGTTAGCTCTCGGCCTGTGGGACTGGGCGGAGCTTTCCCTCCCTCGCGTCCGAGAATAGCTTCAAAATCTCCTTTGCCGTAGCTCGCTTGCGCTGAGGCGACGAAGGCTTCTGAGGACTCGCTTTGCTTGGCTTTTTCATAGACTTCCTCCGTCAGTTGGTCGAGCGCCTGTTCCGGGCTCAGGATCCGCCACTTCTCGCGGATGGCATCGTAAATCTTCTGATAGGCAAAAATCGCGTTCCAATCGCGGGCGCTCAACTTCCCCGCGTCGGCCTTGTCCTTGAGCCCGCTCAGCGCATCCCTGATATCCTGGGCCGAAGTAAGGTCGAGGACCTCATCGTAAAGGTGGTCCAGCAGCGCAAGGGATTCATCCCGTGTGAGGGGCTCTCCTGCTTTTGTCGCCACTTCCAAAGCTCCAGGTTCAGCCTGGAAGACGCCTGGTCTGGCCATGCGGCCGCCTGTGGGTGTCGTGACGAACTCGCCTTCAACGGGGACCGGCTCACTTATAGCGGTTTGTGATGCTCGGCTGGCATCCTGTCCAAAATCGCGTTCGTAAGCAGCAAGACTTTTCCAGGTCTTTTGGAAGTTTTGGACCGGGTCGCTAACGAGGACAGAGTAGAGCGGTCTGTACCGTTTGAGGACACTTTCCAGAGGTTGGTGCGCTTTTTGTGGATGGTCTGGATCAAGCAAGACCGGCCCGCGCCTGCCGTCCAGGTACGTACTGACCATTTCAACCCGCTGCGTGGCGCGGTTCATCAAGACCGTGAGCCGCTTCGTCTTGGACTTGGCCAGCCCGAAAGTGCTGGCGTCGGCGGTCAGGATTGGCCCCAGGGTTTCGGGTCTGTTCCTGACCGAGGCCGCAATCAAGTTGTACGCTGGCTGTATCGTTTTTCGGCCCTGGAAGTCAATGTCCTCAACTGCGACCTCCCGTTGCAGTGGCTTCTGGTATTCCTCAGTTTGTGCCAGGAGCTTCCTGCCGATGGCGCCAATAACCGTAGTCCGATACTTCTGTGCGGCTCTTTCGCCTTTCAGTTGCTCGCGCATCGCCGCGCGGCCTTGCGGTGTGGCCTCCTGCTCAAGGGTGAACTTTCTTCGCTGCGGCGGGTCGGCTATGTCGCGGTCGCCAAGCGCCTGGCGTAGGTTCATCGCCTTGCGCAGGCCCATAAGCACTTCGCCGCTCGCGTTGAACAGCCGTTGCCAGACCGCCCTGCCCCAGATTGCGGCTGCGTCTTTGCGCCGGACACCACCGGCGAAATCAAGCTGCAATTCCGTGAGGAATTCCTTGAAGGAAGGCGGTTCAGGCTTTTTGCCAGCCCGAAGGTCATCGACGATCCGGTCTGTAATCTCTGTCACGTGACGGTAAGCCGCCACCTCAGCTTGATAGGCGCTGGGCGTTGGGATCCCGCGTTCAACCCCGGGCTCTGCCCGCGCGAGCGGAAGTTCGCCTGGTGGGGTCGGCATTGCTGGCGAAGGAGGCCGGCCCTCGCCGGTCGGCACGGGCGGGAGAACAAATTCGAGCTGGGTTTTTTCACGTCGTCGCTTGCGCAACACTGCCGGCTCAATTTCAGAGGGTGGAAATTCACCGGCCGCTTCCGGGAAAGGCGGCCTGTACCCGGGAAGCGTCTTGCGCAGGTATTCTCCCGCGCTGCCGCTGCCGGTGGCGGCGCCGATGGCCTCCCCGAAGAACTGGGATTTGTAGGCGATGATAGCGCCATCGTCCATGTCCCCCCGGTCAAAAGCGGCTTTAGCCTCGCGCGCCGCGTTCTCGCGCGCCGCGTACATCGCCTGCAAGTGTTCAGGGGTCGTGACGCTCATGCCGAGTTCATACGACTTGTGCGTCGGATTGGGCTCAAGAGCTTTCGCATAAGTGGCAAAGTCCTCCGCCGGCATCAGGTTGACTTCGCCGATGACAACGTCAGGCTCGCGCTCACGCTGGTATCTTCTCAGAACTGCCGGTGCCGCCTTGCCAGTCGCCAATTCCGCCGCCTTCAAGTTCGCCGCCACGCGCTCCAGGATAGCTTTACGCGTGCCAGCCCCTTTGGTCGGCAGCGTTTCGTAAATTCGAGAAACCACTCGTTGCATCGCGCTGATGCCTTCCAGGGTCCATCGCTCCCGCCCAACAGTGGACGCAATCTCAGTCGGCTTCATGCGCGCCAACTGCTGCATGCGGATCCGGACCGCTTCAAAGGGCATCGTGTCGGGCTCAAAGGCTTCGCCATGCCGGCGGAGGGCAGCGTCAATGCCCCACTCGCCGGTATAAATGCGGACAAAGGCCGCTTTCTCGAAATTGCTAAGGGCGCTCCAAAAGCCACTGGCATCGCCTTCGCTCGTCGCCAGGTGGTTCGCTTCCTCTGCAAACATGCTGCGGACAGCGCCGGGTCTTTGCTGCTCAGGCATATCGGCAATCCACTTCCGGAACTCGTCGGCAATCAGCAGGATCTTGCCGCGCTTCCGATCGATGGTCGCTACCTTGCCGAAGAACGGGTTGTTTTCGTCAACTGGTGTGGTGATAACCTCGGTGTCGAAGGGCACATTGCCGCGCTCGGCGTCAATGTGCGCCTGATCCTCGGGCCTCAGTAGTACTTCTTGCGGTTCGGCCATCGTTTCGGCTTCCGGGCGAACTCCCGGGCGACCGACTTCGGCGGGCACTCCCCGCGCGCCTTCTCCGGGTGATGGGCGCACAACCCCATGAACCTCTGCTGCTTTTTCGATTTCGCTGGCACGTTGTACCTCTCTTTCTATCGCCGCCTTTTCGGTTACGGGCGGCAAACCTCCGCGGCGGGCAAGGCTGGTTCCGATCAAGGCGGCCATCCCAATATCTGCCCCGGTCCGGAGGATCGCGGCGCCGCGCTCGCGGGCGGTCGGCGCTTCGATGGCAGCCTGCACTGACTCCGGGATTCCTGAAACCGCTGTCGCCCCAAACATCGCCTGAACGGGCTTGAATGGCACGGCGGGCGCCAACAAAGCTTGGCCAGGAGTGAGAAAACTGCTAATGGTCGCGCCGGCTTCTTCCTCCATGCCCTTGAGCCATTGTGGCTTGAGTTCCTCCGCCATAGGCCAGCCGCCGATCATCGTCGGGATTCGTTTGATCGCGGCCATCGGCACTCCCGGCTGCGCGCTGGGGTCGATCCCGGTCCGCCGCAGAAAATCAACCGCAATGTCCTCAGCCGCTTGCGGGATGCCGCTCGCTTCGACAATGGCCCCAGGTATTTTGAGGGCCTCCGGAATGGCGAGAATTTCCTCGGGAGCAGCCGGACCAAAGATGCCCATTTGCCGGCCCGGGTACTCCAGTTTCCAAGCCTCAGCCGGCGAGGCCATCACGCGCTCCGCGGCCGCAACGCGCTCTGGCGTGACGGGAGCTTCATCCGGAACAAAGTCGAAACCCGGTTCGGCTCCGGTCTCAGGAATGAAATCGAAGGTGACTGGCATTTAATCGGCTTCTTGCCAGCCGGCGGCAATGGCATCGTCCAGTTGGCCTTCGGGAATTGTTCCCGGCACGCCTTGCGGGTCAATCACTCTGACCCTTCCGGCGGGCACCGGGGGCCTGGCGACCCTGCCTCGTGGAGTTTCGTCGGCGTCCAACCCTTCGACGATCTGCTTCATCCGGTCGTACTCGAGCTTGGCTTTGCGGAAAGTGGCGAGGCGTTTCTGGTAGGCGTCCTTGGCCTCGCCCTTCCGCTGGGGCGGCTCCGTATCCTGGGTCAGGTAAAGGCCGAAAACACCTTTTTCGAGTTCGTTGATGCGCGCCGTGGCGATCCTCATTTGCCGGTCCGGAACTATGTGCGTGGTGTAACCGCCGGTGGCGGTCGGGGTGGCCACCATGCCTTTAATCGGCTTGCCGGTGATCGGGTCGAGGATGGACTGGGCTTTGACCGGCCCCTCGGCGATAGAAGGCGCTTGGCGGATCTGCTGCATCCGGTACTCGCCGGTTCGCTCGGGGATTTTAAGGAACTTCTGGCCGGCGTATTCCTCAACTGCGGGCGCCGGCATTTCACCCATCGGCCGGGTGGCTTTGTAAAGCTGGGCGGCTCCCGTCAGAGATTCGCCCAGAGCGGGACCCATTTCGAGCAGGACTTGAGCGGGGTCCTCACCGGCCTGAACGCGTCTCTGAAAAGTCTGTTGCGAAGCAAAGCGCCTGGCGGCCTGCTGGGCTTTCATCTGGAAAGTCGCTTCGCTCGTGTCGAGTTCGCGCTTGCGCAGCCCAACCATGGCATCCTTGTAGGCTTTCTCCATGAGAAGCTCTTGCTGCTTTCGGATGGAGTCCTGTTCGATTTCTTGCGCGCGGATGGCGGCGCTCATGGCGGCCTGCTCGGCCTGCTGCGCCAAACGGTTTCGTTCCTGCGCGATGTTCGCGCCGATCTGCAAGCCGCGGGTGAAGTTCGCGCCGAGATCCGGCGTGCGCGTCAGCCATGGCGGCATTGGATAGCTGATAGGCATAATCGTTTATCCCCAAAGCATGGTCTCCCAGTCTTCAAATCCGCCGCCCACTTCGGAAGGGACGGCCGGTTCGGCTTCCGGATAAGGGCCGAATTCCTCGCCGGTATCAAACTCCCACTCTCCCGGCCCGCCAGTCCCTTCGTACCAGTCCTCGAAGAAAGAGCCCCAGCCGCCTGTGTCGGTCGTGGGACTTAAAGACGAGGCCCAACGGCTCCAGGCATCCCCGGCGGTTTCTGGGCTCGTACCCGGCTCATAAGGCACACCGCCATACATGGTCGTCGTCGCCGTCGAAGGCGCGACAATCGTCTCCGGTCCGGCCCCGGCGAACCATGAAGTCGGGCTGTAACTGGGCAGGCCGAAGCCCCTCGAAATGCCCGGTGCGCCAACGGCGCCCGCGCCTGCGCCTAAACCTCGCCTGGCCGCTGCTTCTGAGGCGCCAGCCGCGGCAGAGGGGGTCGGTGCCGCAGCATAAATGTTCGCCATAAGCTGCGCCTGCATCCAATCGGAAGGACTCACCAAACCGCTGCTGATGTCGAAGAGCGGCGCTCGCGGTATGCGGCCAATCGCTCCCGTGAACTCCTGCTCGCCTTGTGCCTGCAAACCGTGCGAAGTCAACCCGAGGGCTCGAAGGTAAGCCGCGTTGACGTTGGGGCTCATTGGACCTTGCCCGGTGGCAACGCCCCGCTCGGCGGCGCTCTGGATCAACTCGCTGACGACGTCCGGCGCCACTTCGCCGGCAAGGTGCGAAGCTATGTTCCGGCTGCTCTGGGCCATCAGAGCGGAGTAATTCGGCAGGCCAGCCTGATACTGGCCGGTAACTTGGGCCAGGTTGAAGGCGTTGATGCCGCCGGCCATGTTGTACAGGTTGGCGAGATTGGCGAGGTTGGCGGTGGTTGTCTCGGCGGCGGTGGCGCCCGGGCTTGGAACACTGGGAGTCCCGCCGTAAGCGGCGCTCCAGTCGGTTGGGGTTGTAGCTGGCAAAGATCCCGGCGGGATGACTGCCCCAGGTGTCCCGGTCCTGCCTGTGATGGTTCCTCTTGGCATAAAGTTCTTTTAGAATAATCGGCCAACGGCTTTGTTTTCGAGCTTCGCGCTCCCAAAAGGTGCGAAGTTCACAGCGGGTTTGTCCGTCCCCAAGGAATGCGCGAGTTGTCCATTGAGCAGCCCGATGGCCGAAGCATGCCGCTCGCGGCAAAGGCGCTTGGCGCTCTCCCCGTCCATCTCGGAATACCGAATCGCCTGGCACTCGTCGATCACGGCCTCGAAACCTCCGGGGCCTTGCAGAATGATGTAGTCGGTGTCCACCACAACCGGGATCGGTTCCAATTTGACCAGCGCGGTTACGCTTACGGTGGTTCCCTGAGTGCTCACTCCCTGGCAACAATTCCTGGGCAGCCCCGAAAAGTAGTACCGGCGATAACTGGCCGTGGTCTCGCCCGGGTCGAGCGTCAGCAAAAGTGTGTCGTCGCCGGTCACGGGATTGATCGCGTGGATCTCAACCTCTCCCTGGGTTACGTCCTTCTGGATGCCGGTAATGCTGGACATTTGCGTCGCGACGTTCACGAAGGGGCTCTGCATCACGGTGAAAATTCCCGTGACTTTGTTGAGGCCGTCCAGCGTGTAGATGGCCTTGTTGTTGGTGTCAGTGCCCTGCATCAAGACGCGCTTGCCATCATCCGCCGCGTCCAGGTTGTAGATCGAAATGATGTGCGCGCCGGTCGGCAGATCAACGAAGGTCGGCACATTGTTGCGGCTGAACGCCTGCTGCACCAAAGGGGTGCAGGTCTTGTACGTCTTGGGCATGCGCCCGTTGCCGAAACTCAGATACTCATACCACTGGTTTTCAATGGGGAACGGCTTTTCGCACACGTTCACGAGGGCCACGCGGGCAACCTGACGGGGCACCGTCAGGTAAGGCTGCTGGATGGAAAGGGTAAAAAGCATCTCGGCCCAGGTGCCCCACCAACCTTCGTCCCCCGCCTCCTTGGCCGTGATGAGGCGGCGCTCGGCGCTGTTGACGGCATTCGCAATGGAGAGGATGTCCTCCTTGCAAACGCCGATGGCGCCCGGAAGCCGGGAGTTTCTGAAATCGTAAAGTCGAAGCCGCTGCATAATCGTTACTCGTAGATCCGCAGGTTGTTGGTTAAAAAGGCTTGGTTGTAGAAACGGTTCAGCCACGTCCCAGGCCAGACACAATTCCCCGCACTGGCCACCTCGCAAAGGATGCTCATGATCGTAACGTCGAAGTAGTACTCGAACCCCGTCCGGCTCCAAACGACGATATTCCGCGCGGCGTTGTGCTGCGGAAAGTTCCAGGATGCCAGCACGGAGGGCATGAGGATGTTCGCAACCACGGCCGCGCTGGCAATGTCCCACACCATCATGTAGTTGGTGAAGGGCGCCGCCTTGAGGTTTCGTGGAATCCAGAGCGTGTGCGTGCTCGGCACGTAAAGCAGCCGCCAATGGTTGTAAGCCGCGTCGAGAGCAGTGTTGGATTGAAGGACCCCTGCTGGGGTGAAACTGCGCAAATGGTCCTGCGGGCCTGGGTCGCGGGTCAGGTGATACTGCCGATTGTTGCCGGAAGCATGGACAAGGCCGCTACTCACTTCGGCTGTCGGTGCCGCAACCAGAACGAACGTGCCCAGGGCGAAAGTGGTCGGGTTGTAGGTGACACAGACTATGTTTCCACCGGCGTCAACGTCCACCGTCAGGAACCTGTCATTGGTGGAGTCGTAGTTGAGTCCATCGCCATAGGCCCCGGTTGCGGCAATGCTGGTGTCCAGAACTGCGCCCGTGATGGCGTTGAAATTTCGGATATAGAAGTTCAGCCCGTCGTATCGGATGCCGCCAACGCGCTGGGTTGGCGGGCTGTAGGCGATGCCGCTCGTGTAATCGTCGCCCGCACCGAAGGCGGCAATGTAGTTGTTCGTGTCCAGGTCGAACGTGCCAAGCTCCGCGGCGCCTCCCATGAAAAGTTTGTGCGGGTTGATCACGTCCCCCGGAACATCGCCGCTCACCAAAACGCCACCTTCCCCACTCACAGTAACGACTGTGGCCAGCAACGCCGGGCAACCCGTGACGGCCTCACAGGTAAAGAGGTGGACACAGGTTTGCTGGACGGCATCGGTAACGCGAACGTAAAAGTCATTGGTTTGGACGGTCGTCGGTGTCCCGGTAATGTTGCCGGTATCGCTCAAGGTCAGCCCGTCCGGGAGCGTCCCGGACTCCAGCGCGTAGGTGTAAGGGCCGGTCCCACCGGCAGAGGCCAGCGTCTCGTTGTAAGCCGCGCCAACCGTCGCTTGCGGAAGCGGGCTCGCCGTCGTAATCCCCAAGACCGAGATCGTGTAGGTCTTCTGCATGTAGATCCCGTCCGAGCGGGTCGCGCGCAAAACGAAAGTGTAATTGCCGGCGGTGGTCGGCGTCCCCGAGAAGGTCACGCGATTAAGCGCGGTCTGGGTCATCGTCACTCCGGGGGGCAAAGCGCCGCTGACAATGACGAACGACATCGCCCGGGCCTGGCTGGCGGTGACGGTTTTCGAGAAAAACTCGTCGAGGCATGCGTTGGGGCTCATGGCACTCAGGCAAAGGCGGTATTGCGCCGCGAGGCGGCAGGCAACGCTGTAGGCCATCTGGTTTGCCAAGACCTGGTTTGGTCCGGCGATCAATCCGGCAGGAATCACGTAGATGAAAGGCGTTCCGTCCGGGCAACTGCTAATGCAAGCCTGAACCTGATTGGTGTTCGCGGTGAGCGGCGTTGAGGGATTGCCGATCACTGGATGATTTCCGCCGCCCGCGATTGGACCGCCGTTGTCGTAGGTCCCGGGCTCGCCCCAGGTCTCATAAAGGCAAAGCAGATTGTTGAGCGCGGCGCAGAAGTCGGCGTCAGCCTGCGACACTTCCGAAGTGCAAACGCCCACGCAACTGTCTCGATACCAGTTCGAGCCCAGGGGGGGCACGTTCCAGCCCCAGCCCCAGTTCATCCCGACGAAAATGTCCTTGTCCTGATCCTCGCTCGTCAGGTTCGCGAAAGGCGAGTCAGTACCGGGACACTCGATTTTGTGTGGGCAGAGGATGTTTGGCATATCAACACACAATCCCCTGATAGAGCTTCTTCTCCCAGGGCTCGGCGTAAAGCAGAATGCCGCGGACCCGCATCCAGCCTTTGAAACTGAGGCGTGGCTGAATCTGGTAGGCGATGTGCGCTGGCCGGCCCGTCATGCTCTCGCACTGCTCAGGCGGTTTTGGCAAAACCATCGTGGCCCGGAAACCTTCCCGGTGAGGCAGGAGCGGGTAGCAGATCGGATTCACGTAATCCTCGCAAGTGTTCCTCGACACACAGATTTTCCACTTGTGCCAGAACTTCCAGCAAGGGTCAGAGTCCGGTCTCCATTCCATGGTCAGCTCGACGGTCCCGTAAACCTTGTCAACCCACAACTCTGCCGCCACCAGTTTCTTGAGCAGCAACTCCTGGCCCCACGTGTAGGCCGGAAACTCAACGATCGTGGTGTTGCGGGCTTCTCCGTAGATATTGCTGTCCTCGCGGAGGAAATCGGTCATCTCCCAGAGGTCGATCCCACCGTCCCGGCGGGACACCGAAACAAGGAAACCGCGCTGCCGCCCGCCGAAGTCGCCCGAGAACATTTGGAGAATGTCCAAGCCTTCATAGAGTCCTTCCCAGACGGGAGCGGCGGCGCCGCCGAAAGAGGATATGGGCACGAAATCCAGCGGGATGATCCCCTGGTGAACTACGCCTTGCGGGGTGCCTTTGGGCAGAATCGCTTGCAGGAGCCGGTTGTTAAACTCGATGCCGGAAGCGAACCGCATCAAACTGCGGTCATTGAACTGCAAGACCCGGTACTCGTTGGCGCTGATGGAGCGGTTGCCCCACTGTCCGAAATTCCGGACTGAGGCGAACAAGCTCGCGATGGCAGGCTCCAAAGTCTGGTAGAAAACATCGCCGTTCACTTTGGCGATGCAGCGGTCGTTCACCGGGCCGTTGACGAGTTGGACCATGGTTTGGACGGGCTGATTGTTGGCCGTCGCGGCGATCCAATCGTTCCGAGTCGGGGGCACCTGCTGCGCATAGATGGCTTTGCGCGTGCCGATCAAAAGCTGGCCTTGGCCAAGCTGGCTGTTGATCTGCGCGTTGTGAAATAACGTCCGGATGTTGCCCGCGTTGCTCGGAACGGTGAAGCCGTCCCCGCCCAAAACGAGCGGGTTCTCCGTGACGTTCAGGATCGAGTCCCGCCAGCGATTGCCCAGTGTTCCGGATTGCCCGCCCACAATGTCCCCGGCTGAGTACTGGCGGCCTTGCGCGTACCAGAGCCGGCCTTCGTAGTAGTCCATCGGCCCGGAGGCCGGCAGTTCGTTTACTCCCGGAGTTCCCGGCGCGACGGCGGCATTTGTGATCCCCAGCGAGCGCCGCAGGGTGGCTCCATCCCAGAAGAGTGGCAGTGTGGCATAGTCGCCCGCCTGGATGACCAAGTACTTTTCGCCCTGGCAGAAGAACGCCTGGTCAACGGTCGGCGGGTTGACGGTGCCGGCAAATCCCGCTGAGAGGTCCGTAGGCGGAAAAGTGAAATCGACCAACACGCGGTAGATGTGGCCACCGATGGAAACGATGAGTTGCGGGTTATCGGCGTCGGGTTCGTAAAGGTAGCCGCCCTGGTAGAGCGCCGAGCCCCCATGGATGCGGCCTTTGTACTCCCAGCCCAGGCGTTGGGAAATTCCCCCGTCCCGGACCGCGCCGTTCGTGAGCCACGCCAGTTGATTGCGGCGCAGCCCGCCCATGGTCCGGTCGCTGGCGATGGTACTCACCTTGACGGAATCAATCCCGCCGTCAAAGGCGAGACTGCCATCGGTCATTGTTGTGCCGGTGCCTTCAGCCATATCAGCGAATCTCCCGCCAGTTGAAAGCGCAGTTCATCGCGCTGTTGCCGCCGAGTCCGGTAGCGATAAGTGACATTGTCCCCAGAGCCCGCACTGCCCCAGCCGCGTCAAGGGTGATCGGGTAGCGGTTTGAAACCAGACGGGAAATCGCCTGGCGCGTGGTCGCCGTCGCACTCAGGTAGCCGCTGGCGATCACAATGGCCGGTGAACCGCTGATCGTGCCCGCCGTGTTGAACTCGAAACCCGAGTACGTCGCGTTGACCGCCGTAAAACCGGTTGCGCCGCTGATCGCCTGGCCGAGACAAAGCTCCAGGTAAACAGGGCTGTTCCCTGTCACCAGAGCCTCGACGCTCTCGAGTACGAATTTCATCCGGTTCGCCAGCGCCGCAAAGGTCGTGATGGGTCGAACCGACAAGATGTGAGTCCTCGCCCCGTTACCAGCCGTCCCGGCGCCCGCCGCCGTGAAAGCAAAGCCGCCCACGTCGGTTTGGCCGCCTTCGGAAGCCACACTCGCGCAGATAAAGCGCATGGTAGTTGTGGTCGTGTCCGTGCACGCCATGCCCGCCCTGATCGGCAGGTTCGCGCTTTGAATGTACGGAAACGCAAGATCGTTGCAGTGGCAGAACTCGTGGGCCGGCCAGATTCTCCCGTCGATGTCGAAGCCGCAACGCACACGGCCCGTGTAAAGCGCCTGCAAATCAATCACCAGAATTTGGCATTTCGTCCAGTCCAGCGTTACACCGCTCGGCCCGGTGCCGTCCATGCGGTCAATGTTCCAGGCGTTCTGCGCCGCGGTCTGGTTGCCCGGCGTGGTTCCGGACAGGACCGCGAACTGCGCGACGCCGCCGTTGATGCGCAACTCGATGCCGTTCAGCCCGTCTGAGTAACCGACAAACTTCGCGCAGTTGGCGGGTGAGCTAATGAAGTTGAACGTCAGAAAAATCGTGTGCGAGCGCCCCGGCTGATAGCGGACGTGCTCGAAGCTCTGCAAAATCGCGTAGCTGCCGTTCGGACTGGCGGCAAAGGAAAGTTGCGCCAGCCGGTTCGTCGTATCGTGGGCAATGGCGACACCCGCTCCATTCGTGAGCGGCTCGTAAATGAGCGGCAGAAGGTCATAGGTGAACTGGGAGTCAAAGGCGTGTTCCGGGCTGCTCGTCCGCAGGCGCCCGAAAGCGTCGATGTTGCCGGTGTCCCCGAAGTACACAGGCCAAATCTTCTGCTGGATGGCAAACTCCTGGTTCATGTGATGCCTCCATACAACACAAAAGTCAGCGTCGCCAGCGTGTTGTAAACTCGGATCACGTCGCCCGTTTCAAGGTCGGTGTCCAGCGTGGCCATGAAAGTATCGTTGCCAGTGATCGGCAAATCGTAGTAGAGGTAATCCCGCGTGCCTGTAGCTGCGCCCTTTGGTGAAACTGAGATCCGAAACGATGTTGCCACCGCCGAGCGATTGCAGACGGTTAATCCTTGGACCCGCGCTCCCCGCGAAACCGGAACCGTGTAGAAGTCTGTCTCGGTCGCCGCATTCGGCGCGAGCCGCGCTAGGATCTTCATCTGGGGCAACGGCGGCATCGGTCGTTTTGCCTGACAATGGCCCCGGCAAATCTCCTGTCAAGACTTTGTAGGTTATGCTGAAAACCTCGCGCAACACCAAAAGGAGGAACCACGTCGAGAAATACGGCCTCTTTTGGCCACAAGACATCCACCCGATTAAGATCGAAATGGACATGGTGTTGAGCGGTGGCAGGTGGCAGAAGCCGGACGGGACCTACGCCGGTGATGGTTTGGAGGCCCACTTCATCAACCTGCAAAAGCTATTATGGCCATGGAAGGTCTGGCACAAATGGAACACTCTCGAAACTGAGAACTACCTCATCTACCGCACCATTGTCGAAATTGGCCCAGCCTCATCCGGAAAAACGCACAGCGCCGCCTCCAACGTCCTGACGGATTACTGGTGCTTCCCCTACGAAACTACGGCCCTGGTTTGCTCCACGACTCGGGAACGTCTTGAAGACAGGATTTGGGGAGAGATCAAGAAGCTGTTCAAATCCGGCAAGGAAGTCTGGCCGCCGCTATCCGGCCACTTGATCGAGGGGCGGCAAAGAATCGTGACGGATCACAAATCCATGGCCGTCGAGGGCCGCGATTTCCGTAATGGGATAATCGGGGTCCCCTGCAAGAAAGGCACGGATTACGTTGGCTTGGGCGATTTCGTCGGCATCAAAAACAAGCGCGTGCGGCTCGTAGGGGACGAACTCCATTTGCTCCCCAGAGTATTTGTGGACGCGATCTCGAACCTGGACAAAAACCCCGATTTGAAGGTCATCGGTCTGGGCAACCCGAAGGAGACGATTGATGCCCTTGGTGTCCTCGCAGAGCCGGCGGCGGACCTCGGGGGGTGGGAAGGCGGCATAGACCAAACGCCCAAAACCAAAACCTGGCGGATCCGGCGCCCGGATGGCATCTGCATTCAACTCGTCGGCAGCGAAAGCCCAAACCTGGACGACACGCTCGGGATACCGCTTATCACGCAGAGGGCCATTGACCGCGACATTGCCTTCTACGGCAAAGACTCCCTCCAGTTTACGATGATGAATCAGGGGATGATGCCGCGAGGCCAAGGCAGCCGGCGGGTCATCACGCGCCAAATGTGCGAGAAGTTCCATGCCAAAGACCCGCCGATTTGGCTGAACTCCAACCGGACCAAGATCGGGTTCCTTGATGCGGCTTACCGGGGAGTGGGCGGAGACCGGTGCGTATTCGGGCATCTGGAATTTGGCCAAGAAGGAACCTCGCACATAGAGGACCTGGGCAATGAAGTCGTCCAGGCCATTGTCAACGTGCGTTCCGACCCGTCATCCCGCAAAACCATCATCGCCCTTGTCGAGCTTGTGATCGTGCCCCTGAAGTTTATCGAGACGGTCGGCAAAGGAGTTGATCAGGTGGAGGACCAGATCGTCCAGTTCTGCATGACGCAGTGCCAGACGCGCGGCATCCCTCCGGAGAATTTCTTCTATGACTCGGGCATGCGGACTTCGCTCGTGTCCAGCTTCACTCGCCTATGGTCCGTGAACACCAACCCGATTGACTGCGGCGGCGTGCCCTCCGAGCGTCCAGTCTCGGAGGGGATAGAGGTGCTCTGCAAGAACTACTACAGCAAAAAGATTACCGAGATTTGGTTTTCCATCCGGCTCATAATCGAAGCCGAGCAGTTTCGTGGGCTCAATGATGAAGTCATTCTGGAAGGGTGCGCCCGCGAATGGAAAATGGTTGGTGAGAACAAAATCGAGGTCGAGAGCAAGCAGGAAATGAAGGCTAAGACCGGCCGGTCTCCCGACTTGTTTGATGGCCTGGCGGTCGGCGTCGAGGGGGCCAGGCAGCGGGGATTTATGATCGGCGCGCTGGCCCGGCCAAGGCGGCGTAAACCTGGGGAAAAAGATTGGCGCGATGACCTTCGCCAACGCGCCAGTGACTTCTGGAAGTCAGGGTCGCTCGTTTACACGAGCTAGTTTCAATCCGCACCCCTTTACTACTCAAGGGGCGACTTTGGGCGTTTGCAAGCCTGCGATCAACTGCTGGATCTGCTGGGCCGCTACGCGCGCATCCGGGTTGGAGACTTCCCGCTGTAGCAGGCTGAGAACCTGGTTGAGGACCCCGGCGTCCGCCTGGTGTTGCTGCATCCACTGAACCAGCGCCGCATCGTAAGCCGTGCCGTTCGGCAGCGCCTTCACAAACTCGCGGATCGTCTCCACGATCTGCGCGGTGTTGGCGGCGGTGACGTAGTTCTTCTTCGACCGGACCCAGCCCCAGATCGTGAACAAGCTCATAATCCCGGTACTGACAAGGCCGCCCGCGCCGAAGATGTTGCCCACCGCGCCGCCAGTGGCCGCAATCTCACGAGCGCCCGCTCCCGGCGTCATGACGTAGCTTTCGTTGGTCCTGGTGACGGTGACGACATTGGTCTCAAAACTCGGCACGGAAACGATATTGGTGTGAATCTCCACCGTCCCAACCGTGTTGGTGACGGTGACCGTATTGGTTTCGTAGAGCGTGACGGGAATTACGTTGGTCTGGACCGTCAGAACCGGGGTCCGGTTGGTCGTGATGTCGAACCACCGTTGCTCCAGGGCGGTCGGCGGCTTGCTGGCGCAGCCGTACATCAGGAGCAAGGCGGTCAACAGGCCAAACCCGCTAAGGCCGCTCAACAGGTAAAGGGACTTTCGATTTTTCATAGTTCGTATATGCGTTGAAGGCCCGATAGAACTCCCAAGGTGGGCGGTTTGTCAAGGTGCAACTGCCGTTGGTGACGTGAGGTACTCGAGCGACTTCGTACCAATCGAGCAGGTTGGTGGTCCCTTCGATGCCGGTAATGATATAGGCCGCCTCATCGTTTGGCTGGTTGTCCCACGCCAAGGTCAGGAAAGCTTTGCGCGGCGGAAGGTCCTTCGCCACAGGTGGAAAGTCTTTCGCGCTCCGCGCTTGAGTGCCGGGCAACGGGGGCAGCCGTTTTGGCCGCGGGGTCTGACAGGAGCAAACCAAAAGCAGAACCATGAACGCGAGCAAGGCAACGAGTATCAATGCAACTATCCCGGCCCGCAGCTCTTTCACACTTTCCAGATCAGCCTCACGATCTCGCGCAGCGCAAACCCGGCCAACCCGCTCAAGGTGCAGAGGACCCAAACGTGCATCCTCCACAGGATGGCTACTTTGTAGGTCACTCCTTCTTGTTTATCCTTTCCGAACATAACCCTTTCGAGTAGTGCCAAACGAGTGACAATCCCCGGCGCATCTTCCCCCGATCCTTCCAGAAGGAGGACCATGCGGTCCACTTTATGGTTGAGGGCTTGAAACTCATCCGACGTGACGTTTATCATAGTTAAGCGTAACCCCCTCCCAAAGCCACGCGGAGCGCCTGGACGGCGTTGTAGAGCGTTTGGCTCTCTCCGGAACTCAACCCGGTATGGATAGCAAAGAAACTACACCGTTTGCTGGTGTAACCCGCCAGCCCTGGGGTACAGGTGAAAGCGCGGATGTTGAAAAGCTGGTTTATGCGGCGGTCGGCCACACCAACAGCGTCGGTGTCCGCCGTCGCAAAGGCCACGCTTGAACTGGCTTTGTAAAGGGCCATGGCGTTGTTGGCGGTGCGGCTCCCGCTGAGAAATCCCGCGAAGTTCGCCAGTGCCGCGCTGCACTGGGACCCAGTTCCGACATAGCCGTAAGCGAAGAAGGCAACGTCCAGGTTGATCCGGATGGCGAAAATGTCCTGGGTGGCGTTTGCGTAGCCGCCGAATTCGTTGGTGTTCTCGTTGGCAAAGGTGTAATTGTAAATGCTCATCCCGCCGCTGAATGCAGCCAAAATCTGGCCCGCCGGGTAAATGTGGGTGTCCAGGTACTTGCTGGACCCGTTCCCGATGAGGCCGTTGACGGTGAGGTCGGCGGCGGCAAAGCCGTTGTTATCCCAAATCGTGAAGCCTACGCCATGGAAAAATGGGGTGCGGGCAGCCGTGAGGTTGTCCGGAACTACGGCGTTAATGACCAGCATCTTCGTGTGGATCGCGCCGGTGACGAGCGCATCCCAGAATGTCGCCAGCGCGTTCTTGGTCGTCGTGCTCAGAGCTGCGCCGCCCTGCTTCTGGACTCTGGCGTCATAAGCCGTCGCCATGGTGGCCCCGGCGCCCGCGCCCGCCGTGAGTTCGTCGAAGGTCCCGCCGCCAAGCATCCGCCGGTATTCCTTGACGGCATTGCAGAGCGCCTGGGTCTGCGTGGAAGTCAGACCATCATGAATCGCGAAAAAGGAATAGCGGGTTTTCGTGATGGAGTGGACCCCGTAAACGGTGTTGTTGTTGTATCCGATGGCCTCGATTTCCTGGGTTGATAGAACCGGCCCCGCGTAGGCTGCCAAACTCGCTCCGACCTGACCGAAAGCGCTGTATGGGCTCTCGTAGTAATAACGTGAATCCGCGGCGCCCACTCTGCTGGCGCTGTGAAAGCCAATCTGATACTCAGCCCTGGCCCAATCAACATGGGAATTGCCGGCGGCATTGCCCGGGAAGGCGAAGCGGTTGAATCCCGCCGTGAAGTTCGGACACCAAAGGACGCAGTAGTCATCACCCCCGCTGGTGCTTCCCATGATGGCCATGTTGGAGGCTCCCATGCGCTCCGTGACGTAGCCCGACAAACCGCCATCATTTTGCGAGTTGAAAGCGGCGGAAGGAACAATCCCGGTCTTCAACCCGCTGCCGGCTGCCGTAGGCGAGAGGCCGTCCATGGCCAGGTCCCAGGTGGACCCTGCTACTTCCGTCCAAGGATCGTTCCCGCCGCCAACGATTAGCGGGGTTCGGGCCGCAATGAGGCTGTCAGGAACAACCAGATTTACGGCAATCATCTTGGTGAGCAAGCCGGCGGCGCCAAGCCGGCCGTAGAACCTTTCCGCAGCGTTGATCGTGTTTGAACTTGGGGCCGCGCCGCCGTTGGCCTGGACCCGGTCAGCCCAGCCCTCGGCAGCTACCCGCCCATCGTAGGTCTGCAAAATGTTCGACTTGGCTGATTCGGTCAGCCCTTCGCAAACCTGGACGGCGTAGATGAAGAAGCGGCTGTAGGCCGGGGATGGGATCGTGACGGTATAAGGCTGTCCGAGGAATTGCGCCGGCAGACCGCCTTGGGCGAGTAACACCGGACTGGTGCCGTCCTCGTAGTCGGACTCGTAGATCCGGTAAGCCGCCTGGATGCAGCATTCCTTCGGGAAGTCGAGCGTGATGTCGGTCAGGTGATTGTCGGCGGCGTAAATCCCGGTGATCGTTGGAATGAGGTCCGCAGGAACGTCCTGGCACCCCAGGATTCCACCCCCGCCGTCACCCTCGATTTCCCTCAATCCTTCCGTGATGACTACTAGCATTGTCGTCTGGGGGATTGCTTGAAACCGGGCAGCCGCTTGAGCTAGGACGTTTGGGTCCGTCGTGATCTCGGGGTGAGTCCTGCTTACGATAGCTGCCAGGAGGTATACCTGAACTTCAAGGAGGGTGGAGCGCGAATAGCAACACCAACGGGCGTCAGTTGCCAGTCTGGAAAGCTCCTGATAATCGTGACTGGGGGAGAGGGCGTCCGTGCTCAGGATGTAACTTTGAAGAGCAGGCAGGAAGCCAAGCGGAACACAATCGACGCACTTGGACAAGTTGAGAATGTCGCCGGGGTCAGTGGATAGCCCGCCGATGATGGAGACTAGGTAAGCCTTAACCTCAAGCAAGGTGGCCGGGCTTAGACAGCGCATGCACTTGGCACGCCTGACCCACTCGGCGGCGGTGACCGTGCCATCCAATGCCTGCGCTAAAGCCTGCGCGATGAGATAAGTCTGAACCTCATCATGCTGCGAGTCTGAAAGGCAGGTAAAGCACTTGGCCCCGTCAATCAACTCGGCCAGGTTGGCGGGAACTGGCATCGTTCACTCCATCATGGACGCCATTTCGTCGGGAGCCAGCGCGGGCGCGGGAGGCGCTTCCTCGCCGGGCTCGGCGGCTTCTTCCTCATCCCCGCCTTCCTCTGGCGCATAAGACACCTCGAACTCGTCGGCGTGTTCAGCCACGATTCTGAGGACAACTTCATCCCCAACTTTCATCCCGGGGCAAATGCTTTTCGGGATTACGGCCGTAGTCTGCTCATCGGCGGTCTGGTCGCGGGCAGCCGGCTCAGCCTCGGGCGCGCCTACAGGCGCATCGCTGTAATAGTCCTCTGGCATAGGTTACGGGGCTTCCGGACTTAGGCTCCTGGCGATTTCGAGATTTGGCAGAGTGGCCTGGACCTTCTGCATGCGGACATGAATGTCCATCGTGTTGCCTTGTTCAACGGAACCGGTAACGACGATCTCGACTACCTGCGCGCGCAGCGCGTCAGTGACTACTGGCGGGACGTGTGGTGACAGGAGCAATTCGACCATGTTTGGAGCGCCCATGGCGAGCGCCTGCCAGAGCGCGATTTCTTGCAGGTTGGACCCGTGCGCCGTGGCGAGGGTCGCGTTGTCGATGACTTGGCCCGCATAGGCCAAATAGCGTTGATTGAAAGCCATAAAAAAACTGTCGGTTTACTGCGGTTAAAGGTCCGGCTGGCTAGTGTAGAAACCAGCCGGACCCACTTGGACTCACTGAACAAACCATCAACCCAAATCAGTTCTGCTGGACGGGTCCGTCCTGAGTCCCGCTCGGAACGCCGGTCCCATACAGGCCGGCATAGGCATCCGGTATCGGGCACGGCGGCAAGCAACTGTCGTAGTGCTGATCCGGATAACCAGGATCGACACTGCACGTGTCGAGTTCAGGGATGCAGAATTGCTCCCGCTTGTGGAACATGGTTTCGGAGAACTCGTAGTGTTTGGGCCGCACGTAGTACTTGAACCAGGCGATGAACTGGCCCTTGTTCTCCCACTTGTTGGTGATCACGGCACCGGCCTGATCCGCGCCGAGATCGTGCATGGCGAAACGCCACTTGCCACCAAAGTCCCGGTGGCCAAACGGCATTTCAGGGTTGAGCGGTCGCGCATCCGGGACAAGCAGCTCCAAGGCCATCTTGTGCCAGATATAGGAGATCGCGAAGTGCGCCCGGTCGAAGTCGGGATTCTCGTCGCTGCCGATACCGGCAGACCCGCCCGCGCCGGTCGTGACACCGTTCACGAAAGGCAGAACGATCTGGTAGCGGTAACGGTTCGGAGCCGCCGCCGCGCCAAGGTCCGTGACGTAGTTGAACCGGAGCCCCATCTCGTCCACGCGCGTCAGATAGTTTCCGATCTGACCGCTGAAACCGTAGCGCCAATAGGCGTTCGCCGCGTCGAACTCGTTGAACCGCCAGTTGCCGTTGACCGAAGGAACACCGCCGACACCGACGCTGCCGCCGAGTTTGTCGAGGAACCAGCAAGTGTCCATGTCGGTGACAAGCTCGATAAAAGCTACGGTCTCCTTGAAGGGATTCTTGCCGGCATACCCCCGCCGCATGAGCGGGCTGAACCGGTTCTGCAACATCTGCGGAACCAGGTGGAACACGCGGTTGGGCGGCGCAGAACAATCAAAGAATTGTTCCTCGTCTCCAAGCGCACCCGCCAGCGTCCACTGGTAGGTGAAGACACCGTCCGTGTTCCGGACGCCGAAATTGGCATTGCAGACGTTCTTCTGCCGGCTCCAAAGGAGCGCCCGCTTGCGAAGGAAATTGGAACTGATCGCGGTCGTCGCGGGCCGCAGGATTTCGCTGATAATCTGGGCGACGTGCTGTTCAGCATGCGTGATGTGCATGTCCTGGTCGTAGCAAAGCAAGGGAGTGCCCCATGTTTGCTGCTCGGCGTAGTAGGTCAACCGGTCGGCGCCCCAGCCGATGCAGTGCTCGGTCGGATCGCACGGGTTGCCTTGGCAGCCGGGGCCGTTCGCATTCACGCGGGTCCACGTCTTGGTGGTGTTCGGCCACACAGAGCGGAAACGGTCCTGGGTGATTTCAACCGGCGTCCCCATCGGGGTCGTGCCGGTCGAGACGTTGAGTAACCAGCCATCCGTAGGCCGAATGTCCTCCATGATGAGTTCATCAAACCTGGGTGTCTGATCGACCATGAATTGCGGGAAGTCACAAGCCGCAACTATTGAGCCAGTCGGGCAAGCCATTGTATTAGTCTTTCTTCAAATCTGGTTTTCGTTTTCAATCCGGATCGGCCAATGCGCCATTGCGCAGAGTTTTCTGGATAACGGTTGAAGAAATCTTCTTGGACCCACCGTCTGGGCTTGGCTGGCATTAGAGGTTCCAGCTAGGAAACCTTCTGGCCGTCGCCCCAATGGCCGCTATTCCCTGGACGACTGTTTCTCCCTTACTCCCTCGCGGTCAATTCTGTCAACCCCTTTCTTTTGAGGCGTTCGCCCATGATGTGGTGTTTGTGGCAAAGGAAGATGACATTCCGGGTTCGGGGGTTGTAGTCGCCATGGTGCAATTCACTGTTTGGATCTCCGCACCAGAAGCATGGTTGCCTAACAGCTTTTCCTCGTTCAATTCGGTGGTTCATGAATCTGCGAACCACACACTTTTCTCGCTGCTCCGGTGTCAGGATAGCCCAGTAACCGCCGCGTTTGGCAATCCAGGCTTTGTAGAGTTTTGGCCCGCACTCGGCGCAGTAGTTGTGGAAGGGCCGTCTCGGATTCTTTCTGCAATGGCAGCAGAGTTTGTTTTCCGGATCGACATGTCGGACCAACTCGATGGGTCGGCCTTGGGCGATACGCTTACAACCCCAGCAGTACGCGTGATAATCGAGAGCGGGAGCCCTCTTGCATTTCGAGCATATCTTCATAACTGCCTTCATCGGTTTGCCCACCGGAACGGAATGAAGGTCCATTCCGGCAGGACTTCCCCAGTGGATCAGACCGGGGCGAAAACTCTTTATTTCGCCAGCTTCCGGAGCGCCCCAAAGACTTGGTCGATGGCCTTGCCGCTCGTGGCGGGTGCCTGGCCTGCTGGCGTCTGCCCGCCAGTGTCCGGGGTCGTGGTCCGGTACTGCTCAAGGTCCTTCGCCAGCGCGGCTTTCTCCCCTTCGAGTGTGTCTA